>LLBY010018588.1_pt2 | contig 39947 bp, 30 predicted proteins | sample 1489401 | NCBI WGS metagenome assembly LLBY01 (sample SAMN04092656, study PRJNA295927) | soil metagenome | biome: Soil prokaryotic community; feature: Bulk soil; isolation source: soil from tomato rhizosphere | host: tomato cultivar Hawaii 7996 | place: South Korea | collected 2011-11-01 | reverse complement strand
CTTATATATGCTTACTTTTTCTTTTATATGCTACGAAGTCACAGATTTCTCAGAGTCTGGCGTGTGTAGTCTGTGTCTTTGAACTATTTTTCCGCAATTTCTTTGAGCTTATCCAAAGCCTTTGGAAAAGTCTTGTTGAAAAAATCAATATAGTCTTCCATTGAATCTACATCTACTGTTACGGTTGTCACTCCGTTGTTTTCTTCAAAAGAGTAATTTTCCAATCCGCCTGCCCATTTTTCAACTTCAGCACCTTCGGTAATTTCATTTTCACCGTCTAAAATTCCGTAATGGCGAATGGAAACAAACCGGAATGGCATGTTGTCCGCAATTTCAGATACCATTCCACCCCGTTTACCATTTTTATCCGTTCCGATAAAGTAGATTTTTGCCCCCTTTTCCCAGCTTCCTTCATAAGTTGAGGTTGGATTAAATTCGGATGTCCATTGCTCGTATGTTTTAATATTGTTAATGCCAAGCATAGTATTGTAAACCTTCTCAGCAGATGCGTTAATGTCTTTCTTGAATTGTAGTTTTTTCATGATCTATGTATTGGTTAAAATTTTTGGTTCTGTGGTATGTTGATTAATTGTCTTTTTACAATGCACGCCAACAACCACATAACCACAATAAATAGTAATTCAATTGTAGTTATATCATATATATACGAATATAATAAAAAATCCACCTACAAAAAACAAAAGATATTTTAAAAATGTAGGCACTATAGCAGTCTTATTTCACACGTATTCGCCCTTTGTTCGGACAAACCCCCATCTAACAAAAATACACCCGAACCAGAGACGAACAAAACCCGAACAAAATCTTATAGATGTTACTCTTCTTTAATATTGATATGAATTCTGTGACTTGAAAAGAGGGTTCAGTCAAAAGGACATTCATGTTAGGTCGCACCGACCACTCGGACGCTTAGTTATGGGCAATAGTTTTTATTTCCCATCTGGTTTTGGTGGAGCAGGAGGGATTTCCGTACTATTCATTCTTTCTTTATATTCTTTTTTTAATATTTGGTCTGTTTTTGTTTTTATTTGGACAACTTTTGAATTCGGATTTTCAGTATGAAAATAAAGGTCAATTTGAAACCTTGCTCTAGTTTTGTCAGAATAACGGCATCGGAATATATTATAACCTTCGTCAAAAACAATCACGTCAGAAAACATAGTTGAGTTTTTGAATTTTTCAATTTCCGCTACACAACTTTTAAGTTTCTTATGTATGTCATTATTGATATTATCAAAATATTGTAGAATGGATTCATCATTATTTTTTTGTAAAGCAACAATGATTTTAACAGTAGTTTTTCTTTGATTCTCAAGGATTTCTTTTTCAGAATAGTTTTTAGTTTGTCCGAACGAAAAGAAACAGGTTATTAATATTAGAAATGTTAATCTTATCTTATTCATTTTCTCAAATTATTGCCAACATGTTTGTGTAAAGTTGCATGTTTTTAGGCGAGGATTTTCCGAAGGAAAATCAGAAGCCAGCAAACGGGCAACTAACTTTGGATTAGCTAAAACTAACAATTTTTTATACTCGGTGTTGAATTTCAATATCATTTCTAATAACTTTATAAGAACCTTGAAATACATATTCAAATAATGGTTTTTTAGACTCTTTGCAAAGTAGAAAATCCTTCAATGTTGAATAAAAATCATTTGAAAGGAAATCATCCTTAAAGTCAGTCAGTAAATTATTGTCGAATTTGTGCAATGTTTCAGTTTTCTCAAATTCTACCTCGATAATTTTTAAATTATTAGATTGATTTTTATATGATAGTCCATAAATTCCAATCAAGTATATCATACAGTCTTTTAAATTTCCAAAAAAGTAACTTGATTCAAATCTATTTGGTAATGCAACTGATTTTGAAGTTCTAATTAAATCTTGTCTGACTTTTTCTAAAATGTAATAAGTAAAATATCTGAATTCAGATTCGAGTATAAAATTTTGAGATTTAATTTCTCTTTTAATATTCCTTAAATCATTTTTCAGTCTATTTCGAGTAAATACTATTATCTCTTGAGATTTTAATTTCAGCCAAATTTGTTTAATTGATATTTGATGATATTCAGAGCAATCATAAATTAAATCGAAAAGGTTATTTAAGTCAGACAATCTCTTTATCATATTACCGTCGATTCGATTGGCGGTATTAATAATTGCTCCATTTTCAGGAATGTTTGAAACAACTTTGTAATAATATTTATTGCTTTTATTCAATTTGAAATTACTGTACTTTTCAGCTTGTTGCCAACATCTATATAACCACAATAACAGCATCACTATTGTAGTTATATCGTTTATGTATGCAATATATTACTTTTTAGTAAGATGTTTAAAAATAAAACACACACCTTATTGTAAAATACAGTTTCTTATAGATGCTTACTTTTTCTTTTATATTGCTACGAAGTCACAGAATGCATAGCCTGGGTTTAGCTAAAACTAGCAATTTTTTATATACTGTGTTCAAGGCGTTCATGTTTGGCCTTACCGACCACACAAACCTAGTTATTACCTGCTGGTTTTTAATTCTGTTTGCTTTTTGAAAATCAGATACATAGACCAAAGTAATAATATTCCAAAGCCTAAAAACATTGTTATTGTTTGATATGAACTGAATTCATCAATTTTTATGTCTATAATTGGCGAAACAAAAAAGTAAATTACATTATATGTGATGTGAGAAAAAATGCTTAACCAAATATTTAGTGTTCTAAGATAAACATAACCAATTATTAGGCCACCGAGAAAAGTTGTTAGGAAACCAGAATCGCTAAATGTATGTGCAAGTCCAAAAATTAAAGCAGAAATCCAGAGTGCTTTAGAAAAACCTTTAGAATTGAAGATTTCTTGAGCAATTATCCTACGACAATAGAGTTCTTCTAATAGGCCCCAAGCAATTATAAATCCAATTAATAGAACTGATTCAGATATTGTTCGATTAACTTCGCCAGTCCAATCCCAACCCATTAATTTATAGTTTAGTAAAAGAATAAAGTAGTCAAAGATAAAAAGACCGATAATTCCAATTATAATTGGAAAGAGATATTGAATTTTGAAGTTTGAATTTTCTTTTTTTGGAAGTAAGTTTGGATTAAATTTAATTAAGAAAAAACCAGCAATAATAATGGATAATATTTTAACAATTCTTATTGTCCAATAGTCTATAAGACCAGAAGAAAATTTAAATCCAAGAAGCAAAATAAATAAACTTAAAAATAAATTTAGATAAAGGTTTTTAGTCATATTTTAATCAGTATTCAATTAATTTTCTGAGCATTTTTTTCAACTTGCAGGTAACAACCACATAACCACAATAAGCAATTCAATTGCAGTCACATCATCTACATCTCTACGAATATAATAAAAGTCCACCTACAAAAAACATAAATGGCATTTAAAAAAAGAATAGGCGGTACAGCAGTCTTATTTCACATTTGTTCACCCTTTGTTCGGGCAACCCTCCATCCAACAAAAATACACCCGAACCAGAGACGAACAAAACCCGAACAAAACCCCTACTTTTTTGGGCACTTGTGTCAATATGTTTCAATATGTGTCAATATGTGTCAAGGATAGCATAAAAAAAAGACCCAATTATTTTATAACTGGGCCTGATTTGAGTTTGGTTCTCGATACCATCCCGATAAAAAAAATCGGAATCACTCGAACTGATAAGTAGTGTTTTAAATATAAATGCGTTTAGTCTTCTTCTAAAGCCGTTAATTCAGCAATTTTACAAATGACTTGGGTCGCTTTTATCATGCTTTCAACAGGGACATACTCGTAGCGTCCGTGAAAGTTATGTCCGCCAGCAAATATATTAGGGCAGGGGAGGCCTTTATAGCTTAATTGTGAGCCGTCAGTGCCACCACGAATGGGTTTGATTATAGGTTCAATATGTAGTTGTTTCATGGCTTCTTCGGCAATACCTACAATATGCATGACAGGTTCTATCTTTTCTCTCATATTGTAGTATTGGTCTTTTATTTCAACACGAATAACTTCCCTTCCGTATTGCTCGTTTAGCTCGTTGGTTAACTTGTCCATGACGGCTTTACGTGCTTCAAAATGTCCAAAATCGTGGTCGCGAATAATGTATTCCAAAACAGTTTCTTCTACGTCGCCTTTTATGGCGTATAAATGAAAAAAACCTTGATATTCATCGGTATGCTCGGGTGTTTCAAGACGTGGTAATGAGTTGATAAATTCTTGGGCAATGTACATGGAGTTTACCATTTTACCTTTGGCATAGCCTGGGTGTACTATTTTGCCTTTCACTTTTACAACAGCACTGGCGGCATTGAAATTTTCATATTCCAGTTCGCCTATTTGACTGCCATCCATAGTGTATGCCCAATCGGCTCCGAATTTTTCAACATCAAATTTATGGGCACCTCTGCCTATTTCTTCATCGGGAGTGAAACCCACTTTAATAGTGCCGTGTTTAATTTCAGGATGGTTGATTAAATATTCCATAGCCGTCACAATTTCGGTAACGCCCGCTTTATCATCGGCACCTAATAAGGTCGTGCCATCTGTAGTGATTAGGGTTTGCCCTTTATATTGGAGTAAATCTTCAAAATAATCGGGAGACAGTATGATGTCTTCCGCTTCATTTAAAACAATATCCTTCCCATTATAATCCTCAATAATTTGAGGGTTTACGTTAGCACCCGTAAAATCGGGCGAGGTATCAAAATGCGAAATAAATCCAATAGTTGGCACAGCATGCGATACATTGCTAGGTAATGTAGCCATAATATAGGCGTTTTCATCAATACTAACATCCTGCATGCCTATGGTTTTTAGTTCTTCGGCAAGTTTGTTGGCCAAATCCCATTGCTTGGCAGTGCTGGGCGTGGTGTTTGATGTAGGATCCGATTCGGTATCGATAGTAACGTAACTTATAAAGCGCTTAATGATGTGTTCTTTTGAAATCATTTGAAATGAATTTTAAAGTGTTAAGGTAAGATATTTTGAAATTTGAGTGTGAACTCGTTTAAACTTTTTATAATTGGCTAAAAAATTGTCCTTTTACACTCGCTTTTTGCCTTTTTCTCCTTCCGTAGCCCTGCTATGCAACTCAAAAAAGCCTTCAACCGAGCATAGGGCGGAGCGTAAAAATAACCCAGTGGGTTATTTTAGCGAACGAGCCAGCTGGCGCAGGGTTAAATTTTCGCTTTAATCAAAAAAGTTTAAACGAGTTCTATGATAATCAAATAACCTTTTGAGGTTCAAAAGTACGATTATTAATTTTTTTGCTTTTGGAAAGGCCGATTTTTTATTTACAATATTTAGAAGTACTTTTGCATAAATAATACAGATGTACAAATTACTACTTCGCCCGTTATTTTTCTTGTTCGACCCTGAAAAAATTCACCATTTTACGTTTTCATTAATAAAATTCAGCTCTAAAATCCCAGGTTTTGCTGCTGTTTTTAGAAGTTTATATGTTGTGAATGATAAGCGGTTGGAACGAAACGTATTCGGACTTACTTTTAAAAACCCAGTGGGGTTAGCAGCAGGATTTGATAAAAATGCGGTGCTGTATAACGAACTGGCAAACTTTGGATTTGGCTTTATTGAAATAGGCACCGTCACACCCAAAGCACAAGCAGGAAATCCTAAAAAGCGTTTGTTCCGATTGAAAGACGACCAAGGTATTATTAACCGAATGGGGTTTAATAACGAAGGTCTTGAAGCGGCTATAACCCAATTAAAATCCAACAAAGGCAAACTGATTATTGGTGGGAATATTGGAAAAAATACCAACACGAAACCCGAAGATTATACTAAAGATTACCTAGAATGTTTTAATGCGCTGCACCCTTATGTAGATTATTTTGTACTGAATGTAAGTTGCCCAAATGTGGGAAGTCATGCCAAACTAAACGACAAAGAATATTTGGAAGAATTGATTGGAGCCGTACAAAAAGCAAATCTAAGTTTTAACAAGCAAAAGCCCATTCTTTTAAAAATCGCTCCTGACTTAAACAACATCCAATTGGATGAAATTATAGACTTGGTTGCTACCACCAACTTAGATGGTGTTATAGCCAGTAATACATCCACCGACAGAACGGGTTTAAAAGCCTCAAATGAGCAATTGGAAGCCATTGGAAACGGCGGATTAAGTGGACAGCCTATTAAAGATAAAAGCACGCAGGTGATTAAATATCTAGCGGATAAAAGCAACAGAGCCTTCCCAATCATAGGGGTTGGAGGCATTCATTCTGCCGAAGACGCTTTAGAAAAAATAGCAGCAGGTGCCGATTTAGTACAAATTTACACGGGGTTTATTTACGAAGGACCTAGTTTGGTAAAAGCGATAAATAAAGCGATTCTAAAAGGCTAATGCTTCTTGTTTGTTTACAATTGGGACTTCGACAAGCTCAGTCTGACACTTGAGTACTAAATTGACTTTAAATTATAATCAAAATTCGTTATAAATTAAATTTCCTCAATTTCACACAACGGATTAATAATTAGTTGTTTATATATTGTAAAAATAGAAAAGTAAATCAATTTGTTGTCCTTGAGTCTATAGTCTATTTTCTTTAGTCTATTATCTTTTAGCAAAACAGTCTTGTTTCTTTTAGCAAAGCGGTCTTGAATCTTGAATCTTTGAATCGAACACTAATGATTTCCAATGTCTTCGACTACACTTAAACTGATATTTGGATTTTTGTCAGATACTAAATCTTATTTTATAATCTTTTTGGTAACTGTAGAACCTTTGCTTCTAATGGTTAATAAGTACATACCTGAACTAAGATTGCCCACATGTATTTGCTTATTGATTAAGTTTCCGGTTAATACCGCGTTTCCGGTTAAATCGGTTAGATTATAACTGAGGGTTTCGTCCATATTTGGAGTGTTAACATACAGTATGTCGCCCGAAATGGGGTTGGGGTATACCTTAACAACCGCATCGGATATGGGCACGTCAATGGTTTTAATAAATACGTTGTCAATCGCAATGTCACCATCCCAATTATTGCCTCTAACAGCTCTAAAACGCACATTAATAGTTTGGTTTGTATAAGCTGATAAATCAATATCCTTTATTAAAAAAGCATCCTCTTGATGTTTTTGTTGGCTTCCAATAAGTGCGGGAATCACATCGTTTATGTAACCATCTTCCGTTTTAATGTCAATATGTAATTCGCCAATACCTTTTCCATACATGTGGTATGAAAATTCCAGCCCCGAATTTGGGTTTGTGATAGCCATACACGGTGAAAGTAATTCGGCAATGTCACCAGGTTGTGCACCCGAAGCTTCGGCATACATATAGGTATTGGATGGATTATTTGCTGTTTTGACCGAAGTAGGTCCTGTGCCGCTTGAAGTTGTTTCCCCTTTATTTAAAAGCCAGTTATAGCCATGCTCTGTGCTGTCTTTTACAGTCCAATTAACATCGCTTTGTAAACTGTAAGATTCAAAATCTTCATTAAAAAGTGATTCAGCATTACCGACTTTTATAAATTTTGAATAGGTTTTTTTTATAGTTCTGTGTTTGTTTGAAACGGTTAACGTGACATCATAAACCCCACTTGTAAAAGTATGCGACGGGTTTGGGATGGTATAATCAATCACACCATCACTATCCATATCCCATGCCCATGTGGTCATGTTTTCGGAACTGCTTTCAAAATTTACAGTTAACGATTCATCGCAAGTTTGACTAACATCTGCTGTAAAATTGGCATTAAACGACGGGCAAGCCAAATAGTTTTTAGCCGTAAGATAAAAGGCGTACATGCGCGCTAACTGTTGTTGCGAAAAGTGGGAACGACACCCTTTCTTGGCATAAGACATGATATTGCCTGTATCTGGAGTATAAGTGTTACCGTTAGCATCAGTTTCGGTTCCAATATACTGGCAAAAATTGTTAACGTTTTTGCTAGTTAATTTGGGGTCGGCAGGCGTGTCGCAAATACCATCGCCATCGGTTTCGCAATTGCTGCCATCTACCAATTCGGTGGTTTTTGTATCATCTGTTCCATGCGTGTGCATTAATGAGAAAAAATGTCCCATTTCATGTGCCAATGTAGAATCGTTGGTGACACAACTATTTTTCATAACAATCACATCATTTCTGCCTTCGTTATCAGCGTAACCGCAAATGCTCTCCTCCAATGCGTTTTCTATATTCTCTGCAAAGTATATATTTATTAACCCCGCAACATTGGTGGTCTCTATTAAGTTTTTTTCATCACCTTTCTTTAAATGGCAAAGGCTGTCTTGGTTAATGTAGTTAATGCCATCACATAAAAAGAATTCCATAAAAGCACCGGCATATAGGGTATTTAAATCGGAAATAGCCGTATTAAGATCTGCCTCACTAATACCTCCAGTTCCGTTGGAATTGCGAATAATATGCGCTTTAACAGGAATGGAATTCATGAGTTTTGTAGACGATACGCTTTTAGACAACCGCTTTTGCATAAAAGCCTGCTCATGGTTTTTAAGTTGCGGTTTTATGCTGTTATAAAATGCTGTGGATTCTTTTGTGGTAACGGTTCCGCATGAAACTGTTTCATTTTGGGCAACGGTATTTATGCCAAATGATAACAGTATAAATAATAAAAAAGTAGGTAATTTAGGTTTTAAAACATGCATTTGGGGAAAACATTTTTTCAAATGTATTCCTATTCGCTATTTCAGAACAATAAAAACGTTGAACCGTGAGATTTATCGACTATTTGACAATAAGTTTGCTGGTTTTGGTTTTCCCATCCATAGAATTCAGTTTAAACAGATAAAGACCTTTACTTAAGTTCGTTAGATTTAGATTTATTTTTGAAAGGCTATTACCTGTTGGGATGTCTTTTACCAAGCGCCCTAAAACATTATAAAGTTGAATGGATTTTAAGTCGCTATTTTGAATGTTGGAAACCGTAACATGTCCTTTTGTTGGGTTCGGGAATATTTTAATGGTTTCAATAGGATGATGGCTAACAGTATTTAATGTTGAAGCATTATAAGTAAACGTTATAGTGCCCATTTTGTTCCCATTTATCGGTGCACCTGTTATTTTAAAAACACCTACACGTGGGTTGCTTACGGCATTAGCCGAGGTGTAATCGGTACCATCATCGGTACCCGCATCATAGGCAAAAACATCTAAGGTAAAACTGTCTTTCCAACCGTTGTTGACACTATTGTTTCCAGACCTTAAGTCGATGCTATTAACGGCAATAAACCAATCGGGACTTGGAGCCACCATGGAAACCAAAGTTATTAAAGGGAAGTTTTCGCTTACTTGTAAATTGTCAATAGAGAATGTACCAACAGCACCAGCTAAATTACCGGCATTTATCCACTGGTCTGCTTTGTTAGTAGAAATGGCGGTGTTAACTTCACTCATAAAATTGGTGTTGTTGCCTAATTCGGCCATATCTTTAATACCATCGGTGTTGGGAGAAACAACCCCTAATTCAAAAAACGCGTTAGCAGTATTATGGGTGGCACCAACAAGCTCCGACCAATGCGCATCTTCAGGAACCGAAGTATGGTCGGTCGCATTCCAAATAGTTGTAAGTGATATGCTGTAATCTGCAGTGCTTTGGCCAAAACCACTTACTGAAAGTATCAGTCCAAAAAATAAAGTTAAAGTAATGTTTTTCATCTGCTTATTTTTATTGTTTTACATCTAAAGAATTCTCAGATGGCTAAGACCCGAGAATAGTCTGTTTCAGAAAATTTTTTATTTAAGTCGACTGCTTTTGTGAATGCTTACAAAAAGTAATTTTGACTAATGACTAATGACTAATGACTAATGAGACTCTGAGTAACAAAAAATTACACAGAGAAATAAAATGTTCACATAAGTTTTTATAGAATTTATATTGACTTTTTCGCTTCAATCAAAAAAAGCCAAGTTGAGTTCATAAAATAATAGTATTTTTAGCATCGTATTTTAATCAACATAATGTCAAGCCAAATAAAGATAATAGAGTGTCCACGAGACGCTATGCAAGGCATCAAACAGTTTATTCCAACAGAGAAAAAGGTGCAATACATCCAGTCTTTATTGCGTGTTGGTTTTGACACGATTGATTTTGGAAGCTTTGTTTCGCCAAAAGCCATTCCGCAAATGGTTGATACTGCCGAGGTACTATCCATGCTGGATTTAAGCAATACAACAAGTAAATTACTTGCCATTATAGCAAATACTAGAGGTGCAGAAGACGCTTGTAAACATGCTGAAATAAATTATTTAGGCTATCCGTTTTCAATTTCAGAGAATTTTCAAATGCGAAATACGCACAAAACCATTGCGCAGTCAGTTGTAACGCTTTCCGAGATTTTGGAAATTGCCAACAAAGCCAATAAAGAAGTGGTTGTTTACATTTCTATGGGATTTGGTAATCCGTATGGAGATCCCTGGAATGTTGGTATAGTAGGCGAGTGGACCGAACGTTTAAGCAGTATGGGCGTTAAAATTTTATCGTTGAGTGATACGATAGGTAGCTCAAACCCGGAAAGCATTCAGTACCTGTTTTCAAATTTAATACCACAATATACCAATATAGAGTTTGGTGCCCATCTACACACCACGCCATCTACCTGGTTCGAAAAAGTAGATGCCGCTTACAAAGCAGGCTGTAAACGTTTTGATGGTGCTATTCAAGGTTATGGTGGTTGCCCCATGGCAAAGGATGAATTAACAGGTAATATGCCCACTGAAAAGTTGTTGTCGTACTTCACTTCCCAAAAAAACAACAGTCTAAATGCCCTGAGTTTTGAAAGTGCCCATAATGAAGCTACTAAGATTTTTACCGTTTATCATTAAGTTTAAGTTTTTAATAATCATATAGTTATAAAGTTAATTTAAATTTAATCTAAATAAACTTTGTGATTCTCATTTTGTATTTTATTTTTGCACGAGAATTAATTTATTATTTATATCAAGTCTAAATAAAGCAAAATGAAAAGAATCTTATCAATGGTAGCAGTAGCTGCGGCATTAATGACATCATGTTCAAATGATGATGACAACAATTCAAACCAAATAGAAACCCCTGCGACTTACGTTTTTACACGTGATGGGTCATCAACTGTTAGTTTTGGTGGTCAAACCACACGTATTACTATGGCTGGTGAATTGGTTTCGGCTTTAAAGGTTAATACAAACACAGCAGAACAGTTACAAGCGATGTTTGAACATGTTGAAGGAAATGATGATTTTTCTGAAGCAGACCTTAATGCATCTAATAAAAATGTACGAAGCAAAGTAGCTGCTTCTAAAGATTATTTTTCAGCTAACACGACGGTATCAAACGCTATCAAAGCAGATTTTGATGGTTGGATTGCAGAGCAAGCTAACACGGTATTTGTTAATTGGGACCTTGCTGCTACAGCTGGTTCAGCAGGTCAGATACAACAATTGGGTGGAGGTTCTATCCGTTATGTAAATGGGAAAGGATTGGAATTAAACCAAGCGGTTGCTAAAGGCCTTATCGGTGGTTTGATGGCAGACCAAATGCTTAACAACTATTTAAGTACATCAGTTTTAGATGAAGGCAGTAACATTGTAAATAATAATGACGATATTGTTGAAGCTGGGAAATCTTATACCACAATGGAACACAAATGGGATGAGGGGTATGGTTATTTATACGGTGCTGAAGAAGATCCAGCAGTTCCAACGTTGCAAGCCGATAGTTTTTTAAATAGCTATTTAAGACAGGTGGATGCAGATAGTGATTTTGCAGGAATTGCCGATGCAATATATGAAGCTTTTAAATTAGGTAGAGCAGCCATTGTAGCAAAAGAATACGATGTTCGTGATGCCCAAGTGCAAATTATAAGAGAGAACATTTCTAAAGTTATTGCAGTACGTGCTGTACATTATTTACAGGCAGGTAAAGCATCGTTAGCGGGTAACGATAACGCAAAAGCGTTTCATGAATTATCTGAAGGATTTGGTTTTATTTACAGTTTACAATTTACTAGAAAACCAAATACAGATGTTCCTTATTTTACGAATACCGAGGTGAATGCTTTTGTAGAGGATCTTATGGCTGGTAATGGCTTTTGGGATGTTGAAGCAGCAACTTTAGATGCCATATCTGCTGAAATAGCGACTGAATTTGGATTTACGGTTAATGCAGCTGCAAACTAAAGATATTATATTAGTTTCTAACATAAAGCAGATGGATTACTGTAATAATCCATCTGCTTATTTATATTTGCAAAATATTTAGATTAATTAAGTTATGATAAAGAAAATCGTTTCAGTAGTCGTTTTAACTATAGTAATGGTTGCCTGTAGTGGTTCCGATGATGGTGACAATAAAACGAAAGATAATTTTGATAGACAAACCATGCTTATTAACTGGGCAGATAATATCATTATTCCCGTTTTTCAGGATTTGAATACTAAGTTAGAAACTTTGGTTACTGCAAAAAACACATTTGTGGCTACACCAGATCAAACCAATTTAGACGCTTTTCGTACCGCATGGTTAAATGCTTATAAAGTATGGCAATATGCTGAAATGTTTAATATTGGTAAAGCTGAAGCCATAAACTACGCCTACCAAATGAATATTTACCCAACGACAGTGGCCGATGTTGAAGCCAACATAGCAAACGGTACTTATGACTTAACACACTCCAATAATAACGATGCTGTAGGATTTCCAGCATTAGACTATTTATTATATGGTGTCGCATCCGATGATGCTGCCATATTAGACATATATACTACAAACGCTAATGCTAGTGGCTATAAAACATATGTATCAGATTTGGTAGATCAAATGAAATCGCTCACACAAACGGTTTTGAACGATTGGACTTCGGGTTATAGAGATACGTTTATTAACAGCACTACAAATACCGCAACAAGTTCTACAAATAAATTAACAAACGATTTTATATTTTATTACGAAAAAGGGCTCCGTGCCAACAAAATAGGAATCCCAGCAGGGGTTTTTTCCACAAATCCGTTGCCTGATAAAGTAGAAGGGTATTACAATCAAGAAGTATCTAAAGATTTGGTTTTAGAAGCGATAAATGCAGTTCAGAATTTCTTTAACGGAAAAGCTTATAATACTTCTTCAACCTCAAATAGTTTTAAAGCTTATTTGGATTATTTGAATGTTACCATAGGTAGAGAAGATTTAAGTACTTTGATAAACAATCAATTAAATGTAGCTCGTACTAAAGTACAAGCTTTAGACGCTAATTTTTCAAACCAAGTGAATACCGATAATTCTAAAATGACCATGGCTTATGACGAGTTACAAAAAGTGGTTATACTATTAAAGGTTGATATGGTACAAGCTTTCAACATTAGTGTAGATTATGTCGATGCTGATGGCGATTAGTTATAATAATGGCGATTACTTATATTAAATAATAAAGCAACTAAAGATTCTCTAATTCGTTAGGGAATCTTTTCGTTTTTTATATGGATTTCAATCTCAAAACATACCTAAGTACAAAAACAGATGCAGCACCATTAGCTGTATTTCGTATGTTGTTTGGCATGATGATGTTGTTTAGCATCATTCGTTTTTGGGCTAATGGTTGGATTGAAACCTTATACATCAAACCTAAATTCCATTTTCCGTATTACGGTTTCGAATGGGTGAAACCTTTGGGAGAAGCCACCTATCTTATTTTTATAATTTGTGGGATTTCAGCCTTACTGGTCACTTTAGGTTTTAAATACAGACTAGCGATCATCGTTTTTTTTCTGAGTTTTACTTACATCGAACTCATGGATAAAGCCACGTATTTAAATCATTATTACTGTATAAGCCTCTTAAGTTTTTTAATGATTTTTTTACCGGCCAATGCCTATTTTTCAGTTGATAATCTGTTTAAAAGAACATCTTATAAAAGCGTTCCCAAATGGACTATAGACAGTGTAAAACTCCTTTTGGGCATTGTCTATTTTTATGCGGGTTTAGCTAAAATTAATTCCGATTGGTTATTAAAAGCCATGCCATTAAAAATATGGTTGCCATCTAAATACGATTTGCCTTTTATTGGTGAAAACCTCATGCAACAGGAATGGTTTCATTATGCCATGAGTTGGAGTGGGATGTTATACGATTTATCCATTCCGTTTTTACTAGTGTACAAAAGAACCCGATGGGTGGCGTTTGCCCTAGTCGTGTTTTTCCATGTGTTTACCCGAATACTGTTCCCAATAGGCATGTTTCCTTTTATCATGATTGTCTCGACACTTATTTTCTTTGATGCCAAGTTCCATCAAAAAATCATTTCAATTTTAAAAGGCATCCTCAAACCGTTCACAAGAGCATATAGAATAGATTATAAAGAAGCTTTTAGTTTCAGAAAACAACATATAGTATTACCTGTTTTAGCTGTGTTTTTTGCCATTCAAGTCGTATTTCCATTTCGCTACCTGTTATACCCTGGTGAGTTGTTTTGGACCGAAGAAGGGTATCGGTTTTCGTGGCGCGTCATGCTCATGGAAAAAATGGGTTATACCACCTTCACTATTAAGGATGCCAAAACAGGAAAAGCATTTGTAGTTAGAAATTCCGATTTTTTGACGTCATTTCAAGAAAAGCAGATGAGCTTTCAACCTGATTTTATATTGGATTACGCCCATTATTTAGGCGACCATTTTACATCACAAGGGCATAAAAACGTCCAAGTATTTGCTGAGAGTTATGTGGCATTAAACGGGCGGTTAAGTCAGCCATTTATCGATAAAACTGTCGATTTATATAAAGAAAAAGAATCATTCCAACATAAAACATGGGTTTTACCATTTAAAGATGACATTAAAGGATTTTAAATTAATTGTAATCCTATTTATAGGAATCCAGACATTTGCACAACATAAAGTTTCGGGAGTTGTTACTCATGCCAACAATCAATCCATTATAGAGGTTGAGGTTTACGATAAAGTTTCAGGATTGCTGACCAAAACAAATGCTTCTGGCTACTACGAATTTAACACCAACAAGGAACATATCACGTTGGTATTTTTCTCTTATGATTTTGATGTAGAAGAAGTCCCCGTAACCGTTTCAGGAGACACCGAAGTGAACGTGGCCCTAAAAAAGATGTCGGTAAACTTATCTGAAGTAGAGATTACCGCTAGAAAGGCAAAAGCGTTTGAACTGTCACGTTTAAAAGATGTTGAAGGTACAGCCATTTATGCAGGAAAAAAAACAGAAGTCATTTTGGTTGATCAATCTATGGCTAATTTGGCATCTAATAACGCACGCCAACTTTACAGTCAGGTAGCTGGGTTAAACATCTACCAAAACGACGATGCGGGTTTACAGTTGAATATTGGCGGTCGTGGTTTAGACCCCAACAGAACAGCCAATTTTAATACGCGCCAAAATGGGTATGATATCAGTGCCGATGTGTTGGGATACCCAGAAAGTTACTATACACCAGCTTCTGAAGGTTTAAAAGAAATACAAGTAATTCGTGGTGCCGCTTCGTTACAATACGGCACACAGTTTGGAGGTTTGATTAACTTTAAAATGAAAGAACCAAACCCCAACAAACCCATAGAATTAATCACAAGAAATACGTTGGGCAGTTTTGGCTTATATACCAACTTCACCAGTTTAAGCGGTACGAAAGATAAGTTTAGTTATTATACCTATTTCAATTATAAAACAGGTGATGGGTTTAGACCGAATTCAGAATTTGAGTCTAAGAACGTTTTTGCGCATGTGGGCTACCAGTTTAACGACAAAACCAAAATGACAGGCGACGTCACCTACATGCACTATTTGGCGCAGCAAGGCGGAGGACTAACCGATACGATGTTTGAAAATGACCCCTACCAAAGTAATCGTTCTAGAAACTGGTTTCAGGTAGATTGGTTATTATATAATGTAAAACTCGATCATAAATTTTCAGAACAAACCAATTTTACTTTTAATTTGTTTGGGTTGGATGCTTCAAGAAAAGCAGTAGGGTTTAGAGGGGATCCATATCCTTCAGGCATGAATAAGAATCCAATAGTTGTTGATGATCTAAAAGAATCAGATGGTAGTTATTTTTATAATCGAGATGTATTAATAGGAGATTTTAAAAACTGGGGTGCTGAAGCAAGGTTATTAACTAAATACAATTTGTTTGGTAATGAATCAGCTTTTTTAATTGGATCTAAGTATTATAATGCAAATAATAAAGGTATTCAGGGAGCTGGAGATAAGAGGGAGGAACCTAATTTTACAATTTATAATGAGGAGTATCCCGATTACCCGAATGTTTCAAGTTTTAAGTATCCAAATAGGAATTTAGCAGTTTTTGGAGAAAATATTTTTAGATTTTCCGATAAGTTTTCTGTTACACCAGGATTTAGATTTGAGTATATTAAAACAGAAAGTGAAGGAACATATTTTACTAAAAACTACGATAATGCAAATAACTTAATTTTTTCAGTTGAAAATGAAGATAATCGAGTGTTCGATAGATCGTTCGTGTTGTTAGGTATTGGTACAAGTTATAAGCCCAATTCTTTTGCAGAAATGTATGGAAATATATCTCAAAATTATCGTTCAGTAACATTTAACGATATTCGTTCGGTAAGCCCAACATTTATTATAGACGAAAATATTACTGACGAGGAAGGTTTTACTGTAGATGTAGGGGTAAGAGGAGAGCTTAAAAGTTCTGTTTCTTACGATTTTGGAGTTTTTGGTGTTGCCTATAATAACAGAATTGGGGATATTTTGGATAATAGAGCCAATAGGGTAAGAACTAATGTAGGGGATGCGTTTATTTATGGATTAGAAAGTTTTATAGACTGGAATGTTTTAGAGATATTTAAAAATTCGTCATCCAAATATAAGTTAAAATTAGGTCTAAATTTAGCCTATATAGAATCAGAATATACCAAGTCTTTAAAAAGTGGCATACAAGGAAATACTGTAGAGTTTATTCCTAAGCTTAATATGAAAACAATGTTAAAGTTTGGTTACAAAAATTTAATGGGAAGTATTCAATATTCATACTTATCAGAGCAATATACCGATGCTTTTAATTCTCTAAGTGCAGAAAATGGGGAACTACGAGAAGGTGTGGTAGGACAAATACCTAGTTATGATGTCTTGGATGTATCATTAGCTTACACATACAAACGTTTCAAACTGGAAACAGGAATTAATAACCTGTTAAATAACGCCTATTTTACAAGACGTGCCACGGGGTATCCAGGTCCAGGAATCATTCCATCGGAACCAAGAACTTGGTATGCGACATTACAAATTAAAATCTAATCGAAAAGAATTCTTCGAGGTTCTGCCTTAAAGATAGTATGCTTCAAGAAATATTGTTTAATCGATAATTGCAAATTGATAATTGATCATGTCAGACTGAGCGCAGTCGAAGTCCTATTACCAACATTGTTGATTATTTATTACTGTTTATTGTTGAATTGTTTAATCGGTAATTGTTAATTGCAAATTGATAATTGACCACGTCAGACTGAGCTCGTCGAAGTCCTTATTATTTATAAAGTTACAACAAGCTCCTGACATCTGATTATATTTGGATTTTTATCATGTACTAAACGATTTCTTTAGGTTTTATTTAACATTTATATATTAAACTTTCTAATGATAGTTAGGTCTAATGCATAAACCTAACTAAAAAACCACATTGAAAAAATTAGTAGTAGTACTGTCGTTATTTATTTCAACAACATCATTTGCACAAAAATTTACTTTAGAAGGCGTTGTTAAAGACCAAAACGCTCATGTTTTAGAAGGCGCTACGGTATATCTTCAAAGTATTAAAGACAGTATCCCCATATCTTATGGTATTACAAATAAAAATGGCGAGTTTTCATTACAGGTAAATACCGAGAACGATTCCAAGGCTATTTTCAATATTGCCTATATGGGTTATAAGCCATTTAAAAAGGATATCGATGTGCCTGCGGGCAAGCAACTAAACTTAGGAAGTCTGACGTTAGACGATCAGGTTGAAGAATTAAACGTGGTGTCCATCATCGGGAAAGCGCCCCCTATTTTAATTAAAAAAGACACGATAGAATATAATGCCGATAGTTTTAAAACCATGCCAAATGATAAGGTGGAGGATTTATTGAAAAAATTACCAGGGGTCGAAATAGATCTAGATGGCATCATTACGGTCAATGGGGTTGAAGTAGAGGCCATTAATGTCGATGGGATGCGGTTTTTTGGAGAAAAGAATGGTGCTATTGCTCTAAAAAACATTCCTAGTAATGCTGTTAGTAAAGTTCAGGTAACCGATTATAAAACGGATATGCAGAAATTTACAGGTGAAGAATCTGATTCCGGTACTAAAGAAATAAACCTGAAAATAAAGAAAGGACAAAATAAAGCCTATTTTGGAGATGTCAATTTGGGCTATGGCACCGATGAAAAATACCAAGCCAATGCCAACCTGTTTCAGCTTATTGATGGCAAGCAATTAGGCATTATTATGGGGACAAACAATATAAATATGTCCAAAGGATTTAATTCGTTGCCCGATGCCGATTCCAGTAATGGCTATATAGAATCCGATTTTTTAGGCGCTAATTTTTCTAAAGGAAAATGGAACGAAACCCGTGTAAATGCCGATTATAGGTACAGTAACCAAAGCACCGATAGGGCACAAAAAAGTTATACAGAGAATTTCCTGCCCGATTTAAATTATATAACCAATGCGACTAGTAGAGGTTTTAATGATTCTGATAGTCATGATGTGGGGTCGGATTTAAAATTTCTTATTAAACCCAAAAACAAAAGCTCTAGAAACCATGTGCAATTATCGAATGTCACCAATTTTAATAGCTCAAATAACGACTCTTTTTCAACGGTAGATCGAATTTCGGAATATGCCAATGGTGATTTAGTAGGTACCTATTTTTCTGAAAATAATTCGAGCAACTCAAGTTATAATTTTAACAACGATTTTAGTGTCACCTCAAGAGTCGGAAAAAAAAGAGATTACTTTAATATAGGGTTTAGTACCGCATTCGATAAACAAGATGCTGAAGGTTCAAACTATTCTAGAAATGATTTGGAAAGCAGCAACACCAGTGTTGTGCAAGACCAAATCTCAAATACCAATAATTCGGGAGCAAGAATAAATTTACATGCCAGATGGAGCAAAGAGTTATTGAACAATTTTAGAATCATACCAAGGTACAGTGCGACGGTAAACAGCCAAAAGGACGAAAAGTTTATTTACGATTTTGATGAAAATGATGCCGATTATACGAGTTTTAATGACCAAATAAGCGTAGATAGTCGATACATCGCTACTACCATTCGACCAACATTAGGACTGCGATACGATTACAAGGAATTTCGTTTTGAAGTGAATGGTTCTTACACCAATACGTTTAGAAATTATAAAGACCATATTATTAATGCACGTAATTTTAAAAATGCGTTTGAATATGTAACTTATTCGGGTAGAATACGTTATCGTGACGAAAAAGGCTATAAAAACATCACTTTGGATTACGACCAAAATGTTAACCTACCATCCATTAGCCAATTACAGCCCATTTCCGATGTTAGTAATATAACCAATATAAGAACTGGAAACCCTTTTTTAGAGCCAGCCGTAAGTCATGAGATTGATCTAAAATACCAAAATAATATTGCGTTTAATAATATTAATGTTACGGCAAATGCCAAGGCTGAATTTGTACAAGATAAAATTATTAATTCGACCATAACAGATTCAGATTTAGTACGCTATACAACCTACGAAAATATAAATGGCGATTATCGTGTTTCGGGAAATACGGCTATTTCAAAGTCATATTTCAGCAAAAAAAATAATTTCAATATCAATTTAAGGTTTCATGGTGATTATAGAAACATTAAATCCATTCAGAATGCTGTAAGATTCACAACAAAAACGCATACGCTTAGACCATCGCTGTCATTAAGTTATTCACATAACAAGAAAATAGATATAAGCACATCTTACAGTTATGCGATGACTCATACTAAATACGATACCAATACATATAACGATAACGATTATTTTGTACAGAATTTAAGATTGGAATCTTCTGTGTTTTTTCTAAAAGATGCCTTTTTTACTAATAAAGTATCGTACCGATATAACAGTAGGGTAGGTGATGATTTTGATGGTGCTGCTGTTTTTTGGAATGCAGGATTAGGCGTGCAGTTATGGGATAATAAAGCAACTTTAACAGCAGTTGGCTATGATATTTTAGGAAAAAATAATGGCTATAATAGGTCCGTTTCCGAAACGGCTATTCAAGATGTAGAGAATAAAATATTAGAACAATACTTCATGCTAACCTTTGTTTATAAATTTGGACGATTTGCAGGCCAAAACATGAATATGGGTGATAGATACCAAAACAGGTCCGGCGGCGGTTTTAGAAGACGTTAAGGTTGTTGGAAAAAATTAAACGAAATGAGATAAATTTGAATAGTATTTTCTTGTAGTTTTATGCAATGATGAGTTTTAGAATGTATTATTTTTTATTTCTACTTATTTCAAGTCTGTCTATGAATGCAAAGGAATGGAAAAGTTTAAGAATCTACCATAAAATCACCCATACGGAAAACCTGTTGCCTTCCGATTGGTTAAAATCCGATAGAATAAACAACACAGCTGTTTGGAGACTTGCCAATGCTTTTAATCTAGAAAACAATCTACCCCAAGAGTACACCACCATTGCAGAGCGTAAAGATTTTTACAAATGGGCAAATGCTGAAGTTGAAAAACAGGGGCACCAAGTTGTTTGGTTTAAAATGGTGCATTTTATTTCCAGCAAATTATACACCATGGAAACGTTTCCTAATGTTATTTTTGTGAATAAAAAGATGATGACCTATGCCAATAGTTGCAGCGAGTCGGTTTTTGAAAATTCATTCCCTGAAATAAATACCCTATTTAAATCAACAGCTATTCTAAATGGAGAAACTGGTTTACAATGGGATAAAGCTATTTTGTACAAAGAGCAGTATGTTTGGGTTAATGCTATTATTAATAACATTGATTCCCATAGTCTAAAAAAGATGGGAAATATTTTAAAAGGCAAGTGTTTGTATGGAATATTTATCCCAAAAGCGATTCGATTTACAGGTGATTTAACCAACAAAGACATGCGGTATGAGTACGCTTTAAACACACTCAGGGGGTATTTTGAAAATACCAACCGATAATTTGTTGTTGTTATGAACTCATCTTGACTTTTTGTTTTTAACCGAACCTGCCTGCCGGCAGGCAGGAATGAGATAAAATTTGTACAGATGAGGCGCTTCTTGCAAGGCATAGCATCGCTACGCATAAAAATAGTAAAGAAATATGGATAAATTTTAGCCATTTTTTAGGAAATAGAGAAAGTCAAGATAAGTTCACTTATTCTTTTGGTTTTACGCAATTCAAACAGAAAAAAATGTGTATATTTGCACGCAATTATAATCATAATTGCACCATGACTGCACATCAAAATAAAATTCTAGGAGAAGGGTTAACCTATGATGACGTTCTACTAGTTCCAGCATATTCAGAAGTACTTCCACGCGAAGTTAATATTCAAACAAAGTTTACACGCAACATTACCATAAATGTGCCTATTATTTCGGCAGCTATGGATACCGTTACCGAAAGCAAAATGGCTATAGCCATGGCGCAAGAAGGCGGTATTGGTGTATTGCACAAAAATATGACTATTGAAGCACAAGCTTTAAAAGTTAGAAAAGTAAAACGTGCCGAAAGCGGTATGATTATAGACCCAGTAACGTTGCCACTTACGGCCATAGTGAACGATGCAAAAAAAGCGATGGCTGAATACGGTATTGGTGGTATTCCTATTGTAGATGAAGATGGAACGCTAAAAGGGATTGTAACCAACCGAGATTTACGTTTTGAGCACGATAAAAAACGCCCCATAGTTGAGGTCATGACTAGTGAAAACTTAGTAACTGCTGCCGTTGGAACCTCTTTAAAAGATGCCGAAAAAATACTTCAACAACATAAAATCGAAAAACTGCTTATTGTTGACGACCATTACAAACTATCGGGTTTAATTACGTTTAGGGATATCACAAAATTGAGTCAAAAGCCTATGGCTAATAAAGACCAGTATGGACGTTTACGTGTTGCTGCAGCTATTGGCGTTACGGGCGATGCGATTGATAGAGCCGAAGCTTTGGTAAATGCAGGCGTCGATGCGGTGGTAATTGATACCGCTCACGGGCATACCAAAGGTGTGGTTGGTGTACTAAAAGGCATTAAAGCGAAGTTTCCGAATTTAGATGTAATTGTTGGTAACATTGCTACGGGAGCAGCAGCGAAATATTTAGTAGAAGCAGGAGCCGATGCCGTGAAAGTTGGTATTGGTCCGGGATCTATTTGTACAACACGTGTGGTTGCAGGTGTTGGTTTTCCTCAGTTTTCAGCAGTTTTAGAAGTCGCTGCAGCTATAAAAGGCACAGGCGTTCCGGTAATTGCCGATGGTGGAATTCGTTACACAGGTGATATCCCTAAAGCCATTGCAGCAGGTGCAGACACGGTGATGTTAGGGTCGCTATTAGCAGGAACTAAAGAATCGCCAGGTGAGACTATTATTTATGAAGGCAGAAAGTTTAAATCATATCGTGGGATGGGGTCTGTGGAAGCGATGAAAGAAGGGAGTAAAGACCGTTATTTTCAAGACGTTGAAGACGATATTAAAAAATTAGTACCAGAAGGTATTGTAGGTCGTGTGCCTTATAAAGGTGATTTATATGAAAGCATCCATCAGTTTATTGGTGGTTTGCGTGCAGGTATGGGCTATTGCGGAGCTAAAGATATTGCGACTTTAAAAGAAACAGGTCAGTTTGTAAAAATTACGGCGAGTGGTATTAATGAAAGTCACCCGCATGATGTAACCATTACCAAAGAATCGCCTAATTATTCCAGATAGGTTTAGGTTTATTGATAAAATTAAAAGGGCTTTAGTAGACATATTAAAGCCTTTTTTTTTGGGATAGTTCCGCTTTGAAATTGTTGCATATGTACCAATTAAACCAAACTAAAAGCTAAATTCGACTAACTTTTAGAAGGTTAAATTTGCCTTTCGAACCTTGCTGCGATGATACTGATTATGAATATCTGTATAAAGTGATACAACATAAGTGGAAGCAATATAATACCTGCAGATGCCGTATTTTGAAATAGTATTTTAGAAAAAACGGTACCATGTACTAATGATTTTTTGGTGCCGCAAAATTGTGCTGTGATGCGATCCTCTAAAGTAAAACCTAAATATTTTGCAATCTGTTTAATAATCAAAAAGACGACCACAAATAACCCAATAACAGCAGTTAAAATGAGTAGTAAATCGGAAAAGTTAACTGAGTTAAAAACATGTTCTGTGAACGATTCAGCAAAACTTTTGTAAATGATAAGTAAGATGATAGCCTTATCAAATAAGGTGAGATATCGTAGATGTTTCCTAACAAAATCGCCTAAATAGCGTTGTAAATACATCCCAATAATTACTGGTAATAAAATTTCGGTAAGTAGTTTTAAGTAAATGCTTCCTAAGTTGAAATCAGTGGTGGTTTCTTGTAAAAATAGTCCCATCCATAGAGGAGTAATAATAATTCCAATAAGTCCAGAAATACTAGCGTTAAATATAGCAGCCGGAATATTTCCCTTTGCAATGGACACCATAACTACAGATGATGACACTGTTGAAGGAAGCGCTGCCAAAAACATAAACGCCAACCAAATTGTATGGTTGCTTTCGTTAGATATAAGCGGATAAAATCCCATAACAAGTATTGGAAATAAAATAAAGCTTGATGATTGCACCAAGAGATGCAATCTCCAGTTTTTTAAACCTATTCTTATCTTTTCCGGGCTTATCTTTAACCCATAAAAAAAGAAAATTAATGATACCCCAATACTTCCAATAAGGCTTAAGGGAACTGGGCTATTTTTACTGCCCCAGTTGGGAAAAAAATAAGCCGTAATAACAATGGCTATTATAGCCAGGACAAATCCGTCTAGTTTTATTTTCAAAAGCTCTTGATGTTTTTAATGACAAGTTTAGGTAACTAAATTTTCAAGACTACAAAGCTACACATATTGACTTGCTCTTTTAGGTTCTGAAAATTTTGCCGCAAATTCGCAGATTACCTAAAATGATAAAAATTTGCGAATCTGCGGTAAAATTTCACCGATTAATTTCGCAAACTAACCTTGCAGATTAGTCTGCAAACAAAACTATGGACTTCAAGTCCATGGTTTATTTTTAGCCATAAACCTGTCCTCTATGTGGTTTTAAAGCATCTCGAATGGGTTTCATGTTTGCTTCATCTACAACCAAATATGCGAGGGCATGCACATTGCTTATAGTTTCAAAGCCTGTAATTGTGATGTCCAATTTTTCTAGTTGGATGTATTCTTTTAAATGAATTTCATGATGTTGTGCAATTTTAATGGCATCTGGACCATGAAAATCCCATATTAGCTTTAATTTCCGCATAGTATTATAATAAAAAACAATATTGAAAGGTAAAAAAATATACTGAACTCGTATAAACTTTTTTGATTGAAGCGAAAATTAGTCATTTAGTACTCGGTTGAAGGCTTTTTTGAGTTGTATAGCAAGGCTACGGAAGGAAGAAAAGACTAAAAGCGAGTGCAAATGGGCAATTTTTTTAGCCAATTATGAAAAGTTTATACGAGTTCACTGCTTAAAAATGAAATTTTTTTATGTTTTTAATCGTTTTTAAAAGCAACTTGCATTATAGCTTTATATTGCTATTTTTGTGCTATCATAATAAATTTTATTCAAATGAACTTTAAGTATTTATTTATTTTAATTTTTTCAGTATTTATTACAAATGTTAACGGTCAATCTGCTAATAAAGACATATTGTTTAGTATTGATGATGAACCCGTTTATGTTTCAGAATTTTTAAGGGTTTATAATAAAAATTTAGATTTAGTTCAAGATGAATCCCAAAAAGATGTAGATGAGTATCTGTCGCTTTTTACCAACTACAAACTCAAGTTAAAAGAAGCAAAAGCTTTAGAACTTCAAGAGAAGCCAACATACATACGCGAGTTGGACAGTTACAAGAAGCAATTAGCAAAAAGTTTTATTACAGATGCCAAAGTAACCGATGCTTTGGTGGAAGAAGCATACGAGCGTATTTCTAATGATGTAAAAGCATCACATATTTTAATAAAGATTCCAGAAGACGCGAACCCTAACGATACGTTGACAGCTTATAATTCGATTTTAAACTTGCGTAATAGAGCTTTAAAAGAAGGGTTTGATAAAGTAAGACAAGAAGTGCATAATGGACAAACGGTTTATGGAGAAGATTTAGGCTATTTTTCAGGTTTTAGAATGGTTTATCCGTTTGAAAATGCTGCGTTCAATACCAAAGTTGGCGATATATCACAACCGTTTAGAACTCGGTTTGGGTATCATATTGTATATGTACAAGACAAAAGAAAATCTAGAGGCGAACGTACGGTGGCACACATTATGGTTGTAGAAAAACCGGGCGATTCCTTAGCTGAAAAGCCAGAAAATAGAATCCAGGATATTTATAAAAAGCTAAAACAAGGTGAAGATTTTGAAGCTTTGGCAAAACAATTTTCAGATGATACAAATTCAGCACCAAACGGTGGTATGTTGGCGCCATTTTCTAGCGGACAAATAAACTCCAACGAGTTTGAAGGTGCTGCTTTTGGTTTAAATGAAATAGGCGAGGTGTCCGAGCCTTTTAAAACGCAATACGGGTGGCATATTGTAAAATTGTATGGCAAAAAGCCAATTGCGTCTTTTGAAGATATGAAATCGGAATTGGAGCAAAAAGTAAAACGTGATGAGCGTTCTAAATTAATAGATGAAGCTTTATATACTAAGCTTAAAACAAAATACAATATTCCAGAGGAACAACCTGCGTTAACGTATTTTACATCTATTTTAAATACCGATTATTTTAAAAGTACTTGGCAACTTCCTAAAGATTTTACTGCCGATAAACCACTGGTTAAAATAGGAAACAAGCAATTAACATATAAAGATTTTGGCGATTATTTAGTTTCGGTGCAACGTAATACTGCTGCAAAGACCGATTTTAAAACCTTGGCTTCAAAACATTATAACGCGTTTTTAAATACGAATTTAGTAACATATCAAGAAGATAATCTTGAAAACGAAAACGAAGAATACGCCCATGTGGTCGCCGAATATAGAGATGGATTGTTATTGTTCGATTTAATGGAAACCACCATTTGGAATACGGCTAAAACCGATTCTTTAGAAATTCAGGATTACTACAACTCAAATAAAAATAAATACCTAACACCAAAACGTGTAGATGCCGTCGTAGCTTCTTCAAAAGATCAAAAAACGTTAAAAAAAGTAGGAAAACTGTTAAAAAAGGGGATGGCATTACAACAAATTAAAGCACTTGTAAATAGTAATGATAAAATAGACGTTATCTTTACAGTAGATACCATGGATGTCAACCATCAAGCATTACCAAAAGGTTTTGAGTTTAAAGAAGGAATATCTAAAATATACAATCATAATAATGCTTTTGTTTTGGTTCAAGTAAAAGAGGTGCTGCCGGAAACCCAAAAAACATTAGAAGAAGCTAAAGGTTTGGTGATAAGCGATTATCAAGCCTATAAAGAAGAGAAATGGCTAAAAGAACTCGCAGAAAAATATAAAATAGTAATAAACCAAGAGGCTTTAAAAAATGTAAAGTCCCAAATAAAAAACCAATAGGTGCAAGATAAAATCATCATATTTTTTCTCTTAATATTAGTAACCTCGTGCGACTTTTTTAAGAAAACAGACGACAGGGTTGCTGTTGCAAGGGTTAACGATACCTATTTGTATTATGATGATATTAAAGATTTAGTTTCTGAAGGCACTTCCAAAGAAGATAGTATGCTGTTGGTTCAAAACTTTATTAAGCGTTGGGCTACTCAGCAGTTGTTTGTAGATGGAGCCAAAGTTAATTTAAGCGAATCTAAACAAGCAGAATTTAATAAGCTGGTAGAACAGTATAAAACCGATTTATACACCAAAGCATATATTGAGGCCTTAGTAAAAAGGGATATGAATACGGTGGTTACTAAGCAAGAAGCCGAAGCTTATTACAATGAAAATAAAGATATATTTAAGTTAAATGAAGAATTACTTAAGTTTAGGTACATTCATTTGGACGAGAACATCAACAACTACAACGCAATTGTAGAAAAATTTAAACGCTTCAATTCCAAAGACAAAAAAGACTTAGAAGCTATTTCCATACAGTTTAAATCGTACTCGTTGAACGATACCATCTGGATTAAGGTCAACCAAGTAATTAGCAAAATTCCTGCTATTACCCTTGAAAATAAAGATCAACTGTTAAAAAAATCTAATTTTGTACAACTCAAAGATTCATTAGGAGTATATTTGATGCAAATTAACAACGTTTTGCTGCGAAATGATACGGCGCCTTTAGAGTACGTAAGGCCAACTATAGATCAGATTGTTGTTAATAAAAGAAAGCTGGAACTTATTAGAGAATTAGAAAAAGACATTACTAAAGATGCTATTAAAAATAAACAATTTGAAATTTACAAATAATTTGAAACAACTCGTTTTTTTATTCATAACCCTACTCATAGTAAATAATATATCTGCACAAGAAGTAATAAACGACGAGAAAGTACAGGAAACACCTAAAAAAGTAGATTCAACGAGTACCCAAAATGCTAAAAAAGTTGATGGCGTTGCAGCCGTTGTGGGTGATTATATTATTTTAGATTCAGATGTAGATAAAGCCTATTTGCAATTACAAGCGCAAGGTGTTAACACGACCGATATAAAACCATGTGAATTATTTGGGAAATTATTAGAAGACAAATTGTATGCACATCAAGCGATACAAGATAGTATTCAAGTTTCTGACTCCGAAATAAGAAAGAATGTAGATTACCAAATCGAACAATTCTTGGCACAAACGAATGGCTCTATGGAAAAGCTTTTAGAGTTTTATAAAAAGGACGATGAAAAAGCGTTTAGAGACGAGATGTTCGAAATTAATAAAAGCAATCAATTAGCAGCTAAAATGCAGGCCAAAATTGTTGAGGAAATTGAAATAACGCCTGAAGAAGTACGCGCATTTTTCGAAAAAATCCCTAAAGACGAACGTCCAACATTTGGAACCGAATTAAAAGTAGCCCAAATAGTTGCAGAACCTAAAATATCAGAAGAAGAAAAACAACGCGTTATTAATAGGTTAAAGGAGTTTAAAGCTGATATTATTGAAAACGGAGCTAGTTTCCGTTCTAAAGCCATACTGTATTCCGAAGACCCTGGGTCGGCAAGTAAAGGTGGAAAATATACCTTGAACAGAAAACAACCACGAATGGTTAAAGAGTTTAGGCAAGTAGCGTTTTCACTTCAAGAAGGTGAAATATCTGAACCTTTTGAAACCGATTTTGGATATCATATCATTCAATGTGAAAAAATTAGAGGACAAGAATACGATGTAGCCCACATCTTATTATCACCAAAAGTATCTGCCGAAGCTGTAAAAGAAGCAAAAGAGCGTTTAGAAAACGTAAGACAGCGTATTGTCGAGGGTAAAATATCGTTTGCCGATGCTGCAAGGGAAGCCAGTGATGAAAAAGAAACACGTGGCGATGGCGGGCAATTGATAAACCCAACCACCCAAGATTATAATTTTGAGTTAACCAGAATGGAACCGGAGTTATATTCACAAATCCAAAACTTAAAAGACGGTGAAGTTAGTTTGGTATTAAAAGAAGAAGACCGAACCGGTAAAATCAAGTTTAAAATTTTAATGGTCACTGATAGAATAGACGAGCACGAAGCAGATTATGCACGCGATTATTTAAAAATTAAGCAACTGGCTTTAGATGAAAAAAAGATAAAAGCAATTGCAAAATGGCAGGAAGAAAAGATTTTAGATACTTATATAAAAATTAGTGGAGAATATAGAAATTGTAAATTTTCCAGCAACTGGTTAAAAAAGTAATAATATGTCTGATGTAGCTGCTATCGAACAATTTGTAAAACGATATAAAGATTTAAAAACAGAAATTGCCAAAGTTATTGTTGGTCAAGATGAGGTTGTAAATCAAATATTAATTTCTATTTTTTCTGGCGGACATTCATTACTTATTGGTGTGCCCGGTTTAGCAAAAACCTTGATGGTAAACACCATTGCACAAGCCTTAGGGCTGGAGTTTAAGCGCATTCAATTCACACCCGATTTAATGCCGAGTGATATTCTGGGCAGTGAAATTTTAGACGAAGACCGCCATTTTAAATTTATAAAAGGCCCCATCTTTTCTAATATTATTTTGGCAGATGAGATTAACAGAACACCTCCAAAAACACAAGCAGCTTTATTGGAAGCCATGCAAGAACGTGCAGTAACGGTAGCTGGACATCATTATAAATTGGAGTTACCCTATTTTGTATTGGCCACCCAAAATCCTATTGAGCAAGAAGGCACGTATCCATTACCAGAAGCACAATTAGACCGTTTTATGTTTGCTATTAATTTGGATTACCCTTCTTTTAAAGAAGAAGTTGAGGTTGTAAAAGCAACCACTTCAGACAATCAAGCAAAAGTGAATGCCCTTTTTTCAGCAAAAGAAATAACAGACTTTCAGCATTTAATAAGACGTATACCAGTAGCAGATAATGTTGTTGAATACGCAGTAACTATGGTTGGTAAAACTAGACCAAATGGCGACACTGCTAGTGAGCTAGTTAAAAATTATATCGATTGGGGAGCAGGCCCCAGAGCTTCACAAAACTTAATATTGGCAGCTAAAACACATGCTGCCATACAAGGTAAATTCTCTCCCGATATAGAAAATGTTCAAGCCGTAGCCCTTAGTATTTTAAGACATAGGATTATTAAAAATTATAAAGCCGAAGCTGAAGGTATTACCGAAACACAAATTATTAAGAGTCTATTTTAAAATAATAGGTATGGAAAAAACTCTATGTATATAAATTATAAACATAGAATTTTTGGGCTGGACGTAATTAGGGCAGCAGCCATTATTTTAGTTTTACTTTCGCATACTACATTATTGCTATTTCCTGATAAGGAAAATACACTACTTACCATCATTCGCTTTTTTGGAACCATAGGAGTCGATTTATTTTTTGTATTAAGTGGTTTTTTAATAGGTGGCATCATTTTAAAGCAGCTCACTCTTGAAAAAACAGCATTAAAGGATTTTGTCCATTTCTGGATAAGACGCTGGTTTAGAACTTTACCCAATTATTTTTTAATTCTTATTCTAAACATTTTTTTAGTATATGTTTTTTATGGTGAAATAGTAAATGGTATAAGTCATTACTTTATTTTTTTACAAAACTTTTCAGAAGAACAACCAAATTTTTTTACTGAATCCTGGAGTTTGTCAATTGAAGAATACGCCTATATCGTTGGTCCTTGTTTATTGTATTTTTTAGTTTTGATTTCAAAAGGGATTCCAAAACATTTACTGTATCTATGTGTAACCGTGCTAATAATTTTATGTGTTACCTTGTTTAGGTATCATTTTCATGTAAACAATGTAATAAGTTCAGGTCAACAATGGAGTCACCAATTACGGAAAGTAGTTATTTATAGAGTCGATAGTATTTATTACGGTTTTATTGGAGCTTATTTTTTTATGTACTTTAAACCTATTTGGGAACGGTATAAAAAGCATCTTTTTTATCTGGCTTTTGTCATTTTTATAGGTTTGCATACCATTATTTTTGTCTATCATATAAGTCCGGAAAACACATCTTTATTTTATAACATTTTCTATTTGCCAATAGTGTCAATAAGTTTGCTTTTGTTTTTTCCTTTGGCTACTTCTTTAAAAAATGAGAGTATTTTGAAATCGAAAATAACCAAAATAAGCATTCTGTCGTATGCCATCTATTTGATAAATTATTCTATTGTGTTATTAAGCATTCAATATTTTATAGATGTATCACAGGCATCCTTCATCATTAAAATAGTAATTCTATTTATGTATTGGTTATTATCATATCAACTTAGTTACTTGCTGTTCGTGTATTTTGAAAGGCCAACAACGAATCTAAGAGATAAAAATTTTTTTAAAACAAGAATCGATTAAATAATCATCATTATTAATCTGAAAATATTGAAAAAAATATAATCAGATTAATTTAAAATGTGACTATAATAAATCGCAATATAGAACAATTGTATTGCAGCGTTTGTTTTTACTTCTAAAGATTAATTTAGTAATTTGCGAAACTTTTAAAAAAACAAAAAATTAACTAGAAGACATGGCATTTGGCACTGATTTATTAATAGGGTTTTATGCTAGAAGACGAAATTTTATTCATGCTGTACAAGAAGTTGTTGAACAACTGACAACATTTTCACTTTCTTTAAAAATAGTTTACACTTTCCTTTGGGATAGTATACTAGTAGAAATCTTTGAAAGAGGTTTGGATAAGGTAGATTTTGCTTTAAACAAAAAATCAAGTCAGCATGCTTCCGCACAAGTGCCATTATCACAATTCATGAAAATCAATTTGATTTAATTGAATTTAACATTGAAAACATTTTTCTTATGAACATTTATGAAGATTACATCAAGGAGATCGAAGAACGAAAAGGTCAGGGGCTTAATCCAAAGCCAATTGATGATGCCGAATTGTTAAGCGCAATTATAGAGCAAATTAAAGATTTAGAAAATAAGCATAGAGTGGATTCTCTTAACTTTTTCATATACAATGTTGTGCCTGGTACCACGAGTGCTGCTGACGTGAAAGCTAAATTTTTAAAAGAGATCATTCTTGGTGAATCAGTAGTGGAAGAAATCACGCCTGCTTTTGCTTTAGAGTTACTGTCGCATATGAAAGGAGGCCCTTCTATTGAAGTATTGTTGGATTTAGCTTTAGGGGAGAATGCCACTATAGCTAAAGAAGCTGCGGAAGTTCTCAAGACACAAGTTTACCTGTATGAAGCGGATACAGCACGTTTAAAAGATGCTTATGAAAAAGGAAGCGCGATTGCGAAAGATATTCTTGAGAGTTACGTTCAAGCTGAGTTTTTTACTAAGCTTCCAGAGATTGAAGAAGAAATAAAGATAGTTACTTTCATTGCTGGTATTGGTGATATTTCTACAGATTTACTTTCACCTGGAGGTGATGCGCATTCAAGATCAGATCGTGAGTTACACGGTCAGTGTATCTTCGAACATAATAAAGAGATGCAAAAGAATCTTTTAGCGTTAAAAGAACAGCATCCAGACAAACGTGTGATGTTAATTGCTGAAAAAGGAACGATGGGAGTTGGTTCTTCAAGAATGTCAGGAGTAAACAATGTGGCGTTATGGACAGGCATTCAAGCTAGTCCATATGTACCATTTATCAATATAGCTCCAATTATTGCTGGTACAAACGGTATCTCTCCAATTTTCTTAACGACCGTTGGAGTAACAGGAGGTATTGGAATTGATTTAAAAAACTGGGTAAAGCAAAAAGATGCTGATGGAAATACAATATTGGATGCTGATGGAGAACCAGTATTAGAGCAAAAATATTCTGTAGAAACCGGTACGGTTTTAACGATAAATACCAAAGAGAAAAAACTATATAGCGGCGACCAAGAATTAATGGATATTTCGGCTTCATTAACCCCACAAAAAGTGGAGTTTATCAAAGCCGGAGGATCTTATGCTATCGTATTTGGTAAAAAATTACAAACATTTGCAGCTAAAACTTTAGGAGTTGATATCCCTCAAGTGTATGCACCATCAAAAGAAATATCTATTAAAGGTCAAGGTCTTACTGCAGTCGAAAAAATATTCAATAAAAATGCTGTTGGTAATACACCAGGAAAAATATTGCATGCAGGATCAGATGTTCGAGTTGAAGTAAATATTGTTGGTTCACAAGACACAACAGGTTTAATGACCGCTCAGGAGCTAGAATCTATGGCAGCTAAGGTTATTTCTCCAATTGTTGATGGTGCTTACCAATCAGGATGTCATACAGCTTCAGTTTGGGACAATAAATCCAAAGCCAACATTCCAAAGCTAATGAAGTTTATGAATGACTTTGGTTTAATTACGGCGCGTGATCCTAAAGGTGTTTATCATTCCATGACGGATGTCATCCATAAAGTATTAAATGATATTACCATTGATGATTGGGCTATCATTATAGGTGGCGACTCGCACACGCGTATGTCAAAAGGTGTTGCTTTTGGAGCAGATTCTGGAACGGTTGCTTTAGCTTTAGCTACAGGAGAGGCAACCATGCCAATCCCACAGTCAGTAAAAGTGACTTTTAAAGGGAATATGAAGAGTTATATGGACTTCCGTGATGTAGTTCATGCAACACAACAGCAAATGTTAAAACAGTTTGGAGGTGAAAATGTATTCCAGGGAAGAGTTATAGAAGTTCATATTGGAACATTAACCGCAGATCAAGCCTTTACATTTACTGATTGGACTGCTGAAATGAAAGCGAAAGCTTCTGTTTGTATTTCGGAAGATGAAACTTTAATCGAATCTTTAGAAATCGCTAAATCTAGAATCCAAATCATGATAGGGAAGGGTATGGATAACGATAAACAAGTGCTTCAAGGATTAATCGATAAAGCTAATAAACGAATTGCAGAGATTAAATCTGGTGAAAAACCTGCTTTAACTCCTGATGCCAATGCTAAGTATTTTGCAGAGGTAGTTGTCGATTTGGATGCTATTATAGAACCAATGATTGCAGATCCTGATGTTTATAATGAGGATGTTTCCAAGCGTTATACACATGACACTATCAGGCCGCTTTCATTTTATGGAGGAAATAAAAAAGTAGATTTAGGATTTATTGGATCTTGTATGGTTCATAAAGGAGACATGAAAATTCTTGCTCAAATGCTTAAGAATATTGAATCTCAACAAGGAAAGGTTGAATTTAATGCACCGCTTGTTGTAGCACCTCCAACATATAATATTGTTGATGAATTGAAAGCTGAAGGTGATTGGGAAGTATTACAAAAGTACTCCGGTTTTGAATTTGATGACAATGAGCCTAAAGGATTGGCTCGTACTAAATATGAAAACATGTTGTATTTAGAGCGTCCAGGTTGTAACCTATGTATGGGGAACCAGGAAAAAGCAGAGCCAGGTGATACGGTGATGGCTACGTCAACACGTTTATTCCAAGGAAGAGTTGTTAAAGACTCCGGTGAGAAAAAAGGAGAATCATTACTATCTTCTACTCCAGTAGTAGTTCTTTCTACAATATTGGGTAGAACCCCAAATTTATCGGAGTATGAAGCTGCGGTAGATGGCATTAATTTAACAAAGTTTAAACCATCCCATAAGTTGTTGGTTAATTAATCAACCAATTCATTCTAATATATAAGAGCTCAAGTTTTAGACTTGGGCTTTTTTATTATTAAGAACAGGCTCTTACTTTTCAATCTTAATAATTAATATGCTTTATTGCCTCTCTATAATTTTGTATATTGTACTACTAAAAAAAATGAATATTAAATTAATTATATAGATCCTATGGCTTTTGATATTGAAATGATTAAAGACGTTTATTCTCGCACGAAAGAACGCGTAGACATTGCTAGAGAAGTGGTTGGAAGACCATTAACCCTTTCTGAAAAAATATTATACAATCATCTTTGGGATGGAAACCCTACAAAGGCTTTCGAGAGAGGAAAAGATTATGTGGATTTTGCACCAGATAGAATAGCATGTCAAGACGCTACGGCTCAAATGGCTTTATTGCAATTTATGCAAGCAGGTAAAAGTAAAGTTGCTGTACCCACGACCGTACATTGCGATCATTTAATTCAAGCTAAAGAAGGTGCTGCTGCCGATTTAAAACACGCAAACAGTGTAAGTAGTGAAGTATTTAATTTCTTAGAATCTGTTTCAAATAAATATGGTATTGGGTTTTGGAAACCAGGAGCCGGTATTATTCACCAAGTAGTTTTAGAAAATTATGCATTCCCAGGCGGGATGATGATTGGTACCGATTCGCATACTGTAAATGCAGGTGGATTAGGAATGGTTGCTATTGGTGTTGGTGGAGCCGATGCGGTTGATGTTATGGCAGGTATGGCTTGGGAACTTAAATTCCCGAAATTGATTGGTGTTAAATTAACAGGTAAATTATCTGGTTGGACAGCACCAAAAGATGTTATTTTAAAAGTAGCTGAAATTTTAACCGTAAAAGGAGGAACAGGCGCTATTGTTGAGTATTTTGGCCCAGGTGCCATTGCCATGTCATGTACTGGTAAAGGCACTATCTGTAATATGGGTGCTGAAATTGGAGCAACGACTTCTACTTTTGGTTACGATGAATCCATGGAGCGCTATTTACGTTCTACCGATAGAGCAGATGTGGCTGATGCTGCAAATGCTGTAAAAGAATATTTAACAGCAGATGCTGAAGTTTATGCAAACCCAGAACACTATTTCGATCAAGTAATAGAAATCAATTTAACTGAATTGGGCCCGTTATTAAATGGCCCTTTCACACCAGATTTATCTACATCTGTTGGTAAAGATATGAAGGAGAAAGCAACGGCTAACGATTGGCCAATCGCCGTAGAATGGGGATTAATCGGGTCGTGTACCAATTCATCATACGAAGATTTATCGCGTGCATCTTCCATTGCACAACAGGCTATTGATAAAGGTATTAAAATGAAATCAGAATTAGGTATCAATCCTGGCTCTGAACAAGTGAGATATACTGCCGAAAGAGATGGGATTCTTCAAGTATTTGAAAGATTGGACGCTAAAATATTCACAAATGCTTGCGGACCATGTATTGGGCAATGGGCGCGTTATAGCGATCCTAAAAATGCACCAAAAAACAGCATTGTTCACTCATTCAATAGAAACTTTGCTAAACGTGCCGATGGTAACCCAAATACACATGCGTTTGTGGCTTCACCAGAAATCACGGCAGCCATTGCCATTGCAGGACGTTTGGATTTCAATCCGATGACTGATACCTTAATCAATGAGGATGGACAGGAAGTGATGTTTGATGAACCAACAGGGTGGGAGTTACCACCAAAAGGCTTTGCGGTTCAAGATAATGGTTACTTAGCTCCTGAAGTTGATGGAAGCCATGTACAGGTGAATGTGTCTCCAACTTCAGAGCGTTTACAATTATTAGAGCCTTTCGAACCATTAGGAAATAATATATATGGCGCTAGATTATTAATTAAAGCATTTGGAAAATGTACTACCGACCATATTAGTATGGCTGGACCATGGTTACGTTTCCGTGGGCATTTAGATAATATTTCAAACAACTGCTTAATTGGTGCGGTCAATGCATACAACCAAAAAACAAATTTTGTTAAAAACCAATTAACTGGTGAGTATGGTGGTGTACCAGATGTACAGCGTCAATACAAAGCCAAAGGCATTAAAACAATTGTTGTGGGTGACCATAACTATGGCGAAGGATCTTCTCGTGAGCATGCTGCTATGGAACCACGGTTTTTAGGCGTTGCTGCAGTTATTGTAAAATCGTTTGCGCGTATTCACGAAACAAACCTAAAAAAACAAGGGATGTTAGGTTTAACCTTTGCTAATGAAGCCGATTATGATTTAATACAAGAAGATGATATTTTCAACTTTTTGGATTTAAAGGAATTTGCTCCCGATAAGCAATTAACCCTTGAAGCAGTACATGCAGATGGTAGCATAAATATTATCAAATTAAACCATACTTATAATGATGCTCAAATAGCATGGTATAATGAAGGTTCTGCCTTAAACTTAATTAAAAAGCAAAATGCCTCTTAGATTATAGTTATGACAAGTTATAAAAAATCCAGCAATTTGCTGGATTTTTTGATTTATAAAATTTAGCAAAAACATATATAATCGTGTTTTTACCAAAACACTTCATTAAAAAGTGAGTGCCATATTTATGAGACACCCGCTTTAAAGGATTATTACTTTTCATTGTTTGATTCTTTATAATTTCTAATTGGCACAAATCGAACCGAAATATGTGGCACAATGACTCCGAAATCGGTGGCACAATCCGAACCGAATTAGCCAAGCCCATCCTGTTTACATATTTCTTGGTTTTCTAATTATCTTTTCAATTTAATTCTATTCCTAAATCCATATACAATTCTTCCAGTTGAAAAGAAATCTCAATAACATAAGCTCCACTTTCTTTTAATTTTTCTATTTGTTTTAATATTCTATTAATTTCTTGAACTACATGAATATAATCCTCATACAAGATATCATTGTCAAATTTTAAAAACACAACATCAGTCTCTTCTAAAATCTTTTTTAGATTATTACTATCTATTATTTTGCCTTTATGCGTAAGCGTTTTATTTAATGATACTTTGAGTGTATTATGAGTATGCTTTTTCAAAACCTCATTAATATCTTCTTTTTTGCCAGAATATATTATATCTTCAAAATCATTATACCACATACTTGGAGGAGGAAGTGGTGGTGCGAAAGGAAATCCTTCTACCAACAAATCATTTTCTTCTTCCATAGTTAAAATTTCTTCTAATCCAAAGTTTTTAGCTGAACCATAGTTTCTAAAAGCAGTAGCTTTTAAGCCTTCAATATTTTCAGTCATATAAAATAACCATCTATGATTTGGTATATATTGCTTAATTTTAGAAACAAATTTGAATGGTGTTTTAATATCTGCATAAATTAAAACTAATGGTATGCCCATTGAAATATTCTTATTTAATTGATTTAAAAAAGTATAATTTACATCTTGAAAATATTCTAATTTTTTATCATCATTAAAAACTTCTTGGTTTTTTGTTATGTATAAACTATATAGGCTTGTTAAGTTATTTATTTCGATATCTTTGCCACCATTGGGTAAATTAATTTCGTTTTTTGGTTGCGTAAAGCCTTTTAAGGCAAGTAACATTATTAATAAAAAGGTAAATTTCATTATTTTTAAGTTTTAAGGCAACTCATTTTTTTGAGTTGCCTGTTTTCTAACTATAATTGTTTTATAAATTCTTTTTTTAAATCTTCATAAATTGAAAAGATTTCTTTTAGAATTTCATTTAGTTCTTCTTTTGATGAATATTTAGGTAAACCATATTTAAGTCTTTCAAAAGGAATACCTAAATCTTCTGGAAAAAAATCAATTCTTCCTTGAGGTTCAATAGTTTTTTCCAAAAAATCAATGTAAAGCAATGGTTCAACTACTCCTCCTTTCAAGACTATATGTAAAAAAAATGAAAGGTTATTATGTGTGTCTTTTATTTGATAGAAACTACCATTAGAAATATATTTATACTTATAACCAAACTCATCTAAAACTCCTTTTTGCAGTTGCATTGTAGAGTCTCTCATTCTGTTGTCAAAGTCATTGTGCTTTTCGCAAATTGATTGATAACGATTTACAAAGTTTATTTTTTCAAAAATTTGTTTAGTTTCCATAGATTTATTCTGTTAAATATTTAATTCTTATAAGCACATTATTATCAACATTAAATTGAGTTAACACTTGCTGAAATATAGTACTATTTTCAAAAAAAGATCTATTTGATAAAGGTATTTCCAAAAAGTAATCGCCATCTAGTACTTTATTATCAAAGAAACCTTTAAATTTAGGGGCATTTATTTCAGCTCCTTTAGGATATTTTGTAATTAGTTCCTGCAAGTAACTTTTAAAAGTTGCTGGTTTAATATCTACTAAAGTTGTGGCTTTTCTTGATATAATTTCTTGTCCTGGCATATAGGAATCCAATCGTTTACCATTTTTTAGAGTAACTTCATTATACTTATAAACATCTCTCGCTTTTTCATTAAAATCGTGTCCACGTTTAAATAGGACTTTAACTTCCTCCCAAGTGAGGTTTCTGCCTTTTTTAGCAGATAGATCTGCGATTTCCTGTCCAACCTCGATAATTATTTCATCATCAAGAAAGTCACCCTTTCTTAAAGCTTCATCAATTAATTCTCTTGTGCCTGGAGCATAACGTTCAAAATGTTGCAGGGTTTCTTCGGTTAATTCCTTTACGGTTCTTGTAAAAACCTTATCACCATTTTTAATGACTACTTTCCAAACTTTGTCAATGCCTTTACCTATTGGTTTTAATAGTTTAGAGCCGGGAACTATTTCAAGCATAAGAAAACCGCCACTTATAGCCCTGCTTTGCTCACCACCGTCAAAATCCTTACCGTCAATTAGGATAATGGCATCTTCAAGCGGTGTTGCGTATCTTCCAGCTATTTTCACTCCAGTCCAAAAAGCATCTAATAAAAAGTCGATGTCTGCTTTCGCCGTTGGTGATGGTGGTGGCATTCTGTATTCATACCATCTTTTCGTACTATAACTATAAATGTAATTGTAGCCGTCAGTAGGATATTCAGTAGCGGCAAGAGTACCAGCGTCTTTTTTGTTAATGATACGTTTGGTTGCCGATTGGTACAAAACAAGGCCATTATCCAACAAATACATTTTTTCACCAAGATATGGGGTATATGTAGCTTTATATTTCAGTGACGGTCTGTTTGGAAAAGTACCTGTTATTGAAAAGTCCCAACCCTTGTAGTTGGCAAGTTCAGCATCACAACGCATTTTGGCTTCGGTTAGAGCTTCTGCCGAGAACAAATTAGCTACCAAAAAATTATAAATTTCAAAAACAGTTTGGGCGTTGCTGTTAATCCAGCTATCGTACAGGAGAGGTTTTAAGTTTAGTTCACTTTTTACGACATTTATCTTCATCAGCTCCTCACTGTCAAAAGGCGATGGCGTAGGCGAGGTTGTTGAGCCACCAGTACCTCCATAAGTTGTTCCACCAATAGTTACGGTAGCAGTATTACCTTGATGATATTCTTTATAATCTTCTTCATAATAAAGAACAGTTTCGCAATATCCAGCGGTTAGTACCCAACCATAGTCA
>LLBY010024389.1_pt1 | contig 40646 bp, 52 predicted proteins | sample 1489401 | NCBI WGS metagenome assembly LLBY01 (sample SAMN04092656, study PRJNA295927) | soil metagenome | biome: Soil prokaryotic community; feature: Bulk soil; isolation source: soil from tomato rhizosphere | host: tomato cultivar Hawaii 7996 | place: South Korea | collected 2011-11-01 | reverse complement strand
GTTTATCATTAAGTTAACAGCACCAATTTAACAGGTTTGTTACATAAAAATAAATATTATCTTAGTCAAAATAAATAATGTTTAAATTCTTCACACCAGTTAGGGCAAACTCAATTTTACCTGTAGTTCGCTCAAGGTTTGCCAAAATTTTAAATCAACGTGAGACAATATTGGAGTTACAATCAGAATTGAGTCTCACAGTTGAAAAAAATAATAATCATGAAAAATTTTTCAGAATTAAGGATCAGATCAATAAATCAATCAGTGAACTATACAAAGAAATTGAAGTACTCGAAGGAATGGGAATTCTTATAAAAAGTTTTGAAGAGGGTTTAATAGATTTTCCGGCAAAAAGATTTGATGAAGAGGTTTGGCTCTGCTGGAAATTGGGTGAAGATAGAGTAATGTTTTGGCATACGAAGGATGAAGGGTTTCTTGGCAGAAAACCTTTATCTTTAAAAGGAACATTTGATGAGGACAAGTTAGAGGATTTGCGGTAAATGGGATCGCATATGAACAAAAAGTTGGATTACTTGTTCAGATTGAAAGGTGAGCCTAAATTCCAAAAATTGGACACCAAAATGATGCCATTTCAGATTTTCAAAAAAATCAGCAAGGAATTCGACAATAATTTCATTTTTGAATCTTTAGACGGGCCTAAAGAACTAGTGGAATCGTCTATTATTGGTTTTGATCCAAAGTACATAATCAAGTGTAATTTAAGAAGTTTGCAAATCCTAAACAAAGATAACGAAATCCAGAAAATGAGTATAAAAGGTCCATTAGAGATCATTAGAAAGTATTTTCCCATAGTCAAGGAACAACAATACAGATATGTAGGAGGGCTAGTTGGCTTTTTTTGCTACGAGGCGATTAGATTTTGGGAGAAAATTCCTATAAAAAGGGAATTGAAATTCCCGTTATGCGAATTTGGCTGGTACGAGGATGGGTTAGTTTACGATCACAAAAAAAGCAAGTTGGAATACTTTTACTATGATGAATCAAGAATTGAAAAAATTAGATCAATTATTGAGATTCCTCGATCAAGTCAAAACTTGAATAAACCAACTTACTCAAATCTCAAGAGAAATGTCAGTAAAAAAATGTATGAAGAAAAAGTGAATATCATAAAAAAACATCTCCAGAATGGGGACGTTTTTCAAACTGTATTGTCAAAAAAAATTACTTTTAAATATGTTGGAGATTCATTGCTGTTATACGAAGAACTAAGAAGGATCAATCCTTCTCCATATATGTTTTATTTCAAAAATGGATCACAGGTCTTGTTGGGGGCCAGTCCAGAAATGCTCTTAAGAATTACAGGATCATATGTTGAAACCTATCCAATTGCAGGATCAAGACCAGTATCAAATGATCAAAAAATTACTAATAATTTAAAAAAAGAGATGAAAAGTGATAAGAAAGAGGTTGCTGAACATACGATGCTTGTGGATTTAGCAAGGAACGATTTAGGAAAAGTTTGTAAATTTGGAACCGTATCTACTCCAGAGTTAATGAAAGTAAAAAGGTTTAGCCATATCCAACATATGGTATCCCATGTTGTAGGCATTCTAGATAACAGGTATGATATTTTTGATGCATTCAAGGCAGTATTTCCAGCAGGAACAATTTCAGGGGCCCCAAAAATAAGGGCAATGGAAATAATTAACAATTTGGAATCAGAAAGCAGGGGTCCTTATGCTGGCGCTATTGGATATTTTTCGTTTAACCAATGTTGCGATTTTGCCATTACGATTAGATCGGCATTCATAAGTGATCAAAAAGGATTTACTCAGTCTGGTGCAGGGATAGTAATTGATTCCATTCCAAGTAAAGAATTTCAAGAAACTGAAGACAAATCTAAGGCAATACTGATTGCACTTCAGGGATTAGATCCTAGCATATCAAATAACACCATTAGACAAAAAAGGAAAGTTAAATAAACCTATTTTAAATGATCACGCGGAGGTTTTGCGAACAAATTCGATTTATTCAAATGGTAATTGATGGCTAATGAAGGGTCTTTTTGCCTACCAGTTAAGACTCCTACCACAATTTCATCCTTTTTGATTATCTCTTTTTTACGCAATTTCCTGATCCCTGCGGGAACTGAACCTGAGGCCATTTCACAGTCAAAACCATTTAAGCCTACTACAGACATACCATCCAACATGTCCATGTCCTCAACTTCTTCTACAATACCATTTGTAAAATCGATCGTCCTTAATGCTTTTGCTATATTGGCGGGCCTTCCAATCTGTATTGCAGTTGCTAAAGTCTTGGGTGAAATGTTATTATTGTCCTGATGTTTATAAAATCTCTCAATAAACGGTATATCGATATTACCTCCATTCCAACTTAATTTTGAATTTTCGAACAATCCATTTACGAGTTGATAAAACGTGTCAGCACCTTTTGCATTTACTACCAACACGCGTGGAATTTTTTTTATCCAACCCCAAGCGTACAATTCCATTAGAGCCTTACCACAGCTCGAAATATTTCCGAGTGCACCCCCGGGATAAACGATCCAATCAGGAGGATTCCAGTTTAAGTGTTCCATAATTCTAAATACTATCGTTTTCTGCCCCTCGATTCTAAACGGGTTAATCGAATTTACTGTATAACCGCCATCGCGCGATGCACTACTCAATGACATTGACAATGCATCATCAAAATTTCCGACAACTTCAATAACCTGAGCTCCAAATTGAAATGCTTGTCCTAATTTTCCTGGAGCTATTTCACCTTGAGGAATATAAACATCACAATCAAAACCTTCATTTGAAGCATACATCGCAGCGGAGGCAGAAGTATTACCTGTCGAGGCGCAGACTATCTTCTTAACAGACAGGAGCTTTGCGTGTGTTACCGCCGCTGCCATTCCGTTGTCCTTGAAAGAACCACTTGGATTATAACCTTCTGGTTGAAGGTAAAAATTATCTGATGGCATATCTACATAACTAGCAACTTTACTCATTTGATATGGTCTTGAGGATCTGCCTTCTGAACCATCTAAAGAAACCAAAAATTCCGAACATTGATCAATATCTTCTGTATCAATGCCAACAAAGTTCAATAACTCACGATATCTCCACACACCGCTCTCATTAAAAATATTTCCCATATAATTTCGCCTTTGATAAAAAGTTTCAATGAGATTTTTATTTGGAGTTTCTTTATATTTAACATCTAAAAGAAATCCACATGAACAGCGATAAACATCATTATCAATTAGATATTCAATTCCACAAGAAGGATTAATACATTTTTTCTTAGCACCAAACTGCATATAATAATAAATCAACAACCTAGATTTATAAACGTAAAAAAAGTAATACTATAGTGGCAGGTTCCTGCGATAAATTTCGATTATTATTGGATGAGGTTTGTAAATCTATACCGGGAGATTCTATTTTACTTTCTGGGGGACTGGACAGCAGCATTTTGTTATATTGCAAGAAGCCGAGAAAAGCAATTACAATTGTGATTGATAGCTTGTCAGGTGATTACAAATACTCTTCCTTGATTGCCAGCAAGTTTAAAGTAAGTCATTCCATCTTCCAACCAAGCGTAAGTTTGATTTATAAGAGTATTGATGAGTTGATTGCGGATTATAAAACCTTTGATCCCATATTTATTCGAAATATGGTCATCCAACAAATTGGATTTCAAAAAGCAATTGAGCTTGGATTCAAATCCGTGATTATCGGCGATGGAGCAGATGAATTATTTGGTGGGTATAACTTCCTCCAAACATATTATAAAGAGCCTAAAATTCTCGAATCAAAGCTAAAGCAGTTGATACAAAATATGAATTTCGTTTCTGGAAATTTGGCGAGAAAGTATAACTTGAAGGCCTATACTCCCTTTCTCCATGAGAATGTAATTGAGTTTGCTAAAGCCTTGCAAATTAAAGAAAAATTAGCAGACCATAATGGAACTATCTTTGGTAAATTTTTCCTCAGGAGATGTTACGAGGATAAATTAGGAGATGCCATTGTTTGGAGGAAGAAGGAAGCTTTAGAAACTGGATCTGGGATGTCGAATTTTATTTCCGCATTAGATAAGAAAATTTCGGATCAAGAATACATAAATGGCGTTAAGATTGCCAAAAATGATATGGTAACGATCAGAGACAAGGAACACTTGTATTACTATCAAACCTACAGAAAATATTTCCAGGCCCCAATTCATGATTTAGCTAATCATAATTCGGTCTTCAGGAATTGTTCCTCATGCCACTCCCCATTCATTTGGCAAGGATCATTTTGCAAAGTTTGCGGTGCCTACCCAGTATAGCAACTTCCCATCTTGTAACCATAGACTTTAGTTACTATAGTCACAATTAGAAAATGAAATGCATCCTTAAATACAAATTTTTACATTTGCATAAGGGTATAAAAGTCAAATGTCATTTAGCAACAAATGGATCAAACCACAAAATGAAATAGGCAATGTTGGAATGAAATTATTGGAGAATATAAAGCCTCCATCTCCACTCAAACCAAGAATAGAAGAAGCACAGAAGAGACTACATTCGCAAATAGCAAAATTAGAAAGCATGTCAGCAAAGATGGATGAAAAAGATCAGATTATATTTAAGAGAATTATAAGCGCAATGCAAAATCACGATAGCCAATATGCAAAAATTCTATCAAATGAGCTTTCTCAAATCAGAAAGATGAATAAGATGATAACTTCAGCCAAGTTGGCCCTAGAGCAAATTCAACTTCGCTTAAATACAATTACAGAGTTAGGTGATGTAGTAGTAACATTAAGCCCTGCTATGTCGGTCATAAAGAATATCCAAGGAGGATTGAATTCAATGATACCCGAAGCAGGACAGTCCTTTGGAAAGATTACTGATATATTAAATGGTATAATGAATGATTCTGGTCAGATCCCCACAGCATCAGAAATTAATGGAAACACAGGCAGTGTAAGCGAGGACGCACTCAAAATAATTGAAGAAGCAAGTGCAATTGTAGAACAAAATATGAAGGACAAATTCCCAGATTTACCAACTTCAGGAATGGATTCAAAAATATCAGAGAGCAATTCTCTTTACTGATGACAGAGGGTTTCTTAACTGAAAGGACTAATCAATTAGAATCCTTTCTAGTTGAACCTTTATACGGTAGATTGTAGGATAGCTATAGCCCTTTTCACGATATTTCTTTACCAACATTTTCCAGTTCTTCAATCTTACCCTGGCTTGTTTCTTAGTTAATAAAGAGGTCTCCATTTTTACTATACTTTTTCTTCCTGGATTCAAATATCCCCCAATAGTAGCTACGTATCGACTATTAGAGAACCTAAGTCCAGATAAAATTACATCCAACGGTAGTTTCTCGAAATAATATCTTACTTCAAGATATTCGTTCCTGAGAGCATAGAATTCAATTCGATACTTTCTCAATTTGCATCACAATAATCATATTTCAGAATTCGAATAATGAAATATCTCAAATTTACAGTATTTTGAAGCCAGAGTAATTAATCTTCTCAATATAATACACAATGTCCACCATAATTTGAGCGAAAGGCAAGATCGTCTCATCCTTTGCACAAATCGGTTCTGAAATTACATAATTTCTTAATGGCATATCTAATTTCAAAGGAGAATAAGAAACAAGCCAAACCTTTTGTTTATTTGGTTGGATAGTTTTTAACTTATCAACTAAATTCTTGATAATAACATCATTTTTACAAAATTGAATAATCAAAATCTGATCTAAATTCTTGACGAAATTTCTTGCATTAGGGATAATTATACTAACCTCAATTCCATTTAATACAATTTTACGCTGAGAAGGTAACATCATTGTCGTAAGCATAAAATGCATCAAAGCTTCTGCTAAAGATACCCATTCAGCATCGGGAAGTTTAATCCCGTTTAAAGAATTCAAACAATTTTTCATTAATTCTTCCATTATATGTCTAGAATTTTCATTTTTTTCTTTTAATTTTTGTTTTATGTGTACTGAACCCATTTGTTCTATTTCAGTATAAAGCAAATTTTTCAAATCCATTATTGATAACTTGATTAGGTTTGTTTACACTATTAATTATTTCACAATTAGGATAAGGATTTTATTTACCTAGATCCTAATAAAAACAGAATATTTGTCTAATATCGACAAAGTTTGGTATCCTTATTCTCAAATGTACAACTCTTCAAAGATGTACAACAGAAGAATTGTTGAATCGGGTCAGGATTTTTATTTCATAGATGAAAATGGACAAAAATATTTAGACGGAATAGCAAACATGTGGTGTAATGTTTGGGGATTCAATGAAAATAGAATAACCAGAGGAATGATCGATCAGATTAGAAAAATCCCACATTCAACGATTTTTGGCCTTACTAATGATAAATCAATCAAATTGTCGGCGGAGTTCCTGAAGTTGACCAAGGGAATGAGTAAGATTTTTTACACCGATAACGGTTCATCAGCAATCGAATCAGCACTAAAGATGGCTACACAATACTGGAGTAACCAGGGCAATTACACTAAATCACGATTTCTTTCTATAAAATCTAGTTACCACGGGGACACTATTGGAGCAATGTCAGTAGGCTATGTAGACACTTACTTTAGAAAGTATAAAAGGCTGTTAATGAAAACAAAAACTATTCCTAAGCCAAGTAGTACGATGTTGTTTGTTACTAGTGATAATTACGACATTAAAGAACTATTGGAAAAGACTGAAAAAATAATTGAAGAAAATTCAGAAAAATCAATAGCTTTGGTAATGGAGAGTGGGGCACAAATTGCTGGCGGTGTTACCATTTATCCGTCAGGATATCAAGAAAAAATTGCCGAAATTTGTAGGAAAAACAATATATTGTTTATTCTAGATGAGATTGCAACCGGTTTTGGTAGACTCGGAAACATGATAGAGTATCTAGCCCAGAATTCAATACCTGACATTGCATGCTTTGGCAAAGCGATTACCGGCGGTTATTTCCCACTCGCTATCACAGTGGCATCTGAGAAAATATATAAAGAATTTGAAGCCAATTGGATGGAACAGAAGCAACTATTTCACGGTCATACATACGCAGGACATCCGGTAGGCTGTGCAGCAGTAATTGAAAATTTAAAAATGTATCATGAAAATCATCTCATTAACAAGATACGAGAAAACAGCAAATATTTGTCTAAAAGGATTCAAGAGTTTAGTCGGTTCCAAATTGTAAAAAATATACGAGGAAAGGGATTATTGGCAGCTTTTGATTTGATTAATCGCGGAACCCAAATTAGTAGCATCAATGGAATACCCACTTCGATATATGTTATGAGAGAATCTCTCAGAAGGGGGGTGTACTTAAGGTCTCTTGGCTCAACGATCTTATTTATTCCTCCCCTTGCGATCGACAAAGATTCACTTGAAAAAATTATCAGTACCCAATATGAGATTGTAGCAGACATTCAAAAATCAATTGGATGATTAATCGGTGATTGCTCTTAAGTTCTTATACAGCGTTGCTTTAGACACTCCTAATTCCTTTGCAATCTTTGATTTGGATTTGCTTTGGGAAAGTAATGTTATTAGTTCCTTGTCATTAATTTTTTTTACTGGTCTTCCGATTTTTTTGCCAACTGATTTGGCACGTAATATTCCATCCTTAGTTCTTTGGACCAGCAACTCCCTTTCACGTTCTGCTACCCAAGTCAGTATTCCCAACATTAATTTTCTTATACTTGGCTCTGTAGTTTGAAGAAAGGTCTCCCTCGGAGAACAAGAAATCAGAGGAGTATATTGCTCCACAGCCTTTATTGCTTCCAAAGTATCCCAAAAAGTTCGTCCTATCCTAGACAACTCATAAACTAATACAGCGTCAATTAATTCTCTGGCAACCAGATCTAGAAGTTCCTTAAACCCCGGTCTGGTAGTTGCAGGAGTCTTTCCACTCACTGAAGAGTCTTCGAAGTAATCGATTATTTGGAAATCGTGCGAAGCAGCCCATCGCTGCAACGATAGTCTCTGATTCATAACAGTTTGATCTTCTGTGCTTACACGCAGGTACGCAAATGCGTATTTCATATTCTTCCATGCAGAATCAATAGTAAAAAAAAGGTAGTCAAAATTATGCGATAATTTATCTAAAATTCATGAACTAAAATTCAGAATCAATAGTAAAAAAAAGGTAGTACAATCTGAACGGTTCAATTAATGGTCCTTTTCTAGCCAATCTTTATATCTGATTCTATTGCCGAAATTCGTTTTTTATAAACCAATCTAAGTTTATTAGAATACTAATATAGGTGAGACGTAGCTAATAAGAAAAGTAAGCATAATTGACCAATTCAAATAATGACTTTATTTTTGATATGATGTCGAAAGTTTTGGATAGCCAGAGAATTACATACGATGAAGCCCTGCAATTAATTTACTCTGAGGATTTGGATACCTTAGCTAATTGCGCTAAAAATTTGACAAAAAGATTTGCGGGGAATAAGATTGATGTGGAAACGTTAATCAACGCTAAATCTGGTACTTGTCCGGAAGATTGTTCTTTCTGTGCTCAATCCTCTTTTAATTCCACCATGATCGAGAAGTACCCTCTACTTCCGCCAGAAAAAATATTACAACAGGCCGAAAATGCTAAGAACAGCGGGGCAGATAGCTTTTGTATTGTCTGCGCATATAAGGCACCACCAGATAAGGATTTCAAACAAATTTGTGAAACCATTAAATTGATCCGCGAAAAGCTTGACATAGAAGTTAACGTATCACTAGGATTTATGACAACCGAACGTGCAAAAGTGTTAAAAAATTTAGGAGTTAAAAGGTATAATCATAATCTTGAAACTGCAAAGAGCAACTTCGAAAAAATTTGTACTACACATTCTTATGAAGACAGAATAAATACGGCTAAAATTGTTAAAAATGCAGGTCTAGAATTATGTTGCGGTGGAATTATAGGCATGGGGGAATCTGTTGAACAGAGGGTCGAATTGGGGGTAGCATTGGCATCATTAAATCCTCACGAAGTTCCTATAAATATGCTGATAGGTAGAGAAGGTACACCTCTATATGGGCAACATCTCATAACCGAAAAAGAAATTCTTCAGACAGTTGCTACCTTTAGATTTTTAATGCCAAAAACCATATTAAAAATCGCAGGTGGACGAGAAGTTCACTTAAAAGAAAACGATAAGAAAATTCTCCAGTCTGGTGCTAATGGAATAATTACTGGTGGTTATTTAACAACAAAAGGGAATAAACCTAACGATGACTTTAAGATGCTAGAAGAGATTGGTATTAGATAAAAATAATTCAATTTATTTTAGAAATGTTTTAGACAACCTAAAGAATGAGCACCTATATAGACAACTAAAAATTCTAAACGAGGTCTCCTTACCAAGAAGTCGAGGACCTGGATCAAATATATGTAATTTCTCTTCAAACGACTACCTCGGATTATCCAGAAATAAGATTTTGATCGAGAAACTAAGAAATTTATCTCTTAATACAATATCCCAGTGTAGTTCGAGACTAATTAGTGGAAACACTTCAAAACTAGAAGAATTGGAGGCTTTATTATCCAATCATAGGAACTCAGAAGATTCTTTGGTTTATCCAACTGGTTATATGGCAAATTTAGGTGTTATCAGTTGTATCGCAGACAAAAGTACTGAAATTTTTAGTGATGCACTGAACCATGCTAGTATTATTGATGCCTGTAAACTGTCTGAAGCAAAGACACATGTTTTCTCTCATAACAATACCATTGAACTTGAACAAAAAGTATCGAGTTCAAAAAAAAACAAAAAAATAATTATTACTGAAGGAATTTTTAGTATGAATGGCGATTTTGCTAAACTGACAGAAATTTCCAAAATTGCTGAGAAATATGGTTGTTTATTGGTTGTCGATGACGCGCATGGTGATTTTGTAGTAGGCAACAAAGAATTGAAAAACTATTCAGGGACTCCAAGTTTCTTTAATGTTGACAAAAATGTCGATATTCACATTAGTAGTTTGAGCAAGGGTTTGGGTTGTTTTGGTGGTTACGTAAGCTGTTCGAAGTTAATTAGGGAGTTTTTGATTAACAAGTCCAGATCCTTCATATTTACTTCCGCACTACCTGATTTCCTGTGTGAATTAGCCAACTCTTCAATCGCATTGGCAAAACAAGGAACTCAACAAGAGAAACTTGAAAATAATATAAAATATTTTCAAAATCTTGCTAGGGAGTATGATATCCCTGGATTAGCTAAAAGTATACATACTCCTATTATCCCTGTTGTTATTGGATCTGAAAGAAAAACTATTACTATATCACGGAAATTACAAACACGCGGTTTCTATGTTCAGGGAATTAGGTACCCCACAGTAAAGAAAAATGAAGGTCAGTTAAGAGTTTCATTAACTGCCTTGCACACATCTGACCAGATTTCAGATCTGATTGTAAACATTGCACAAGTTCTGAAACGATAATAAGTTGTATATTTCAGAATTCGAATTCTGAAATATAAGTCATTTTACCCTTTGAAATATCAAAACTGTTTGTATAAATTTATTTTGATCATACTACATGTATAGTTTTTATTCTAAATATATTAATATTATGCTATTTGTATAGTGTTTGTATTATATCTATAGATGTAATACTATGTGTCTAGCATCAAAACCACCCATTTACCATATAAGTACTATTTTATGGTAACATATTAAATTGCATCTATGTGGAAAACAATATATTTTTATTAATACAAACTAAACTGTTTTGAAAGCAGTAATCTTAGCAGGGGGATTTGGAAAGAGACTTAAACCTATTACAGATAACCGTCCAAAACCTATGATTGAAATTTTGGGCAAGCCTATTATTGAGTGGCAGATAAAGTTATTGTCTAAGAACAACATAAGAGAGATAATTATTTGTGTAGGGTATCTGAAAGAACAAATAATTAATCATATCGCTAGCGGAAACAAATTTAATGTGAACGTAGCTTATGTGGTTGAAGAAGAACCTCTAGGAACCGGAGGAGCTTTAAAAAATACCCAATCATTGCTAAAAGACGAGAAAAATGGTTTTTTTATGATGAACGGAGATATCCTGACAAACATAGAATTTAATACGTTGTCGCAGAAGGCCGAATTCAATTCAATAGCTGTCGTGCCATTGAAGAGTCCTTTTGGGATAGTTGACTTTAATGATCAATTATTTGTTACAGGATTTAAAGAAAAACCTAATATCTTAGACAAATGGATAAATGCCGGAGTATACTATTTTAACCAAGAGATATTTAATTTTCTTCCAGATAAAGGGAATATAGAAACTACTGCCCTTCCCGCTATGGCAAATGAACAAAAACTAAGAGCAAAAAAATTTGATAAATCATTTTGGAAGTCAATCGATTCACATAAGGACATTGAAGAAGCTTCCAAGGAATTAGCTAGACTATACTCCAAATAGTGATGAAAAACAAAATCGCCTTCAGTACAGGATCCCTACTAAATCCTAAGGAAATTCTGAATTTTTGTTCAAATGTGGATACCAACAAAAATGTTCATTCGGTATGGACACCTGAATCATGGGGAAAAGAAGCGTTTTCATTATTAGGATCTATCTCACAAGTCACAAGTAGAGTTAAAATAGGAACATCCATTATCAATGTTTATACTAGAACCCCCGCGACCATAAGCATGGGAGCAATAACATTAGATATCCTCTCGAATCACCGAGTCATTATCGGATTGGGTACGAGCACCCCTCAACTAATAGAAAACCTGCATGGAATGAAATTCAAACATCCTCTTTTAAGAATGAGAGAGTATGTGGAATCCATAAAATTGTTACTTAAGACAGGGAAAACGACATTTGAAGGTCGTTTTGTCAAAATATCAGATTTTGAACTTTTAGAACATTCCAGAGATAATATACCGATCTATGTGGCCGCAGTTAATTCAAAAATGCTGAATCTCGCTAAAGAAATCGCTGATGGTCTTATCTTGTATCTAAAACCAAAGGAAGAATTAGAAACGATAATGAAACAAGCAGAACGATTTACGTTCAATAGGACCTTTACAAAGGCCACCGTAATTATCACATCAGTTTCCAATAGTGATCCCTCCCAAGCCGTGCGGCGTGCTGCAAAAACTTTTGCATTTTATATATCAGTTGGAAAAATCTATTACAGCTATCTGCTAAAGACAAAATATAAAGACGTAGTAAAAAAAATTTATTCGGACTATCACAAATATGGTATTGATGAATCAATAAGAAATATTACTCCAGAGATTCTAAATGATTTCGTAATTGCCGGAAGTGTAAATGATTGTATTTATCAAATCAAAGGATTCATAAAAACAGGTGTTGATTTGCCAATACTGCAAGTCAACCCTACCATACGTTCGGACGGAATAACAAGTTATAAGGATTTCTTTGACTTATGAAAGTAGCGATCACCTCGTCAGACACACAGAAATTTACAAAGAATACAAACTATACGGTATCGGAAATCGCCTCTAGGTCAATTGTTAGTTTATTATCCAAGTCAAAGATCCAAAAGGCAGAAGTCGATGGATTAATAGTATCAAGTAATTCATTTGAACCATATCTAAGTAACATTGTTTCAGAAATGGTAGGCCTAAAACCTAAATTCTCAACAAAGGTGGAAAATCTTTGTAACTCTGGAACAAGCGGAATATTGCTAGCATATTCGTTGATTCGGTCCGGAATATGTAAAGCAGTTTTGGTAACAGGCGTTGAAAAACAAGATAGCCCCGGAAATAAATTGATTTGGGATATTTCTCGAGGTATTTATGATATGCCTGTACATTGGGCATCACTTTATGCAAATAATCATTTTCAAAAATTTGGTACTAGGGAGGAAGACTTGGCATTGATTTCTCTTAAGAATCATAGAAATGCAAACAAAAATCCCAATGCTATTTTCTTTGACAAGACATTCACGTTTTCTCAGATAATAGGCGCAGTAGAAGTTGCAGCTCCACTTAGGAAATTTGATTGCTGTTATCCTTGTGAGGGCGTATCATCGGTATTGTTGGTCTCAGAGGATTTATCCGTAAAATTTGAACAGCCAATTTGGATTGTGGGAATATCCCAAAGCAATCAAGGTGCAAGTATTGCAACCATAACAGATAACCTAGATGGCATACTCTCAACCAGGATAGCCGCCAAAGAGGCATTTAGACAAGCGGATTTGGTCCCTTCTGATATTGATATTGCGGAGTTGCATGATGCTTTTAGTATATTAGAAATAATAGCATACGAGGATATCGGCTTTGTAAGTAAAGGAGATGGCAAAAAAATGTATAAAAAACACCGACCTTTTACTAATAAGAGAGGTGGTCTATTGGGATGCGGTCATCCGATCGGTGCCACTGGGATCGATCAAACTAATGAAATTGTACTTCAACTACAAGGATTAGCTGGCCAGAGACAGGTAGCTAATGCTAACATAGGGCTAGTCCATAACATGGCGGCAGCGGGAACATCAACAACGATCATAATTCTGCAGAAATAGCATGAATCTCTTCGATTCTGTTTTAGAAATTGCCAAGGGTGGAGAACTAGTTTCATCGTATTGCGAGAAGTGTGAGAAGTATGTTTGGCCACCGAAGTATTATTGTAATTATTGCAATTCAAAAGTGTTATTTAAAATTGTAAAAAGAGAAGGCAGAATATTAGGAAAGGGTTATTCAAATATCCCAGGTAAAAAAGGAATTTTTGCTGTTGGAGAATTCAATGGGATCCGAATTATTGGAACTATCAAAGATAAAATGATGGTTGGTGAGAGCATCATAATGCAAGAAATCAGAGTAACCAACGGAAGATTGGATATCATATTTGTTAGCAGTTCAACCTAAAATAATTATTAGTAAGTATTACAATCTAATTTTTAATGGGTTACGAGGGATATCTTAGCGATAGAATGCTGATGAGTAGAGATGCATTAAACAAGAAGCAGATAAAAATAAAAATATTGGAACACGACGAACGAAATAGAGATCTATCAAAAAATGGTGATCGAGTATTAATAAAAAAGATTCTTTTGATAATTCAAAATTTGGAGACTGAGGAAATAGAAGAAATAGAATTAGATATAGAAGAGCTTGAATCTAGAATGAAAAAGGAAAGACTATTTACATCTTCTAATAGATGGGTCCCGCGCGTAGACATTAAAAATAATTTTGTTTCTGGAAGTAGGCACACATATCTCCTTTCTGATGCTATCGCATTAGATATAGTATCTTTCTAAAAAAAAATAAGCGCCGCTGATCAGACTCGGACTGATGACCTACTGGTTAACAGCCAGCTGAGCTTCATAACACAAATTATGAATTTGCTCTACCAAGCTGAGCTACAGCGGCACTATCTATTTAAAAATTATGAAGAATAATTAAATGTTATGATTGTTGAATGAAGACATAAATCAAAAAATAGTAAAAATAAGATATTAGATTATCAGTTAATCGTGTGTGATTTTGTTAACCCTTCGAATATATGTAAACTCCGTCAAGGAACACCCTTGAATCTTTATTCTTTATTTTGGTTGAAGATTCTATATTGGCCGCTGTTTGGGAAACATTCTCAATATTGGGTCCTGTGATCAATATGTCATCACCCTGAACAACTACTTTAGTTTCCTTACCAATTATTTTTGAAACACGAGATGAACGTTCACCAAAAAAATTCTCAATATGAACTTCTTGGCCTTTAACCTTGACTGAAATTGGAAAATGAGCAAAGACAATTTTCAATTTGTATGTAAATCCAGATGTGGACCCTTTGATCATATTGCTGATAAGGCTGTGGATTGTATTTACTAATGCATAATCACTTTTTCTGTTACCATATGACTTGATTGTGATTTTTTCACTTTCAACTTCTATAGTAGCAGGCATCTTGGTGAAATCCTTTTGAACAGACCCATTTGATCCTTGGGTAGTAATCATATTATTCTCCTTCTTAACGGTAACACCTTCTGGAATTGGCAATTCATTGGTATAATATTCCGGTTTAGTAGACATATCCTATTAATGATCCTCCTAAACCCTGATCTTGAGCATCATGATGAGACATAATTCCTTTGTTTGTCGATACTATTAATATACCCATATTATAGGAAGGCAAGAATTGTCGTTCCCAATCTAAGTATTTATCCTTTTTCACGCTGAATCGGGGGGTAATAATACCACATTTATTTATTTTTGCGAGTAGCTGAATTCTAAATTTACCTAAACGTCCATCATCAACTTGTTCAAACTCACCAATATAACGATGCTTTTGCATTACTCTTAATACTTCGCTAGAGAATTTCGATGCAGGCAACACAATACACTCTCTTTTTCGTCTCATTTCATTATTATATAATGTGGTAAACAAATTAGACAAAATGTTTAATGCGGGCAACTTCTAAACCTCTACTCGTACTTCCTAAAACCTAGGGAAAAAGCGACCTCTCTGAAACATCTCCTGCATAACATCAAATCATAAGAGCAAATCATTCCGCTAAATGAGCCACATCTCTTACACCATCTAGTACCTTTGCCATGTGCTAATTTTTTTCTGCCTGTTAAAGCATAGTCCCTAATCTTGATCTTCATACTATTTCTGCTCCAAATTGTGATTTAAAATATTGAATGGATTCATCCCGAGTGATTCTATGGCTTTTACCTATTTTATTTGGATTTCTTCTGTTGGATATTCTATATCCAGGTCTCTTTAATGCGGCACAGACGTCCATCCCGAAAATACCAATGTCAGGATTGTACTTTGTACCCGGTATATCTATATGTTCATGTATACCGAACGAGATATTGCCGTTATTATCGAAAGATGAAGCCTTTATCACATTCCTTTTTGATTCTATAATTCGTCTTAAAAAGTTTGTGGCATCTGATCTTCTTAAAGTTACCATTGCCCCAATTGGTTCACCTTTATGGATACCAAAATCTCTTACGCTCTTTTTGGCGCCTCTAACACTCGGCTTTTTGCCAGTTAATTCCATCAGAGCATTTTTAGCCTTTTCAACCGGGTCACCAGATTTCCCAACACCTATATTTATTACCACTTTAGATAATTGAATTTCCTTCATTGGATTTTCAGTATTTTCACTCAACTACCAATACCTCCAATACTGGTTTATCTAATCCAATAGGCATAATTAATTCAACTGGTAGTTCAACTGTCTTCTCATCAAATGTTAACACCACTCGCTTTGGTAATGAAAACATCCCACTCTTTATTTCTTCAACTCTTCCAATCTTTCCAGCATTTTCACCTTGTACAACTAGAACAAAACAGCCTGTTTCGAATTTAATATGTTTATCGATCTTCATTTCTGGTAGCGTTACCAAACATACATCATCCACGTTCATATCACTAGCGTCAGAGATTAATGATTTCCCATCATGAAATCCAAATTGGATTTTTCCTCCCTTAATGGTGGTTTTGCTTGTGATTTTTGATAACTTTGACGTATTTTCTTTTGTCTCAACAGGAACCAATAGATCTGATCCTTTCGGAATTAACCTATATGCCGTCTTGCTTGTAGTGACTTCAATAATGTCCATTATGCCTACGCCGAATCTCATGTCCCTTCTTACAACACGATCGACCATTATTTGACCGGAATTCAAAATTTGTTTGGTTTCACTTGCTGTAGAACTAAGATGTAATATATCCCTAATTACTATACCAAGAGGATAACACTTTGACTTGGAGTATGGTCCAGGCCTGGGTGATAAAATGAATTGTGAAGATTTTCTTTTTACATCCCAAAACTTTGGAGCCTTTTGCCTCTTTAACTTAGTACTCCCACTTTTTCTTACCAAATATTATTCACTACCTTTATTACTCCTTTTTACTCGCTCTTACTGTTGGTTTTCTTGATGATTTATTAATTTGTTCCTCTTTTCCTTGTAATTTTTTCTTTCTTTTATCATCATCTAGGTGGAGTGAAGTAACCTGAACATTTGATGAATGTATCTGTACTTTTACCTGTCCACCCTTTATTTTTTCTCGTTGAACTCCTTCGATGCTCAACCTACTTTTGACGGTATTTAATTTTTCTACCTTGCCTTCTACCCCTTTGTATTCACCACGCAAGATCTTAACTGAATCACCTTTTATGACACGCACACTCTTCCTACCATAATCCTTGCTTAAACTATCGGACAAGTTTGCTGAAATAGTACTTGTTTTCTTTTTCATATTCAATATCACTTAAACAATCATAGATGCCAAGTTAGCTATTCTTGGCCATTTTTCGGCAGCTTCGGCAGCCACCGGTCCCTTTAGATCGGTCCCTTTTATTTCCCCCTCTTGTGTCACCAAAACTGCTGCATTATCTTCAAAGGATACTCTCACTCCATTCAATCTCCTAATGGGATACTTTTGCCTCACTATAACTGCACCAAAAATCTGTTTTCTCAATTCGGCTGGACCTTTTTTAACTGTTACCGTTACAAAATCACCCACGGCCGCTGCAGGTAATCTGGAATGTCTTCCTTTATAACGGGTTACCTGAGCAATTTGTAATATTTTTGCTCCAGTATTGTCGGCACAAACTAAATTTGCATACAAAGGTAACGATCGGGTAACGTATGGCCTGAATTCCTCGACTCCTCTTGAGGATACTGCTCTTGATTTTGTAGACATGACTATTCACTAACCTCCACTACTGCAAATGAAACAGTCTTTGAAAGCGGACGACATTCTGCAATCTTTACCTTGTTTCCATCTTCTACTTCCTGACAATCAGAAATAAAAGCATGTATCTTTGATTTGCTGCGTTCGTATCTTTTGTATTTGTTAACAAATCTGGAATATTCTCTTTCAACAACAACCATATTCTTACTTTTGTGACTAACTACTACACCACTAACAAGCTTTCCTCTCAAAGATAGGGACCCACAAAATGGACAGTATTTGTTTGAACATGTTTTTTTGGGACCTTTAACTTGAATACCAATATCTCTTACCATTAAATTCACCTGATCTTACCCTTAACTTCTTCTGGCCTTCCTAATAATCGCTTGCCAGGCAAAACAAACATCTTTTGCTTAGTAGTTATACAATACTTTAAAATTTCGTTCTTAGGAATTTTTATTATTTTGTCAAAAGTGGTACTTCTTATAACAATCATATTTTTGGTTATGTTCACTACTTTGCCATTTTTTCCATTGTTTTGTGGATTTGATGAATTGAGAATGCGGAATGATGAGTGCAATAACTCGCTATCCAGACTGTTTGTAAAATCATTATTTAGTTTCATTTTTGATTTTGTCCTCCGGTTCGTTCGTTCATTAAGGTCAAGATTCGGGCTATGTCACGCCTTTTCCACCTAATAACTCCAGCGTCTTTTTTGAGAGTGCCCTTTAAAGCTTCAGATTTGAGCTTTGCTAAATCGACCTTGAGATCCGTTAATTTGTCCTTTAAATCAGGATCATTAAACTGTCGAAGCGTCTTAGTTTTATTTCTGGCCAATTACTTATTGATCTCTCCTGTGTTTTCTAATATTTCTTTCTGATCATTCTTCTCAGTAGTTTCATCACCTTTGTTTGGTTCCGAATTATTGATCTCCTTTGCACCTAATTCACTTTTATGTGATGTATGTTCCTTATACAAGGAGACTAGTTCAAATTCGGGAGGAGTCGCGTCTTTAATCGCAATTTTTAATCTAATTCCCATTATTCCCATCTTAGTTAATACATGAGTGATTCCTTCCTTCACGACTTTATCAGCCATGTTTCCACTTTTCGGTATTATACCTGAAGAGTGTTTTTCAAAATGAGCCCTCTCACTTCTTAGTTTACCTGAAATCGTAACTTCTACTCCCAATGCGCCTGCATTCTTAATAGTATTTACAGTCCAAAGTGCCGCACGCCTAAAAGCGGTTCCCCTTTCAATTAGTTGGGCTAGACGGTTACACATTATTTTTGGATTTAATTCGGGAACTTCGACTTCTACTACCGAAATTTGTGGGTTTGTTAGGCCAAACTTTACTTCAAGTTTGGATGTAAGGTCTCTAATTCCACTCCCTTTTCTTCCAATTACTAACCCAGGTCTTGTCACATATAAAGTAAGGCGAGTACCCAATGGTGATTTTTGTATATCGGCGCCACCAAATCCTGCATCCTTTAATTCTGTCCTAAGAAATTCATCAAGTTCACTATTGCGATAGTTATTTTTTAAAACATTTTTGATTGCATTCATTTTAAGTTATCCTTCCTTCCATGGCAACAATTTCTACATGTACCAAAGTATCATATTTTGGACTAGCCCGACCCATAGCTCGGGGAGTAAATCTTTTTAGTTTTGTACCTTGATGAACAACTACAGAAATAATCTTTAATCTATCTAAATCCATTCCTTTGTATTCTGCATTGGACTCAAGATTGTCAAGAAGTTTAAGAAATTCTTTAGTAGACTTGTGTGGGTATCTCCCTGAGCAGTAACCGTCTCGTATATTTGATCTATGAGCAACCTCATTATGATATCGACGATAGGGAACTGCTATTTTTTTTGTTAACACATCCTCCAAAAATTCCCTTGCTTTCTCAATAGATTTGTTGTTTATGGCCAGTGCAATCTCCCTAGAGTGTTTATGTGAGATGGATTTATCTCTTATAGCAGCTCTAACATGTCTTGACTTTTCATATTTTTGAAAAGAGTATGAATAATCTGGCATATAGATCACTTTAGTGGGACGTAGAGGCTAGATCTTGAAGATCCTACACCAGGTGCTCCGTGTTGCACTCTCTTATTTGTTATTGCATATTCACCAAGGTAATGGCCTACCATTTCTGGTCTTATGGTGTAAGAAACAAACTCCTTTCCATTATGTACCAGTACAGTTAGTCCGATCATATCAGGCAGTATTATCATGTCTCTGATATGTGTCTTTAATTGGCCCTTCAATTTACCATCTCTAGCCAATTTTAGATCTTCTCTAAACTTGCGTTTTTCATCATTCATGTATGTAGATAATCTCTTGTCAAGCGAACGCCTTTGTCTGGAATTCAGAAGAGGCATAAGAGTCTCAATTGAGAGTTTTTGAATCTGATCTCCTGAGTATCCTTTAAATTTAAATTCTCGCGCCATTTCATACCACTCCAAGCATATATAGTCTAGTTTTTTGATTCACAAAATTTTTCATTTTCTATACCAGTCCTAAGTTTGTCGCAAGCTGTCTTGCCCCGTCCACATTCCTAAATTTCATAATGGCCTTTTTACCACGAATCGTATTAAAAGTATTTACCTCGCTGATATCTGCTTCATAAATAATTTTCATTGATTTTACAATCTGTCCTTTAGTTGCTTTATTATGCACTATAAAACTAAGTTTGTTTTCCTTCTCTATTATGTTAAATGTCTTCTCCGTTACATAGGGTTCTAGAATTATTTTACTGGCCAAATCAGCATCAATATCAAGACTCTTGCTGTTTAATAGTTTATTCAATTCTGTTCCTCCATCAGTTTATGGATGGGAATTTTGATATTTTCTAGTGCATCCAACGAACTCTTTGAAAAAAGAGTTAGGCGTACTGGTTTAGCTCCCGGAGCTAAGTCAAGTATGCTCAAATCCTTAACTCGTTTTACGGTTACGCCAGGCAAAGAATTGTCCAATTTTAATAGGTCACATTCATCATTTCCTACCACAATTAGAGCACTTTTTCCCACTCTGGCTGGGCGTCCACGCCGTTTTGCTTTTCCCGATCGTTTTTTTACCGCTTGGTCTACCCTCTCAAGATCTTTTCCTAAACCCAATACTTTCAATAATTCAAGCAATGTCTTTGTTTTACTAATCTTCTCCACATCGTTTGTTACTACTATAGGAAATGAATTTACACCATCAATAAGATGACCTCTTTTAGTAATTAACTCACCATTGGACGTACATGAGATCGCAGAATATAACGCTAAAATTCTTTCCTTTTTATTCATTTTCTTGTACGTTACTTTCCATGACTCTGGCGGATGTGTCAGTCTACCCTTGCGAACTCCACCAACTCCAGCTGCTTGACCTGCTCTGGAGAATCCTTCACCCTTCGCACGAGCGAGTCTAGCAATACCCAATCCTGTATTACGGGATTCGGCACTGACCATTTCACCTGCAGCCGGATATCTACCCTGTCTCTGAAAGTGATGAGTATTAATATTAACAAATGCTTTTTTTATGACTTCTGGACGATATGGATAATTAAATACAGCAGGCAATTGGATGCTTTCTATTTCTTTACCTTTTAGATCAAAAATCTTCGAATTCATTTAAATCACTACCTCCAATATTTTAGGTTCGTTGACTTTAGATTGTTTACTCCTGATGGGCTGTCTTAATTTTATGAGTCTTTTGGGAACTCCTGGAATCGTGCCTCTTACAACCATATAGTCCCCATTAACCAATCCAAAATGCTTGTACCCACCAGCAGGATTTATATTTACAACTTCTGTATTTTCGGAATTTGACATTAGCAAGATTCGTTTATTATATTCGGTTCTTTGATGAAATCCTCTTTGTCCTTGTCTTGCTACGGTATACATTATAGTGGCCGGAGAAATTGGTCCAAGGGTACCAACAGCCCTGACACTCTTCCTTGATTTGTGTTGTTTCCTCTTTACACCGAATCTGGTTATAGGGCCCTCAATCCCTTTTCCCCTAGTAATTCCATGAACGTCAATATTTTGACCGGTCTTGAATACTTCAGAAGCTTTAATCTCTTGACCTAGTTTTGATTTAAGAAAATCAAATTTTGATTGACTATCTTTTCCAGAAACAGAAATTTCATAAATAAACGGGGATTTTTGGGATAATCCAATCTTATTTGGATTTACTGCAACGATAGCCATCAAATACTTGGCTATTGAAAGTTTCTCCTCGGCTTTTTTCATAGCATCTTCTGAATATTTGGTCTTGTATTTTGCAGAGATTTCTTTAACGCTGTCTTTAGAATATACATCAAATAATGCATGTTTGCCATATTGATCTTCAGAGTATGCACGTATTCCCACAATTTTTAAAGGTGGTAAGGATATTATCGTGGAATGATTCATCAAGGGTTTACCAAAATTTGGAGTTTTCTCCTTGTCATCAACTGTCATAACCTGAATTTGCCCTACCTTGAATCCGGCAAAACCAACTAATCCAACATTATCACGACTAGAATTCTCGGGCCATGTTCTTATCTTAGCTTCTAAGCTTTTCGCTCTGGCCCTAGGGCGAAAGGCAATGCTACCTCTTCTCGGTGCGCTATATTTGCGGTGACCCATAGATAGGAAAATTTTTCGGATCCCATTAATAAGTTTATTATCGGTTAACCAAACTTTGAATTCATTTAACACAAGAGTTCAGGATAGACAAAACTCCTAAAACAGCTTCTTCAAGCCTTATCGTTTGAGTTCCTTGAAATGGAAAAAAATTATAAGAATGATACCTCTGGATATCTACTCCTTCCTTTGCAAATATCATGTCTAAACCATACTTTGGAGATCCAAACATCACCAAAATTGTTGCATCTGCTTTCACATTTCCTGATATCTGAGTTTGAAATTCTTGTTTATCGAAATGTTTTGAATACTTTGAGGTTAGAATCAAATTAGACGGATTATACCTATCAACGATTGTTTTCAAATCAGGAAAGTAACGTACGGAGTATCCCCAAAACATATTAGAAAGTTCTTTTTCCGTTACATCTACAGCGCGTATCTGTTTATTTCTCCTTAACAACCTTACATTAATTTTTTTGCCAGCTTGATTAAATCGTCCATCATAATTTATTAAATAATCGAGTCCTATATCTACAAATAGTGTCCCTCCTTTTTTTTCTATTATGCCAACCCGGATTTCTCCGCTTTTCAGAAATCTAATATTGACTTTGTTTTTATGGTGAGGTGCTCTTATAGGATGAAGTCGGCCAACTGTTTTTAACATCTCTGACATTGGATAAATTTTTTTCCTCAAATACTGAGGTGTGTCTAAATATTCTAATATGGTTGATAGAAAATTTCGTTCGTAAGTGCTAGGGTTTAAAATTTTATCATGAAATATATTGATGTTATTGATTCGGAATATTGAGAGAGTTCTTGCTAATTGAAATACTTTTAAAGTCTTATCTATGTCTTCTGTAATTCCATATAGATATGAATCTGGAATAGCGACATCATATTTCAAATTTTTTCCTGTAGTTTGCACTACCTTTCACTTAACAGTTCATTAACAGCGCCTTCTAAGTATCCTTCTGATCCGAAAAAGCTGTAACGCAATGTACCTTCCTTATCTATGATTATTGAAGAAGGCGTCCCGCGCAACCTATATGTTTCAAAAGTAATAGGTGAATATTCCTTATTAGCCAAATAATCCCGCACTCTCTGAGTTAATTCGCTTTTATCTTTATTTGAATAAGAAGAGTAATCTGGCACATACACGTTAATGAATTCTGTAATCATTTTGTCAGTAACAACTGTAGGCATTTTGATAATTTTATCATGAGCTATCGGAAATGGAATTTTATAATATAACTTATCACCTTCTACTAATTTTCCGTGTTGTTTCAAAGCCTTGTAAGTTTCACCTATTACTTTTCCCTCCGAAACTAAGAGTCTCAAATTCTCAATCGTATTCTTATCATAGTCTTCAAATGCTGTAGCGACTCCAATTACCTTTACACCCTTATCCTTGAACTTTTCGTATAGATTTACTGCTTGTGGTAATCCATACAGAAAGCAACCCGGACAGTTGACTTGAAAAACCTCAACTACAATAACATTACCGATCATTTGGTCAATATTGGTTGGCAAGCCCTGCATCCAATCTGATAAGATAAGATTTGGGGCTTTAGATCCAATTTCAATGGACATTATTAATTAGATCATCTTTAATTTAGAATTATTTAAACGATAAGTATTTAAAATTAATTTTTTTTAGAATATCAATAAAAAAATTAGGATTGTGTTTCCTTATTCTGTACCTGTTTTGAGTAGTTTTCTATTTCCTCAGATGACATCATACGCAATGATTTAGTTTTAGAATCAATCACTGCCAGTCGGATATGTTTTGTACCTGTTTTTTCTTCACTAACCATAAATATCGATTCAATTGCAAGAATGCAGGCTTTTTCTAAGCCAATATCATTCTTATAATTCTTCTCAAGATGCTCAGTAACTTGTTCACTACCTGCTCCAATAGCAACTGCATCATAGCCAATGTACGTTCCACTTGGGTCTGTAAGATACAATCCGATTCCATTCTTATCGACTCCTGCAAGTATCAATGCAACACCAAAAGGTCTAGCTCCCGCATATTGGGTATATTGCTGCGCCATATCGGCTAGATTCTTGGCAACCCCTTCAACGTCGACCACCTCATCATAAATCAATCTATTACTCTGAGCAAAAAATCTCGCATGGTCAACCTGAGTCCTAGCATCCGGAATATAACCTGCTGCTGCAAGTCCTATATGATCATCTATTTGAAATATTTTTTGAGTAACATTTGATATTTGTAATTTTCGAGTTTTTTCTTCAACGGCTAATATAACTCCATCAGTGCTTTTAATCCCCAAAGCTAGAGTACCTCTTCTAACCGTTTCTATTGCATATTCTACCTGATATAAACGGCCATCAGGTGAGAAAACAGTAATTCCTCTATCATAACCTGCTGCTGCTGGTAACAATTCAACTAAACTACTTGTAGATCTTTATTTATAGTTACCTTATTTAAAAAATAAACGAATATTTATCCTTGCTAGTTAGTGTCACTAGTCATTTGATAACAGAGGAAATTAAATTTTTTGGCCATAAGAATGTTCTTTCTCTACATCCGCGAACATTAGAAATTACGAAAGATCAGCGTTTGACTTCAAATGGGGATTGTATTATAGGTGTGAAAGCTACCAAGGCTTGCTCTGACATCTGTGCGGATCTAAAGCAGAAGATCAGGACAAATAACTCTCATATAGAATTTGAACTAATTGTAGAGCCGTTTACTCTAAGGATCTCTGGTTTAGGGAGTAGTGAGCTAATTTTAAACCACAGTCACGACATTGTACTAAGAAAAAGTACGTTCGTTTGTAGCCGCACAATTTGTCTAAATAGTAGCACCGCTGCTGTCGATATTCCCCGACAAATAATCGAGCTGCTCAAAGATCCCGAAAAGAAAGGGACATTAAGGATCACAGCAGAATAGAACTTTCAAAAATTTAATAGGACTTTTCAAATCTGCGTCCAGTTATTCGCTCATAAGCATTGATATATTTTTCAGAAATATCGGAGATCAGTTTGGTAGGTAGGCGAGGTACATTTGGAATTATCTTTGATTTGCGACACTCTTCTACATGTTGTTTAAACCCAGTTTTATCCAACCAATCTCTCAGCACCTGTTTATCGTAACTTTCTTGCATGACGCCTGGTCGATAATCATCTTTACTCCAAATTCTAAATTCATCTGGTCCGATAGAGTCGGCAAGGAGCAATTCATTAGTAACTTGATTTTTTCCAAATTCAAATTTTATATCAGCTAGGATAAAGTCAGCTTTGGTAACTATAGAATCTATTTTTCTAAACAGCTCCAATGAGGAATTTTTCAGAAAATCAAATTCATCTTGAGTAATCACTTTATTCTCCAAAATCCTAGAGGCCGTTATCGATTCATCATGCTCGTCCGATTTTGTAGTAGGGTCAAAAAGTAATTGAGGCAATTTTGAGGCAATAGGAAGATCTTTAATTTTGAAATAGTGAGTCAAGTCATCTAAATCAAGATTATTTTTTAGATACCTAGAGTACAAGCTCCCATAGAGATAGGATCGAACCACACATTCAATTGGAATCACTTGTAGTCTTTTTACTTCTATCATAGTAGGAGAAACCCTCCTGATGAAGTGATTATTAAATTCTAATTTTTCAAACCAAAAGAGTGCAAAATCGCACAATACTTTACCTTTAAAAGGTATTTCATCTTCAAGTATTACATCAAAAGCAGAGACCCTATTAGAAAAAGAAAAAATTAACGTGTTAGTCGTTGCTTCATAAATATCCTTTACTTTACCTTTCCTTATCAATTTCAAATAGAATTCTGTAAATTTATAATAATTGAAGTTCTTAAATCCTTTTAATTAGGTTACTTAACTTCAATTTAAGACTCAAAAAAAACCTAACCTGACACTTCTTATCTTGGGAAACCTGGTTGAAATCTAGGATTGGAGAAGATAATGAATTCGTGGTTTCGGCTTCCATGTATGCAGTATTTAAAATGTAGTCTTTAATTGTAATTTTGCCATAGTTGTTCTATAGAATATCGAACTTTATGATAGATCATAATTATTTTATCTCGACTATTTCATTGATTATTAATCTAAGCTATGATATCAATAAGCAAGTTACCCTATCTTAGAGTGAATTTACAATCCATAATATCCAATAATTTTGTTGATGGTAGGCTAAGAAATCAAAAATATTAAGTTTCGAACCATCATGCTTATTGATTATCCCATCTAAAATAAACAGTACCGCCCTTACAGGAGGCCACCAACTGATTGATAACATAAGTATGATCAACCTCAATTTCTGATAACAACTTGTCAATTAATTTCGCGTCATCATCCGATTCTGCAAACCTATTGATTAATTCTTCCTTTGAAAACTCTTTGCCATCATTAGATTTCAAAAAATCAAGTAAAACCTGTTTGTCTAACATATTTCTAATCAATATCCTCAGATCCAAAATTTATACATTGGCTACATTATGGAAAGAGATTTAATAAAATGTTTTTAATAAACATCATTGAACTATGAAAAAGCTTTTTTAATATTTTTAACAAATATCTTCGTTTTCTTTTTAACCTTTACATCATTTGACCTATCTTCTATTGATGATCATATTTCAAAAAATTTGGTCGTAGGAGCACTTAGTTCCGGTATAGGTGCTAATGAAACATTTTCCCTTTCAGGCTCAGTTATATCGACTATAGATCTTAATTCCAATATGACCGAAATTATAAAAAATTCAAAGACCCCGGGGTCGGAAGATAGAGCAGATTTGAATGACCCCCGAAATACAAACACGGGTATCTCCGGTCAGTTTGATGAGGAAAATGAAAAAATCGATGATTCGGGTCGCATTTCTTCCTCAATTGGCATCAATCAACAACCTTCGTTGTTAATGGAATCGAATCAAACGGATGATCTATCAAACAATCTCGTATCAATGTTGTCTGGAATAATTATTCAATCAATTGAAAAAGGTAATCCGACTATAAATTCTATAAATTTGAGTGACCCATTGCAATTGAAAAGCGAGAATATTTCGATAATTTTAGCAGGAAATTGGCAAATGTCGGTATTGAAATCAAACTTAACGGTTTTTGATGTTAGATTTGTCATGATCACTACAAATGGAACAGGCTTTCATTGGCATACCATTAATGGTCTTAAGAGCGATGCGAAGGTTTATTTTGGAAATGACAAAAACATTTACTTAATTGGCACAGTAGATTTTTTTACTGAGAATAAACTTGTCTCAAAAAACGTCAAAACAGCAATAATGATAAATAATTTGGAGACGATTCAAATCATATTCTTGGATGATCAAATATCCGGTCACCTATATAACCAGCCAATATATGGAACGATTGATATGATTGAAATTCCAAATTAGCTTGGGATGCTTTTCATATATTTTGTGATAGGTTTTGTAATGGCGCCCTCTGAGGCAGATTGAACCAGTGAAGCGTATTTAGCTAAAGCTCCAGACGTATATCGATTCTTTATTGTCTTAATTTTCTTCATCCTGTCACCAAAATCTTTCTTGCTTATCTTTAGATCGACAATTTCTTTTCGAAGATCTATTTCGATCTTGTCTCCTTTCTGTACTATTGCCAGCGGTCCTCCAACCATTGCCTCTGGAGAAACATGTCCTATCATGAATCCTCTCGTTGCACCCGAAAATCTGCCATCAGTTATCATAGCCACTTTTTCGCCTAACCCTTGTCCTACAATCGCTGCCGTAACCGCAAGCATTTCTCGCATCCCCGGACCCCCCTTAGGCCCCTCGTATCTAATTATAACAACGTCACCTTCTTCTATTTCTCTTTTTGATACAGCTTCAAATGCAGATTCTTCAGAATTGTACACTCTTGCAAAACCACTAAAGGTTTCCTCCTTCAGCCCGGCTATTTTGATTACTGCTCCTTGAGGAGCCAAATTACCAAATAATATTTTTAGTGTTCCTTGTTTATCAATTGGATTGTCAACTGTTTTTAGTATATTCCTGTATTCTGTTCTGTGGTTTTTATAATAAACCTTTGAATTCTGAAAGTTATGTGAGCCCAAGTTTTGTCTTAAAGTTTTCCCTGTTACCGTGAGCACGTTACCATTTATAATATCTTTATCTAACAGCGATTTTAAAATTACTGGTATGCCACCAACGTTATCTAAATTTAGCATTACGTAATTACCTCCTGGCCTCATATTTGCAATATGAGGTGTTTTCCTTCGTATGTACTCAAAATCTTTAATGTCTAAATCTATACCTGCCTCTCTCGAGATCGCTAAGAGGTGTAAAATGGCATTAGTGGATCCTCCTATAGCATTTGCCATGATGATTGCATTCTCAAACGCCTCATATGACAAGATGTCTCTTGGTTTGATGTTATTTTCCAATAAAGAACCAATGGATTTTCCGGTCTCAAAGGTTATGCGTTGTCGCTCCTCGCTCTCAGCTGGAGGAGTAGCACTGCCAAGCAAGGACATCCCTAATGCCTCACTTATTGAAGCCATTGTGTTTGCAGTATACATGCCTGCGCAGGATCCCGCTGAAGGGCAGGCTACATTTTCCAAATCTATTAACTCATCTAATGTCATTTTGCCGGCGTCGTATGTTCCTACAGCTTCATACACATCTTGTATTGTAACAGGCCTGCCGTTCCAATTTCCTGGAAGAATTGTTCCACCATATACAAAAATAGACGGCAAGTTGAGTCTTGCCATTGCCATTAAGGTTCCAGGTAGACTCTTATCGCAACCCGAAATACCTACAACCGCATCGTATTGGTGGGCACGTACCATTATTTCTATTGAATCTGCGATTATTTCACGGCTTATCAAAGAAGATTTCATTCCTTCATGCCCCATTGCAATTCCATCAGATACTGCTATCGTCGTAAACTCTCTAGGTGTGTTACCTGATTCTCTCACACCTTCTTTTGCTTTTAGTGCAAGTCTCCCCAAATGAATATTACATGGAGTTGCTTCATTGCAAGTGCTACATACAGCCACCAATGGCTTTGACAGATCGTCATCGTTCAGACCCATCGATTTATACATAGCTCTATGAGGAGCACGGGAAGGACCTTCTAGTGTTTTTCTGCTCGGTAAAACCATTACTATTACCTAAATCAAGGCTATTGAATAAAGACTGTGCTATAATTCTTGTGTCAGATTATTCGAGTGTAGCAGTTATTTTAATAGAATCCAGACCCTCAAATTTGAAAATAGTCTCACACATTCCACACTCAATGCTATTGTTATGCAACTCACTGGATGCTATTTCGTTTAGATATTCACATTTAGGGCAAGGGAAAGAGAAGTTCACAGTGAAATTATCTAACTCAATCGATTCACTCATACATTGTAAAAAATTTTCGACCTATTTAAAATGAACTAAATTTAAATCCTGATTGAGAAGAATTCACAGTTACCGATAATATTTAATGAATTAAATATTTCCAAAATTAAGATAATTGGATGGATGAAGCAAATGGAAATTGCATTTTTTGCAGAATCATTCGGAAGGATATACCTAATGCAATAATCTATGAAAATGATAAATTTCTTGCATTTATGGATAAATACCCTATTAATCACGGTCATACATTAATAGTACCTAAAGAGCATTATGGCAACATTCTAGAAATGCCTGCTGAAATTGTTGGTGAAATGTATTCTTTGATTCCTAAGTTAGCCAAGGCTATTACAAGCGTAATCGAAAGTGACGGTTTTAATATAAATCAGAATAACGGCAAATCAGCAAATCAAATAGTACCTCACGTTCACGTACATATTGTACCAAGATATTCTGCAGAAAAGGTCAAAGGTCAATGGCCGACTCGAAAAATTGCTAAAATGCAGGAATTGCAAGATCTTGCACGAAAAATTACAGAGAGTTTAGCGCACCAGCATGAATGAATTTGACATCACAATAGGAATCCCTACATATAACGAAGAAGCAAATATAATAAAATTCTTTGAAGTCCTAAAGAGTCAGGTAACCTCCCAAGACTGGTCCGTTGAAGTTATTTTCATCGATGATTCAGATGACGCTACCCCCCAAATCATTGAAAACCTAAGGATTAATAACCCAGAAATTAGCATACGCCTAATTCATAATACGACCAGGAAAGGAGCATCGCATGCATGGAATACTATATTCAGTGTTTCGAAAGGCAAGGTGCTGATTTTGTTTGATGCAGATATAACTTTGGGAGATAGTTGCATTCAAATATTGGCTAACAAAATTGACGGAGATGTAGGACTTTGTGCTTCCAATACCATTCCTATAAGAAAAGATAACAATATGTATTCCAATGCCGCCTCATTTATAGCGAATTGGCTTAGGTCTATGAGGTTATACGGTCTTTCGCAGTATACGACAATGGGCAGGGCGCTATCTTTAGATACTCATGTGGCTAAGAAAATATTAATCCCGGAGGAAACAATTGCAATCGATCTTTATGTTCAATGTATGGTAATGAAACAAAATAAAAATGTAGTCTATGATGACACTGCCAAGGTCTATTTTATCACCCCGAATAACCGCAAAGATTTTTTTAGCCAAATAGTTCGATCTATGAAAGGTTATGACCAAATAAAGGATATTATGAAGAGTTTTAATTTAGAAGCTCCCCCCTCTGTAATTATAAAAGAATTTTTGAAAAATTCAATACAGTTTCCAAGAGGAGCAATTTCACTCCTACTTTGTTTCAGTCTTTTTCCACTATTTTATGCCCGGAATAGCTCCAAAGTTACGCACCTATGGGACATCGCACACAGTACAAAGCAAAAAGTTCATTAGAATAATTTTATTATGCATTTATTATTTTCATTAAAAGCACATAAAGTTTCTGTAACTAATTTGTGAACTTGAGTACATACTATGATTTGATACATTTGAGAAATCCAGTATGAGGATTGTATAACATTTTTATCGACTAGGCATTTCCTAGCCTGAGATGATAATTATACAGATTGCTAGTGTAGCAAGACACCCAAACAATGCGAGGGTTGTTTTCCACATGCCAATGTTTTCTTTCTCCCCAATATCCCAAATACCTCCTCCGGATTTAGGCACATTCCAATTCTTGATCATATCATAGCTATAAAATCTTGATAAATCAGCAGAAGGAATCCATTCGTCATTGATTGAATCAGAAGATTGAATAATATCGTTCCGAAGAGTCAAATCATATTTCTTTCTTGTATTTATGTCAGATAGTACCTCATACGCTTCTACGATTTTCAGAAACATTTGATTGGACTCTGAACTTTTGTTTTTATCTGGGTGATACTTTAGGGCCAAATGTCTAAACGATTTTTTAATATCAGTCGCGCTAGCATTATGATCCAGTTGAAGTATGTCATAATAAGTAACTGACACTGATATCGATATGTGCGACCCCAAAGATAAATATTCTTATGTAAACACGAACCTTAAATGCCTGAAAAATCATATTCATTGATTATAGGTAATGTGATGTTTTCAATACGTAAATTAATTGAAAAGTACAGCCAGGTAAAACATGATATTAGTGAGGAATCTAATGATTTATCAAAACAAATCAGAAATGATAAAAAGAGACCAAACCCACCTGAAAATCTTCAAAATATTTCAGAATTAGGAGAAAAAATCAGTAAAGATGCTCATGTGGTTCCCAACCCTACATGCGGCGTTTGTAGTTTTTGCAGATGTGAAATAAAGGCAAACGGTGTGCAGGCAAACTGGAAGTGGAATCTACAACCAAACACTCTTCTTTGCGCAGAATGTTATACTAAGAAGGGTAACGAATATGAAAAAATAATTAATTTTTGTAATTCTTGTCAAAAAAAATTAGGATTTATAAGATATAACCCGAAGCCCATTTGGAAGATGAGTGGACAAATGTGCAGGAAGTGCTGGGATTCCAAGAACACCTCTGAACAGAGCAAATCAGAAGGAAAGAAGTAATGTGATAGGAGTTGATATTGTTTGAGTTTGAATCTATTTGATTGGTACAAGTTTCAAAACGAAATATTCCTCTTATTCCGGCTCGTCTGAAATTTGATAAGGTTATTATTTCCTTTTGTGACTACTAATACTCAAGACATGTCTTGATATTGATAAAATTATTGTTTCCCTAAAATTTTTAGAAAAGTATGTATATGAACTAGAAAAATCTCGAATTATGCTATTAAATATTTACCATGGAAATACTATTTTTTGAGATTAACATGAAAGATCATCTCCAAAGCATTGAAACAATCCCAAGACCACTTATACACAAACCGGCATAAGCAACTTGGGGTACACTAATACTCGCAGCTCCTATTGCTAGTGCGATTCCTGAAATAGTCATCAAAATTTCGCCCTTTCTTCTACTCGTTAAATGCAAGTCAATCATCATTAAATTATGACTGGTTTATAAAAGGTTTCTTTTCAATATTACCGAAAATTCAATGCCAAATCGTATAGTAATTCCCTAATATCTTTAAATGGTTTTAATATTGATTGAAGTGTTCACTTGTCACAAATATATTGTAATTTATCCAAAAAAAGATTAAAGGTGGCTCAGATTTCCAGCACCAGAGGAATACGGTGATTGGCCTGGGAAATTTCGCCTAAAGTGTCCAGACGGTCTTTTTGACAACAGCTCAATAAACCATGCTTCGTGTTCAATTTCCTCTTGCATTATCCTTTGAGCGATATCATAAGTTCTGGGATCCTTACCTGCAGTCATGTCACAAACTTCTCCCCATGAACGGATAGCACATTGTTCTGCTTCGAGCAATACCTTAATGATAGAAGTCAAGTCTTTCCAGTTCTCTGGCAAGTAAGCATCAGGACACCCAGCCTGGGTTGCAAAGTCTCGAATATCACGGGGCAAACTACCACCTAATTCATATAGTCTTGGCACCATAGCTTCAAAATGATTTCTATCTTCAATTCTTGCATCTTCAACTATTTCTTTAATTCCCTCGCCATCGAGACCTGTACAATGCATTCTTAAAATAGTATAATAATAGTATGTCGTAAATTCTGCTCCCACTCCCTTTGTAACTAATTCCTTTAATCTCTCAACATTAACTCCATTTTTTTCTAAAACCTCCAAGGCAACTACATTTGGAACGTATTCATTATTTTCGGTCATCATCAAGCTTTAGGTAATTGAATATAAAAATATTATTGTAAAAGGATTTGTTTACTCATGATTAACAATAACATTTGTTTTATCTATTTTGTTAATTCATCCATTGAACCTAATCCCTCTATTTCAATTAATTGAATTAATCATATGATAAAGCCTACGTGCGAACAATCATCTGAACTGCAATTTTTACATTGTGGAACGTTATCAATTATATCGACTATAATATCTTTTCCCAGGTATCTATCATATAGTTTCGCCCGAGTTATTTTTGGCAAGTCGATATTTTTTAATATCATAGGCGGATTAAGTTCATAGTCGTCTCCAATAAAAGATTTACAATTCATCCAATTAAGAAATGCAAACGTCCCTTCATCAAGGCCTTCACACTTTTCAACTTTCTTCATTTGTTGGCTATTCATTTTGAGTTTGATTTTGTCTGGGTCAGACATCATCTATCGGGATATAACATACACGTCATTCTAAGTTATAAAACTTAACTCTATAACGGACGGATTTGGATTTTCAGCCGGCATTGGAATAGACAACATAAGTACATTTAACCACAGGAATTATGAAAATATTAGTCATTTATGATGATCACATGTCAGGAAAATAAGGTGCAATATCATCTAATTCAAGAAAACCACTAAATGCGAAGTAATAAATTTTTTTGGACAATTCGTTTCCCAGACCATAGTTTGTGGCGGCACCGCAGGGATTTAGGATACGGTCATTGTGTATATTGTGTATATACAAACCCACGAATAAAAATTTCACGAGGTTTTTCAATACTCGGCAATACCTATCTGTGAAATTATTTATATTTAAGGTTTAACATAACCTCTTAAACCAGTCGTTTAGATTCATCAGGAGATAAGGTTCATAACGGTTTGTAAAGTAATATTATAGACTTTTTTGTATAGTTTTTCATTTCTTATCGCCCATTATCGGTGAATTGGGGAAAACTAGAATTAAAACAGATGATATCAGCCTTCCTTGACAATTCAAATATCTGAGGCAGTTTACTATCAAAATGAACCACTGTAAACTAATCGGTTGTGTTAGAATCGTTGTTTGAAGATTATCATTATACAAGAGGTAAACTTTATGACAGTAGCTGAATTAATTACGTCAATTTGTGATAACGATTGTAACGAAAGTGATAAATTCTGTATCTCAAACTAATATAACTAGATTTAAGATATTGTGGTATTTGGATCAAGTCCATATTGTGTCCACTTTCTGTCTACAAGATCCTTTGTTTCATTATCGACTGTTACCTCTTCTTGTATTTCCCTGAAGAATCCTTCTTCCTTCCACTTTGTAGTAGCATCTATTCCCATTTTGGAACCGTAATTAAGGAGAGGGGATGCTGGATCAAGAGTATCGGTAGGGACGTTCTCAATAATCATAGTATCTCTCTTTGGATCGGACTTGGTAGTTACGGCCCAAATAACATCTTCTATATTGTGAACATTTACGTCATGATCGACTACAATGAAAATCTTTGTCAGTGATAATTGTCCCAACCCCCATAATCCCATCATCACTTTCTTTGCTTGACCAGGATATCTTTTTCGAATCGATATAATCCCCAACCCTTGAAACCATCCCGATGGAGGCATGGAAAAATCTACTACTTCCGGCTGAAACATTTGTATTAATGGTAAAAAAGATCTTTCGATTACTTTTCCGAAATATGCATCCTCTAGTATAGGTTTCCCAACAACTGTCGTTAAATAAATAGGCTTTTTCTTGCACATTACCCCCTTTAATGTGAAAACTGGAAAATAATCTGGTGGGGTATAGTATCCGGTATGGTCTCCAAATGGTCCTTCAAGTTCCAAATTCGAGGGGTCCACCGTCCCTTCAAACACTATTTCAGCATTGGCCGGCACCTCTAGATCAATTGTTCGACATTTGACCAGTTTAACCCCCTTTCTCCTAGAAATTCCTGCAAATAGGAACTTGTCCATTCCTTCGGGAACTGGGGCAATGCTACTAAAAATCGTTCCTGGGTCAGATCCAATTACTATTGCTACTGGAATGGGATTTTTAGATTCCTTAGAAATATTAAAGTGTAGGGCACCTCTCTTGTGTATTTGCCAATGCATTATTGCTTGCTTGTCATTTATGATCTGTAATCTATATACGCCAAGATTTCTGATCCCAGTGTCTGGATGCCTAGTAACAGTCATTCCAAAAGTAATAAATCTGCCAGCATCTTTAACAAATGATCTCAGAATAGGAAATCTGTTAAATGAAGCATTTTCTGTTTCAAAAATTTCTTGCACTGGACCATTTTCAACTATTTTTGGGCCATATTCAGAAATTTCTGACAATTTCGGTAACATTCGAATCTTGTTTAGGACTCCGGAAGGTATTTTCATTTTTGTCAACTCAACAATCCTATTTCCTATTTCAGAAAAATCTTTTATTTCTAGGGCAATTTCTAATCTTTTAACTGAGCCAAATGCATTACCTAAAATAGGTATATTGTATCCCTTTACATTCTCAAATAGAAGTGCTGGACTATTTTTAGAATACATCATTCTCCGCATTACCTCGGCGACCTCCAATTCAGGATCAACCTCCGTGCTAACTCTTCGTAATTCACCAATATTTTCCAATTTTTCAATGTATTCCGACAAGTTTTCAAAGGGCATCAAGGTTATTATTAATCAGTCCTATATAATATTCAGTCTGTCGTGAATGGTGTGAAAATAAAGTTTGATCATTTAAAATAAAAATGAAATATTAGTTTAATGACATGAACTGATCGTTTACCATATAAGTTGAGTAATACCCAATCATGATTATATTACCCGTTTAATTTATTCTCAAGCACCTGATGTCTATGGTCGTTATTTTATCACGCAAGGTCAGAATGGGAGCGACTATTAAACCAGATTAACTTGCATATCTTAAGATACTCATTATTTAGAACACGTTTAAGCTTTTCACTCTATTACAATTCATTTACCATTAAGACATACCTTTTTAAGTATTTGAACGAATGCGAAATCAAGTTCCCAAAAAAGTAAAAGAATTATTACAATGATCCTATACTTTTATCCATGTAGTCTTTTTAAATTAGCTTTGCTGTCATTAATAAAAGGTATTATTTTCTTTGTAATGATCTCATGAAAATTAGAAACTTCCGGATCAAATGACAGCAACAAGACATATGAAAGTGTGCTATTTTCGTCAGTTATAGGAATCGTAGCCCTGATCAATTTCTCATATTTTGAACTTGCATATTGGATTTTTCCAAGCATAAATTCCCATCTTAAGCGTGTATATTGACGAGTCGCGGCTGTAATGGCATATTGAGCCCTTTCCTCAGGGGTCAGCAAAGGCATCAAATTTTCCCTTTCAGCAATGGATTCTAAAGCACCATCTTCATTGGCGATGCCGGCAAACCTTATAGATGAATCTAAACTTATAATTTGTTTACAAAATTGATTAAATTCATCTTCATTCTTTGATTTCATACTCTCAAATCATATAATCTTACTCCCTTTATATATGGTAGTTCATAGAATGTCTATCGTATTATTATCATAGAATCACATATTTCCTTTGGTAGTATTTTTAGACAGGATTCTAGGAACTGCTCAAGTGACTGAGATGATAAGGGATTTTGATCTGATGGATCTTGAATAGACTCTTCAAGTTCACGTTGACTTTCACTCACTTTCTCGATAATTAGTGAGAGGGTCTTGTAATCTCCATCCCTTAGAATAGTAATGGTAATTGAATCGCCAATTTTTTTCAATTTTAAATATTCTTGTATATCATCTTGCGTCTTAATTGAGTGATTATCAATTTTGGTAATTATATCGCCCCCTAATTCAACTAGAGTACCATTAATTTCATTTACTATATACCCTCCTCTCAAATGGGCCTTTGAAGCAGAACTATTTTCAATTATGCTTGTGATAAGAAAGCCATCTGAATGGTTAAGATTGAGTAAATTGGCTATTTCCGGGGTTAGATCCAAGCCGAGAATTCCTAATGCAGGCCGATTTAGATAGCTTTCGTGAGTAGGTCTAGATGTTAGATTCATTGAAATCTCTTTTTCAACAAGGTTTGGACCCCTGAGTATTGTCAAATTGACATTTTCTCCGATGGTCTTGTGGTTCTCTAGATAGGACAAAATATCGTCAACTTTCCTCACTGATTTATCGTCTATATGGGTGATTATATCGCCTCCAATTTTTAGTGGAATGCCATTAACTTGTACTGTTTGATTTCCGCCTATTATTCCTGATTGACTGGCTGGGCTACCATCTGTAACATTAACGACCAAAAATCCTATTGCTTCAGGTAATTTAAGCATTTTAGCAATTTCTGGAGTAATGTCAAAACCATTAATTCCAATGTATGGATGCTCATATGAACCTTTTTTAATCAACTCAGGAACGATCTTAATCAAAAAGTTTGATGGAATTGCGAAACCAATTCCCGAATACACACCAGTATTTGAAAAAATGGCAGTATTGATACCAATCACCTTACCATTCATATCAATTAGCGGACCACCTGAATTTCCAGGATTTATAGCAGCATCTGTTTGAATTATATCAGGTATAGAGAAGGAGGGAGATGGAATTTGACTTAATTTATTCTCGAATTCCTTTGGAGGAGATTCATCTTGTCCTCCGGCGGGCATTAACCGACCCAATCCACTTATGATTCCTTCAGAAAGTGATCCAGATAGCCCAAATGGATTTCCGACTGCAACTACTTTTTCCCCAATCCTTACAGTTGAGGAATTTGCTAGTTCTAGCGGAATAAGTTTTGAACTGATGTTTTTGTCCACACCAGACAATTTTACAACGGCTAAATCAGAATATGGATCAGCCCCAATTATCTCCCCCTCGTACGATACCCCATCCAAAAAGGTTACGTATGCTTTGTTATTCTTGGAGCCATCTACAACGTGAAAATTAGTAATTATATGACCCAACTTATCGTACACAAATCCAGAACCTAATCTGGAAGGATTAGGTTCAACGCTTTGAATGCTGCCTGGTTCGGTAATCTGAACTACAGACTTCTCAACTTTTGAAAAGAGATCAGGTAACGAATCGGCATAGTTTAGCATTTTATCTTGTGATTCATTAAACGATTTGACTGCAGTGGGAGACGATCCATTATCAATCTCAAATCCCACTAAACTTAATTCTGTAAAACCATAGACATTCGTTCCAAATACCAAATTGAAAACAACAAAGCTTATCAACAAAGCAAATCCTAGCTCCAAAAATCCTAAGTCTTTTTTGAAATTAGTAACGTTGCAATCAATTTTGCTTGACACATTCATCACTTTATCAAGCATTTAATATCAATTTAAGTATTGTATGTTTTCAAATGTCAGGTCATTTCCTTGTGAGATACTTATAAAATGTATTTATTGCCATTTCTTGTCTCTCAGATTGAATGGAACCTGGTCTCATTCCTCTTAATTTTTTAACTGCTTCCATGGGAGTTAAGCCATCGTTCTTTATGAAGTATGCTGCAAGGACAGTTCCAGTCCTTCCTTTGCCAGCAGCACAGTGAACTAACACGGGTTTATTAGCATGGATTTTTTGTTCAATATACTCAACTACCTGATGAATTTCATCAACAGTTGGAGCATTATAATCATCTGTTTTTAAAAAGTAATTTTCTAATTCCCCGTATTGAGAATCTATTTTCTCAAACCAAATTTTTGGTAATGGTATTTCCCTAACGGTTATCAAGCTTCTTATTCCGTTTGAAGCAAGCCATGTCAACTGATCAAATGACGAAGGTAAACCACTCCCCGCAAGTTTTTGAGGAACAACCCAACTGAAATTAGTAGGTCTTTCTACGAAGCGACCATGAACTTTCCTGTAAATTTCTCCTATTTTAGTCATCTAGATATTGTCCTAATTACGATAAAACTCTTTAAGAGTTTTTCAAATCATCTTAACGGATCGATTCATCTAGTCTTTGCAAAAATTTATGAAAACCTTCCGTTGGTATTACAGCTCCGCATGCCTTATCGTGACCTCCACCACTACCACCGAAATCCATTGACAAATTATTCACCAACTTTCCTAAATGAATCTGACAATCCTTTGATCCCCTTATAGACAATATGTAGGAATTAATAGTCGACTTCATTTTAAACGCAATTCCCACCTTCTTTCCTGACAAACCCAACACAAAATTTACAATCATACTAGAGGAAAGATCGAGATCGTGTTCAAAATAGGAAATGTTATTGAGATGAGTTGATTGTTTCTCGATCAAACTAATAGCATTTGCTACCTTCCCTGAGAACTGTCTAACCAAATTGCAGCTATTTTTTAATTCATGAGGCATTTTTCCTTTTGAAATTTCCTTAGAGATTAATTTTAGAAAATCAATATCTTTTTGGGATGCTGATATAATATATGAAAGATAACATGCTTCCAACATCAGGAACGTTCGATCAAACTTATTTACCAACACTTGGGCCCTTGGACGATCTTCCATATAATCGGTCAATGCTCCAGCTGCGGCAAAAAATGAGAATACTTTACTAATACGATTCTTAAGCAGATAATAAATCTGCACTGATGTACATTCGCCAATGTCATGTACTAATTTAATCCCAATTTCAGTAATTTGATTTTCTAATTCGGGTTCAAGGTAATGATGATCGATATAGATCACTTCAATATTGTTTGAGATCAATACCTTTAACTTTTCTAAAAATAATAACTGATTTTTCATATTCAAACCAACGTCGCAAATGAAAACTCTTGTAAATTTCTTATCCTTACTACAAATAGAGATTACATAGTCCAATGAATTTAATAAATTTGGATAATCTACCAAAAATAAATTCTTTACTTTCAAACCTTTTTGTAATAGAGCGGCCGAAACTATCCCATCAACGTCTTCTTTGTGGGAAATGCAAATACTTTTCAATACAACGGAGGTTTAAATCTCATTTGTTATTTAGATGTTTATATTACTAAAGGTATACATAGAATCTATGGTAGATCCGCTCCGGGTTCAACAACAAGTGATAACATACTATTCTAGTAACCAAAATAAGAAAAAAACCAACTAAAATAATCATATCACCTAACTACGCACACTAGTTTAGATCCCTAGTAGAAAAATTTATTCTTTACGCACAACTTAGTAACGTATTATTGATCTAGTTATGATACCTTCTTTTGAATGCATATCGTAGTCTGTTACCAGCTCTTTATAGATTTACTTGATTCAGGTGCGTTGGGCTA
>LLBY010006099.1_pt5 | contig 40952 bp, 26 predicted proteins | sample 1489401 | NCBI WGS metagenome assembly LLBY01 (sample SAMN04092656, study PRJNA295927) | soil metagenome | biome: Soil prokaryotic community; feature: Bulk soil; isolation source: soil from tomato rhizosphere | host: tomato cultivar Hawaii 7996 | place: South Korea | collected 2011-11-01 | reverse complement strand
TTGAGCGCGCATACCCTGCGCTACTACGAGCGCATCGGGCTGATCCACCCCATCGAGCGCGAGGAGAATACGCGCCGCCGCTACACCCGGGACGATATCGGCTGGATCGATTTCCTGCTCAAACTGCGCGCGATCGGCATGTCCATTCGAGACATGCAGCGGTATGCCGAGCTTCAGCGACAAGGCGATGAAACCCTGCCAGAACGCCTGGAGATGTTAAGGTCGCTTCGAGACAACCTGGAGGCGCACATAGGAGAGCTGAATGAACATCTCAAGTTGATTCACTACAAGATCGATGTCTATCAGAAAATTGTGGCAGAAAACCAATTCGAAAAAGCCTGAAAGGAGTATGACAATGACAACCATGACCAAAGTATCACAGCGAATGCTTGGGGGCTCCGATATTCGCGTCAGCCCGATGGGACTGGGATGTTGGGCGATCGGCGGTCCCTGGTACTGGCTGGACGGGCCTGGCGGTTGGGGTGATATCGACGATAACGAGTCGGTCCGCGCCATCCACGCCGCGCTTGATCTCGGCATCAACTTCTTCGATACGGCCGCCAATTACGGCACGGGGCACAGCGAGCGGATTCTGGGACGCGCCCTGGAGGGGAAACGCGACCAGGCCGTCATCGCCACCAAGTTCGGCTTTCACGTGGATGAAGCGGACAAACGCGTGACCTTCCGCACAGACGATCCTCTGTTACACGTCCGCGAGGAGTGCGAGTCCAGTCTCCGTCGCCTGAACACGGATGTGATCGATCTGTATCAGTTGCACGTCTGGGATTATCCGCTCGAGAAAGTCCCGGCGATGGTCGATCTGCTCGAGTCGCTGGTAGCTGACGGCAAGATTCGCTCTTACGGCTGGAGTACAGATTCGGTAGAAGGGGCGCGGCTCTTTGCCCGGGGAGAACACTGCGTTGCGATCCAGCACGATCTGAATGTCATCCTCGATGCGCCGGAGATGCTGGCACTCTGCGAAGAGTTGAACCTCGCCAGCATCAATCGCAGTGTCCTGGCGCGCGGCGCACTGAGCGGAAAGTACACCAGAGACACCGTCTTCCCGCAGAACGATGTCCGCAATGATGAGTGGTCGCGCGATCATTTCTTTGTGCCGGCGCTGAGCCAGCTCGACGGGATCCGCGCCCTCCTCACGAGCAACGGGCGCTCGCTGGTGCAGGGCGCGCTCGCCTGGGCCTGGGCCCGCAGCGGAAAGACGATCCCCATCCCCGGCTTTAAGACGGTCGCCCAGGTGCAGGAAAATGCCAGGGCCATGGAATTGGGTCCACTGACCGCGGAGCAGATGAAGGAAATTGACACTCTTCTGGGAAGGTAAATAGGCCGTCCCGCGGGCTTGTCTTGGGCCCTTCGGCATTGCTCAGGACAAGTCTGCAGGACGCTTCAGGAGCACAGTATGAAACTTCGTCCGTTAGGGAATACTGGCATGAACGTTTCCGAGATCGGTCTCGGGGCATGGCAACTGGCAAACCCGGATTGGGGTGTGAATGACAGGAGTGAAGCGCTGCGTATTATCCAGAAATCACTCGAGGCAGGCTGCAACTTCTTCGACACCGCGCCAGGCTATGGCGGTGGCAGGAGTGAGGAGTTGCTTGGCGATGGCTTGAAGTCCGTGCGCAAGGATGTGATCCTCTGCACCAAGTTCAGCCACTACGCTAAGGATGGGACGCGCGACTTCGAAGCCAGGCACGTTCGCCCGGTGCTCGAAGGGAGCTTCCGGGCTCTGCAAACAGATTACGTCGATATACTTCTGCTTCATAATCCGCCGCGTGAGCTCATGGATGGCAGAGCCGCTCCGGAGCTCTACGCGGAATTGGAGAAGCTCAAGACCGAAGGCAAGATCCGTGAATATGGCATTTCCCTTGACTGGCGTGAGGAAGTAGAACTAGCGGTCGATACCACCAAGAGCAAGGCACTGGAAGTATTTTTCAATGCCCTGTACCAGGAGCCGCTACCTGCTTTTCAGAAAGCCTATGAAAAGGGTGTAGGGATCATCGTCAAAGTGCCGTTGGATTCCGGCTGGCTTTCGGGACGCTATCGCAAAGGTCATCATTTCGACGATGTCCGCAAACGTTGGCCGATAGACGTAATCGAGCGCCGCAGCGGGCTGGTGGAGCAATTTGCCAGACTGATTCCCGAGGGAACGTCCATGGCTCATGCCGCGTTGCAGTTCATCCTGGCTCACCCGCAGGTCTCGACGGTCATCCCGGGCGCAAAAACCGTGGAGCAGGCCTTGGATAACTTTGCCGCGGCAGACAGGCAGCTCAGTCCGCAGGTCGTCCAATCCATGTATGAGCTGTGGGAACGTGAGATTATGAGCGATCCGTTGCCGTGGTAACACGATCAAAGTATTTTCAGAAAGTCGATCGTTATAGTCTTGTGCCACAAAAAAGCCGACCAACGTGGGTCGGCTTTTTTGCACAGGTTCAGGGAGAAACTATTTCGCCTCTGCCATAGACATCTTAAAATCCGCCAGGGTCAGGACGGGTGTGGGGTCTACGCCGTAGCCCATCGCGAGGTAATAGGCCAGATAGTCGCCAAAGAGGACCATCGACCACATGTGGGCAAGGGGCGTGCGGCCGCGCGCGTCGACGAAGTCGGTGTTCATGCCCTCGAGCATGAACGCCTTACGCGTGAGGTCGGATCGCAGACGGTTGCGCGGATGGTCTGAGAGAGCGCGCAGGAAGAGAGTCATCGTGTGAGGGTTGAGCACCTCGTCGGGGTGCATCGTCCCGGCAAGCGTATTGTGATCGGCTTCCGGGAGGAACTCGAAGTTCGCGCCCGCCTTGGCGATCTCGTTGATCTGTCCCTTCCAGCGGCGCGCCACAGCCTTCATCAGTCCTGAGGCCACAACCGTGACCCAACGTCCCATCAATTGACCGGCATAACGCTTGGCGGGGTTCTTAACCGTAGGCACCTCGGGCCGGATGCGCTCCTGGGAGCGTTTCATCGAAGCCAGGGCATCCTCCAGTGCTTCCTTTTGATCGGGAATGAATCCCAGGCGCTGGAACATAGCGAGTAATAATCCGAATGAGAATCCCACCGCGGCGCGCGGCTGCCCCTCATGTTCGAACGTCCACAGAGGAACGTTATTCTCCTGAGCACGCCTGGAAAGCTCGCCGCCAGTCGTGACGGCGATAACTCGGCATCCGGACTCGCGCGCGGCATCAAAGGCATCCAATGTCTCTTCGGTGTTTCCGGAGTGTGACGAGCAAATCACGAGCGTCTCCGGGCCGCGGGCGAAGAGAGGCAGTCCGTAATCGCGATGAACGAAAACAGGAATCGGCGCGAGAGGAGCGCAATACGAGGCGAGCAGGTCCGCGCCGATAGCGGAACCGCCCATGCCCGCGATCACTACCTGCCTGATATCCTCCCAATCCGGCAGCTCATGCCGCATGCCCAACTGGTACGCAGAGGCAAGCTGGTCAGGCAAGTTATCGATCTCTCCGATCATATTGAGGGTGTCAACTTGCTTGAAATAGTCGAGGTCGTCGAGGTTCATTGAGCGTCTCCCTGATCCATTCAGATAATTACCGGGTTATTCTACAGCAATTGTCCAGATTTTTGTATTGAAATTGTCAGGGAGGAGTAAGCAAGTGTGCGCGATGATGCAAATGACTCTCATCACATTGATTCCATCGATAGACAGATTCGCAGACACTGAGTAGCAAAGCTCTGGAGGGCGGATCTGAAGGAGGCTCCATGTTCGGGAAAAAATTCCTTGGCATGGTCTTGTTGGCGGGAATGTTGGTTTCGCAATCCGTTCCGAAAGCACGTGCGGCAACTTATTGTGATCAGGCACAATTCGTCTCGGATCTGACAGCGCCAGACGGTTCATCCTTCGCACCGGGCGCAGGGTTTACAAAGAGCTGGCGGCTGATGAATATCGGCACTTGCACCTGGAACACATCCTATAGGCTGGTCTGGACTGGCGGCGATTCTCTGGCCGCACCGGCTTCTGTAAATTTGCCCGTCGATGTGCCTCCGGGACAGATGCTGGATATCTCAGTCAACCTGAGCGCTCCCCCGACAGCCGGGCATTACAAGAGCCTGTTCAAGCTCAGCAATCCGTCTGGTGTCCAGTTTGGTATCGGCGAGTCGGCAAGCGATCCGTTTTGGGTGGATATCAACGTCGTCGAAACCAACGCCGTGATCTATGACTTCGTCGCAAATGCCCCGTATGCACAGTGGCGAAGCGGAGCGGGCATCGTCCCCTTCCCCGGCACCAGCGGAGACAGCCGTGGTTTTAGCTACCGGGTAGACACTCCCCATTTGGAGGACGATTCGCTTGACACCGCACCTGGCTTGCTGGCCGTCCCCCAGAACAAATTCAACGGGTATATCCAGGCGACCTATCCAGAGTTCCAGGTCCAGCCGGGTGACCGCTTACAGACTCTGGTTAACTGCGAGTTCGGGGCCACAGGGTGTTATGTCACGTTCCGCATCGATTACCTTCTCCCCAACGGAGCCCAACGGACGCTATGGTCGTGGAAGGAGGCGTACGACAAACGCTTCTACCGGGCAGATATCGATCTGCGCCCCCTGGCAGGACAAAAGGTCCGCTTTGTCTTTATGCTTCTTTCCAGCGGATTCGCCAGCGGCGACCGCGCCATCTGGGGATCGCCACGCATCACGCGCAGCGGGACAACCCAACCGCCCGCGCCCCCGCCTACGTTGACTCCTCTCCCGCCACTGCCTCCGACCGCAACACCGATCGGGCAGCCTCCACCAACGGTTGCTCCCTCAGGCTGCGACAGGGCTGCCTTCGTCACAGACGCGACCGTGCCAGACGGGACGATCTTTTCGCCCGGCGCGGCATTCACCAAGACCTGGCGTCTACGAAATGTTGGCTCGTGTCCATGGACGACGACTTACAAGCTGGTCTATTACAGCGGTGAGCCGATGGGCGCGCCGACGACAGTCAACCTCCCCTGGAATGTCCCGTTCAACGGGACCGTGGACGTCAGCGTCAACATGGTCGCTCCGGCCACAGCCGGGAAATACCGCGGTTTCTGGATCCTGGCCAATGCCAGCGGTCGATTCTTTGGCATCGGCGCAGATGCATCGAAACCGGTCTGGGTGGAGATCAACGTGGCGGGCGAGGCACCTGTCAACACAGGGTATGACTTCGCCGCTAATGTTTGCTCGGCCGAATGGCGGAGTACCGTGGGAGTGCTGCCCTGCCCCGGCACAGACGGGAATTCCAATGGCTTTGTGGTCCGGCTGGACGCGCCCAAACTGGAAGATGGTTCTACCGGGACAGCCGGTTTGTTGACGGTTCCGCAGAACAGGTACAACGGATATATCCAGGGTTTCTATCCTACTTTCACTGTCCAACCGGGTGATACGTTCCAGACAACTGTGGGTTGTGCATTCGGCGCAGCATGTTATCTAACGTACCGGCTCGATTACATGACCCCCTCCGGCTACATCGGGACGTTCTGGACGTGGCGCGAGCAGAATGAGGGCAAGGTCTATAATGCGAACATCGATCTGGGCCCGTTGGCGGGACGGAGTGTGCGCTTCATTCTGACGATCCTGGCGACCGGAACAGCCACCAATGACCGCGCGATCTGGGGGTCGCCGCGCATCGTCCGCGCCGGAGGCCCGTCTCCCATCACGCCGACTCCAACGGCTACCCAAACGCCGCCGAGTGACTGGCTGAAATATACGAATCCAACGTACGGCTTTGAGTTCAACTATCCACCGCCGGCACAGATCGTCGAGCAATCGATTAATTCACTCAAGATGAATCTTCCGTTTACGCCCGGCACGAATCTGCGTGAGAAATATCTACAGATGACTGTTATTGAAAATGCCAATCCCTGTCAGAGTCCTTTATCCTCCATTTCACCGCCCGGCTCCCCTAGGGAAACCGTTGTGATAAATGGGATCTCATTCCTCAAACAGGTAGGAGGAGATGCCGGTGTAGGCCATCTTCGTGAATGGGTTGGCTATTCCACTCTCAAAAATAATGCCTGTATCAGCATGGACTTTGTCCTCCATTCTCTCCATGCTGACAATTCTGAACCTCCGCTACCTGAGTTCGATAAAGCCGCTGAGTCAGCTGTGTTCGGGCAGATAATGGGGACCTTTGGATGGACACCTGCGACGGTGACACCGATCCCGCCGACCGTGCCACCCGTGCTCGTGCCTGCTCCGAATATCCGGAAGCTGTTTATGGTAGATGCTGCCAACGGCTGGGCGATTGGCGATGCGTATGTCCTGCGGACGTACGATGGTGGCGCCTCATGGTACAACGTGACAGCGCCGGGCGTTACCTCGGTCCGAAGTGCTTTCTTCCAGAGCTCAAGCTGGGGCTGGGTCTTGACCCCGGATTCGATCTACCGCACGGCAGATGGTGGAGCTAGCTGGACGCAGCACAACGTCCCATTCAGCGGGGGCTACATCCAGTTCCTCGACGATGCGAATGGCTTTGTGCTCTCCGGGGAGCTTTCGGGGATGCACAAGCACGCCGTGTCGCTCTATCAGACATCCGATGGCGGCGCGACCTGGACTCTCAAATACGCCATCGATCCGTCACAACCGAACAATAGTCTGCCATTCAGCGGACAGAAAAACGGCATGGCCTTCCGCGATATATCCACGGGGTGGGTCAGCGGGTATGTCCCCTCTCCCGGCTCCGTCTATCTCTATAAGACGACAAATGGTGGCGTAACATGGTCACAGCAGCCGATCGCTTTGCCATCCGGATACGAATCCGCCGATATCAATACCACGGCACCTGCATTCTTTGGATTGTACGACGGCATCCTCCCGGTTTGGGCGACCGGAGGCGCAGGCAATGCCATGTTCATCTACGTGACCCACGATGGCGGCGCAACCTGGACTCATTCCGGCAGTATCCCATCGCAAGGGGCACGGGCCGTCGATTTCATTTCTGTGAATGATGGCTTTGCCTGGAATGGCTCCCTGCAGGTTACTCATAATGCTGGCGCCAGCTGGAGTCAGATCACGCCAGATGTTAATTTCGGCGACGATGTTTCTACTTTGGAGTTTGTTTCCACTACTACTGGCTGGATCCTGCAAAACTCCTTTAATGGCAGCACCCCACTGTATCGAACAACAGACGGCGGGCCCACATGGACTCTCGTCTCGGGCAGTGTCCCACCAACAGTTCCTCCGGCCCAGCTGCCCGATCTGGCGATCTCCCAGATGAGAATCGAATTGCAGAATACAAGTTGCCTCATGCCGGGCGACCCAACGGGCGTACGGATCTGGATCACCAACAACGGTCAGGCTGCCGCGGGCAGTTTCGGGGTCAATATCAATGGTGTAGAGCAGGGAGTGAATGGGTTGGGCGTTGGGGAAACGCTGGCTGTGTTCCAGTCCGGCTACAGCAACCCTGTGACCGTCGTGCTGGATCCCACACTTCTGGTCGCCGAAAGCAATGAGGACAATAACTCGCGTTCCGAGGTCCTCCCGATACCCACCCCGCCGCCACTCTGCCATACGGCTACCCCGCTGCCACCCGATCCCTCCCCCGCGGAATATGTGCAATCGATCGTGGATGCGTTGAACGCACGGGAATTCGATGTCGTGCGGGCATCCATGGACCTGTCCTTTACGTTTGGCTACTGGCAATCCCAGGGTACCTCCTCCCCGCCCGACCAGGCCATCGAAAGCCTGGCGGGCAATCTCAGCCCGACCACTCCCCTGGTCTCGGATGCAAACAAGGACCTTACTATTCTGCTGGATGGGCTCAATCCGTACTCGCTCATGGGATTGGATGCCTCACGGTCCCAGGCGTTATTCGTCTCAGGCTGGGGCGCGGACGGGGCGAGCGAAGCCATTCTATACGTAACGCGGCGGCCAGATGGAAGTTTGTACCTGTATGGCGTTTTGATCGGCAGAGGCGGCTTCGATGCGACATCCGACGTTGTGTCGCACGAAGCCTTCTGCGCCGACACGCGCGTCCCCGCCTTCCTCGAGCAGCTGAAGGCTGGCATGAATCAGTCGAATGGGGATCTGTTTGCGAGTCTGGTCAGTCCTACACATGGGGTGGATGTACGCTTATGGGCATATTCATCCGCGGTGAACTTTAACACCACAACTGCGCGGACTGTATTTACAAGTATTGAATCGTTCAACTGGGGCGGTGGGCCAAGCGGTACACCCGATATCGGCTCGTTCAAAGACATTATCCACCCAAAGCTGCTAGAGGTATTGAACGCGCCGAATCTACAAACGTATTGCGACAATCTGACCAACGTTTTCCCCCTTTCCAACCCCTGGCCCTATCAGGGCATCCGCTACTACAATCTTTACAAGCCTGCAACACCCGGCGTTCACTTTGATTTCCGCACCTGGCTGATCGGGTTTGAGTACATCAACAATCAACCCTATCTGCATAGTATGGTCACGATTGTCTGGGAGCCATAATCAGAGCAATGAGGCCAGAAAGAAAAAGGAGCGGGACGATGGTCCCGCTCCTTTTTATTGAGAATACAAAAACTTGACGTTTACTGACATACCACGTTGTAAGAGAGCAGATCGAAGGCAATGTTGGGATCATGACCTACACCAAACTCCAAAACGACGCGTACGATTCCATTGCCGGAGACATTCCAAATCCAGTTGCCCGGTTGACCCACAGGCGGACTGGCCGCGTCGCCGTTGAAGCGCAGGTCGCCATACAGACTTGACGTTCGCGGAGCTTGATCTGGGGGCGTCGTATAGTTGAGCACTTCCCGCGAGACCACATTGCCATTCGCATCGTAAGCTGTCATGATCGCCATGTGCGAGGTGCTCAAGGTCGGGTTCCAATCTCCAAAATCGAGCATGTGCAGTGAGAAGTTCGTCACCGTTGCACCTGGTGCAAATGTAAAGGTATACAGATGTGGTCCAAGTATATTCTTTGTCTCTATATCGCTGAACCCACCATCTCCTGCCAGCGCGCCGTTGACATTCCCGGAGCCCGGCGGCGCATAGTACACCGCAGGTTGGACCGCTTGCGCAACTTTGACAGCCAGCCCCTTCGCGTTGATATTCAGGTCCGGAGTGAGGGCGCCTAATCCTTCCACAGATTGTCCCGGTTGCACATTGTTGAAGTTTACAGCTCGGAAAGACTGGCAGCTGGCACATTCGGTCGTAAAGGATAGCAAGTCGAACGCAATGTTTGGGTCATAGCCGACGCCGAACTCCAGAACCACTCGCACAATCCTGGTGCCTGAGACATTCCAGAGCCAGTTCCCCGGTTGGCCTAAGGGTGCAGTCGCCCCATCACCGTTGAAGCGCATGTCGCCATACAAATTTGACGTTCGCGGAGCTTGATCTGGAGGCGTCGTGTAATTCAACTCTTCTCTGGACACCACGTTCCCATTCGCATCATAAGCTGTCATGCTGGCTACATGGGAGGTGCTCAGAGTTGGATTCCAATCTCCGAAATCCAGCATATGCAGCGAGAAGTTTGTCACCGACACACCAGAGGCAAATGTGAAGGTATACAGATGTGGTTGAAGCAAATCCTTCGTCTCTATATCGCTGAACCCGCCATCGCCGACTAACCCACCGTTACGGTTTCCAGAGCCCGGAGGAGCATAGTACACCGCGGGGTCAGTTGCCTGCGCAACCTTGACAGCTAGTCCCTTGGCGTTGATATCCAGATAAGGAGCTACCTTCCCCATTCCCTCTACTGAATCGTTCGGGTTCAACGGCGCAAAGTTGGCATAGATCACAGCTGGCGGACAAAGTGTGGGAGGCGTGGTAGCAGTCGGTGTCACGCTACCTGTTGCCGTCGCGGTGGGCGTTGCCGTGTGCGTAGCAGTTGGTGTGATACTTCCCGTCGGTGTAGCAGTGGATGTCTGGGTGGAAGTTGGTGTAAACGTAGGTGTAAAAGTACTGGTCGTCAGCGCACGATTGCGGAAAATAACAATGGTTTGTGAGGCGGCTGCTCCTTCTACTATCCTCACCCTGGCAGTCCCTGCGTTAAGATTCTTGCTGAGCAATCGATCGGCTGGGATCGTATAGATATCGGCAACCGAATACCCTGCCCGCGCGACTTCCGTGATCGTCAACGTGCCCGCTTCTACAGAGATCAAGCCGGCACAGGCGCCAACGGGAACGTTCCTGGAGCGTGTTTCAAATTCAAACTCAAAATAACCAGTCACACCCTGACCCTCCGCCTCTTTACAGATCTGCAGACGACCCATCGGAGTAGGCGTGGACGTTGGGGTACAGTTGGGATCACAGCCTGGCGGGGTCTCCGTCGGCCGCGGTGTAGACGTGTGAATAGAGGTTGGCGTTCGCGTCGGCGTTGGAGAACCCGCTGCTTTGTTTGTGAAGATCGCCTCGATAACGCCGCTGACAATTTTTACCGTAACTACACCTTGCGGTGTGTCTTTGCTCACCGTACGGTCAGGCTTGACTTCAATCCGTGAGACATAATAGCCACTGGGGATCACTTCTTCGATCGTGATTTCTGAATCAACAGGATATTGCCCGGCAAGCACACAGTAACCCTTATCCGGCGGCCCGGCCGGCACGTTGTAACGGTTACCATCCACCCGAAATAAAAATAGGGTACCCTCCTCGACCCCTGACCCGGCTACCTTACAGACTTTGAGCTGCCCCAAAGCTGGCGTCTGTGTGAGCATCGCCGTGGGCGCCGCGGATGCGGTCGTAGTCACGAGAGATGCCATTATGATAAATACAAAAAATATAAAAAATGTCTTTTTCATGCTTAGTTTCCTTACCTTTACCTCAATAATAGGGTTAGATCCGATGGACAGATCAAACCTTCAAGGAAAGCGGCACCACAGTTGTAGAAATCCAGCCTAACAAATCTGTAAGGTTATTGTCATTATAAATCAGTGTCAGCTTAATGCAATGGCCTGTAACATTTTCTAAGGAATTGTCGTTCACTTGCAATACTCAATTTTTGGTGTTGCTTTTGTGTAGTCAACTTAACGACGTTCCTTGCATTTTTGTAAGCCGATTATATACTTGACGGAAAATCACCGAATACGGGTACACATTGCGAGACCAAAAATCATTCTCGGCACCATACGCGCGCCGCTAACAGGCTGTCGCCCCTGGTTTGGGTTCAATGATATAATTTTTGCGCTCGATTCACTGGTATGCTAAACGGTCTATTTCGTTACTCCGAGTGATTTTCCGATTCGCTTACCCCAAGTTTGAAAAACCTGTGCATGCGCATGAATGCCCATCAAATCCCTTCGCCCACGCCCGTTGCCATGTTTCGAAGTTTCTGGCGTAACCGCCATCTCATCTGGCAAATGACGCGCCGTGAGGTCACAGCACGCTATCGTGGCTCCGTGATGGGGCTGGCCTGGTCGTTGATCAATCCCATCATTATGTTGATCGTGTATACGTTTGTATTTTCCGTTATCTTTAATGCGCGTTGGCAGACAGGCGAAAATGAAAGCCAGGCTGATTTTGCAATTATTCTTTTTGCGGGTCTGATTGTATTCGGGCTCTTTGCGGAAATGGTTAACCGTGCGCCCGGGCAGATCGTGTCCAATGTCAATTTCGTCAAAAAAGTCGTCTTCCCTTTGGAAATCCTGTCCCTGGTAACTCTGGGATCCGTCCTCTTCCACAGCCTCATCAGCCTGGCGGTCTTGTTGATCGGCCAGCTTATCATCAACCAATCCCTGCCCTGGACTGCTGCCCTGTTCCCGATCGTGCTTCTGCCTTTGATCTTTGCCAGCCTGGGGGTTGCATGGTTTTTGGCAGCCCTGGGCGTCTATATTCGCGACATTGGGCAGATCACAACCGTCTTTACCACTGTTTTGATGTTTTTGTCTGCTATTTTCTATCCCGTATCGGCTTTACCGGAAAAATATCAGTCCTGGCTGCGTCTCAATCCCTTGGTATCAATTATCGCGGAGAGCCGCAAGGTGCTGATTTTTGGCAGTCTGCCGGATTGGTCCTGGTTAGGCGTGTCGACATTGATAGGGCTTGGAATCGCGTTTGCCGGTTTTTGGTGGTTCCAGAAGACACGCAAAGGGTTTGCGGATGTCCTCTAACGATATTGCTATCCAGGTAAAGAATCTCGGCAAGATCTACAATATATACAAACGCCCTCAGGACCGCCTCAAACAGTCGTTGGTTCCACGTTTACAACGGATGATTGGCAGTCCGCCCGGGCGCTATTTTCGAGAATTTTGGGCCTTACGGGACGTTTCTTTCGATGTGCGAAAGGGAGAAACCGTCGGAATCATCGGCCGCAACGGATCAGGGAAATCTACCCTCCTGCAAATCATTTGCGGCACACTGAGTGCCACCCAGGGGACAGTGGCGACGCAAGGTCGTATCGCCGCGCTTCTGGAACTGGGCTCCGGCTTCAATCCGCAATTTACCGGCCGTGAAAATGTCTATTTGAACGGAGCCATCCTGGGCCTGCCGAAGGAAGAGATCGACAGCCGGTTTAACGATATTGACAGGTTTGCTGACATTGGTGAATTCATCGAGCAACCTGTAAAGATGTATTCCAGCGGCATGATCGTGCGCCTGGCCTTCGCCGTCCAGGCCATGGTAGACCCGGATATTTTGATCGTGGACGAGGCGCTGGCAGTCGGTGATGAAAAATTTCAGCGGAAGTGCTTTGCTCGGCTCGAAGAGCTTAAGAGCAAGGGGACAGCCATTCTTTTCGTCTCTCATTCTGCTCCTCAAATTATCGAATTGTGCGATAAGGCCTTGTTGCTCGAGAATGGCGAACGATTAATGTGTGCTGAACCTTCACAGGTTGTTCGCGCATACCAAAAATTGATTTATGCACCTGCCAATGAGCAGCCGCTTCTGGTCCAGGAGTATAAACGGGCAGATAAATCAAGGGGTGCCAACGCTGTCTCTGGACGCACACCATCCGCGCCCAGCCACAGTGGAGCACTCGATAACAAAGCGGGCATAGACTCATCAGTCAATTTGTCTGATTCCTCCGCTCAGAGTCAGAATCCTTACTTTGATGCTGCCCTCGTCCCGGAAACTACGGTGATGTATCCAAATCAGGGTGCGCAGATACACTCCTTCCGGATCTTCGATTTGGAGGGCCAGCCTGTCAATGTTTTACTGCCCGGACAAAATTATCAATTCGAGGTCGCAGGAGAATTCCTGGCAGACCGTCGCAATATTTACTTTGGTATTCATATACGCTCCATATCCGGAACAGTCGTGACCGGACAGCGTTATCCGGAAAAGGGAAGGTTAATTGAACAGGTACGGGCGGGTGAGAGCTTCCGTATTATGTATGGCTTCCATATGATTTTATTGCCAGGCGTCTATTTCGTTGGCGGCGGTGTCTGGTCGTCGGATGAACCGAATTGCCTTCATCGCATCATCGATGCCTCGATGTTTCGCATCATGGGCAATCAGAAACCCAGCTCGTTTGGATATGTCGATGCATCTTGTATGGTGCCCCGTCTCAACATTGAAGCAGCGAGAGTAGACGTCGAGCGGGTGGAACAGAAAGATCTATAAAGATAAATGAAATACTCCGATCCAGAAGGACGTAATACATGCAAAAGGACATCAAACGGGCCATTGCTTCCATGACCCAGAGCATGGATCGCAAATGGCAAGAGATGACAGATTCCATGGATTTGAGGCTATCTCGTTTCATCGATATAAAAGAGTGTAAGTCGGTATGTTTGGCCTTGGGGCCATACAGGAATTTGACTACTCTAACGGCAGCGACGTTGTTCCTGCACCCAAATTGCCAGGTACTCAATCATGGTGGTGGCCGAATATTTGGAAATCCCGAAGTTGACTTTCTGTCCGAATACAGTGAGGAGACATTTAACCGGTTCATTCAATTTGCCGTAAAGATCTCCACAAAGGGAAAACGAGGAGCGTATGGCGGCTCCATAACATTTTCCCATGCCTTTGACCAAGAGTATCCTATGAAAGAAGCATACCGCAACAGCCATACGAGGATCTTAAAAGACAACATCACCTGCCTGTTTTGGAAGGAGTCTCTCCTGACATCCAATTGGATCCGCAAAAAGAATGTTGATCTGGGGAGGATTTTTAGACAGGATGAGCGGTTACGATTCTTGTTCCCCATCCGGAACCCCTTGGATTGCGCGATCTCGAACATGAAAACCGGTCATGCAAAAATATTGGAGAACATTACCTCACGTTCTTCGGAAATTGAAGTCACAAAAGCAGTCTTAGATGAAATCCATTGGTGCGCGGAATTGCATGATAAATATCCTGATCGATTCTTTTATTATTTCGAGCATGAAATAGCAAAGGAAACGCTAGTTCGGTTAGCGGCTTTCTTACGGATCCCTCCGGATGAACGGTGGATCCGGAATGCGCTTTCTGTAATGAAAATCAAAAAACCTTATCGACACAAAGCTGATTTGACCGCGTTCTATCAAGAGTATGTGATGCGTCAATTTGCAGAATTTCCCGTTCTGCAACAAGGACTCTTGCTATTTACCGAGAAGGTGCCAACCGTATGAGAACTTGCGAGAAAACCTTTCTGTATACCCCCGGTAGCGGAGGATAAAGTTGAAGTTAAGACAACGTTTTAAGGCAATCATACGTTATGCCCTGTTCAAGCTCTATATACAGATCCATCGTTTTTTTCATGCGATCCATGTCCTGCCCTACAGTCGCAACTTTGGCCTGGAAAGAGGCTCTCCGGTGGGGAGATATTACGTGGAGAAATTTCTGCGTGAGAATGCAGATCATATTGCCGGACGTTGCCTCGAGTTTGGAGAACCTCGATATAAATCGTACTTCCCGAAAGTGAGTGAGTATGAAATCACGGATGTTGTGCAACGTCCCGGGGTGAGGTATGTTTGTGATATTCATGAGGCTCAAGGTATTCCAAAAAACCATTTTGATGCGGTGATCTGTACCCAGGTATTTGAGCATTTAGCCTATCCTGAAAAAGCTGCAAAGTCATTGTTCGAAATCATGGCTCCCGGAGGGATTCTGCTCCTTACAGCACCCTTTATTAATCCTGTTCACTATGTCCCAACGGACTTTCGAAGATTTACGCCTGAGTGTCTGGATATGATTATTAAGGACGCCGGGTTCCATGTTGAGATCGTAAGTTTTGGAGGGAATTCCCTTGTGGGCACCGGTTCATTATTAGGAATGGTTCAGGAAGATTTCTCGGTTGCCGAGCTTGAGGCGAAAGATCCTATCTATCCTTATAATATACTGATAAGAGCCAGAAAACCGGGATAACGCATCCTACCTGAAGGCTCATTGACATCATTTAAGCGCAAAGGAAGCTGACTATATGGTTAGTGTTGACCTGCCTGAGGCAGTCTGGAATTATCTACGCTGGAATGCCTATCTTTCCACAACCTATAAACTCCTGTACATCTCCACTCCAAAAGTAGCTTGTACTTCATTGAAGTGGTGGTTCGCAAGCCTGGAAGGGTACGCCAAGGCGTTGTCTGAATATAAAGAGAGTGGTGAATCCGATCCGGACCTGGTCGTTCACGATAGCTTTCATAAGGTTGCGCCGCATATTACCGGTTTAGAGTCTGAAGCACTGGCTCCCGCCCTTGTGTCTGAGAATTATTTTCGCTTTGCTGTCGTGCGCAATCCTTATAAGAGGATTTTTTCCGCCTGGCAGTCAAAGCTACTCTTACGGGAACCTTTACAAAGTCAGCCCTATCTTGAATACGATTTCTTCAGGCATCCCATAGAAAGCGTCGCGGACATTCGGTCGAGCTTTGAAGGCTTTCTCGAGCATCTCGCTTTTAAAGAAGCGCCCGACTATTTGGACGTTCATTGGACTCCGCAGGCAGATCTGCTCAGGCCGGATTTGATCTCTTACACAAAACTGGCTCAGATCGAAAATTTACATGATCTGAATACAGCGCTCTCTGAGCATCTTGGTCCCCATTTTGCCAACCCCTTCTTAAGCCGCAGAACCAATGAAAGCCTGCTCCCGTTTTCGGCAGAGTTGATTACCGAGCGCGCTGCAGAGCTCATTCGGATGCTTTACATGCGTGATTTCGAAATGTTTGGCTATGAGAGACATTTGCCTGACTCTCAGAAAGAATCTTCGGTGGTCGCGCCAGATATTGCCTTACAAGCGATTAAGCTGATTCGAGCGCGTCACCAGATGTTAACGAACACCCGGTTGGCATCTAACAGAAAAGTCAACCAGCTGAACGGCACAATCAGCGAATTCACTCGGGACGTCAGAGATCTTAATCAAACGATTTCCAACCGTGATCAAACGATTTCCAGTCTCCATCAGGGGATTTCGAATCTCAATCAAGAAATTTCGAATCTCAATCAGAAAATTTTGAATCTCAATCAAACTGTAGCCACGCGCGACAAACAGATTGCGGCCCTGCACCGGAATCTAAAATCTGCATCGGATGCGATGACAGAGATCAGAAACAGTACCTCATGGAAGATTGGTAATCGCATTACGCGGCTCGGGTTAATCCTGTTCCCGCATGGTTCTCGCAGAGAACGCATGGTTCGATTGTCGATCCAGGGGATTCAAACCTGGCGCAGGGAGGGTTTGAAGGCTTTCCTGCAAAAAGCATTCCTGAAGGTTAAACGGGCTACCCGGTCCCGTATTGGGCGATCTCCAGGAGGATCTCCAATACAGGTAGATTCTCCTTCTCCTACCAACGATCCTTATGTGCCCATCAATGAATTTGATGTGGATCCTGCAAATGTCTTGGTGAAGACCATTGCTTTCTATCTCCCCCAATTCCATCCCATCCCTGAGAATGATGCCTGGTGGGGTAAGGGTTTTACGGAATGGACAAATGTAGCCAAGGCTCAGCCGAATTTTGAGGGTCATTACCAGCCCCATCTCCCTGATGAGCTGGGCTATTACGATTTACGCCTGCCTGAAGTCCAGAAGCGCCAGGTGGAGCTTGCTAAAAAGTATGGGATTTATGGATTCTGCTTCTACTATTATTGGTTCGCCGGGAAACGCCTGCTGGAACACCCGTTGAATCAGTATCTGGCCAATCCAGAGCTTGATCTTCCCTTCTGTCTATGCTGGGCCAATGAGAATTGGACGCGACGCTGGGACGGAGCAGAACATGAGATCTTGATCGGGCAGACGCATAATGAGCAAGAATATCTGCATTTTATTCAGGATATCATCCCGAACTTCAAAGATCCCAGATACATCCGTATAGATGGGAAACCGGTTTTGCTCGTCTACCGGATCAATTTACTGCCAGACCCTCAAACAGCTGCCAGGATTTGGCGGGATGAATGTAAACGTTTGGGAATGGGTGACATTTATTTGATTGCCGTCCAGAGCTTCGGTATTACCGACCCCCGACCCTACGGATTTGATGCCGCGGTTGAATTCCCACCTTCCTATTTGGGCGCGGCAGTCGTCGACCCAGCATCTCTCAAGCTCACGAATCCGAACTTTAAAGGAAAGATCCTCGACTATCACTCTGCAGCTAACATGATGATGCAGAGGAGGCCTGATGGCTACACCTTATTTAAGACGGTCATGCTCGCCTGGGATAATACAGCTCGCCGGCAAGATGATAGCCATATCTTTGTCAACGCAGCACCCTCGGCCTATCAAAGCTGGCTGGAAAACGTTGTAACGTACACCAGAAACAATTTGCCCAGGGATAAGCGCTTTGTGTTTATCAATGCCTGGAATGAATGGGCAGAAGGAACACATCTCGAACCAGACCGGCGCTATGGTTATGCCTATTTACAGGCGACTGCCGAGGCAATCCAGGACGTAGATAATAAAAGATTCCCCTTTCCGACCGGTTGGAAGATACTTTTTGTATCCCATGATGCCAATAAGGGAGGCGCGCAGGCGGCACTATTAAGTACCCTTGAGTGGTTCAGGGAACACACTTCGCTCTCCTTAAAGGTGCTGTGCCTGGAGGGCGGCCCTTTGCTGTCTCGCTTTAGAGCGCTGGCAGATACGATCGTGCTGAGCGAAATAAGGCAAACCGCTGCTGGTGATTCTGAACTAACAGAGCGGTTATTGGATTTTTGCAACGGGACGCCCGACTTGATTTATGGCAACACGGTCGTGGCAGGTAAGGCTTATCCATGGCTTCATACTCTGGGTGTTCCCATCCTCACTCATGCTTACGAGCTGGAAATGAGCATTCAACGTTACGCGTCTGAATGGATGGAAGACGTCCTGAAATTTTCGACCCACTATATTACCCCCTCCAACGCTGTGAAAGATAACCTGATCAAGAATCATGCGGTCGATCCCGACAAAATTACAGTTGTATATGGGGCGGTTTCAAATGAGTCTATCTACCTGTATGAATCTACACAGGAAAAGAGACAGGAAAGAAAACGTTTGGGACTCGATGCCGAAAAGATTCTGATCGTGGGATGTGGTCTGGGCATGCCTTTCCGGAAGGGCGCCGATCTTTTCATAGAAGTAGCAGATGTCTTGCGCCGACGAGGACAAAGGGACTTTCATTTTTACTGGATCGGTGGTTTTGAAGACTCCGAACGCGATCCCAGATATGGAATCTGGTCGGAGCATCAAGCGAAATTGACAAAGGGAAATTTAGGAGATTTTGTTACCTTTCTCGGTTACCGGGAGAATTTTAAGGACTTCTTTAGAGCAGCGGATATATTTGTGCTGCCTTCCCGGGAAGACCCGCTGCCTCTCGTTGCAATCGAGGCTGCAAAATGCGCCTTACCTCTGATCTGTTTTGCCGAGGCCGGGGGTACGCCAGATCTTGTGGGCGATGATGCTGGATTTGTCGTGCGGTTTGAAGATGTGGAGACGATGGCAGACAATATCCACAAATTGATCCATGATCCCGCTCTGAGAACGAGAATGGGAGCGCGCGCCAGGGAAAAGTTCCTTTCACAGTTTACTGTGGAACGAACGACGCCGAAAATTCTTTCCACGTGCCGAAAAATTGCCGGCAAGAAACCGGCAGTCTCCGTGATTGTGCCAAACTATAACCATGCGAAATACCTGCCTGCACGATTGGAAAGTATTTTTAATCAGACCTATCAGGATTTTGAGGCTATCCTCCTGGACGATGCTTCGACGGACAACAGCCTGGAAGTGCTTCAACGGTATAGGGACTTCGGTGACGTACGGGTACATACCAATGAACGGAACAGCGGTTCACCTTTTAAGCAATGGCTGGTCGGACTGAACATGGCGCAGGCGGATATTCTCTGGATTGCCGAGTCGGATGATGTCTGCAAGCCGGAATTTCTTGAAAAATTGCTTCCGGCATTCCGCGACCCCACCGTCAAGCTGGCTTATGCCAACTCTGATGTGATCGATGAGGAGGGCCGTGTGATTGGTGATTACTCGTCTGACCAGGCAAAATACTTAGCGACGCTATCGACGACAAAATGGAAAAACAGTTATACCGCGATAGCCGACCAGGAAATTAACGATGGTCTGGGCATCAAGAATACGATCCTCAATGCAAGCGCCGTCCTCTTACGGAAGTTTGACATGTCTTCAGATCTTAAAGAAATACTTGCACAAATGAGAATTGCCGGAGATTGGTATTGCTATGTCCACGCCATTAAGCATGGGAAGCTATATTATGATTGCAGAAAATGGAATAGTCATCGAAGGCATTCCAGTAGTGTCATCGCACAGACGGTTTCTGATCAAAAGATTAAGGAATTTTTTCAGGAATTTGCTCTCGTGCATAAATATATATTCAATACATATCGGCTGGATCCCCCGTTTGAGGAAAAATGGGAACAATATTTGCTTCAGCAGCTCCGTGATTTTTCTCTGGATGGCAGTTATGAGATTCTCGGGCACTATTATCCTGTAGATGAAATACAGGCCTTGATCGCCAAGCATGAAACCTCTCCTCATTCTAAAGAAAAAACACCAGCGTGATTTATGATAAGGCAGAATATATGAGGTGTGTTGTCATTGGCGGCGGTGGTTTTATTGGCTCGCATTTATGTGAGACCTTACTGTCTGTGGGTCATGATGTTACCGTATTCGACCGAGCGGATTCTCCAAATCTAGAGCTTCTAAAGCAAAAAGGGGTGAGGCTCTGTGTTGGAGATTTCTTCAATCCGGAGGATGTCCAACGCTCCCTTCAAGATCAGGAGGTCCTTTTCCATCTGCTCTCTACTACTGTCCCTCAAACCTCTAATGAGGATCCTGCTCGCGATGTCGAAACAAACGTTGTAGGGACGTTGAGGTTGCTGGAAGCCGTAAGAAAGACATCGATCAAAAAGATAATTTTTCCCTCCTCCGGAGGAACCGTGTACGGCGTTCCTCGTGAGATACCTATCAAGGAGGACCATCCAACCAATCCTACGAGTTCCTATGGAATAGGGAAGCTTATTATAGAGAAATATTTAAATATGTATTGGACACTGTATGGATTGGATTATTGTGTGTTGCGTATCGCTAACGCTTATGGAGAAAGACAGCGGCCCACAGCGACCCAGGGTGTCATCCCGGTTTTTCTGGAAAGAGGGCTGCGCGATCAAGAAATTACCGTATGGGGAGATGGCTCCGTGATGCGAGATTATGTATATGCGTCTGATATTTCGCAGGCATTCATAAAAGCATTAACCTATTCCGGAGAAATGAAAGTCTTCAACATCGGCTCTGGGCAGGGACATAGTGTGAACGATGTCATTCATGTGATGGAAAGAGTTATGGGATGGCCCTTGAAAGTGAAATACACCAGCGGGCGTTCTTTCGATGTCCCCATTAGCGTCTTGGACATCACTCGCGCAAAGAATTACCTTGACTGGGCACCTACGATCAGCCTGTTCGAAGGCATTGCCCGCATGCATGCCTGGGTGCTGAAGGAACAGGAGGGCTGAACACAATCCCGTGCTCTCACCAAAAAACACATGCACATATACATAGCATACTAAACAAAGCCACCCCATAGAGGCAAAAGATGAAGGATTTTGTTTCGAAATTTTCTAAACGCCCTACACGTCCAGATTTCATAATCATCGGAACCATGAAGGGCGGCACTACCCGGCTTTACGATTTTCTAACTATGCATCCGGACATTGAGAGAGCGAAGGCAAAAGAGATTCATTATTTCTCGCTTAATTACAATAAGGGGGAGGATTGGTATCTGGATCATTTTCGTACTCATCCGAACAAGCTTACCGGAGAGGCAAGTCCCACGTATTTTCATCTTGCTCACACCTCTACCATTCCATCTATGATAAAAAGAATAAACGATAAGATGAAAATCCTATTAATAGTTCGTGATCCTGTCGAACGGGCAGTTTCCCACTATAACCACTTCTGCAAAATAAACAAGCTACAAGATATTATGTCTTTGGACGTAAATGAGTTTTTCAGCACACCTTACAGTGACATCATTACACGGTCGACAACGGTTGGATTTTATGCTGAACAGGCGATCGCCTTTAGTTTGTACTACAGGAATTACCTTAGTTATGAGTCCGTTTTTGATAAAAACGACATCTTGGTGTTATCGATGCAGGAGCTGCGTGAATTGCCGTTCGACACTATGAAAGAGGTATATAAATTTATCGGTGTTCCCTATGTGCAAAATGATGAATTTAAGGTCGTGAAATATGCACATGGCACGGATATGACCAGGCTTGACAAACAAACATTCACACGCTTGGCGGAATTATTTTATCCGGATTATAAAAAATTCTGTCAGCGAACCGGCCTTAAGTATTCAGAACTAGATTTATCTGTTGCGAGCCCAAGGCCTGATGGTTTCGTCAAAAGTATCGCGGCAAAGGACGATACGAGCGCGGCAACACAGGAAACAACATCGGAAACACAACCGAACGCTGCCTCCTCCGATATACACATTGGAAAACATGGATGGCTGTTTTTGCTAAAAGGAAGCAACAATTCCATCGATTATTATCGAACACCAAATTTGTTCAATAAGAACTTGATTAATGGGTGGAAAATGTTGCTAAAAAAGCGGATTGAGTATTTCAGCAGGAAAAATATCAAATACGTTCATCTTTTCGTGCCAAATAAGCTAACGGTATATCCCGAATACTTTAATGGTGAGCTGCCTTTTTATGATCACACCCCTTTATTGAAGTTTTCAGGCGAATTATCTCAGCAAGGCGAAACTGAGCTTTTCAAGCAGGTGATCGATCCCACCAATTATTTTAAAGAACTTAAGAAGACACACATGCTGTTCTGGAAAACAGATACACATTGGACATTTTACGGGGTGTTTGGAGCCTATCAGTTGATCTGTGCCATATTAGGGATCACTCCAAACAATGAACTACTGCATAGACCACAAACAACAGGTCGCCTGGTCATGGATGAAGGAGGAAAATTAACCCCACCGATAGAGGAAGAGGTTAGTTTTTTTAATGTGCTTAAGAATGCAAAGAGAACCTATGCAAATGAGCTTATCCAATATAAAGAAAATAACAGTTTGGAGATAACGCGGGGCGATTTACATATCGGATCAAATGTTGTCTTTCAGAATGAAGCCGCATCCAGCTCTAAGACGGTTGTTCTCTTCGGAGACTCGTTTAGTGAGTATAGACCCAATTACTTGACGGGGACCGTTGCGGAAACTTTCCGCGAGGTACACTTTGTGTGGTCCACGAGTATCGACTTCCAGTATGTTCAAAGAGTTAAACCCGATATTGTGATCACCGAAATCGTCGAAAGATTTATGCCCAGGGTTCCCGATGACGGGTTTAACCTGGAGGAATATGTCAGGAGAAAAATGAGAGAGGTTGGGAGATAATCTCGGAAACTGATTTTACAATGAACAAACTGAAACATTACCTGCGTCCAATTTATCACTTTGTCAAACGAGGAAGAACAAAGGAAAGGAACGTTCCCGTCCTTTTCTCGAACACGGGTTTTTGTTATAGCTGCAATCGGACCACCCGGTTTACAGCAACGAAGGACTGGTGGCGCGATCATTATCTTTGTACTCAGTGCGGCTCAATCCCGCGCGAACGAGCAGTCATGTACTGCATAGAGAAGTTTTTTCCGGAATGGCGGGAGAGGGTCATTCATGAATCTTCACCGGTGTTTCGGGGCACAAGCCTCCGGCTCAAATCGGAAGCCAAAGAGTATTATCCGACCCAATATTTTCCCGGGATCGAACGAGGGGTCGTCCATCGCGGATTTAGAAACGAAGACCTGGAGCAATTAACATTTGCGGATCAGTCCATTGACCTTCACGTCACCCAGGACGTATTTGAGCATATCTTCGACCCGGCTCAGGCATTTCGGGAAATCGCCCGAACGCTGAAACCCGGTGGAGCTCACATTTTCACGACTCCGCTGGTAAACAAAAATTCTCCTACCCAGTGGTGTGCAAGGCGAGGTCTGGATGGAGAGATCGAACATTTAATTGACCCACCGGAGTATCACGGCAACCCTGTCTCTGCCGAAGGTTCTCTGGTTACCGTCCACTGGGGATACGATATCGTGAAATACATCCACGATGCCTGCGATCTTTTCACGGAAATGATTTATCTCGATGCTTTAGAACTAGGCATTCGGGCGGAGTATATCGAAGTTTTGATCACCAGAAAATGACATTTTAGACATGCGCCAATCTGGTGCTCTTGCAAAGAAATTCCGAGAAGTTCATTCTGTGCGGTCCGTGAACTTAGATCTAGCGTATTGCCGAACAAAACCCGGCGACCTAAAGCCTCCTGATAAATTTCGGCAGTTTTAAGCTCGATCAAGCGAGTTTGGTTGGACTGATCTTCGCAACTTTTGTACATCACTTGCTCATTTCAAGGCGAAAAGAGGTATGCTATGTGGTCAATGTTTGAAAGTGAAATCAAAAGAATAGATAGCATTATGGGGTCAGAACCGTTGCCCAACATACCGGATCTGTTCAGCAGGGTGCCATTGGATGATTTTGGAAACTTGCTTATGGATGTTCCGTCCCATTATCCAAACATCAAGTCTTATTTTCCTTCCATGGTTTCAGAACAAGCTCAGAAGAGTTGGACAGGTTCTTACGGCGCAGCGTTACTTGAGCTTTCTCTAACTTTTGTGAAAACTATGATTTCGGGTTATTCCACAATCACCGGCAAAAGGCTTGGTGATGCCCGGATTCTTGATTTTGGTTGTGGATGGGGACGCTTGATTCGACTTCTTTATAAATATGTACCCAGCGAAAATATTTATGGGATCGATCCTTCCGATCAATCCATAAAGCTTTGTCAGGAACACCGGGTAAGAGGCAACATCGCTCTTTCAGATTGGGTACCCACTTCACTTCCCTTTGATGTCAAAATTGACTTGATTTTTGCATTTTCTGTCTTAACGCACTTGAGCGAAAAAACAACACGAGTTGCACTCTCCACATTGAGAAATTACATTTCTGAAGATGGTGTACTGCTGATCACCATCCGCCCCAAAGAGTTTTGGCCATTTCAAATACAAGGTGAACAAGCTCAAGAACTAGTAACAGAGCACGATACGAATGGTTTTGCTTTTATCCCGGGAAAAAATCGTGCCCCTGTGGATGGCGATATCACGTATGGCGATACATCTATGTCACTGGCATACATTGAAAGTAATTTTCCCCAATGGCGAATAGAAGCTGTGGAATGCAACGCTGTGAACAAATATCAGGTTCTTGTATTTCTCAAACCTGTCTAGGTTTACATCAAACAGCATGCATTCTACTAACCGGCACGTTTCCATTTGGGCTTTCATCCACCTCATCGAAGCTTCAATCGCTCGTTTATCCTGGCCTTGGATGAACTCCGTGTGTCCTTGAGAGTTTGGCATACGTGGCCGTGGCTTACTTTGCCATCACTGAGATGCCTAGCTATGCTACTTACACGTTCGAAAGGCAAAGGAATACGATTGATGTTTTCAGTCTCATTTCCTGGGCACTTCTCCTGATTTTTAGCGTGACAGCCTTATCATTCGTCTTCTTAAGAGGAGTATGTTGTGCAGCTGATACCTATCTCGCCATGATCGCCAGGAATCTTGCAAATGGATTGGTTTGTACATCCACGATTCAGCCCCTCCTGAAGCAATTGCTTCTACGGAGTTAAGCTTACCTAATAGTTCTCATCTTAGTTTGATGATGCAAAGTACATTGTCAGTACAGTCTGTAAAAAAAGAATGAAACTAATATTGAACGCGATGACTAAAAGCAAAAAGGAATTACTGCTCCTTGCAGGAACTATTTTTATCGTTCTTTTAGGAGAATTACTGATATTCAATCGTGCTGCCATAATGGATCGATTCTCTGGACTGAAAGAGCGGCGTTACACAGTCCGTGAAGGTGTTCTGCATCAAATGAATCTAAGAGCCGGTAAGCTGGTTGTTCAGGGACCTAATCCCAGCATAACCTTTAAGAATATTAATCTGTCCGTGGATCGGATTTCGGTGACGTGCAAGAATTCAATAGAACATGCACGGGGACAGGTTTTCTTCCGTGCCGCCAACGAAGATTTCACCTGGGCGAATTCTGTTAGTTACGATACAAGCACAAATACCAACACACAAATCATCGATCTTCCAGCCGTCCAGCCGGTCTCAGATCTGAGGTTTGATCTCACTCATTCCGAAAATGATGTTGTCCTGTGCAATGAGTTTGTGATCAACCCGCTTGTTCGCTTTGATGTTCGCCTTCGCCGGGTTGTCGTCTATATGGGCTTCGTACTGCTTGCCGCATTCGAGGTGATCAAAAAACTGTCATCCAGGAGTGAGAATCTAGAGAAACCGTTCCCCTTCTTATCCTTTCAGAGACTGGCAACTCCCTTACTCGCCGTCTGCTTGGTCTTCCCGGATGTAGTCTTCCTCGGAGCTAGTCTACGTATCACGGACCAAGTATATGGTAACCGCCATAACTTCCCCCCGATCACGTTTTTTCCGCGCCACTCTCATCAAATGTGGAATGCAGGGATGAGTGACTATTTTGGGGCTTTATTTCAATCCGAACCGATGATGGAGTTCATGGCGCGTTCGTTGCGCGAGGGCGAGTCCCCTTATTGGAATCCATATTCAGCCGCGGGCAGCCTGGGTCCGGAAACGCTGGTCGATAACAAGTTTTCCGTATTTACTCTGACCTACGCATTCCTGGGAGGAGGACAGAAGATATACAATGGTTTGCTCCTGGTTCTCTATTTCCAGGCAGCTTATTTCACCTACGGACTGATGCGAGAAAAGCTGCAACTGTCTTTTCTCGCATCACTGGCCGGGACTTTCTTCTTTTTGCTGAATGGCTTTGCAGCCGCCAATGTGGGAAGTAACGTCACCCAGAGCCTCTTGTTTGTTCCGATATGTCTATATGCCTCGTTTTCCTTGATCGAAATGCCAACTGCCTTTCGCATCGTAGGAGTGGTGCTATCCTTTGCAGCCTTCTTTTCTTAATACATTCATTCCCACGACATTTACTGGCCTCTTTGGGCTATACGCAGTGCTTCTAGGTTACATCCTGCTGCGCTATCGTCAGGAACAGAGGAACCTCCGATGGCTGCTCCGGGTCCTGATCGTTCATGCCGCGTGTGTCCTCGCCTCCATCCTGCTGCTGGCATTTACCTACTTCCCTATCGTTGAAAACCTGCGCAGCACAGATACCGTAAGTACGTATTCAGAAAGGGGATTTATCCCCCTATCCTGGGCCATGATCCCTTCTGTTTTTTCCCCTTCTCATTTCTTCGAGTCTTATCAGGCAATGGAGCAGGCCGCGGTGGATTACGCGGGTCAAACAAAAAGATCCAATAGAGTTTACCATTTTGGAACGACTGCTCTCCTTCTCGCCACATGTTCCATAAGTGTTAAGCGACGGAAATTTTCCCGGCTTGCTTTGGTCTGTACACTTGCCATTCTAATTGGATTTGGCCGGGTCTTTGGTGTTCCTGGAATATCCTCTCTGATCTCGAAAATCCCCGTAATTTCTTATATGATCGCGGATCGTTACTGGTGGCCTGTCATGCAAATTCCTCTTATCTTTTTGGTTGCCCTTGGAGTGAATAATTTACAGAACCGGTCAGCCATACCCGGCCTGCCATTTATTTTACTGGCACTCCTAGTGGGTTCGCTAATAGCGGTGGGAATCACCTATGGGCTTCGCGAGCCAAACGTGTGGTATAAGGGCTGGTCAATCAGCCTGCTGTTGGTAACAGCCGTTGTGGTCTCCCTGGCAGTGACTTTGTCCGCCTATACCTCTCGTGCTAGATTGCGGAATCACATCGTTTCTGCCCTGGTGATCCTGACTTTTGTAGAGATGACGGTGGATACCAAGACGCTGCGCTATGCCTCTGAAGATCTGTTCGCTAACCCTCCCACTGAGATAACCTTCCTCAAGCAGAGAATTGGTCTCTACCGTACCCTGACGATTGGGGTTAGCCATGGTTTGTGGCATGAGCTCGGATCGGCATTTAGCATTCAGGAAGTCACGTCGATCAATCTAGGGACCCTGTCCAATTATATGGGTTACTTTCATGCTATGGTTTCGTTAGAGCCAAGTCAGCGCCGGGGATATAATTATTATCCGAGTCTTGCGACCATGCAGGATACCCCTGACAGAAACACTATCCATTGGACGGCCATTGACCTCCTTGGCATAAAATACATCATCACCCCCAGGAATTTTTCTCAGTATCGACAGGCGTTCCTCGATCAGGATCTCATCCCTGTCCTTGAGACAAAGACGGCATACGTATATCAGAATCCCCATGTGTTCCCACGGGCCTTTACCATTGATCAGGACTCGCTTCCCAAGGATGAAGCGATATCGTTGCCACCCGACGCTCTTTCGAGACTTCATGCGGCCACCATTACTCTCTACCGTAACAACGATGTAGTCCTGAACGGAACGGTCACCAAGCCTTCTCTACTGGTGCTCACCGACAACTGGCACTCGAATTGGACAGCGTTCGTCAATGATCAACCAACGGAGATCCTCCCTGTTTATGGAACCTTCCGAGGCGTTCCAGTGCCGGCTGGTCCATATGAGGTTCGCTTTCATTACCAGCCGCGCACATTGAAGGCAGCCATCTTTACTTCCGGATTGATCATCGTCATCCTGGTCTATCTCTTGTTGGACTACAGGCGAATCGACCTGTTCTTGACCACGCATTTCGCAACTCGTCAGCTTTGAGAGGTTCCCTTCTCCCAGGATCAAGTTTTTAATGACCAAGTTTGTTTTAAACAAATTCCATAAGGCGAAAAAGGAATCGCTGCTCCTTCTAGGAATTGTTTCAATTATTCTTACAGGGGAGTTACTGGTATTTAATCCCAGTGCTCTGATCGATCGCTTCTCTGGATTGAAAGAGCAGCATTACACGATTCACGATGGGTTTCTGTATCAGATGGAGATAAAAAATGGAAAGTTGTTCGCCCGGGGAAAGCAACCCAACATCACATTTAAAAACATCAATCTGCCTGTAGATCGTGTTTCAGTAGTGTGCGAGAACTCCAAACCACATGAACGTGCACAGGTCTTCTTCCGTGCTATCCACGAGGAATTTACCTGGGCAAATTCTGTCAGCTACCAGACGACCACCAACCCAAGCATTCAAATCATCGATCTTCCAGGAATTCAATATGTAACAGCTTTGAGGTTGGACCTGACGCATTCGGAAAATGATGTAATTAAGTGCAGTGAGTTTGTGATCAATCCCCCATTTACATTTGATATTCGCTTTCGCAGGATTGCAATCTATCTGATGTTTGTATTGCTTGCCGCCTTCGAAATCGTCAGAAAACTTTCTTTCCGAAATGAGAATGCACAGCAAGCATTTCCTTCATTGACATTTCAACGGCTGGCAACTCCTCTGCTCGCGGTCTGCCTTGTCTTTCCAGATGTAGTCTTCTTAGGCACGAGCCTGCGCCTCACCGATCAGCTCTATGGAAGTCGCTATAACTTTCCATCGATAGCGTTTTATCCTCACTATCCACATCATAAGTGGAATGCGAGTCGGGGAGACTACATCGCTGCTGTTTATCAATCGGAACCCATGATGGAGTATATGAGCCGTTCTTTACGGGAGGGGGAATCCCCTTATTGGAATCCATATTCGGCAGCGGGAAGTCTAGGCCCGGAAACGCTCGTCGATAACAAGTTTTCCGTATTTACAATGGTATACGCGTTCCTGGGAGGAGGCCAGAAAACGTTTGACCTTGTATTCTTAGGCATTTATTTCTTAGGGGCGTATTCCACCTTCGGTCTCCTCCGGGAAAAGCTTCGCCTGTCTTACCTCGCTTCACTGGCAGGGACGATTTTCTTTTTGCTTAACGGCTTTGCGACCGCGAACATTGGAAGCAACGTTACCCAGAGTTACTTGTTTGTTCCCCTTTGTCTGTATACTTCCTTTTCTTTAATTGAAAAGCCAACTGCTTATCGTATGGCTGCAGTGGTGTTGTCCTTTGCCGCATTCTTTTCGTACACGTTCATTCCAACAACCTTGACGGGCTTCGCCGGTCTGTACGCGGTGCTCCTCGGTTATGCCATCATGCTTTACCGAAAATTCCAGCCGAATTCTCGATGGCTCCTTCGAATATTATCGGCTCATGCCATATGTGTAGGGGTGTCTATACTATTATTAGCGTTTATCTATTTTCCCATCTTTGAAAACCTGAGCAGCACAGATACAGTTAATGTATATTCAGCCAGAGATTTCAAATCGCTATCCTGGCTTATGATTCCTTCAGTTTTCTCCTCATCCCATTTCTTTGAATCTTATCAGGCAATGGAAGCAGGAGCGAGAGACTATGCAGCCCAGAGAAATAAATCGACTCTGGTTTACCATTTGGGAACGACCGCACTTAGTCTCGCCATTTGTTCTATCAGTTTAAAGAGGCGGGACGTCTCGCCGCTTGTCCTGATCTGTATGATAGTAATTTTGATTGGATTCGGCCGGCTATTTAACGTTCCTGGAATATCTTCATTGATCTCCATAACACCGGTCATCTCCTATATGATAGCATCCCAATACTGGTGGCCGATCATCGTCATCCCACTTATTCCTCTGGTTGCCATAGGTGTGGACAATTTGCAGAACCGATTCGTCATGCCGATTTCCCCATTTTTTATCTTAACAATCCTTGTGGGTTCGTTGGTGGCCGTGGGGATCGTCTATGGGCTGCGTGAACCGAATTTGTGGTATAAGCAGTGGTCGATCACTCTGCTCCTCGCCACGGCTATCGTCTGCTCTGTGGCAATAGCGGCATCAACTTGCACATCTCGTCATCGATTGCGAAATTATGTTGCTTCTGCTCTGGTAGTGCTGGCTTTTGTAGAGCTGACGATGGACAGTAAAACCATGCGCTATATGTCTGTCGATTTGTTCACGGAGCCTCCCGCCGAAATAACGTTTATTAAGAAACACATTGGTCTACATCGCACCCTTACGATCGGGTTTGACTTCGGTGTTCGGCACGAGCTTGGGTCAGCCTTTGGCATTCAAGAAGTCACAGCAATCAATCAAGGGACCTTGTCCCATTATATGGATTACTTTCACAACATGGTATCTTTGGACAAAAGTCAGCGCCTGTTCTATGACTATTACCCCAGCCTCCGAAGTATGCAAGATACTCCCGACAAAAACACCATCAATTGGGCAGCAGTTGATCTTCTGGGCATAAAATATATTATCGCTCCCACAGGTTTTTCTCAATACCGACAAGTGTTTATTGAGCACGGCCTCATCCCTGTCCTTGACGCAGGAACCGTGTATGTTTATCAGAATCCGAATGTATTACCGCGAGCATTTACAGTTGAGGTTGATGAAGGACTGGAAAATTCAATTGCGTTATCAACTGATATTCTTTCGAAGCTTGAACCGGCTGACATCACGCTTTACCGTAACAATGAGGTTATATTGACTGGTACAGCGAGACAGCCTTCGCTTCTCATACTGACCGATAACTGGCATCCAAATTGGCAGGCATTCGTCAATGACGCGCCGGCTAAGATGATCCTCGTTAATGGGACCTTCCGAGGGGTTCCAGTGCCTGCCGGTCCGTATCAGGTGCGCTTTTATTATCAGCCGCGCTCTTTGAGTCTCGCATTTTTTACTTCGGGAACAATTCTCCTCCTTATTGCCTACATCTTATTGGACCACAAACGCATCGACAGATTTTTAGATACGCGTTTTGCGCATCCTCCGATCGGGTTTTGAACACTCTGTCTGGTTTGAGAGGTTTTCTGCTCCATGGAAATGACTGTCAACCATCCCTCATTTATCGTGGCTCTTCCTATGTACAATGAAGAAATATATGCAGAAAAGTGTGTACGAACTATTTTCACTGTTTTAGACGGTATCCGGGTCCGGAATGCTATTGTTGCAGTCAACGATGGCAGCCGAGATCACACTTTAGCCATTTTAGAGAAGCTGCAACCGGGATTCGAACGGCTGCATGTGGTCAACCATCCTGTTAACCGTGGTTATGGCGCTTCCATTCGAACCGCCTATCAATTTGCGATAGATCATGAGTATGACTATGTGCTTTTTATGGATGCAGATCTTACGCAGGATCCTCTTTGCATCTTAAATTTTCTTCCACACATGTCTAACGGGGTTGACATGATTAAAGCATCTCGCTACATTGACGGTAGTCGAGTGATTGGCGTACCTCGCTTTCGTGTCGTGGTTTCCTCTCTTGGTAATGCGTTTGCCCGACGAGCCTTTCATTTGCCGATTACCGATTATACAAATGGCTTTCGTGCTGTCAAAATTAGTCTCGCTAAGCAATTCGATTTGAGAGAAAATCATTTTCCACTGCTGGTCGAAGAAATGTGGCAGGCAAAGCAGTTTGCCAAGAGCTATGCCGAAGTGAACTATTCCCTGACCACGCGTCAAAATGCGGAAGACTCGAAGTTCAAATACGACTATAAGGTATATGCACGTTATCTACGGTTTTGCGTTTTAGCACTCTTGAATATACCTAGATCCTCTGTCTACAGGGAACCGAAAGGATGAACAGGATGATCGATTCGAACGGCAATCTTTGCAGGGCATGTGGGCGGGCCGAGCTTGAGTTTCTCTTGGATTTAGGACCGCAGCCACTCGCCGGGGGATTTTTATCTCCCGATCTGGGTCCGAAATTTCATGAACAGACCTATCCCCTCCCTATACATATATGTAGAACTTGCGGTCTGGTACAAAGCACATTTGTGATCCCTGCCGATCACCTCTTTGTCAATTATTTTTTTTCATCCAGCACCGTTGATTATCTAGTACAACATTTTTTGAACTATGCTACTTGGATTAAAGAGAAATTGGATCCGCAATTTGTTGTCGAATTTGGCTGCAACGACGGAATCCTTCTAGCACCACTGGAAAGACTGGGAATCCGAACCTGTGGAGTTGACATTTCTCACAATATTACAGACATTGCCCGAAAGAAAGGCTTGAATGTCATCACCGGCTATTTTAATGTTGACGTAGCACAGCAAATTCGACGGGAACATGGAGCCGTGGACGTAGTTACCGGGAGCAATGCCTTTCCGCACAACGATCATCCCGAGGAGATCCTGCTGGCGGCACAGGAAGCCTTAAAAGATAATGGGCATATTTGCCTCGAAGTGATGTATGCCGGTAGCTTACTGGAACAGCTGCAGTGGGATTCCATGTATCATGAACATTTGTCTTATTTCTGTCTTTCCACCCTTGAGGTGCTCCTCAATCGATTCGGTTTTCACACCGTCCATGCCGAAATTGTGCCGATGCATGCGGGCTCCCTTCGAATTGTGGCCGCCAAAGATTCAAATGAAAAACCAGACCCTACTGTAGAAATGCTTTTGTCCAAGGAAGAAGCAATGGGGCTCACAAAACTCGAAACCTGGAAATTTTTTGCCAAGACGACTCAAAGACAGATACATGTCGTCAAGGAAATTCTCGGCGACCTCGGAAAAGATAAGCGGATTTGGGGCTACGGTGCAGCAGGTCGCGCGACGATGTGGGTGAACGCCTGCAAATTGAATTATCTGGAAGCAATTGTGGATGCAAGTCCTTTGCGAGCGGGCAGGCTTATGCCAGGCACACATACGCCCATTGTTTTTCCAGACGCTTTGCGCATGAATCCTCCTGACTACATTCTTGTAACTGCCTGGAACTATTTTGACACAATTAGGAGTAAGGAGTCCTGGTTTGAGGGAATCTGGATTGTACCGGCGCCGCATTTACACTTTATATGATTTCCTTTCTGGTAGAGTTCCTCAATATCAACAGTGATGTTCTTCTAGAGAGTGGCCTGCCAGCAAAATATTTCAACAAATCTAATAGAGAATTCAACGAAGTAATCTTTGAAGCACATCGAAAAAAGCTGCCTGCGAACTTTGTCTTTAACATGTTACAAAATTACGGACCCAGGTTTCATTGCCTGTTCAAACCGGTTTATACGCGTTTGCCGGAACAGTTGACCCGGCTCTCGTTAACATTTTATGTCGGCCAAATGCTGTTCCTCGCGCACAAGCCGTGAGGCTTGTGTTGAAAAATTTTGATCCAATATTTTCTCTAAATTACTTTTAGGAAGGCCTGCTCCAATATGTCCAAGAAAAAAATTGCAACCGTTCATGGAATCCGTCCAGATCTGATCCGAATGAGTTTAATTCTAAAGAAATTTTTTGAGACAAATGAATTTGATGTTGTGTTCATCTGGTCGGGGCAACATTATTCTGATAACCTCAAAGATGTGTTTTTCAGGGAGTTAAACGTCCCGCGCCCTACGATTGAATTGAACGCAGGCGGTGAGACCGACGCGCAGACAGTCGCCTCCATTATCACCAAATTGACACCTGTATTGGAGGACATCAAGCCAGAAGCCGTTTGTTTCCTGGGAGACACGAACACGGTAATGGGATGCCTTGCTGCCGCCATGCTCAATATTCCTATCGTTCACATTGAAGGCTGCATGCGTTCTTATGATTGGCGGATGCCAGAGGAAAAATATCGAACAACGATCGATCATCTTTCCGATGTGATCTATACCTATTTTGACGAGTATAAGCAGCAAGGCATTGCGGAAGGGCTAAATCCTAAAAATATCGTGGTCATCCAAAATCTGATCGTCGATGTTTTGGAGGAATACTATTTCAAACGCAAACGATTTTACGATGAGATGGCGACCCGCGAATTCTTCCAGGAGCACAATGTGGAAAAGGGTGAGTATTATCTAATGACCTGTCATCGGCGCGAAAACGTCCATAACAGGTCCTCCTTTGAAAACATCCTCAAGCTCATGGCGGCGACGGATCGTAAAATATACTTTCCAGCGAGCTACCGTACGCAGAAGGTGCTCAAAGAATACCAGTTAAGTGTCCCGGGAAATGTCATTCTGGTTGATCCGATTGGCTATAATGAAATGCTCACGTTGATGTTGAATTCACGTGGTGTCATCACTGATTCAGGCTCCGTTGTGGAAGAAACTGCTGTATTGCAAATTCCAGCCATTCAAATGCGAAAATCCACAGAGCGTCCCCAAGTGTATGACTGCGGTTCCTCCGTCAAGTTTGATCCGGCTGAACCCTCTAAATATCCTTTTGATGTTGTCTACCAAAAGCTGGAAAACCTGCACGGAAAAACCTGGAACCATAATTTGGGTGACGGCAAGGCATCCCAACGAGTTGTGGATGATTTAGCGCAACGATTGCAGAATGGTCAGTTGAAAGGACATCGCCCTGAAGATTATCACCTTGATATACGAAGAAGCTATATTGAGGATGGGCTACCCATGCCCAATCGTTGATCTGGCAGGCCTATCCAATACTAAATACTAGCCCGGGCTAAATTACGCCAACTCGTAAATAGTGCCGGGTTTAGGATGGTTGTGATAACGACAAATTAGCACCTACCATCCCTTATCCTCTAAGTATTTCTCCAGGCTGGAGAAATACTTTATTTTCGGTCGCCCCTGTACCCAGCAAGATAAGAGAGTTTCCACTGTCTCTTCACATCTCCCCTTCTGGTTTACAATGGAACATATCACGATTAGTTACATTCTGGGTCCTTCATGATTCTTCACCTTTTTCCGTTGATATTTTGGGCTATTCTTACGACATTGGCAGTCACCCCTATCGCAATTAGAGCAGCCATTCACTTCCGAGTGATCGATGAACCCAACACTTCACCCCATAAGATCCATGAACGACCTGTACCAAAAGCTGGTGGTTTGGCCATCGGCTTTGCCATTATCTTCATTAATCTTGTAAGTGGGAATTTTCAATCGAGTTCCATCCGCGCGATTTTGCTTGCTTCCGCGATCATTTTTCTATTTGGACTTTGGGATGATACTCGCCGACTGTCTCCTCTTTGGAAGCTTATAGGGCAGATCCTGGCAACCGTTATTCTGATCTCACAGGGTGTTCATATTCGTATGCTGGGCAGTTTGACCGTATTGAATATGGTCCTGACTCTGATCTGGACGGTAGGCATCACGAATGCATTCAATCTGGTGGATAGCATGGATGGACTGGCAGTCGGGCTGGCTGCAATCGCATCCGCTTTTTTTATGCTGGTCACAGTAGACGCAGGTCAGCCGTCGCTTTCGCTCTTGAGCGCCATTATCCTGGGGAGTTCCATTGGTTTGCTATATTTCAATACCCTGCCTGCGCATACGTTTCTTGGCGATTCAGGGGCGCAGTTTCTTGGTTTTATCCTTGCTGCGCTGGCAATCGCCTATACACCTCCAGGGCTTCCCCAGCCATCTTCCTGGTTTGTGCCCATCCTTCTTCTCAGCGTTCCCATTTTTGATACCAGCCTTGTTGTGATTTCGCGTCTCAGGCAGCGGAAAGCCGTCTATCAAGCCGGTTTGGATCATACCTATCACCGTCTGGTAAACTTGGGATTGCCCTCTTCACGTGCAGTGCTAACGATGCATTTATTTGCTATCGTGACTGGTTGCCTCGCCTTTATGGCTCTACCGCTTCCGCCTTTGTGGGCGAATGTTATCTTTGCTTGTACGCTGCTTGTGGGCTTATCCTTACTCATCTGGCTGGAAAAAAAAGAACCTCGCTAATGCTCCCATCGCCTCTTGTCTCTATCATCCTTGTTTCCTGGAATAGCGCTGAACATTTGCCGCGTTGTCTGGATAGCCTTTCCCAGCAGACATTTCGGAATTTCGAGATTATTATCGTCGATAATGGCTCGTCGGATCAGGGCCTGGACGCACTGCAGCAAAATTATCTCGAACTTGACTTACGCATAGAACGGCTTGCTTCGAATCAGGGTTTTGCGGTGGCTAATAACATTGGCGCTCGTTTAGCGAGAGGAAAATGGCTAGCGCTCTTGAACGCGGATGCATTCCCCAGGCCGGATTGGCTGGAAAAGCTGCTCCATGCCGCCTATAGGCACCCTGAATTCTCTTTTTTTTCCTCCCGGCAGCTTCAATTTGCGCAGCCAGATATCCTCGATGGAGCGGGCGACGAATATCATATCAGTGGATTGGCATGGAGACGTTTCTATAATCACCCAGCCCAGCAGTATGGCTTGCAAGAAGATGAAGTCTTCAGTGCTTGCGCGGCTGCCGCGATTTACAATCGAGAGGATTTCTTAGAGGTCGGAGGCTTTGACGAGAGCTTCTTTGCCTATTTTGAAGATGTAGACCTAAGCTTTCGCCTTCGTCTGGCAGGCGGACGTTGTTTGTATGTCCCTGAAGCGGAAGTATGCCATGTAGGGTCAGCCAGTTCCGGCAAGACAAGTGACTTCGTCATGTATCACGGACATCGCAATTTGGTATGGACCTTCTTCAAGAACATGCCCGGCTCTTTATTCTGGTGGTATTTGCCACTCCATATTGGAATGAACTTTTTTTTCGGAATTTCCTTTCTTTTGAAAGGTAGGGGATCCGCGGTATTGCGGGCGAAATTCGATGCGTTTTATCATCTGCCAGCTATAATTCGTGAGCGAAGACAAATACAGGAGACAAGGAAAATATCGGTACGTGATTTATTGAAGGTAATGAACCGCGGGTTGTTTGCGCCTTATTGGGCTCTACGACGTCGTGCCAAGAGGATCTAGCCGCACATGAAAGATCTCGGAATCTGTATCCTTACCCTCAAATCAAAAGAAAAGGTGCTGGCCTGTCTGATTTCGCTTTTCGAAAATACCCGAGAGCTTGATATGGATGTAGTAGTCGTCGATAATAACTCGCAGGATGGAACAGTGGAGGAGATTCGTTCGAGATTTCCCAACGTTCATATGATTGTCAATGATAGTAATCTGGGTTATTCCAAAGCAGTGAATCAGGGACTTCGAGTACTCGACGCACGCTATTATGTTCTCCTAAATCCCGATACCATCGTTCAGGATCTCGCTTTTAATCACCTGATCCAGTTTATGGATAAGAATCCCAAAGTAGGGATTTGTGCGCCAAGAGTTCTGAATCAGGATGGCAGCGTCCAGTATCAGGCCCGCCGCGGGGAGGCCCGTCCCTGGGATGTATTCTCGTACTTCTCCGGCCTGTCGAAGCTCTTCCCAAATGATCCTCGTTTTTCGGGGTATTTGTTGACGCATATGGACAATAATACAGCGAGTGAAGTGCAAGCTGTATCGGGCTCCTGTATGATGATTCGAAAAGAGGTGGTTGAACAAATTGGTTATTTGGACGAGCGCTATTTTGCCTATCAAGAAGATACGGATTATTGTTTTCACGCACGAAAAGCAGGGTGGAAGGTTTATTACGTTCCTTATGCAGAGGTGATCCATTATGGCGGGCAGGGAGGATCCAATATTAATCCCTACTTTAGCTCGTATCACTGGCATCGGTCTTATTTTTTATATTATCGGAAAAATCTCGCTAAAGACTATCCCTTCTGGTTTCACCCTCTTTATTATCTTGCGATGGTGCTCAAGTTTCTGATTGCACTGATCGGATTGATATTTGGTAAGGAAAAGGTCGCTGGTACACGCAAACCGCGATAGAAGAGGCTCCTAGCCTGTAGAGTTCCATTCGGGGATGCGACTGATGCTCCAAGATAAAGGTGGGTTAAAATAAAGCAGCTTTGATCTCAAAACGAATCCCATGCAGAAGTTCAGAGAGTCCCGAATTTTTTTTGTAATCTATACTTCGTTTCTTGCTATTCTTGCGATTCTTATCGTGGGGGGAATGATCCTATCGCCTTCCGAACCCGGTAGTAGCATATTTCTAGGGCTTTCTCTGCCTCGCCTCCTGCTCGCGGGAGGGCTGACGGTCGTTTTTATTTTCTTTATGTTCCTGGCCGTAAAAGCATTACGAGAAGCCGGGTGGGCGGACCAGCTGTCAGAGCAGTGGTTTGGAAGGAATCGCCTGGGAATGGGAATGATCTGGTTGGCCACGATCGGGGCGGGGCTGGGCTGGATCGGCTGCTTTTTGCCCTTCTACCGGGCCGGTCCGCTGGCGGTCCATTGGGAGCGTCTCCGTCCGATCATGATCTTCCTCCTGCTTGCCAGCCTGGCTACGTTGATCATGGCATTACTCAAGCGAAGCAATTTTGCAGCCTTAGATTCGAAAATTGTAAAGTTATATAGATCCAGCCTCATCTTCTTTTTCCCAAGTATCCTACTCATCGGCCTGATGATCTATACAGACTTTGGCGTTTATGCCCTGGAAGACTATTGGTATGGTGCGGGTGTTCCCATCCTGGTAACCCAGTTGGGCATTGCCCTGCTGGGTGGTGTTTTTTTCTTACAGCCAGAACCACGCAACCTCAGGCGGTTTGATCTCCTTATTGTTTTATTTATCTATATCGTCAGCGCCCTCCTATGGGCCCGCGAGCCTTTACAAAAGAGCTTCTTATTTATCGGCCCCTACGCCCCCAACCGTGCTTTGTACCCGTTTGCAGACGGCGCGCTCTACGATACAGCCAGCCAATTTGCTTTAATCGGTCAGAACTTCCGTTTTTACAATGGACTGTTCTTCGAGCGGGCCCTGTACGCTAGTCTTTTGGTCATTCTACATTCCCTGTTCGGTCAGGATTATGGGCACGTGATGGCAGCACAGGCGGCGATTTTTGCCATCTTTCCGGCCCTGGTATATTTGATTGGAAGGGTACTCAATGCCCGCGCGGTCGGGTTTGCTGCCGCGCTTGTTGCCATGTTCCGTGGGGCAAACTCTATCGCGGCCAGTAATATGATCGATATGGCCAACCCAAAGATGATGCTGACCGACTTTCCAACTGCCATTGGGGTGGCCCTGCTTGTTTTGTTGGTTTGTCACTGGCTGAGAGATCCAGATAAGAGATGGCATTACGCGTTATGGATTGGTGGGATTCTTGGTTTATCGATCATGCTCAGGACCAACGCCCTGGCATTGCTCTTATTTGTTCCCCTCCTGTCAATTCTTGCCTTTCGAGGGCAATGGAGAAAGTGGCTTGTAAGCTCCTTTCTTCTCGTGCTCGCCGTCATTGCAACGACCCTGCCCTGGGAGCTTCGGAACCAGGCTCTGGGTGGGAAGATGTACAGCTCCATAATTACCAAGCTCCAAGATGTCATCAACCGTCGATACAGGTCACCCCTTCCGCCCGAGAGTTTTATCCCCGGGAAAGATATCCTGTCTCTCGCGTCGTTTCAGCAAACCCGTGCATTGCTCGAAGTGCATCAGGATGTCGAAGCGATCCAGGTGCCCTCCTGTAGTACTATCGCTTGCTTCGTGCCGAATCATTTTCTACACAATGTACTGACGTCTGTTTTGGTGCTGCCCACCTCCCCCATTATCGACGATCTCCGTCACACGGTCAGAGAACGTCTCCCCTTCTGGCGACCAGACTGGGATGGATCGTTTCCGCAGGTGTCATTCCTCTTCTTTGCGATAAACCTATTCTTTATCATTTTAGGGGTAAGCCTTGCCTGGAGACGGCATCGTCTGATCGGCCTGGTGCCGCTGGCCACGTTTGTTATCTATAATCTATCCAATGCCCTGGCGCGGACATCCGGTGGAAGATATATCGTCCCCATTGACTGGATTATGACGCTTTATTTCCTACTGGGCGTGTTTCAAACGATCATCTTATTTGCAAATGTTCTGGGAATCAAATGGACCCTTTTTCCTGAGCCTGATGAACCGCGCATTGTCAGCCAAAACGTTGGCGGTAAAAAGGTATCAAGAGCTCTGGTGATCCTGGCGATGCTCTTGGGTCTGGGAGCACTGATCCCCTTCGCCGAAAGGCTTTACGACAACCGATACCAGAACTTCGATACTGCAAACGCTCTCAGAGAGCGTGAGGCGCAAATCACAAGCGCGGGGTTGAGCCTGCCAGAGATCGATTTGTTCTTACAAAATCCAAATGCCGAAATTTCGGTGGGGCGGGCTTTATATCCTCGATACTACATCGAGAATGAGGGCGAGGTTCACTTTTATCCGGTCGTCGTGATGGGATTCCCTCGGACGACATTCACATTGATCGGGAATGATGGAGAAAAGGGAATTGTGCTCCCCGGTGAAAAACCAGGCTACTTCCCTCATGCCGTCGATACGATCGTTCTGGGTTGCAAGGAACAGCTTTATGTGGATGCACTGGCTGTGATCCTGCTGGACGAAACAGGAGCCGTATATACTCGTAGTCCCGAGTCACCTTTGCAATGTCCCCTAAAGCAGCCTGTCTGCGATAATAACCATAATTGCTACTAGGGCTGTTTATCCCTTGAGAGCACCAGCCATCAAACCGCGCAGGAAAAAGCGACCCAGGAAGATATAGACGAGAAGCGTTGGCAGGGCAGCAAGGAACGTGGCCGCCATCAGGACATTCCACTGCACCAACTGACTTCCGGCAAGATTATTGAGGGCAACCGTGACCGGCCAATTGGATTGATTCGTCAGAATCACGGCAAAGAGGAACTCATTCCAGGCTTGCGTAAACTGCCAGATGATAACGACAGCAAAACCAGGCGCGGAAAGTGGCAGGATGATATGACGATAAATCCCGAACAGGCCGGCGCCATCGATCCGGGCGGCTTCGATAATTTCAGTTCCAATCCCTGCATAGTAATTGCGAAAGATCAACGTCGTAATGGGAATCCCATAAATAATGTGCACCAAAATGAGACCGGGTAGATCCCCATACAGGTTGATATATTGCATAAATTTCACCAGCGGGATCAGGATGCTC
>LLBY010004333.1_pt3 | contig 41282 bp, 38 predicted proteins | sample 1489401 | NCBI WGS metagenome assembly LLBY01 (sample SAMN04092656, study PRJNA295927) | soil metagenome | biome: Soil prokaryotic community; feature: Bulk soil; isolation source: soil from tomato rhizosphere | host: tomato cultivar Hawaii 7996 | place: South Korea | collected 2011-11-01 | reverse complement strand
GGGTTTATTGCTTCAAACGCTAAAAATGAAACGACGACGTTGGGTAGAAACGGTAGCAATTACACGGCTGCATTACTCGCTAATTATCTAGATGCCGAAGAATTACAAAATTACACACACGTAAATGGTATTTATACGGCCAATCCTGATTTGGTTGAAGATGCTAAAAAAATAAGAGAATTATCATTTAGTGAAGCCAATGAGTTAGCAAACTTTGGAACCACGGTTTTACACGCAAAAACCATCATTCCATTAGTTGAAAAAAACATCAATCTTCGTATTCTAAATACCTTTAATCCTGAAGATGAAGGGACTTTGATTACAGCGAAACCAAATTCTAAAGAAGTCACCTCTTTATCGGTTTTAGACAATGTGGCATTATTGAATTTAGAAGGCCGTGGTTTGTTAGGGAAAAGTGGTGTAGATGCCCGAATTTTTGGTGCATTGGCGAAACATAATATTAGTGTTAGCATTATTTCCCAAGGGTCTTCAGAACGCGGTATAGGGTTGATAATTAATGACGATCAAGCCACCCAAGCGGTTATTGCTTTAGAGCGTGAGTTTGAAAACGATTTTTATTCACAAGATGTCAATAAAATCGGTGTAGTTGACGATGTATCGGTTATTTCCATTATTGGTATTGAATTGAGTTCATTCCATAAGCCATTCAACGCCCTTATAAAAAACCAAATAACACCATTATTATTTAATAATACGGTTACTGGAAAAAATGTGAGTTTGGTTGTTAAAAAGGATCAATTGCATAAAGCCATGAATGTGATTCATGGTGAGATTTTCGGAATTTCAAAAAAAATAAACATTGCCATTTTTGGTCACGGTGGCGTGGGTAGTGCCTTAATTAATCAGATTTTAAAATCGAAAGGCGATATTGAAAAACGAAAAGGAATTAATTTAAACGTGTTTGCTATTGGTAACTCTAAAAAACTGCTTTTAAACAAAAAAGGTGTAGATGGAAATTGGAAAGAAGCTATAAAAGCATCGCAGTTAGAAAGTTCTATAGAAGATGTCATTGCCTTTGCAAAAACACATCATTTAGAAAATTTAATAGCCGTAGATAATACAGCAAGCCCAAGTTTTCATAATAATTATGTGCCGTTGGTAGAAGCCGGTTTCGATTTGGTGTCATCAAACAAAATAGCCAATACGATTTCGTATCAGTTTTATGACGATTTACGAACCCAATTAAAAGAGCATAATAAACAGTATTTATACGAAACAACAGTTGGTGCAGGTCTGCCTTTAATTGATACCATTAAATTATTACACGAATCGGGTGAAAATATTACCAGAATTCGAGGGGTGTTTTCAGGAACTTTAAGCTATTTATTCAATAATTTCTCTGTACAGGACAAACCGTTTAGTACCATTGTACAGGAAACTATAGGTAAAGGTTTTACCGAACCCGATCCAAGAGAAGACTTTTCAGGAAATGACGTTGCTAGAAAATTGTTAATTTTGGCAAGAGAGCTGGATTTGCAGAATGAGTTTGAAAATGTTTCGGTTCAAAATTTAATCCCTGAAGCTTATAGAAATATTTCAGTAGCCGAATTTTTAAGCCAACTGAATGTTTTGGATGAAGAGTTCCAAAAGATAAAAAAAGCTCAAAAACCGGGTTATGTTTTGAGATATATTGGCGATTTGTCGGGTGATTTATCAAAAGACAAAGGGAATTTAGAAGTGAAATTAATATCCATTCCTGGCGATAGTACTTTGGGTCAAATAAAAGGAAGTGATGCTATTTTTGAGATATTTACAGAGTCATACGGCGAGCAACCTATAGTCATTCAAGGCGCCGGAGCAGGATCGGAAGTAACTGCTAGAGGCGTTTTTGGCGATATATTAAGATTGTCTAAACATATTAATTAATTCCCGCGCAGGCGGGAATCTTTTAAAACAATAACACGGATTATTTAAGAGTAAAGCATTTGTGAATTTGTGGAAAAAAATAAAAACATGCACGATGAAAGAAAAACAATTTGAAACTTTAGCTATAAGAACGCAGTCTGAAACCACCCAATTCTCAGAGCATTCGGTACCTTTATATTTAACATCAGGATTTGTTTTTGACGATGCTGAGGAAATGAGGGCGTCTTTTGCTGAAGAAAAACAGCGCGACCTGTACAGTCGTTATAGCAATCCGAATGTTAACGAATTTGTAGATAAAGTTTGTATAATGGAAGGGGCAGAAGCTGGTTTTGCTTTTGCAAGTGGTATGGCTGCTGTATTTTCAACATTTGCAACATTATTAGACGCAGGCGATCATGTGGTGTCATGCAGTTCTGTATTTGGAGCTACCCATGGTCTGTTTACGAAATACTTTCCAAAATGGAACATTGAGTACTCTTATTTTAATGTCAATGAGGTTGAAACCGCAGAAGGATTAATTAAACCGAATACCAAGTTTCTTTATGCAGAAACACCAACCAACCCAGGGGTTGATGTGTTAGATTTAGAATATTTAAGCGCCATTTGTAAAAAACATAATATATTGTTGGTAATTGACAATTGCTTTGCGACACCATATTTACAAAATCCTATAAAGTTTGGCGCTGATTTAGTGATTCATTCAGCCACCAAATTAATGGATGGACAGGGGCGTGTGATGGGAGGAATTACAGTTGGTAAAAAAGAACTGATTCGAGAGATATATCTGTTCTCAAGGCTCACAGGTCCCGCAATGAGTCCTTTTAATGCGTGGGTATTATCAAAATCTTTGGAAACCTTAGCTGTTAGAACTGAAAAGCATTGTGAAAATGCCTTAAAATTGGCAACATATTTAGATGGACATCCTAAAGTAAAATGGGTGAAATATCCATTTTTAAAGTCCCATCCTAAGCACGACATTGCAAAGAAGCAAATGCGATTAGGTGGGAATATTATAGCGTTTGAGGTAGAAGGTGGTCTAGAAGGTGGGAGATCCTTTTTTGATTCAATTAAAATGTGTTCGTTATCCGCTAATTTAGGAGACACAAGAACTATTGTAACCCATCCGGCAAGCACGACACACGCTAAAGTTGAACCAGAAGTGAAAGCTGCATCAGGCATTACGGATGGTATGGTACGTGTCTCCGTAGGATTGGAGCATATCGATGATATCATTGCAGATTTAGAGCAAGCTTTAAGTTAATTAAAATGAGGATTTTTACTGTAGATTCATTTACAAATAAGGCTTTTAAAGGAAATCCTGCGGCTGTTTGTGTTCTGGAAGAAGGTCTTTCAGATGCGAAATATATAGACATTGCTCAAGAAATGAATCTTTCTGAAACTGCTTTTGTGTATGAAGAAAATGGGCGCTACCGACTTAGATGGTTCACGCCAACCCAAGAAGTAGACCTTTGTGGACATGCTACACTTGCAACGGCCAGAATTCTTTTCGAGAAATTCAACGTATCTACAGACGTTCTTGAATTCAATACTAGAAGTGGGCTGTTGACGGTGAAAAAAAAGGGTAATCAGCTGGAAATGGATTTCCCTTTGGGCAAAACACAAGCTATTGAACCAGAAGATGCTTTATTGGAAACATTTTTAAGGGAAAAACCATTAGCTATTGAAACAAATGACGATTGGTGTTTGGTTGAGGTCAACCACAGCGATACTGTTAGAAATTTATCCCCTAAATTTGAACTACTACTAAAGCACCAAAAAAAGAAATTTATCATCACAGCCAAATCTTCTGATGTGGAATATGATTTTATTTCAAGGGTATTTGTACCAGATTTCGGTATAGACGAAGATCCTGTTACTGGTTCTGCACATTGTTACTTGGCAAATTATTGGAGAGGGAAACTGTCTAAAAACACACTCATAGGCTATCAAGCTTCAAAGCGTGGTGGTATGGTAGCATGTGAGGTTTTAAATAATGATAGGGTGCTTTTAAGAGGGGATTGCGTGGTGATGTCTGAATTATTAATTGAATGGAATAATTAATTACCTTAGCAGCATGCTATCTAAAAAAACAAAATACGGATTAAAAGCGCTCACTTTCATTGCTAGAAGCGGTAGTGATGTGCCAGTACAGGTTGGAGAAATTGCCAAAGGCGAACACATACCTCAAAAATTTTTAGAAAGTATTTTGCTTACCTTACGTAAATCGGGTATTCTGGGCTCAAAAAAAGGAAAACATGGTGGCTATTATTTGAGAAAAGACCCTTCGGAAATTTTAATGACCGAGGTCATGCGTGTCCTTGAAGGTCCCATCGCGATGGTGCCTTGTGTGAGCTTGAACTTTTACGAGAAGTGTGATGATTGTCCAGACGAGCATTTATGCAGCGTTAATAAGCTCATGATTCGAGTGCGGGACAGTACACTTGAAGTATTTAAAAATACGACATTAAAGGAGTTTGTCCGTTAGGTAAAGTAAAAAAAAGTAAAAATATAGTTTGATAATTTATAAAAAGTATTAAATTTGCAATTCCTATTAAATCGATAGGATTAATATAATACTAAGTAAAATGATTGATCAAGTGTTAACAAATTCAGGTCAAAACGACAAAACTACTTATAAAACGGATGCAGCTAAAGAGAAGCCTATTAGAAGTATAGCGAAATCTATTAGTTGGAGGATAATAGGAACTTTGGACACCATGATAATTTCTTGGATCGTTACCGGAAAGTTGGATACAGCACTTTTAATTGGAGGTGTTGAAGTAATCACAAAAATGGTATTATACTTTTTTCATGAACGTATATGGAATTCAATTAAGTGGGGAAAATAAGTTGATATAGATGATAACGCAAGACAAAATAAACGAACTAAATACGCTTTTTAAAGACGCTAAGCCATCTGAAATTATCCAGAAGGCTTTTGAACTTAATAATGAAGCGGTAGTAACAACGAATTTTAGACCTTATGAGGCGGCTATTTTACATGCTGTAAGTTTGGTAGAGGCTAATATACCAGTGGTTTGGTGTGATACAGGTTATAATACACCGCAAACATACAGACATGCTGAAAAAGTAATAAAAGATTTAAACTTAAACGTTTTTTTATACGTGCCTAAACAAACATCTGCGCACAGGGATGTTGTTATGGGAATTCCAAGTGTAGATGCGCCGGAACACGTTTTGTTTACAGAGCAGGTTAAGTTGGAGCCTTTTAGACGTGCTATGGAAGAACATAAACCTAAAGTGTGGTTTACAAATTTGCGTCAAGGACAAACAGCATTTAGGGATAGTATTGGCATTTTTAGCGTAAGTAAAGATGGAGTTTTAAAAGTAAGTCCGTTTTACTATTGGTCTGATGTCGATTTAAATAAATACTTGGAAGAGAATAAATTGCCAAACGAGTTTAAATATTTCGACCCAACAAAAGCATTAGAAAACAGAGAGTGTGGTTTGCATACTTAAAAATAGTTAAAAGGTTAAAAAGTTAAAAGGAAAAAGTTTAAAAGTTGTTAATCATTGGTAATGGAAAGCCAGCAACCAACAACCAACAACTATCACCGAAATAAAGATTATGAACAAAGACACATACCATATTAATTCACTAGAGAACGAAGCGATATACATTATAAGGGAAGTAGCAGCGCAGTTTGAAAAGCCTGTATTGTTATTTTCTGGAGGAAAAGATTCTATCACCTTGGTAAGATTAGCCGTTAAAGCATTTTATCCAGCTAAGATTCCGTTTCCATTAATGCATATTGATACGGGTCATAATTTCCCGGAAACGATTGAATTTAGAGATCGATTGGTTAAGGAATTAGGCTTGGAATTAATTGTTAGAAATGTACAGGATTCTATTGATGAAGGTAAAGTAAAAGAAGAAACAGGTCGATATGCCAGTAGAAACCAGCTTCAAACCACAACGCTTTTAGATGCTATTGAAGAATTTAAATTTGATGCTTGTATAGGCGGTGCACGTCGTGATGAAGAAAAAGCAAGAGCTAAAGAACGTATTTTTTCTGTACGTGATGATTTTGGACAGTGGGATGAAAAAAACCAACGTCCAGAGTTATTTGATATGTTAAATGGGCAAATTAATTTAGGCCAAAATGTACGTTGTTTTCCTATTTCTAACTGGACTGAGTTAGACGTTTGGTCTTATATAGAACAAGAAAATATCGAAATACCTTCTATTTATTTTGCACACAAACGTAAAGTGTTCTTAAGAGACGGTATGATTTGGTCTGCTGAAGATGATGTGGTTTATAGAGATGATAACGAAGAAGTGATTGAAGAATTGGTGCGTTTCAGAACCGTAGGCGATATGAGTTGTACAGCAGCAGTCCTTTCAGATGCAACAACTATTACTAAAGTAGTTGAGGAAATCAGAGAAAGTACCATTTCAGAACGTGGAGCACGAATTGATGATAAACGTTCGGAAGCAGCCATGGAAAAACGTAAACAACAAGGGTATTTCTAAAATAGTTGATGGTTGTTTGTTATTAGTTAATGGTAACAAACGATTATAGTAAATTAAAAAATATAAAAAATAAGTTGTTGAAATTTGATAGGTTTAAATTGGTGAAAACCAACAACCAACAACCAACAACCAATAACAATATAGAATGGAAGTATTAAAAATTGCAACAGCAGGAAGTGTAGATGATGGTAAAAGCACCTTAATAGGGCGCATACTTTACGATACAAAATCATTAACTACCGATAAATTAGAAGCTATTGAAAAAACAAGTAAACAAAAAGGTTATGATTACTTGGATTTTTCGTTGGCAACCGACGGGTTAGTGGCAGAAAGAGAACAAGGTATTACCATTGATGTAGCACACATATATTTTTCAACAGGGAAGAAAAGTTACATTATAGCTGATACTCCTGGGCATGTTGAGTATACCCGTAACATGGTTACCGGGGCTTCAACATCGCAAGCATCCATTATTTTAATAGATGCCAGAAAAGGGGTTATTGAGCAAACCAATCGTCACTTTTTCATCAATAATTTATTAAGAATTAAAGATGTGGTAGTTACTATTAATAAAATGGATTTGGTTGATTATTCTGAAGAGGTTTATAACAAAATCAAAGCAGATTTCTCTGAGCTAATGAGCAAAAGAGACTACCAAGATCAAAAAATCACTTTCATTCCTGTGAGTGCTTTAAAAGGTGACAATGTTGTAAACAGGTCTGAAAATATGCCTTGGTATAAAGGAGAGTCCTTGTTAGAGCATTTAGAACAATTGGATAAAAAAGATATTTATAATGTGGGGACGCCACGTTTCCCAGTGCAGTACGTTATACGTCCAAAAACTGAAGAATTTCACGATTTTAGAGGCTATGCTGGTAAAGTATATGGTGGAGAATTAAGTGTTGGTGACAATATTTTGGTATTACCATCAAAAACACGATCTAAAATTAAAGATATTTATTTCTATAATGAGAAATATCAAACAGCTTCAAGGCGTTCTTCAGTTACTATCACTTTAGAAAATGATATTAATGTAAGCAGGGGTGATATGATTGTTTTGGAAAACGATTTACCAACCATCGATAAACAATTTACGGCAAATATTTGTTGGATGGATTCAAAACCTTTAGAAGCTGGTTCAAAATATGTGTTGCAGCATGGTGTAAACAAAGTGTTGGCTAGAGTAGAAACTATCAACCATAAAATACATCCGGATTATTCAGGTATAGAAAGAAATGTAAAAGGATTGGGTGTTAACGATATTGCTTCAGTAACCTTTAAGTTCAATAAACCACTTTTCTTTGATCAATTTAAAAATCATAGAACAAACGGGTCGTTTATTTTAATCGATACGCAATCAAATAACACGGTTGGAGCAGGTTTCATCCAATAAACAAACAAAAGTTAAAAAGTTTGAAAGAGAAAAGTTAAAAGCCATTTACTTTTCAACTTTAAAAACTTTCAACATTAAAACTTAAAAAGAAATGCAAACTTTTAGAACAGAAATAGAAAATCCAGTTGTTGAAAAAGAGATTTTAGAATTATCTAAAAAAATTGAGTTATTCAACACAGGAAAGATTGATGAAGAAAAATTTAGAAGTCTTCGTTTAGCTCGTGGTATTTACGGTCAGCGTCAAGAAGGCGTGCAAATGATTCGTATTAAATTACCTTACGGAAAAGTGAAGAGTAATCAATTGCGAAGAATATCGGACGTGTCTGATGAATATTCTCGTGGTCGTTTACATATTACTACTCGTCAAGATATTCAAATTCACTATGTCGATTTAAATAGAACACCAGAGCTTTGGTCGGAGTTAGATAAAGACGATATTACATTAAGGGAAGCTTGTGGGAACACAGTTCGTAATGTAACCGCTTCCGAATTGGCTGGGATTGATGTTAACGAACCTTTCGATGTGTCGCCGTATGCCGATGCGTTATTTCGTTTCTTCTTAAGAAATCCTATTTGTCAGGAAATGGGACGTAAGTTTAAAGTGTCTTTTTCATCTTCCGATGAAGATACTGGGCTTTCATACATGCACGATTTAGGTTTTATAGCTAAAGTTGAAAATGGTGTTCGCGGATTTAAAGTGATGATTGGTGGTGGCTTAGGCTCGCAACCACGTCATGCAGACGCATTGTATAGCTTTTTGCCTTCAGATAAAATTATTCCGTTAATGGAAGGTGTGGTACGTGTTTTTGATCGTTATGGTGAACGTAAAAGTCGTGCTAAAGCAAGAATGAAATTCTTAATAAAAGACATCGGTTTAGATGCTTTTAAAGAATTGGTAGAAGCAGAACAAAAAGCGATTGAATTTAAAACAGTAGCTATTGATGCAGATGCGTATGTAGCTTCAAAACCAGTTTCAGTTGAAGCACCTCAAGTAGAAATTAAAGATCAAGGTGCTTTCGAATTATGGAAAGTTACGAACTTAATTCCTCAAAAACAGGAAGGTTATGTTGCTATTGGTATTAAAGTACTGTTAGGGGATTTTTATACGGATAAAGCACGTTTGTTAGCTGATTTAGTTGAAAAATATGCCGCAGGAGAAATTCGTTTATCATTACGTCAAAACATAGTCATTCCGTTTGTAAAAGAGGATTTAGTGCCGTTTTTCTACACCGAATTGGAAAAATTAGGCTTTACGGAAGCAGGATATAATAAAGCGGTAGATATCACAGCATGTCCAGGAACGGATACTTGTAATTTAGGTATTGCAAGTAGTACTGGTATTGCCGATGAGTTGGAACGCGTCATCAAAGCAGAGTACCCACAGTATTTGAAAAATGATGATGTTGTTATAAAAATTAGTGGTTGTATGAATGCTTGTGGACAACACAATATGGCAAATATCGGTTTTCAAGGCATGTCGGTTCGTACGCCAGATAAATTAGTAGCACCAGCTTTACAAGTGTTATTAGGTGGCGGAAATTTAGGTGATGGAAACGGTTTGTTTGCCGATAAAGTAGTAAAAGTGCCAAGTAGAAGAGGCCCAGAAGCATTGCGCAGAATTTTAAATGATTATGAAGCAAATGCCGAGGGAAAATCGTTTGTAGAATACTATAAAGTAACTGGTGATAGATATTTTTATGATTTATTAAACGACCTTCAAGATGTTTCAAACTTAACCCAAGAAGATTTTATCGATTGGGGTACTGAAGAGAAATATGAGAAAGAGATTGGGATTGGCGAATGTGCGGGTGTTGTTATTGATTTAATTGCTACTTTATTTTTAGAGAGTGAAGAGAAAATTGAAAACGCACAAAACTCATTCAACGATAAAGTGTATTCAAGCGCTATTTATCATGCATATAGCTCGTTGGTAAACTCAGCAAAAGCGATGTTATTGGCAGAAAACAAAAGTACTAATACACATGCAGGTATTGTAAGTCAGTTTGATGAATTATTTGTTGCAAGTGGTAAGCTAAATTTAGGCACCTCTTTTTCAGAATTAATCTATCAAATTAATAAAAATGCTCCTACTGAAGCGTTTGCAGCTGAATATATAAACAGTGCCAACCAGTTTTTGGAAAAAGTAAGAGCCTTTAGAGAAGCTGATACGAAGCTAGAGAATAAAGCGGTTTAAAAAGAGAAAATGAATTCAAAAACCCCAAAATTAACGGTAGTAGGCGCAGGCCCAGGTGATGTGGAATTAATTACGCTTAAAGCAATTAAGGCCATTGAATCGGCAAATGTCATTTTGTACGATGCGCTTATAAACGAAGAGCTTCTTAAGTACGCTTCACAAGATGCAGAGCTTATTTTTGTGGGGAAACGTAAGGGTTGTTATGCCTTTCAGCAAGAGCAAATAAACGAACTCATTGTATCAAAAGCCAAAGAAAAAGGGCATGTAGTTCGCTTAAAAGGTGGTGATCCTTTTGTTTTCGGTCGTGGTGCTGAAGAGATAGATTATGTAAGACAATTTGGTTTGGAAACCTTTGTGGTACCGGGAATCTCATCAGCCATTGCAGTGCCAGCATACCAAGGCATTCCGTTAACAAAACGTGGCGCTTCTGAAAGTTTTTGGGTAATAACAGGAACTACTAAAGCACATCAACTGTCTGGTGATGTGGCTATTGCGGCAAAATCAACCGCAACGGTTGTTATCTTGATGGGAATGAGTAAATTAGATGAAATTGTTCGGATTTTTTCAGCAGAAAACAAACAAGATACACCTATAGCTATCATTCAGGAAGGTACTACCGAAAATGAAAAGTTTGGTTTTGGGACTATCAGTACGATCAGTAAAGTAGTTGAAGAAAAGCAACTGGCAAACCCAGCAATTATTGTTATTGGCGATGTTGTAAAAGAACGCGTTCAATTAACATCCATTTATAAAGAATTAAACAAAGCATAGCCCTGGGCTTAATTATGGAAAGGAATAATTTATATCCTATTTTTTTAAAGCTGAACAGTCTTAATGTGCTTATTGTTGGTGGAGGTCATGTAGCTGAAGAAAAATTAACCTTTTTGTTAAAGTCCAGTCCAGATGCTAAAGTAACTATGGTGTCGCCTATGTTTAGAGAAGGTACTGTAGAGCTAGCAAAAAAAGGCGATGTTAAGTTGATAAAAAGACGCTATAGTAAACGCTATTTAAAAGGAAAGCACATCGTTATAGCAACAACCAATGTGCCTAGTGTGAATGTAAAAGTGCATAAGCATTGCCGTAAGCGTAGTATTTTAGTAAATGTTGCCGATAACCCACCATATTGTGATTTTTATATGGGTGGTATTGTAACAAAAGGGAATGTGAAAGTAGCGATTTCAACCAATGGAAAATCGCCAACAACTGCCAAACGTTTGCGTCAGTTTTTTGAAGATGTCATTCCAGAAAATGTAGACGATTTGGTTAAAAATTTAAATGAATATAGAAAAACAATAAAAGGTGATTTTGAACAAAAGGTGGAAACACTTAATGAATTTACCAAAGGATTAATTGAGAAAAAAGAGTAAAAAGAGTTGTAAAATGATTAAAACAGATATACTTATAATAGGTGCTGGACCAACAGGATTGTTCACGGTTTTTGAAGCAGGATTGTTAAAACTTAAATGCCATTTAATTGATGCATTACCACAACCAGGCGGACAATGTTCAGAAATTTATCCTAAAAAACCTATTTACGATATACCAGGATTTCCTGAAATACTAGCGGGCGATTTAACTAGAAACTTGTTAGAACAAGGAAAACAATTTGAACCAGGATTTACCTTAGGAGAGCGTGCGGAAACTATTGACAAATTAGAAGACGGTACTTTTATTGTAACGACCAATAAAGGCACCAAACATCATGCGCCTGTGATAGCTATTGCTGGTGGATTGGGCTCTTTTGAACCAAGAAAACCAGGATTGGACAACCTAGATATTTATGAAGATAATGGTTTGGAATACTTCATTAAAGACCCAGAAGTATATAGAGATAAACGAGTAGTGATTTCTGGTGGAGGAGACTCTGCTTTAGATTGGAGTATCTTTTTGGCCGATGTCGCTTCGGAAGTAACCTTAATTCACAGAAGAAACGAATTTAGAGGTGCTTTGGATTCTGTTGAAAAAGTAGGTGAATTAAAAGATTTAGGAAAAATAAATTTAATAACACCTGCCGAAGTTACAGAACTACATGGCAATGGCAAAATTGAAGCACTAACCGTTAACAAAGATGGTGAAGATTTCCAATTAGAAACCGACCATTTCATTCCATTATTTGGATTATCTCCAAAATTAGGCCCTATTGCCGACTGGGGATTGGAAATTGAAAAAAACGCCATAAAAGTTGATAACTCATTAAATTATCAAACCAACATACCGGGTATTTTTGCCATAGGAGACGTTAATACCTACCCGGAAAAATTAAAACTAATTCTTTGTGGATTCCATGAGGCAACTTTAATGTGTCAAGCAGCATACAGAATTATCAATCCAGGTAAAAAGTATGTATTGAAATATACAACGGTGAGTGGTATTGATGGTTTTGACGGTACTCGAAAAGAAGCACCTAAAGCCGTAGTGCAATCTATTCAGTAAAAAAGCCTTTTATTGTTGTAAATTTCAACATGGAAGAACGACAACCAATAGACAATTAAAAGTATTTGATATGGATCCATGCCAAGAACTAAATGATAAACTGATTCAAAAGAAATATAATGTTCGTTTAAAAGATGTTGTAAAAACATTTACAAAACGATTGTTTTATTATGTATTTGATGAACATGAAAACGAGCTTCAATCTTTAAAGAAAACCTTTTTAGAGATATCCAATAATTTGGATATAAATGATGGTGAAACCATCTGGAAAGAATTTCAGGGCAAGTTTCAAGGCATTCGGGCTAAACTGGATTTAGATGCTATTGCTGTGGTTAATTTTGACCCTGCTACCAAAAGTTTAGAAGAGGTTTATTTGGCATGCCCAGGATTTTATGCTATTTCTATTTATCGTTTAAGTCACGAGTTGTATGTGCAGAATGTGCCAATTATCCCTAGAATGATGAGTGAATATGTGCATGGTATTACAGGTATCGATATTCATCCAGGAGCTACCATTGGCGATTCATTTTTTGTGGATCATGGAACAGGAATTGTTATTGGTGAAACCTCTGTTATAAAAAATAATGTAAAAATTTTCCAAGGCGTTACTTTGGGAGGTATTCAGGTCAAAAAAAGCCTAGAATCTACCAAACGTCACCCGACTATTGAAGATAATGTGACTATTTATGCCAATGCGACCATTTTAGGTGGTGATATCGTCATAGGGACGAATAGTACCATTGGAGCCAATGTTTGGATTACCCAATCGGTTCCAGAAAACTCATTGGTTACGTATCAAACGGAAATTAAAATTAGGCCAAAGAAAAATGGAATACGCTAGTATTACAGACCAAATAGGCAATACACCTTTGGTTGAAGCAAGTCATATCATTCAAAATAAAAAGGTAAAGCTATTATTAAAACTTGAAGGCGATAACCCAGGTGGGAGTGTTAAAGATCGTGCGGCTTTTAATATGATATCTGAAGCTTTAAAGCGTGGAGACATTAACCAAGGAGGAACTTTAGTTGAAGCAACAAGTGGCAATACAGGCATCGCATTGGCATTTATAGCAAAATTATTAGGTTTGAATATGGTCTTGGTGATGCCCGAAAACTCAACTGAAGAGCGTGTTAAAACCATGCGAGCGTATGGCGCTGAGGTTATTTTAACACCTGCTGATATTGGTATTGAAGGTTCTAGAGATGTTGCTTTTCAACTACGGGATGAGAAAGGCTATTTTCTTTTAAATCAGTTTGAAAATGACGACAACTGGAAAGCACATTATAAAGCCACTGGTCCAGAAATTTGGAGAGATACACAAGGTGAAGTCACTCATTTTGTGTCGGCAATGGGAACCACGGGAACTATTATGGGCGTTTCAACCTATTTAAAAGAGAAAAATAAAAACATTACTATAGTTGGGGCACAACCTGATGATGGTTCTAAAATTCCTGGTATAAGAAAATGGTCGCCAGAATATGTGCCTAAATTTTTTGATAGATCGAAAGTAGATATCGTTATTGAAGTAACGGAAGATGAAGCAAAAACCATGACCCAACGGTTAGCAAAAGAAGAAGGCATTTTTGCAGGTATGAGTAGTGGTGGTGCCGTTTTTACAGCTTTAAAATTAGCAGAAACTTTAGAGAGCGGCGTTATTGTTGCCATTATTTGCGATAGAGGCGACAGGTATTTGTCATCACCATTATTTGAATAAAATCAGCCGATTTTCATCAAATTAGTGTAAAATCGCCAATAGAAAGAAGTTTGCGTAAGCACGCACTAATAAAAACAATTAATATTAACTTATGAATTTAAAAAAATGTGTGGTACTTTTGCCCACTAGTTCATAAACGTATTAACAGTGTTATCAAGAAAGGTAGAGGGAATAGACCCGTTGAAGCCTTGGCAACCCTTTACTTGTCCTGATGGTGGCTATCAGGATCCTAAAGAAGGTGCTACGTTCTACTGCTTGTCCTGAATTTATTTCAGGAACTATTCAGAAAGATAACGGAAAGTGTTTCTTTTACTTTTCTTGATGACATTCAGATATAAAAAAATCAATATGTCAAACATAAAACAAGCTTTACAAGACCGTATTTTAGTGCTCGATGGTGCTATGGGAACGATGCTTCAACAATATAAATTTACTGAAGAAGATTTTAGAGGCGAACGCTTTAAAGACTATCCAACACCATTACAAGGCAATAATGATTTGTTGTCTCTTACACAACCAGAGGCTATTAAAACGATTCATGCTAAATATTTTGAAGCAGGTGCGGATATTGTAGAAACCAATACATTTTCGGGAACAACGATTGCTATGGCAGATTATCAAATGGAAGATTTGGTATATGAGCTTAATTACCAATCGGCTAAAATAGCAAAAGAGGTTGCAGATGAATTTACCAAAAAAGAACCTCATAAACCACGTTTTGTGGCAGGTTCTATTGGGCCAACAAACCGTACAGCTAGTATGTCACCTGATGTAAACGATCCTGGTTACAGAGCGGTCACTTTTGATGAGTTGCGTATTGCATATAAACAACAAGTGGAAGCTTTGTTAGATGGTGGAGTCGATTTATTGTTGGTTGAAACCGTGTTTGATACGTTGAACGCCAAAGCAGCATTATTTGCGATAGAAGAAGTTAAGGAAGAACGCCATATTGATGTGCCTATTATGCTAAGTGGTACGATTACCGATGCGTCTGGTAGAACATTGTCGGGACAGACTGCCGAGGCATTTTTAATCTCGGTGTCGCATATTCCACTATTATCTATTGGGTTTAATTGTGCTTTAGGAGCTAATTTGTTACAGCCCCATTTAGAAGCCATAGCCAATAAAACAGACTTTGCTATTTCTGCACATCCCAATGCTGGTTTGCCAAATGCTTTTGGTGAATACGATGAATCTCCAGAAGAAATGGGAGAACAAATAGAAGAGTATTTAAAAAAGAATTTAATAAATATCATTGGCGGTTGTTGTGGTACAACGCCAGAGCATATAAGAACTATTGCAAACTTAGCTGCAAAGTATAAACCTCGCCGTCATGCCGAACTTGTTTCAGCATCACACTAAATAAAGATGGAAATAAAACAAACAAAATATATGAAATTGTCGGGTTTGGAACCTTTGGTTTTAAACGAAAACAGCAATTTCATAAACGTTGGTGAGCGTACTAATGTAGCTGGTTCCAGAAAGTTTTTAAGACTTATTAAAGACGAACAATTTGATGAAGCCTTAGATATTGCACGTCATCAAGTAGACGGAGGTGCACAAATTATCGATATTAATATGGATGACGGACTTATAGACGGTAAAGAGTCTATGGTACGTTTTCTAAATCTAATTGCTGCCGAACCCGATATTTCCAGAGTGCCTATTATGATAGATAGCTCTAAATGGGAAATCATTGAAGCCGGTTTGCAAGTCGTACAAGGTAAATGTGTTGTGAATTCTATTTCCTTAAAGGAAGGCGAAGACAAATTTATTTGGGAAGCCAAACAGATAAAACGTTACGGTGCTGCCGTTGTAGTTATGGCGTTTGATGAGGTTGGACAAGCCGATAATTACGAACGTCGATTAGAAATATGTAAACGTTCATATGATATCTTAGTTAATAAAGTAGGCTTTCCTTCCGAAGATATTATTTTCGATTTAAACATATTTCCTGTAGCAACAGGAATGGATGAACACCGTAGAAATGCCATCGATTTTATTGAAGCCACACGTTGGGTACGTCAAAATTTACCAAATGTAAGCGTCAGTGGTGGTGTGAGTAACGTGTCGTTTTCGTTTAGAGGAAATGATGGAGTTCGTGAAGCGATGCACTCAGTGTTTTTATATTATGCCATTCAAGCGGGTATGAATATGGGTATTGTAAACCCGTCGCTTTTAGAGGTGTACGATGATATTCCAAAAGATTTATTGGAGCATGTTGAAGATGTTATTTTAGACAGACGTGACGATGCTACAGAACGTTTATTGGACTTTGCGGAAACCGTAAAAGGTTCTAAAGTAGAAAAAGGAGTTGATTTATCTTGGCGAGAAAATTCGATTCAAGACAGAATCACTCATGCATTAGTGAAAGGTATTGATGCGTTTATCATTGAAGATGTAGAAGCTGCTAGATTGCAAGCCGAAAAACCTATAGATGTTATTGAAGGTCATTTGATGATTGGAATGAACGTGGTAGGCGATTTGTTTGGAGCAGGAAAAATGTTCTTGCCACAGGTTGTAAAATCGGCACGTGTAATGAAAAAAGCCGTTGGTTATTTAAATCCGTTTATTGAAGCCGAAAAAGGTGAGTTTCAACAAGCTATTGGTAAGGTGTTGATGGCAACAGTAAAAGGCGATGTACATGATATTGGTAAAAATATTGTAAGTGTTGTTTTAGCATGTAACAATTACGAAATAGTCGATTTAGGGGTTATGGTACCACCTGAAAAAATTATATCTGAGGCAAAAGCACATAATGTAGACGTTATTGGATTATCTGGACTAATCACGCCATCTCTTGATGAAATGGTGTATTTGGCAAAAGAAATGGAACGTCAAAATTTCAGTTTGCCTTTGCTTATTGGAGGAGCAACCACATCAAAAGCACATACAGCTGTAAAGATTGACCCGCAGTATAAAAATGCAGTGGTTCATGTGAACGACGCATCTAGAGCTGTAACCGTTGTGGGTGATTTACTGAATAAAAAAACAGCCAATGCGTATGTCGCAAACTTGAAAAAGGATTATGATGAATTTCGTACCAAGTTTTTAAAACGAGGAAAAGAGAAATCATATATTTCAATAAATGAAGCCCGAAAAAGAAAGTTTAAAATTGATTGGCAAACATCAGAAATTGTAAAGCCAAACGAATTGGGTATTCAGGTTCTAAAGCAATTAAGCCTAAAAGAATTGGAGCCTTATATAGACTGGAGTCCGTTTTTTAGAAGTTGGGATTTGCATGGCAAGTTTCCAGATATTTTAACAGACAATGTTGTTGGCGAACAAGCTACCATTATGTATAATGAAGCGCAAGCCATGATAAAAGAAATTATCGCGAAACAATCATTAAAGCCTAGAGCAGTTTTTGGCTTGTTTGAAGCAAATACTATCAATCATGACGATATTTCCGTTCAGAAAAAAGGAAAGGAAATAGCTGTTTTTAGAACCTTGCGTCAGCAATTAAGTAAAAGAGAAGGGATTCCAAACATTGCTTTAGCCGATTTTATTGCGCCAAAAGACACGGGGAAAACCGATTATATGGGGGCATTTTGTGTGGCTATTTTTGGTGCACAGGAGCTAGCCGATAGTTATAGAGCCAAAGAAGACGATTATAATGCGATTATGGCGCAAGCCATTGCCGATAGGTTTGCAGAAGCTTTAGCCGAATATTTACACAAACAAGTACGAACTAAACACTGGGGGTATGATGCTAATGAAATGCTTTCAAATGATGATTTGATTAAAGAAAGCTACAAAGGGATTCGTCCAGCACCAGGGTATCCAGCATGTCCAGACCATTTAGAAAAGGAAACGATTTGGAGTTTATTGGATGTTGAAAAAATTATTGGTGTCCAATTAACCGAAAGTTTAGCAATGTGGCCAGCCGCAGCGGTTTCGGGTTATTATTTTGGAAACCCGGAAGCAAAGTATTTTGGTTTAGGGAAAATAACAGATGATCAAGTAACAGATTATGCAGTACGTAAAGGCATCACAAAGGAAAAAGCTAGAAAATGGTTGCATCCTACTATTGCAGATGAATAATAAGGCCCACTTAGCCTCCCCATTTCGACTGCGCTCAATGCAGGCTTGGGGAGGAACTGTTGCGGTTTAGACCTCACAGGTTTTAAAAACCTGTGAGGTCTGGTAAAAAAAAACGATATGAAAGATAAATTTATTGAACTAACATTGGGTAGTTATATTATTTCCCATGGCTATAATGCTAAGAATAAAGAAATGATGGAACCTATTCCTTCGGAAAACTTTGTAAAAAAATTAGTGCCTATTTCCAGGATAAAATCGGTTAGTGAGAAATATATTTTAACAGATTATGTTGATGGTAGATGGATTTATTGGGAATATGAAGAAGACTATAATGAGTTAAAAAAAATATTAGTTTCACAGGAATGTTAGAAAATAAAATTAATAACAGAAAGTCTGGAGTTTTACTTTATGGATTAACTCCTCCGAAGCTAAATACAGAAGAGCATAAAATCAAAGCCATTGCCGATAAACAAATTGAACGTATCAGTGTATTAGAAATTGATGGTTTAGTGTTGTATGATATTCAAGATGAGTCTTCTAGAAATGACAAGCCAAGACCATTTCCTTTTATGGATACATTAAGCCCGGAAATTTACAATACAACTTACTTAAGAGAGTTAAACCTTCCCAAAATAATATATAAAAGTGTTGGCAAATATTCGGTAAATGAACTTAATGCATGGATTAATGAATATGCTAAAAACATTGACTATTCTGTGTTTGTTGGAACACCATCAAACAGGCTTAAGTCCAATTTATCATTAAATGAAGCCTATCATATTAATAAAAATTCGGTTAATTCAATTAGATTGGGAGGTGTTATAATTCCTGAGCGTCATTATAAAAAAAATGATGAGCATATTAGATTATTTAATAAAATAGATAAGGGATGTCATTTTTTTATTTCTCAGTGTGTTTACAACATTGATAATACTAAAAATTTTCTTTCAGATTATTATTATAGTTCTTTAGATAATAATAGAGAATTACATACAATTATATTTACATTAACGCCATGTGGTTCTTTAAAAACAATGGAGTTTATGGAATGGTTGGGAATTGATATCCCAAAATGGTTGAAAAACGATTTAAAACACTCAAAGGATATTCTTTTAAAATCGATTGAAATATGTAAAACTATTGCGGAAGAATTATTGAATTATTGTAAAGATAAGAATATACCAATTGGATTTAATATAGAAAGTGTTTCAATACGAAAAGCAGAAATTGATGCTTCAATTGAGTTACTTAAAGAAGTTAAAGTGTTGATGAATAAATATCAATATTCTGCTATAGTATGTGAATAAGAATATTATGTTTGTGTTAGGATTGCTCATATTATTATTTTAAAACGTGATGCTTTACATTTGCAGTGGAAAGCCAATAACTAGTGGGAGTGGTAACGCCTAAAACTATTAAAAGTCGTAGGGATTTATTCGTGTATTTGTGGCGAATTAAAATAAGAATTAATATTAAAAAAGATTCCTGCCTTCGCAGGAAATGGGAAATGAAAGTAACAGATCACATAAAAAAAGCCAACGGAAAAACATTATTCTCTTTTGAAGTGGTACCGCCTCAAAAAGGCAAAAATATTCAGGATTTATATAATAATATTGATCCGTTAATGGAGTTTAATCCACCGTTTATTGATGTAACGACCTCTAGAGAAGAATATGTGTATGTTGATAAGGGCAACGGACTTTTGGATAAACGTATTACGCGTTTACGTCCGGGAACCGTTGGTATTTGTGCTTCTATTATGCATAAATATAAGGTAGATGCTATTCCGCATTTGTTATGTGGTGGTTTTACTAAAGAGGAAACCGAATATGTTTTGGTAGATTGTCACTATTTAGGTATTGATAACGTGGTGGCATTGCGTGGTGATTCTAGGAAAGATGAACCTTATTTTGTTCCTACCAAAGGCGGAAATGCTTATGCAAGCGAATTGGTACAACAAATCACGAACTTAAACAATGGTAAATATTTGCACGATGAGATAGAGGTTGAACACAATTACGATTTTTGTATTGGTGTAGCTGGTTACCCAGAAAAGCACATGGAAGCACCTTCTTTTAATTCCGATTTAAAGCGTTTAAAAGAAAAGGTAGATGCTGGTGCCGATTATGTTGTGACACAAATGTTTTTTGATAATAAAAAGTATTTTGACTTTGTAGAAAGAGCTAGGGAAATTGGTATTACGGTGCCTATTATTCCAGGCATTAAGCCACTTGCTATTAAACGTCACTTACAAATTTTACCACAGGTTTTTAAAATAGACTTACCCGAAGAGCTTATTGAAGCGGTTGAGGCTTGCAAAGACAATATTGCTGTAAGGCAAGTAGGTATTGAGTTTGCTATTCAGCAATCTAAAGAATTGAAAGCAGCAGGTGTGCCGTTTTTACATTATTACTCTATGGGTAAAAGCGATAATATAAAAGCGATTGCATCGGAGTTATTTTAATTAATCTGTTACTTTTGCGTAACAGCAAATCTTTTAATGAAGCACTTTTTAACCTACACCTTTTTAATAGTAACGCTTTTTGTTTTTTCACAAGAAAAACAACATACATCTTACTTAGATGTTAACTATTTTAGAGGTAATATTGCATTACATAATAACGATATTCTGCATTTAATTAATGGGCATCCCGAAGGTTATATATTAAGTTGGAATAAAAAAACCTATGGTTTTAATGCTTGGGAGCAACGTTATAATTATCCCGATTATGGTGTGACTTACATTTACCAAAACCTAAAAAATGAGGTTTTAGGTAGTAGCGCATCCCTTTATGCACATTATAATTTCTATTTTTTAAATCGGAATTTAATGTTCAGAATCGGGCAAGGTATTGGGTACACTCCAAATCCATACGATAAAAAAGAAAATTATAGAAACATTGCTTTTGGTACTCATTTATTAAGTAGTACCATGATAATGCTTAATTACAAAAAGGAACGAATCATTGGTGACTTTGGATTACAAGCGGGCTTTTCGCTAATTCATTATTCAAATGCAAATGTGAAAGCGCCAAATACAAGCGTTAATACCATTGCTTTTAATTTGGGTGTGACCTATAATCTAGATGCCGAAGAACCTGAATATATTACAACCATAGCAGATGGTGAAAAGGAAAAATTTACCCAGCCTATAAAATATAATGTTGTTTTTAGAGGTGGTGTTAACGAAAGCGATGTCGTTGGTAGTGGTCAATTTCCGTTTTATATCGTTTCAGCTTATGCCGATAAACGTATTAATATTAAAAGTGCACTGCAATTAGGAACCGATGTGTTTTTTTCAAACTTTTTAAAAGAATATATTCATTATAGATCGGTGTCTTATCCTGAAGAGCCCACAACAGGAAATGAAGACCATAAACGTGTTGGTGTTTTTGCTGGTCACGAACTGTTTGTTAACAAAACGTCATTGATTACACAATTAGGATATTATGTGTATTATCCATTCGATTTTGAAGGAAGAACCTATTTCAGAATCGGTTTAAAGCGTTATATTAACGAAAAGTGGTTTGGTGCGCTAACTTTAAAATCGCATGGAGCAAAAGCGGAAGCTGTTGAATTAGGAATAGGTGTAAGATTATAATCATTCCTGCGTAGGCAGGAATCTTATTAATTGAAACTTAAAAGTAAAAATGAGGATTCCTTCCCGATAATTATTGGGATTCTCAGGAATGACAAAAGATGAAAAATTTAGTTTACATATTAATGTCCCTTTTGATGCTCGCTTGCAATAGCGAACAAGCAGGCGATTGTTTTCAAACTACGGGAACTATTATCCAACAAGAAGTTTCAGTTTCTAACTTCGATAAAATATTAGTCAACAGAGATATTGAATTGATCATAAAAGAAGGTGCGGAGCAAAAAGTAATTATTGAAACCGGTAAAAACTTATTGAATGATGTCGAAGCGGTGGTTATTGATGGAAAACTTATTCTAACAGATAATAATAGTTGTAATTATGTGCGAGATTATGGTATTACAAAAGTGTATGTAACATCTCCAAACATCACCGAAATTAGAAGTTCTACACAATACGATGTACGTTCTGATGGGGTCTTAACCTACCCAAACTTAACTATTTTGGCGGAAGATTACAGCGCCCCTGGTACTTTTACTAATGGCAATTTTAAGTTTCAAATCGATAATGTGACATTCAAATTGGTATTTAACAACTTATCCAATTGTTATATTTCGGGGAAAACCAATAACCTGAATATTACATTTGCAGCAGGCACATCGCGTTTTGAAGGGGCTAATTTAGTGGCTCAAAACGTCACACTTTGGAACCGAAGTTCCAACGATATGATCGTAAACCCGCAACAATCTTTAACAGGAAAAATATCTGGTACAGGTAACGTTATTTCGGTAACGCATCCACCAATTGTTGAGGTTCAAGAATTATATAAAGGACGCTTAATTTTTAATTAAACCCACCGACTGCTTAGCAATTTCCAATTCTTCATTAGTTGGAACTACCAAGATTTTTGCTTGTGAATCTTCCTTATTTATAGCTCGAATGGTTCTTAAATCAGAATTGTTTTTTTCAGTATCCAAATTAATTCCCAAAAACTCTAAATCTTCACAAATTAGCTGTCGCATAAATTTTGAGTTTTCACCAATACCGCCCGTAAACACTATGGCATCAAGTCCGTTTAGCACAGCAGCATAACTTCCTATATATTTTTTTATTCGATAAGCGTTCATATGTAAAGCCAATATACAATCGTTATTGCCTTTCGCGGCCATAATTTCTATATCTCTTAAATCGCTATACCCGGTAAGTCCTAACATGCCGCTTTTTTTATTCAATAAGGTGTTTATATCCTTTAAATGGTATTTTAGTTTGTCTTTTAAATAAAAAATTATGGAAGGGTCAATGTCGCCAGATCGTGTTCCCATAATTAAGCCACTAAGAGGCGAAAAACCTAAAGAATGGTCGATGCTTTTTCCATTTTTTACAGCCGTCATACTGCAACCATTTCCTAGATGAATGGTGATGATTTTAGACTCTTTTTTGCCTAAAAACGCGATAGCTTTTTCTGAAACATATTTATGGCTTGTCCCATGAAAACCATACAAGCGGATATTATGTTCTGTTAAAAACTCATTGGGAATGGCATATTTATAGGCATATTCTGGAATGCTTTGATGAAAAGCGGTATCGAAAACAGCTACTTGTTTTGCTTTTGGAAAAATATCTTCAGCCACTACAATGCCTTCTAAATTAGCAGGATTATGTAACGGTGCTAAAGAAGATAAGGCTTTTATTTTCTCTTTAACCTCTTCTGTAATTTCGGTAGTATTACTGAAATAAATACCGCCATGTACCACTCTATGGCCAACAATGGCAATATCTTCAGGTAATTTTATAACACCTACATTTTTATCTAAAAGATGCTGCGCTACTAATTTCAAACCCATTTTATGGTTTAAGATTTTCGATTCCAATTCAATGGCATCTTTATCTGTTTTAAATTTAAAAATAGCATCGTTAAAACCAATACGCTCCACAATTCCAGAGCATAAAATGGTTTCATCTGGCATTGAGAATAATTGAAATTTCAAAGAAGAACTTCCAGAGTTTAATATTAATACTTGCATATTTAATTTTCTTGAGCTTGTATGGCGGTTATTATAACGGTACTGTAAATATCGTCTACAGTACAGCCTCTACTTAAATCATTAACGGGTTTGTTCAATCCTTGTAAAACAGGACCAATGGCTAGTGCGCCCGTTTCACGTTGTACTGCTTTATAGGTGTTGTTTCCTGTGTTTAAGTCTGGAAAAATAAGCACGCTGGCACTACCTGCAACTTCAGAATCTGGTAATTTGCTTTTTCCTATACGCATATCAACCGCAGCATCATATTGAATGGGCCCTTCTATTTTTAAAGTTGGTGCTTCCAATTTAACTATTTCGGTTGCTTCCCTAACTTTTTCAACATCGACACCTTTTCCCGACGCACCCGATGAGTACGATAACATAGCTACTTTAGGTTCAATTCCAAAGTCTTTAGCAGTTTGTGCCGATGAAATGGCAATTTCTGCCAATTCTTGTGCATTTGGGTTTGGGTTAATGGCACAATCACCAAAAACCGAAATTCTATCTTCTAAACACATAAAGAAAATAGACGATACAATATTCACGCCCGGTTTTGTTTTAATAAACTGTAAAGCAGGACGTAAGGTGTGTTGTGTCGTGTGTACAGCACCAGAAACCATACCGTCGGCATGCCCTTTGTAAATCATCATGGTTCCAAAATACGATACATCAGACATGGCATCTCTTGCCATTTCTAAGTTGACGTTTTTATGTTTTCTAAGTTCGTAAAAGGTGTTTACGTAATCTTCAAAGTATGGCGATTTTGTGGGCGATACTATGTTTACGGTATTTAAATCTAAAGAAATATCGAGTTTTTCGATACGCTCTTTAATTAATTCTTTATCACCAATAAGCGTTAATTCTACGACTTGTGCATTTATTAATCGGGCAGCGGCTTCTAAAACGCGTTCATCGTAACCTTCAGGCAACACAATATGTTTTTTGTTTTTTAAAGCACGTTGTAATAAATTGTATTGGAACATTCTTGGTGTGAATGCACCCGATTCGAAGGTTATTAATCTTTCAGCTAGTTTATCAGTATCCACATGTTTTTCAAAAGTTGAAATAGATGTGGTTATTTTTTCGGTGTTTTCGGCATATATTTTAGATTTAATATTCCCAATGATGTTAGTAGCCATATACGTACCGTCTTTCACGCTAATTATCGGTACAACACTAGAGAGACCTTCGATAAGTTTTAAGATAGGTGCTTCAGGAATAAGACCACCTGTTAAAATAATACCAGAAATTTTTGGATAATTTTTGGATATGTTAGCTTGTAATGCTCCTAAAATGATATCGGCTCTATCGCCGGGGGTAATAACCAAAGCATTTTCTTTTAAATGGATAAGGTAGTTGCGTAATTGCATCGCACCCACACTAAAACTGTCTATAAGATTATTTAGCATGTCCTTACCAAAAAGCACTTTGCCATCAAGCAATTTTATAACTTCTTTTACTGTGGGGCTCGATAAACTATGGATTTTCGGAATGACCGTAATATCGGTAGTGTTTATACGCTCAAGCAATAGATTTTTTAAGGTTGAAATGTCTTCTGGATTTACCTTGTTGGTCATTATAGAAAGTACGTTGACCTCATTTCTAAAGGTGTCGTGTGCCAATTGGGCGTTATCAACAATTTCTTTAAAGTCTTTTTTGTCACCTTGTAGAACAATAATAACCGGAAGTCCCAAGTTTTTTGAAATTAGAATATTTAAGTCTAATTCTATACTGGAGTTTTCGTGTGAAAAATCAGTGCCTTCAACTAAAACAAAATCGAAATGTTGTTCGATGTGTTTGTATTTTTTAATGATTTCATCAATGACTTCTCCAGATTTCCCTTGGTTATATAGATCAAGCACTTCATTTCTGGTAAAGGCAAAGGTTTTTTTGTAATTTATATCAATCTCAAAATGTGATAGTACGGTACTAATATGGTTGTCCATTTCGCCATCGTCTAAATCTTCAATAATAGGTCTGAAATACCCGACTTTGGCTGTTTTTCCTAAAAGCATACGCATTAAGCCTAAAACAACAACCGATTTTCCGCTGTTTGGTTCAATGGTAGCTACATAAATTCCTTTACTCATTTGGTGTTTTGTAGTTTTATAAAGATAATTGTTTGCTTTGTTTTAAGCCAACAACCAAACTTATTTTATTGTTAAAATAATGATGCTACAAAATTAACACCTACATTTTTTAGTAAAGATGATATTGGTCATAATTCTTGATGTTAATTGCTGAATCTCCGTTTATGATTTGTACGTGATAAGTTGTGTGATTGAGAGTGAGGATTTTTGTAAGTAGGCTTATACTAGCAATTATTTTGTATGGAAGTAGTTTTTGTTTTTTCGTTTATTATTTCTTTTCCTGAAATTATAAAAGGAAAAAGCCAAAAGACTAACCAAATTAATGTATGTCTTGGCATAATTTGATATTTATAATTCCAATAGTAAAATCCTGATATAAATGTTAGAGCAATTAACGAGTCCGATATTTTTATTTGGTTTTGTGAATATCGGTCTAAATGAGTTTTGTTCATCTTTTTGATATCTCTCATTTGCTCTTTCCCGTACCAACTGTGTTTGTCAGGAAAATATACTAAAAGCATATAGGCATTTTGAAAAATATAAATCAGCGAAACGCCAAGTAAGAAATATTGAAGTACATTAAGTCCATCATTTAGTGTTTTGTAATCAACAAAGTAGTTAAAATTGAAAACTCTGTAGATATGGTCAATAGCAAAAATAATCATAATTATTGAACTCCAAATGCTCAAAAACAGCCTGAAATTCCTTGTCAACCTCATGTATGAGAATGCGTGAATAAATGAAACAGCACAGAATATTAGTCCGATTCCCATTAAGATATATGCAAAGATGTTTTTAAAGTTTAAGAATCCAATATCTAGTATCCAGTAGATTACAGAAATTGATTGTATAAGAGTAATTCCTTCTGTCAGTTTTGGAACAATTTTTTTCTCGTTATAAGACGCTGAAATTAGTACAAAGAAAAAAATGAACCAATACGGCCACATTTCGATATGATTCTCAAAATTGTAATTTTGTTCTCGTTTCCCTGGTATAAAAGCAAAAACACTCAATAGGATTGCACCAAGAATTTTTAAGGCTATTGTTTTCCAGGCCGTTGAAAGTCTTTTGTTTTCAAAAATAATCCCTAAAACGAGAGGTATAATCATAATTGAAATAAGACTTCTTTCACTTTGGTAAGTGCGGTAAAATACATATCCGAAAAACATGCTGGCTAGAATACCACCTATTGACAGAAGTAGATTAATGTTAGTGAATTCTATATTCCCTATTTTTCTCGAAGTCATTTTTTAAATTATCGCTAACCATCAAATATAATAACCTCTAATAAAAAAACAACATTATTTAGAAGTCAATTCTCTAAACAAACTTTCTAAGCTCGCATTTTTTTGGTTGAGTTGCAATATCTTTAATTTATTGTCGTGTGCAAAGTCAAATACATGCGAGCGCATGTCTTGAGATGTAGAAAAGGTGATTTCATAAACAAAATCGTGCGTATTGACCACCGTTTTAACTTTTGGTAGTTTTAATAAAAAAGCATCTTCAACACGGTAATCAAACTCGACCACAACAATTTGCTGTTGGTTTTCGTGTAACTCTTTTAGTTTTTTGTCGGCTACAATTTCACCTTTATTAATAATTATAACACGGTCGCACATCGCTTCTACTTCTTGCATAATATGCGTAGAAAGAAATACGGTTTTGGCTTTGCCAATGGATCTTATAAGGTTTCTAATTTCTACCAATTGGTTAGGGTCCAAGCCCGTGGTTGGTTCATCTAAAATTAAAACATCGGGATTATGCAATAGGGCATTGGCTAAACCCACACGCTGACGGTACCCTTTTGATAGTTGCCCGATTTTTTTATGGGCTTCGGAGGTTAGCCCGGTAAGTTCTATAACTTCATCTATGCGCGCTTTGCTAATTTTATAAATGCTAGCATTAAAAGCCAAGTATTCTTTAATATACATGTCCAAGTACAACGGATTATGCTCGGGCAAATAACCAACACTTTGCTGAACTAGCTGTTTATTAGTTTTTACATCAAAGCCATTTACGGTAGAGAAACCTTCGTTGGCATCTAAGTAAGTGGTTAAAATTTTCATCATTGTAGATTTTCCGGCGCCATTTGGTCCCAGAAAACCAACAATTTCAGGTTTTTCAACTTTAAAAGAGATGTTGTTTAGTGCTTTTTGGTTTCCGTAAAGTTTTGAAATGCCTTCTACCTGTATTGACATATTTAAAATTATTTATTCAAAAATAATGATTATATAATGTAATGTGAGTTTTGCTGTAAAATATTTAAAACTTTTAATAAATATGAAAAAAAGGTTTTAAGCTGTTTTGATTTCTTAAAATATTAATTACTTTAGCCGCATAATTATGAAGACAACAGTAGGTTATACATATTTTAGCGGATTTTATTTTTTCTTTAGCGGAAAAAACGAGACGTTGTATGTGTAATTTATAAACATAAATTTTAATACTAAGTCTCGATGAAAATCGGGACTTTTTTTTGTATATGATAAAAACAGTGGCCATACAGGGCGTAAAAGGATCTTTTCATCATATTGTGTCACAGCAATTTTTTGATAAGCCTGTTGATGCTATAGAATGTTTGACATTCGATCAAGTTGTCGATTCTTTAATTACTAAAGAAAGCGACGCTGCCATTATGGCTTTAGAGAATTCTATCGCGGGGTCTATCATTCCCAATTATGCTTTAATTAACAAATTTGGGTTGCATATTGTAGGTGAGCACTATTTAGATATTCAACACAATTTAATGGCGTTGCCCAATCAGAATATTAAAGAAATTAAGGAAGTGTATTCGCACCCAATGGCATTGTTACAATGTATGGAGTTTTTTAAACTACACCCACATATTAAATTGGTTGAAGATAAAGACACTGCCGAGGTTGCCCAACGTATTCAAGAAAAGCAATTAAAAGGTGTTGGGGCTATTGCAAGTGCTGTGGCTGCCGAAATTTTTGAATTGGATATTTTAGCACATAGCATTCAAACGATAAGACATAACGAAACACGTTTTGTAATTGTAAAGCGTACCAATTCTGAAGTGCCGGAAAACCAAATTAATAAAGCCTCGGTTAAATTTGAAGCAGACCATAAAAGAGGAAGTTTAGCCGCTATTTTAAATGTGATGAGCGATTGTAAATTGAATTTAACGAAAATACAATCGTTGCCAATTGTTGAAACACCATGGAAATATGCCTTTTTTGTTGATGTTACTTTTGAAACGTATAGCGAATTTAAAAAGGCAAAATCTATTATAGAAATTATGGCACAAGGATTTAAAGTTTTGGGTGAGTATAAAAATGCCAAGATATGATTGAAGCAGCTAACAGATTAAACACCGTTGAAGAATACTACTTCTCAAAAAAATTAAGAGAAGTGAATTTGCTTATTGCAAGTGGTAAGCCTATTATCAATTTAGGTATAGGTAGTCCCGATATGCAACCGCCACAAAAGGTCATTGATGCTTTAAATGAAGGGTTTTCTAACCCAAGTGCGCATAAATATCAAAGTTACCAAGGGTTGCCTGAGCTGAGAGAAGCCATTGCAGGATTTTATAAAGAACATTTTCATGTGAATTTAAGTCCTTCAACAGAAGTGTTGCCGTTAATGGGAAGTAAGGAAGGAATTATGCATATTTCTATGGCATATTTGAATGAAGGTGATGAAGTTTTAATACCAAATCCTGGGTATCCAACCTACCAATCGGTAACAAATTTAGTTGGTGCAGTTCCGGTTTTTTATGAATTGGATGAAGCTAACAAATGGTTGCCGGATTTTAAGGCTTTAGAGAAATTGGATTTAAGTAAAGTGAAAATAATGTGGGTAAACTACCCGCACATGCCAACAGGTGCGCAACCAAGCAAATTTTTATTTGAAGAGTTGGTGGCCTTTGGTAAAAAACATAATATTTTAATTGTTAACGACAATCCATACAGTTTTGTTTTAAACGATACATATAAAAGTATATTAGAAGTTAAAGGAGCTAAAGACGTTTGTTTGGAGTTGAATTCGTTAAGCAAAACCTTTAATATGGCAGGATGGCGTGTAGGTATGGTGGTTGGTGACAGTATACACATTAATAATGTTTTAAAGGTGAAAAGTAATATGGATTCCGGAATGTTTTATGGCATTCAAAAAGGAGCTATTGAAGCTTTAAAATGTTCGCAAATGTGGTTTGTTACCTTGAATAATGTTTACAAACAGCGTAGGGATTTAGTATGGCAATTAGCCGATGCGTTAAATTGTACTTACGATAAAAATGCGACAGGATTATTTGTTTGGGCAAAATTACCATCAGGTATAAAATCGGAAGCGTTTATAGATTTGGTACTTAAGAACAATCATATATTTATCACACCGGGAACTATTTTTGGTAGTAAAGGTGAAGGATACATACGGTTTTCGTTATGTGCTTCAACCGAAGTTTTAGGAGAAGCCATTACACGCGTAACAATGAGTTTATAATTAAAATATAAATTAGTAATAATTTTAAAAGCCCTCTCCTTTGGAGAGGGTTGGGAGAGGAATGAAAAACATATACATCATAGGAGTTGGGTTAATAGGCGGAAGTCTTGCTATTGATATTAAAAATAAATATCCAGGTGTGGTTATTCATGGTATCAGTAGAAAAGAAGCAACGCTTGACGAAGCATTAGCTCTTAAATTAATTGACAAAAAAGCAACTTTAGATGATATTGTTCATGCCGATTTAGTCATTATTTCAATACCTGTTGATGCGACGGTAAAATTATTACCGTCAATTTTAGATAAAATACCAGATACTGGTTTGGTGGTAGATGCTGGCTCGACAAAAGCAGATATTTGCAAAGTGGTTGAAAATCACCCCAAACGCAGGAATTTTTTAGCAATGCACCCTATTGCGGGTACTGAACATTCGGGACCTAGTGCAGCAATTCCTGATCTGTTTGTTGGAAAAACAAATATTATTTGTGAAGTTGAAAAAACGACCTTCAAACTTCAGGAAAAAGCCTTGGAGTTGTTTAAATCTATTGGCATGCGTATTCGTTATATGAATCCGGAGGCACACGATAAACACATTGCTTACGTATCGCATTTATCGCACATTAGTTCTTTTATGCTGGGTAAAACGGTTATTGAGAAAGAAAAAAATGAACGTGATATTTTTGATATGGCAGGAAGTGGATTTGCTTCAACTGTACGATTAGCAAAAAGTTCACCTGAAATGTGGACCCCCATTTTTAAACAAAACAAACAAAACGTTATAGAAACATTAGAAGAATACATCAACAATCTGACGCATTTTAAAGACTTAATGAAAAGTGACGATTTTGAGGCTATTTTTAATGAAATGAAAGAAACCAATCATATAAAAGATATTTTGAACGGAATAATATAAAGTAAAATCAATATAAAAAATTATTTCGAAAACATGTGAAGCCTCGCATAGAGTAGATTTAAAGTAAATTAAATAAAATGGAAAACAAAAAAGAAATGAGAACGTGGTTAGATGATTTAAATTTAAGTCATCCACTGGTAATTGCAGGACCTTGTAGTGCTGAAACAGAAGAGCAAGTATTAAAAATAGCACATGAGCTAAAAGATACAGATGTAAGTTATTTTAGAGCAGGTATCTGGAAACCAAGAACACGTCCAGGCATGTTTGAAGGCGTTGGAGCATTAGGTTTAAAATGGTTGCAAAAAGTAAGGCAAGAAACAGGTATGAAAATTTGTACCGAAGTTGCAAATGCTGCCCATGTAAAATTAGCTTTAGAGCATGACGTCGATTTGCTTTGGATAGGTGCACGTTCTACGGTAAGTCCATTTATCATGCAAGAAATTGCAGATGCTTTAGAAGGAACCGATAAACCAGTGCTAATTAAAAATCCTGTAAACCCAGATTTAGCTTTATGGTTAGGTGGTATTGAAAGAATTTACAAAGCAGGTGTTAAAAATATTGGTGCGATTCACAGAGGGTTTTCAACCTATGAAAAAACAAAATACAGAAACAATCCAGAATGGCAAATGGCTATCGAGTTTCAAAACAAATATCCAGACATTCCTTTAATTAACGACCCGTCGCATATAACAGGAAAACGCGATATGATTTTTGATGTATCCCAAACGGCTTTAGATTTGAATTTTGACGGATTAATGATTGAAACCCATTACGACCCAGACAACGCTTGGAGTGATGCGTCTCAACAAGTAACACCAAAAACCTTAGTTCAAATTATGAAAGATTTGAAAATAAGAAAAGAAACGGATCCGGAAGTAGATTACAATAAACAACTTGATAATTTAAGAGCACAGATTGATGTGGTTGATAACCAAATTATCGAATTATTAGGCAAACGTATGAAAGCAGCCGATAGTATTGGAGCACTTAAAAAGCAGAAAAACGTTGCCGTTTTACAAAGCAAACGTTGGAACGAAATTTTAGGTAAAATGGTTATTGAGGGTGAATCTCAAGGACTTAGTGAAGAGTTTATTTTAAAAATGTTTAAAGCCATTCACCAAGAATCTATCAATCATCAAGAAAAGATAATTAATGGTTAATATAAAAACGCCTCACAACTGTGAGGCGTTTTTATTAGCGGTTTTGTTGAAAATATTAATCTTATTCTTTGCTGTTTTTAGTGTAAGCTAATCTTCGCGAAGCTTTTCTCATTAAAACATTAATTAAGTCTTCAGTATTACTACCAATACTTCCACTAACTTTTTTATTGTAATTCCAGAGTAAAACGCCATCAGCAGCATTATGAACACTCATGTTTATTGTGGCACTATTTGTACTGCCAAAAAAGCCAAATAAAACGCCTAATGCAATCGAAGCACCTTCAGACATAGGTTTGTTAGTTTTAAAATCACCAGAAATAACAGCATCAACTCCTAGTATTTTTGCTAAGTCTTGTGGCGTAAAATCCATAATATTATTATAATCAATGTTTTGCTTTTTTAACATAGCCGTGGTTGTTCTAGGGTCTTGGACTTCTAAAGACTGCAGATCACCTCTTTTTTTACGCTTCAAAAACCAAGAATACATAGCGCTTTGTATGCTTTCGCCTTCAGATTTTTCAACGCGATTAAGTTGTTCTGCACTCATATCTTTCATTTGTTTAGGTCTTAATTTAACCTGAGTTTTAAAAGGAACAATTGCTATGATCTTGTGTGTGTTTGCAATAGCATCAAAATTTGGGTTTTCATATAGACTAGTCTGTGCCAAAACATTCTGAATGAATGCAAAAAGTAAAAAGGATACTAAAATTTTTTTCATGTTGTTGGTGAGTTTTTAATTAGGATGCTAATATATGTTAATTATTCTTACGCAAAAAATAATTATTTTAAACTACTTTTGAAAAAATTATGACAGGACTCGTTTATAAATCTACAGGAAGTTGGTACACGGTGAAAACCCCGTTGGGAGATACCTACGAATGCCGAATAAAAGGTAAATTCCGAATAAAAGGCATTAAAAGTACGAACCCCATTGCGGTAGGCGATTTTGTGGATTTTGAATTGGAAACCGATAACAACCAAGTGTCGGGTGTCATTCATAATATACACGATAGAACCAATTACATTGTTCGGAAATCGGTTAATCTTTCCAAGCAAACCCATATCATTGCGTCCAATATTGATCAGGTTTTTTTAATGATTACCATTAACAATCCACCCACTTCAACCAGCTTTATCGATCGGTTTTTAGTAACTGCCAATGCCTATTCCATTAAAACAGTATTGCTGTTTAATAAGATAGATACTTATGACGAAGAGACCTTAGATGAAGTTAGATATTTAGCACATGTTTACCGAAAAATAGGCTATGAATGTATTGGTGTTTCAGCCGTAACAGGTAAAAACGTAGATAAGGTAAAAACTTTAATGCTTAATAAAGTGAGCATGTTTTCGGGACATTCAGGCGTTGGTAAATCCACGCTTGTAAATGCTATTGAACCAACGTTGGATATAAAAACCAAAGAAATTTCCACACTTCACATGCAAGGGCAACACACGACAACTTTTGCTGAAATGTTTGATTTGGCTTTTGGAGGAAAAATTATCGATACACCTGGAATAAAAGGATTTGGAGTGGTGGATATGGATAAAGAAGAAATAGGTGATTATTTTCCTGAAATATTCAAATTGAAACAAGATTGTAAGTTTAATAATTGCTTACATATAAAAGAACCAAATTGTGCAGTAAAAAAAGCATTAGATAATGACGAGATTGCCTTTTCACGCTACCGTAGTTATTTGCAAATTGTAGAAGGGGAAGATGAACATTATAGAACGGATACTTGGGAAAGCCAGTAAACAGTGTTCAGTAAACAGTGTTCAGTAGTAGTTTGCAGTAAAGTTTAATTTCAACATAACAGTTCCCTTTCTTTTGGAAGGATTAGAGATAAGAGATAATGAAATTAGTCGTTCAAAGAGTTTCAAAAGCGAGTGTAACTATTGAGAATGTAAAAGTGGCCGATATTTCAAACGGACTTTTAGTGTTTTTAGGTATAGTTGCTGATGATACGCAAGAAGATATTAAATGGCTGTCCAGCAAAATAGTAAACCTTCGCGTTTTTAATGATGAAAAAGGGATTATGAATAAATCGCTTTTAGAAGTAGATGGCGATGTTATTGTTGTAAGCCAATTTACGTTACACGCTGCAACAAAAAAAGGGAATCGTCCTAGCTATATAAAGGCAGCTAAACCCGATGTTGCTATTCCGCTTTACGAAGCATTTGTAAAACAAGTAGAAACAGATTTAGGCAAGTCTATACAGACCGGACAATTTGGTGCTGACATGAAAGTGGAATTGCTTAACGATGGCCCTGTAACCATAATTATGGATTCTAAAAATAAAGAATAATGGCGTCCATTTTTGGACATAGCGTTGTTGGTTACACCTTAACAAAAGTTATAGATGCAAACAATACCAAATGGCTGCTCTTTGCTGCTATTTTTTCTACCATTTTACCCGATTTTGATGTTATAAGTTTCCGTTTAGGAATTCCATATTTGCACCCTTTAGGGCATCGTGGGTTTACACATTCTATACTATTTGCTTTTTTATGGGCATTTGTTTTAACATTCACTTTAGGAAGACATCGTAAACTTATCTGGTTTTTTGTTATTTTTTTAACGACACTCTCGCATGGTATTTTAGATGCGATGACTTCTGGAGGCAAAGGTGTTGGTTTTTTTATTCCTTTTGATAACGAACGGTTCTTTTTTCCTTTTAGAGGAATAAAGGTTTCCCCAATTGGTATAGATAAGTTTTTTTCAGAATGGGGAGCAAAAGTGATTTTTAGTGAAATAAAATATATAGTTCTGCCTTGTTTTATTCTATTGTGTGTAAGATTTTTAGTTTTTAAACTAAAAGACAGGTATTATAACGAAATATGATTTTTCTCATCTGATTAATTCTCGTAATATTTTATATTTAAGGTTCTAAACTTAAACACAATCTATGAAGGTTAAGCATATTATTTTATATTTTGTTTTATTCACAACATTACAAATTTCTTCCCAAGGAAACTTACACGCCAGTTTTTCAATTCCAGCCAATTTAAAGGAAAATGCGAATGCCGTTGTACGCTCTAGTCAATTGGATATCACGATAAATTCTGTTGATGATATGACCGTTTATGAAAAGCGCATCATAACCATATTAAATAAAGAAGGGAATAGTAATATAGATGCCTTTGTGCATTATGATAATAATGTAAAAATAAAAACATTTGAAGTTTTAGTGTTTAACCAATCTGGGGCAGTTATTAAAAAAGTTAAAAAGAACGATTTTAAAGATGTTAGTGCTGTAGATGGCGGTACTTTATATTCAGATTCTAGAGTTAAGTATTTAGAATATACACCTATTTCATATCCATATACCGTAGAGTTTGTTTGTGAAATCAATACCAAAAATACGGCATTTATAGAGTCGTTTACGCCAGTTAATGACCATTTTTTAAGTGTTGAAAATAGCTCGTACACTATAAATTTTCCAAGCGATATAACGATTAGAACCAAGGAAAAGAATTTAGAAGGACTTGATGTATCTAAGGAGTCACTTCAAAATAAAATAAGTTATACGGTAAAAAATATAGAAGCTATAAAACCGGAAGCTTATAGTCCTTCTTTAGTTGATATAACACCAAAAGTTTTAGTGACATCCAATAAGTTTTCTTTAGAAGGTGTGCAAACCGAAGTGGAAGATTGGGCTGGTTTTGGAAAATGGATGTATCAAGATTTAATAAAAGACACGCACGATTTGCCAGCAAGCACTATTGCCATGATTCAAAACCTTGTTAAAAATGAAGCTAGCGATATTGATAAAGCAAAAAAGATTTATGAATACGTTCAAAATAAAACACGCTATATCAGTGTGCAAGTGGGTATTGGCGGTTGGAAACCTTTTAAGGCTTCAGAAGTTGATAAATTAGGCTATGGTGATTGTAAGGCATTGACCAACTATACCATGTCGCTTTTAAATGCAGCAGGCATTCAGTCAAATTACACTGTTGTATATGCAGGAACTTCCCAGAGAAGTTTAGAGAAAGATTTTGCCGCAATGCAAGGCAATCATGTTATTCTTAATATTCCCATTGAAAATGAAGAAGATATTTGGTTAGAATGTACAAGTCAAAAACTTCCGTTTGGTTTTATCGGAGATTTTACCGATGATAGAGATGTGCTGGTCATAACACCAGAAGCAGGTATAATAAAACACACAAAAAAATATGTCACCGAAGAAAATACACAATTTATAAATGGAAGCTATACCGTGTCTAACGATGGTTTGATTGATGTAAAAGTAACTGTAAATTCTAAAGGAACTCAATATGATGATAAATATTGGTTACAGACCGAAACAGAGCGGGATTTAGATACCCATTACAAAAAGCGCTGGAGATATGTTAATGGTATGAGTATAAATAACATGCAGATTAATAACAACAAAACAAATAATGAGTTTGTTGAAGACATTAGTTTCGTTGCGCCCAATTACTCTAAACTAGTAGGCAATAGAATGTTGCTTCCAATAAATGCGTTAAATAGAAACACCAATATACCAGACCGATACAGGGATAGAAAATTACCGCTTAAAATTAAAAGAGGTTTTAAAGATGTCGATGAAATTGAAATTAAGTTACCAACAGATTTTACTATAGAATCATCTCCTGATAATGTTGCAATAGAAAATAAATTCGGCAGCTATAAAGCCGAAATTATAGTTAAAGACGCATCTACGATACTTTATAAACGTGAATTTCTAATTAATGATGGCGAATACCCAAAAGAAGATTACGATGCTTATAGAGAGTTCTATAAAGAAATAAATAAACTAGACAATTCAAAAATAGCATTAATTAAAAACCAGTAATAAATGAGAATTACAACACTATTATTAGGCCTTTGCTTTTGTTTTAACACATTTGCTCAAAATTTTAGTTTTGGTAAAGTATCAAAAGAGGAATTAGAAGAAAAATTTAATCCATTGGATTCTTCGGCAAATGCCACCTATTTGTATAAATATAGAAGAACATATATGCAATATAGACAAGAGGAAGGGTTTTCGTTGGTTACTGAAATACAAGAACGAATTAAGATATACAACCAAGAAGGTTTTGATTATGCTACGAAAGAAGTGAATCTTTATAAAAGAGGAAGTGACGACGAACAAATTTTAAGTTTAAAGGGTTATACATATAATTTAGTAGAAGACAAGTTAGTGGAAACAAAACTTGAAAAGGATGGTATTTTTAAAACCGAAGAATCAAAGTATCATAATCAAGCAAAATTTACAATGCCAAATATAAAGGATGGTTCTGTTGTAGAATATAAATATACAATTACGTCGCCATTTTATTGGAATATTGATGATTTTGAATTTCAGCATGACATTCCCATAAAATATGTTGAAGCTGTATTTGAAGCTCCGGAGTATTTCAATTTTAAACCAATTCCCAAAGGATATTTTGGTTTTAAACCAACAACCGAAGCTAAAAGAGATGTGATAAGATTTTCAAGTTCGCAAAGAGGAGCCGGTGGTTTTAATGGTTCGAACGGAACAACATTTAGTTCTTCGGAATTAGAATTTATAAAAAATACATCAACATATAAACTTTCTAATGTCCCGGCTTTAAAAGATGAACCTTTTGTAAATAATATTAATAATTACCGTTCGGCAGTTAAATATGAATTGTCTTATACAAAGTTTCCACAATCACCTTTAAAATATTTTTCTACAACTTGGGAAGATGTTGTTAAAACTATTTACGAAAGCCCAAGTTTTGATGTTGAGTTAGATAGAACAGGTTATTTTGAAGAAGATATTGATGCACTAATAAGTAGTATTTCAGATCCAATGGCAAGGGCATCATTAATTTATAGTCATGTAAAGAGCAGAGTCAAATGGAATGGCTATTACGGAAAATATACCGATGGTGGTGTGCGTAAGGCATATAAAGACCAAGTAGGTAATGATGCCGAAATAAATTTAATGTTAACAGCTATGTTAAGATATGCTGGGTTAAACGCAAATCCTGTTTTGGTTAGTTCTAGGAACAATGGTATTCCCTTATTTCCAACGCTAGACGGTTATAATTATGTTGTTTCAGCCATAGAAACATTGGATGGTGTTATATTGTTAGACGCTACGAGTAAATACAGTACACCAAACATTTTACCTTTTAGAACATTAAATTGGGAAGGTAGAATTGTTAGAAAAGATAAAAGTTCTTCTACAATAAATTTGTATCCAAAAGAGAAGTCTAAAAAAACGGTATCAATAATTGCAAACTTAAAAGACACTGGTAGTTTAGAAGGGGGAATTAGAACTGTGAAAACCAATCATGATGCCATGATTTATAGAGAGCAATATTTAGAAGCCGATAAAAACCAATATTTAGAAAAGCTAGAAAACAAGTATACTGATATGGAGATAGATGGGTTTGAGGTTAAAAACGAAATGGATTTATCTAAGCCTATTATGGAATCATTTAAATTCACTTTAGAAAACCAAGCAGATATTATAGCAGATAAGTTGTATTTTTCACCTCTATTCTTTTTAAGAACAAAAGAAAATCCATTTAAATTGGAAAAGAGAGAGTTTCCTGTAGATTTTGGCTATCCTTCAAGTAGCAAATACATGATAAATATTGACCTTCCAGAGGGTTATAAAGTTGAAGTTATTCCAGAACCATTAGTTATGACGATGCCAGATAACTTGGGCACATTTAAATACAATATATCTGCAAGCGATAAAAAAATTCAGTTGGTTATAGATACAGAAATAAACGAATCGATTATATCTCCTATATATTACGAAGTTTTAAAAGAGTATTTTAGCAAAATGGTAGAAAAAGAAGCAGAGCAAATAGTATTAACTAAAGTATAGATCCCAATCAGGGTTTTAAACCCTGATTGGGTTAAAGAACTAAAGATATGGACATAAAAAACGCACAGCAAGTAGTAGATAACTGGATAAAAGACCACGGAGTTCGTTATTTTAACGAACTTACCAATATGGCACAACTTACGGAAGAAGTAGGTGAGGTTGCCCGCATCATTGCCCGTCGTTACGGAGAACAAAGCGAAAAAGAAAGTGATAAGGATAAAGATCTTGGCGAAGAACTTGCCGATGTCTTGTTTGTAGTGTTATGTTTAGCAAACCAAACAGGTGTCGATTTGCAACAAGCTTTTGATAAACGAATGGATAAGAAAGCAAAACGCGACCACGATAGGCATCATAATAATGAAAAATTAAAATAAATTATAAGAACTCGTTTAAGCTTTTTGATTGAAGCGAAAATTAGTCATTTTGTGCTCGGTTGAAGACTTTTTTGAGTTGCATAGCAGGGCTACGGAAGGAAGAAAAGACAGGACAGAGCGTCAAGAAACAGTCCAGTGGACTGTTTTAGTGAATGGGACAGAAGGCGCATGGACAAAAAAAGGATAATTTTTTAGCCAATTATGAAAAGTTTAAACGAGTTCTAAGTATATTTGAGCGCTTCTTTTAAGAAGCGTTTTTTATGTCAGTTCGAATCTTTCGTCATCGCTCAAGATAAACTAAAGTCGAGAACTATATGTTAGTTTTTAATTTACAAAATGAATATCACACTTCAAAAATCGCAAATCGCAAATCGTCAATCTAAAGTTACCATTACAGGTTCTAAAAGCGAATCGAACAGATTGTTGCTTTTAAAAGCTCTGTGCCCAACCATTAATCTAGAAAATGTTTCAAATTCAGATGATAGTTGTTTAATGACCGAGGCTTTAAAATCAGTTTCCGAAGTTGTCGATATTCATCATGCAGGTACCGCCATGCGATTTTTAACAGCCTATTTTTCTATTCAAGAAGGCCGTGAAGTAACGCTTACAGGTTCTAAACGTATGAAAGAGCGTCCCATTCAAATTTTGGTAGAGGCGCTTCAAGAACTTGGGGCTGAAATTGAATATGTTGAAAATGCAGGTTATCCCCCTATAAAAATCAAAGGAAAAAAACTGCTTAAAAATAAAGTATCATTACAAGCCAATGTTAGTAGTCAATATATTTCAGCTTTATTATTGATAGCTTCAAGACTTGAAAACGGATTGGAGTTAACACTTAAAGGTGAAATAACCTCAGTGCCTTATATAAAAATGACGCTTAGTTTATTGGACGAAATTGGTGTTGAATCTTCATTTGTTGGAAATACAATTACCGTAAAACCTAACACCCAACACCTAACATCTACAACTTTAACAGTGGAGTCGGATTGGTCTTCAGCATCTTATTATTTTAGTATTGTGGCACTTTGTGACGTTGGAACAGAGATTACACTATCGTCATACAAAGAAAACTCCCTGCAGGGTGATTCTGTTTTGGTAGAAATTTATAAACATTTTGGGGTTACATCAACTTTTAATGGTAATAGTATCACGCTCAAAAAAGAAACTTTCAACGTTCAACCTTTAACTTTAAACTTACAGAATGCGCCCGATATAGCCCAAACCATAGCCGTAACTTGTTTTGCTTTGGGAATGCCTTGTGATTTAACGGGACTTCACACCTTAAAGATAAAAGAAACCGATAGGTTAGTGGCTTTAAAAACCGAAATAGAAAAATTAGGAGGAAACGTTGACATAACAGATAAATCTTTACATCTTTCAGCCTCAAACGCCATAAAAGAATACGTGCCTATTGCGACTTATAACGACCATAGAATGGCTATGGCATTTGCACCATTAGCGCTTAAGACACCAATAGTTATTGAAGATGCTGAGGTGGTTTCAAAATCATATCCAACCTTCTGGGATGATCTTGAATCTATAGGTTTTAAAATAACTAAATAATAATCACGTATTTACTTGACAAGGCCTATCTCACAATCGTATATTTGCAGCCTGATTTTTAAAAGCTAAAGCAAAAACTTTAAACTTTTAAACTTTTAAACT
>LLBY010003734.1_pt12 | contig 41411 bp, 50 predicted proteins | sample 1489401 | NCBI WGS metagenome assembly LLBY01 (sample SAMN04092656, study PRJNA295927) | soil metagenome | biome: Soil prokaryotic community; feature: Bulk soil; isolation source: soil from tomato rhizosphere | host: tomato cultivar Hawaii 7996 | place: South Korea | collected 2011-11-01 | reverse complement strand
GCAGCATGGTCTGCGGAATACCCAATCTCTAATCTCCAGTCTCTCCTCTGCACTTGCCAACGCAGATGTTCCAGACGCAAAAGAAATAACATCCAAGCTCGCGGGTCTAGGTCCTGGTCTTACTCCATCAGGCGATGACTACATCGTGGGCGCGCTCTACGCGGCGTGGATCATTCATCCATTTACAGTTGCCAGTGTTCTGGCACAGGAGATTGCCACCATCTCTGCGCCGCTGACCACATCTCTTTCTGCGGCATGGATCAGGTCAGCAGGGAAGGGGGAGGCGGGAATTTTGTGGCATGATTTTTTTGACGCACTGGTATCCACCAGTATGCCACGAATTCGAGAAACAATGAAAAAAATTCTTGCCGTTGGTGAGACATCCGGCGCGGATGCCCTGGCCGGGTTTGCCGGGGTATTGGCGTCGTGGATAGAACAAAGAGGTCCCTCTCATGGATAAAGATATGAACATTCGCGCGGTCATTTTCGATATGGACGGCGTCCTGGTTGACTCCGAAAAGCTCATCAATGACGCCGCTATCGCCATGTTCAAGGAGAAGGGATTGGTCGTGCAGCCGGATGACTTTTTGCCCTTCGTCGGAACTGGCGAGGCTCGTTATATCGGCGGGGTTGCGGAGCATTATCATTTTCCTCTGGATGTGCCTGCGGCGAAACAAAGGACGTATGAAATCTACCTCGATCTCATTCCATCGCGTTTGAAGCCATTTCCGGGCGTTATGGAATTATTGTCCAGTTGTCGCGCAGCAGGCTTGCTACTTGCGGTCGCGTCCAGCGCCGATCTGGTCAAAGTCCGTGCCAATCTGGGGACAATAGGGGTACCCACTGAGTTTTGGGACGCGGTTGTCACGGGTGAGGAGGTTACAAATAAAAAACCGGCGCCGGATATCTTCCTGTCAGCGGCTGCAAAACTTGGGGTGGAACCCGAAGAATGTGTAGTGGTGGAGGATGCGGTCAATGGCGTACGTGCCGCAAAGTCCGCGGGGATGCGGTGTGTCGCGGTGGAGACCTCATTTCCGGCAGATCGATTGCAGGAAGCAGATGTAGTACGCGCTGCAATCGCGGATGTGACGTTATCAGACCTGGCTCCTCACTGGGAAAGCCATTGAAGTGGGGAACAGCCTCAAAATATCCGCAACAAGAAACTCCGTAAATCCAAGTACTAAAGTAAGGCACAGAAACTCGATTTTTATCTTGACATATTCCTATATAGGAATATAATAAGCACATGGCACGCACACCAACCACTTTCGACCCTTTCAACGCCGTAGCAGAACCAAAGCGGCGAAAGGTCCTGGAAGTGCTTGGCACGCAGGAGCTATCGGTCAATGAGATTGTCGAACGGCTCGGCTGGAACCAGCCGATGGTATCAAAGCACCTGGGTGTGCTGAAAGAAGTCGGATTGGTGAGCGAAAGACGAGTGGGACGCAAGCGCCTCTATCGGGTCAACGCGGAGCGGCTCAAGCCGATCTATGACTGGGTCGCACCGTTCGAACGTTATTGGAACGAGAGCTACGACCGGCTCGACGACGTTTTGGAAGATTTAAAGTCAAAGGAGAAACGAGATGAATGAGCAACCGAAACCCAAACCGGACTTGAAACGCCTGGACCGATTGATTGGCACGTGGAAGCAATCCGGAGAGCTGGATGGAGAAATCACCTATGAGTGGGGCGAAGGCGGCTTCTTCCTGATCCAGCGCGTCGATATGGTGCAATATGGAAACCACATCAAAGGCATCGAGATCATCGGGCACGAGTCCACCTTCGGCGCGGAACCGAGTGAAGATATCAAATCCCGCTTTTATAGCTTCCTGGATGGTATGACGCTGGACTATGTCTACGAAATCGAAGGCGACACCCTGACGATCTGGGGTGGCCAGAAGGGTTCTCCCGCCTACTACAAGGGAACCTTTAGCGAGGACGGAAATACGCTGAAGGGTGGCTGGGTGTATCCAGGTGGCGGTGGGTACGAGGCGGTTTCTACAAGAGTCAAGTGAAAGGAGAAAACCATGTCCACAAAAATGAGTTCTGCATCTACCAATGAAGCCATTGCGAATGTGAAGCATGCAACCAAATCTGTTACAGAAGTTACACACATTGCCGCCCGCATTTCATTGATAGCGGCTGTTGCCTCCCTCGTCTTCCTCGCGGCACTTCATGGCCTTAGCCCAGAATTCAATCCCTCGTCGCGGATGGTGAGTGAATATGCTCTGGGGAACTACAACTGGGTGTTGTCGCTGATGTTTCTGGCATGGGCGCTTAGCTGCGTTGCCTTGGTCTTCGCGGTCAGAACCGATGTGAGGACGCTTGGCGGCAAGATTGGGTTGGGCTTCCTGCTGCTCTCGGCCCTGGGGATGAGCATGGCTGCTGTGTTTGACGTGAATCACAATCTTCATGGTTTGGCTGCCATGATTGGCATGCCCAGTCTCCCGATCGCTGCCGTCCTCATCAGCGTCAGCCTAACCCGCAACCCAGCCTGGACGCCGGCCCGCCGGTCCCTCCTCTGGACCGCGATCCTCACCTGGATGGGTCTCATCCTGATGAATGTCGCTATTTTTACGGGGTTCACACCGACAGGAGAAACCAACCCTGGCGCATGGTTTGGATGGGCAAATCGTTTCCTCATCTTTGCCTACAATGTTTGGCTGATGGCAGTCGCCTGGTGGGTGCTCCAGAGACAGCTATCACATTCCTCATAACCTGCGAAGGTTCACAGATCCTTAGAAAAGGAGATCATGAAATGGCTGAAAAAAAGAACAAAACCGCGATTACAGCGGAGCCCGGCAAACAGGAACTTTTCATTACCAGAGAGTTTGATGCACCTCGTGAGCTTGTCTTCAAGGCACATACCGACCCAGACCTTTACGTCCGCTGGATGGGCCCGCGCGACTTGACCACGACTCTTGAAACCTTTGAGCCTGTCAGCGGTGGGCAGTGGCGGTTTATCCAAAAAGATAAGGACGGCAACGAGTTTGGCTTCCACGGGGTAAATCACGATGTGACAGCGCCTGAACGCATCATAGGCACGTTCGAGTTCGAAGGGCTGCCTGAATCGGGACATGTGATCCTGGAGACAACCAAATTCGAAGCCCTGGCGGGCGGGCGAACTCGAGTGGTCACACAGTCTGTTTATCAATCTGTCGAGGATCGGGATGGCATGATTGCAGCAGGTATGGAAATCGGCGTCGTGGATGGACATGACCGGCTCGACGAAATTCTGGAAGAATTACAAAAGTAGCTTAGTCAGCTTGAGATCTTTTATAAGTAAAGGAAAACGCCATGGGAAAAGTTGTTTTTAACATGACGGTATCGGTGGATGGCTTTGTTGCCGGTCCAAATGACAGCCCGGAAAAGGGCTTGGGCGAGGGTGGCGATGCGCTCTTCAAGTGGTACTTCAGCGGCGACACCGAAATCTCCCTTTCGGAAGGCACGCCTTTGCTCAAGGTCTCACAGCAGAGCGCTGAACTTCTTAAGAATGCACTCGAAACATACGGAGCCGGAGTGTGGGGGCGTAGAACTTTTGACATCGCCGGAGCGTGGGGCGGACATCCCCCTGGGACACCTTGTTTTATTGTTACCCATAACGTTCCCCGGGAATGGGTGTATGAAGGGTCGCCCTTTACTTTCGTCACCGATGGTGTGGAAAGCGCTATTCGTCAGGCAAAGCAAGCCGCAGGCGATAAAGATGTCGTTGTGTGCACGGCAAGTATCTTGCAGCAGTGTCTCAACCTCGGGCTGATGGACGAGATTCACATTGACGTCGCGCCGCTGTTGCTGGGAAAGGGCGTCCGCCTCTTCGACCATCTCGGCATCGAGCCCACCGCATTGGAATGCATACGGGTGGTGAACGCGCCTAACGTAACACACCTTGGATTTCGTGTCCTCAAGTAGCTTTGAAAGGAGAACCGGCATGAAAACAGTCACGTCAAAAGATGGTACGACGATTGCCTGTGATCGGTGGGGAGAAGGTCCAGCAGTGATCCTCGTGGATGGGGCGCTGCAATATCGAGCCTTTGACCAGGGAATGGTGTCACTCGCAGAATTGCTTGCACCGCATTTCACCGTTATTCACTACGATCGTCGCGGGCGCGGCGACAGCTCGGATACACTACCGTATGCCCTCGAACGCGAAATCGAAGATATCGAAGCTCTCATCGACGATACGGGCGGCCCGGCGTCCTTGTACGGAATCTCCTCGGGCGCGGCGCTTGCTATGGAAGCAGCTATCGCGCTCCCGGATAAAGTCAAGAAACTGGCTATATATGAAGCGCCTTATAACGATGATCCCACAGCCCAGCAGGTTTGGAGGAAATATGTCCGAGAACTTAGGCAGCTACTGGACGAGGACCGCAAAGGCGATGCGGTGGGTTTATTTATGATGCTGGTCGGAGCGAGTGCCGAGCAAGTGGAAGAAATTCGCCAGACACCCATGTGGCCGCTCTGGGAATCCATTGCCCCTACACTGGCTTACGATCATATTGCAGCTCTTGGTGAAGATGCCTCCGTTCCTGTGGACAAGGCAGCTAAAGTAGTTGTGCCAACACTTGTCATGGACGGAAGTGATAGCTTTCCATTTATGCATACGACAGCCGTTGCGCTTGCCAACGCCATGCCGAAAGGGCGACACTATACCTTACAGGGACAGACGCATGAAGTGGCAGCAGAGGCACTTGCCCCTGTCCTGGTAGAGTTCTTCAGCTCTTGATAAGAGCAAGTGATCCTCCAGTGTAAGGAAGGCCTCGGGTTGTAACTAGATGAAGCCAGTCACATTCAAGATCCTCTGCCTATCGGGGCGCTATAGCGCCCCGATAGGCCACTTAAATTAGGCGGTCCAACATATGTCTCACCTATCCGGAGAGAGGGGTATCGCATAACACAACCGGTTTGTGATAGCGTAACAACCTTAAGGATCGATTCGTTCCTAGCTGCGTACTCCAGAATTTTTGCATTAATCCAATTTTTATCTTGACACAATAGAACATATATTCTAAAATAGACCAAATATGTAATGATTTGGTTACATGTTCCGTATGAGAAGAGACGTTTTCCAGGCAATTGCCGATCCCAACCGAAGAGCCATTATCGGCTTACTGGCCAACCAAAAGCTAACCGTCAACGCGGTTGCAGAACATTTTTCGATCAGCCGTCCAGCGATTTCCAGGCATATTAAAATCCTGAAAGAATGCGGTCTGGTTGTTGTCCGCCGACAGGGTCGCGAGCGCTATTGCGAGGTAAGGCTGGATAAACTGAGCGAGGTCGCAGAATGGGTCGAGAGATCCCGAAGCATCTGGGAACAGCGTTTCGACCGCCTTGATGAGTACCTGAATGAACTGCAAAAAAAGGAGAAAGGTCATGGCGAAAAATAATGTGGCAGGCGAGCGGAGAAAGCAGGAGGTCTTTATCACGCGTCTCTTCGATGCGCCCCGTGAGCTGGTCTGGCAAGCATGGACGGATCCAGCACATTTCATGATATGGTGGGGGCCAAAGGACTATACCTGTCCATTCTGCGAAATGGATTTTCGCGTCGGAGGAAAATATCTTAACTGTATGCGTTCGCCGGAAGGGAAGGAATATTGGGGCACAGGCGTTTTCCGCGAGATCGTGTCCCTCGAGCGGATTGTTTTCACCGATTCCTTTGCTGACGAAAAAGGGAACGTCGTCCACGCAACGTATTATGGCATGAATGCAGATTTCCCATTGGAGATGCTGGTCACTGTAACATTTGAAGATCAGGACGGCAAAACCAAAATGACCTTGAGGCATACCGGCCTGCCTGCCGGGCCAGAAAGTGAAGGCACACATCAGGGCTGGAGCGAGTCGTTTGATAAGCTTGCCGAAAGCTTGAGGTAAAGGAGAAGGCAACATGGCGAATCGTACAGAGCAAGTGGATGAATTCGTGGAAAGACTCGACCATCCCTTCACGCCCGAAGTGCAGATGATACGAGAGATCATCAAGAATGTGAATCCCCAGATCACAGAGCAGATCAAATGGAATGCACCCTCCTTCAGTTATCAGGGCGAGTCCCTGGTCACGTTTAACCTTTGGGAAAGGAAGCACATTCATCTGGTGTTTCATAACCCGATGATCTCGAAGGTTAAGAGCAAATTATTGGAAGGAGATTACGACCACAGAAGGATGGCGTACTTTACGGACCAAAGTGATATCCAGGTAAAAAGGCCAACTCTCGAAAAAGCATTGAACGATTTAATCAGGCTACAGAGCAAAGCAGAAGCAAGCCTGCCTAAAAAATATATCTGAAACTCTCTGCTCGATGAATAGATTATGTTATTAGGTATTGAGCCATCTCGCTTCAGCGCGCTCCCGGCCCCTGTGACGCCCCTGATCGGTCGTACCGAGACTGCTGGAACGATCGGTGCTTTGCTGCTCCGTGACGATGTGCGCCTTCTCACACTGGTTGGCCCACCGGGGGTGGGTAAGACACGCCTGGGAATCCAGGTCGCAGCGGAGGTTGCCGGTGCTTTCCGCGCCGGGGTATGTTTCGTCGAACTGACTACAGTTCAAGATCCCGATCGTGTGATTGCAGCCATCGCGGCAGCAATGGGATTTGCGGAGTCAGGCTCACAATCGTTACTAGATACGCTCACCAGTGCGCTGCGTGATTTGCAGCTATTACTTGTGCTGGATAACTTTGAGCAAGTCTATCCGGCAGCCCCCGCTATCGCGCATCTGCTTAAACAGGTCTCTGCACTGAAAGTGCTGGTTACGAGTCGCACCGTGCTCCATTTAAGCGGCGAACATACATATAAGGTGGAGCCGCTTCCAGTTCCCAACCTACAAAATGATGCTGACTCCGAAGCCATTATGAGCTCTCCCGCTGTGATGCTGTTCATTCAACGCGCCCGCGCCGTAAACCTGGAGCTTCCACTGGATGCGGCACAATTACGGACGATCGCGGAGATTTGCATCCGGCTGGATGGGATACCCTTGTCCATCGAACTGGCTTCGGCGCGTGTCAATATCTTATCTCTTCAGGCCTTGTTACAACACATCGATCAGCGCCTTGATCTGTTACCTGCCAGTCCGGTAGATGCTCCGGACCATCATCAGACGATGGGGGCAGCCATTGTTTGGAGCTACGATTTGCTGACCGGCGACGCACAGAGGGCGTTTCGCAGGCTGAGTGTGTTTGCTGGCGGCTGTACGTTAGCGGCTGCAGAAGCTGTCTGTAATGAGGTGATGCCAGAGGGTCGCGCTGCAAGCCAGGCCCAACCCATCGGCTTCTGGGATCACATAGCGTCATTGCTCGACCATAGCCTTATTCAGAAGATAGCTACAACCGATGGCGATATCCGCTTCACAATGCTGGAGACTTTGCGTGCATTCGCACGAGAGCAACTCGATGCCGCGGGCGAAGTAGCGACATCCCAGCGCCGACATGCAGCGTATTACTTGCAGTGGGTTGAGGAGACCCAAAACTGGCTCGGCCACCCGAATCCACAAACAATGGAGCAACTGGAAAAAGAATACAGTAACTGCTGCGCTGCCCTTGCCTGGAGTCAGACCGAGGAGGGCGACAGCGCGCTTGGATTACAACTTGCGATTGCTCTTTTTCCTTTCTGGAAGGTCCGTGGCCACTTGAGCGAAGGCCGACAGTGGCTGCATAGCCTGCTCGCCCGGTGTTCCGATCAAACATCAGTCTTAGTGGCTCGGGCACAAGCGTGTGCTGCTGAGCTTGCGCGGCTACAGGATGATTATGCCGACGCACAATCGCGAGGCCAGGCAGGCTGGTCGTTAGCACAGGAGTTAGGTGATAAAGCGGCTGTTGCTCTCGCACTGATCCCCCTGGGCTGGGCAGAGTATACGCGCAATGACTCTGCAGCGGCCCGCAGACGATTCCAAGAAAGCCTCCAGCTTTTCCGTGAGCTGGCGAATCCGGGATATATCGCGAGTGTCCTGCATGACCTTGCCTATCTTTCGCTTGTGCAGGGCAAATATGACGGGGCGCTGGCCTGCTATAAAGAAGAACTGGCTCTATCCCGTTCAAGTGGACACCAGCAGGGAGTCTTTTGGGCGCTGCATGGGATGGGATGTGTTGCACAATACCAGGGCGATCTGCAGCGCGCCTCGTCCTTTTTCAAACAGTGTTTGGAGCTGGCACGTGAATTACGTCATGCTGATGGTATTGCCTTGGTGCTTAATAGCCTCGGTTCCGTTGCCCACCGTAGAGGTAAATATGCGCAGGCAATTGCCTATTATCAGGAGAGCGAACAGATGTGGCGAAGGCTTGGGCGCAAGGCGGTCACGGCACTCGTACTGCGGGAACAGGGCTTTATCGCTCTCCGGCAAAGTGAAATTGGACGGGCAGCCAGGTTATTTACGGAGAGTCTGGTTTTCGCACAGGAACTCAGACGTACAAGGACGATTGTGCCCGGACTTGTAGGGCTCGCGGCAGTGGCCTGTGAAGTAGATGAGTATGAGTCGGCGGTGCGATTGCTTGGCGCGGTTTCGACACAATTGTCGCAGAGCAACCACGTATTGGATGTCATGATCCAGACAGATTACGACAGCGCCGTGGCATCTGCGAAGACAGATCTCGATGCTGTGACGTTCGATCGATTGTGGAGCGACGGAGAAGCATTGTCACTGGAGCAGGCCATTATGGAGGCAGTCACGTTAGCGGTCAAAGCCGAAGCAATGAACTCCAGCGCAGGGCTATACCCTGCCGGCCTGACGGCACGTGAGGTGGAGGTGCTTCGCCTCGTCGCGCAAGGTTTGACGAATTTTAAAGTAGCCACAGAACTGGTCATCAGCCCCCGAACGGTGAATACTCACTTGGGCAGTATTTATCGCAAGCTTAACACCTCTTCTCGGGCCGACGCCACACGCTTTGCGTTGGAACATGGCCTCGTGTGAAATTAATTGTGTCCTTTGGCTCACAAAGTCAGCTTATTGCCTGCCATCACCATTAAAAAGCGCAACAAAAATACGTACCCTAAATCAGTAGGCTTAATCATGTCGAGTGTGCTAACCTGAAAACTTCATTTGCATCGTACTCAGTGATCTGACCATAAGATTTTTCGTGTAGACTATACAGCTTGCAATCAGCCTGGCTCTTTTCGAGCCGTCGTAATGGATCTTTGTGCGTATCAAACTGATATCCACTTGAAGGATTCGATCAATTTACCTCACAAAACCGAGGAGAACGTATGAAAAAAACCGATTCGAAAGCTAGCATGACTGCCTCTCAAAATATCGATCACTATATTAAAGGACTGAACGATTGGCGCGGAGAAATGGTCGCCAGATTGCGCAAGTTGATCCTGGAGGCGGATCCCAATCTCACCGAAGAGTGGAAATGGGATACGCCGGTGTGGTCCTCCAAAGGAAATGTGGTTGCGGCAGGCGTCTTCAAGGATCACGTGAAGCTCAACTTTTTCAAGGGCGCTTCCCTGGCCGATCCAAATCGTCTCTTCAACGCCGGACTGGATGCAAAAGCGACACGCGCCATCGATGTCGCCGAGGGGGAGGAGATCGATGAGGCGGCCCTGAAAGACCTCGTGCGGACCGCTGTTGCCTACAACACATCCAGCAAGAAGAAATAACCAATCTCTGGAGAATTCAAATGAGAAAACTCGTTGTGGCTGAATTTGTTTCACTTGACGGTGTCATGCAGGCGCCGGGTGGCGCTGAAGAAGATACAGAAGGTGGATTTAAATACGGTGGTTGGACCATGCCATATTGGCATGATGATATGGGCGCAACCCTATTCGAGGAAATAAACCAAGCCGATACCTTTTTGCTAGGGCGCAAAACGTGGCAGGGTCATGCCGCAGCGTTTGAGCCTGCTCCTGCAGATGACCCGTTTGCGGGCCTGCTCAATAGCTTGCAGAAGTATGTAGTTTCGACAACGTTGAAATCGGCGGACGCATGGCGAAACTCTAAAATCATCAGTGAAGATGTAGTGCGTGAAGTCCGTAGGCTGAAGGAACAGCCCGGTAAGAAAATTTATGTCGATGGGAGCAGTGTCCTGGTCCATACGCTGGCACAGGCAGATCTGGTGGACGAATATAGTTTCCTTGTTTTTCCCATCGTCCTGGGCAGCGGCAAGAAAGTCTTTCCAGATGGCTTTTACACAGATCTAAAACTCATAGAATCAAAAGCGTTTCCCTCAGGAGTGATGTTGCTACGCTATCAGCCAGACAAGAAATAATCTTGTGAACTACACACTTTTTCACCGGGATGACCTGCCGTATGACGGCAATACCTATGAATTTCAGGGTATTCATCAGGATACCAATGTCTCATTCATCTGGGTTGACATGCCCCCTGGTGGTGCGATACGATTGCATAAGCACCCCTACGAAGAGATCTTCATTATACAGGAAGGCACAGCGACCTTTAACGTCGATTCTGTCACGCTGGAAGCGCGCGCCGGGCAGATCATTATTGTTCCTGCGGAGGTACCACATAAGTTTATGAACTTGAGTGACAAACAGTTGAAACAAATCGATATCCACATTAATAAACAGTTCATTACGGACTGGCTCGAAGACTAATCACAAGCTGATTTACGAGTAAGATACCAATTTCATAGAGGAGAGTTCTAATGGTAAACAAGACCAATGTTCAGGCTGCCCCCACGACGATTTCTATCCCCAAACTTCGCAAGGATTTCAAAGACCGCGTCATCGCCCCCGGCGACTCCGATTATGACAAGGCGCGTACCGTTTTCTATGGCGGTGTAGATCGCCATCCAGCGGTCATTATCAAGGTGGCCGATGCGAACGATGTTTCCCGCGTGGTCAATCTGGCGCGCGAGAGCGGGCTTGAGCTCGCCGTCCGCAGTGGAGGTCACAGCCTAGTCGGGCATAGTGTCACAGAGGGCGGCATCGTCCTGGACCTCTCGAACATGAAGGGCCTGGAAATCGATGCAGCATCGCGTACAGCCTGGGCCGAGACCGGTCTCACCGCTGGCGAATTTACAACGGCCGCTGCCGCGCATGGACTGGCCGTCGGGTTTGGCGACACCGCGTCGGTAGGCATTGGTGGGATTACGCTGGGCGGGGGCGTCGGCTACCTCGTCCGAAAATACGGTCTCACGATTGACAATCTGCTGGCGGCGGAAGTGGTGACCGCAGATGGACAGATCCGCCACGTGGACGAGCAGGCTCACCCGGACCTCTTCTGGGCGATTCGCGGCGGCGGAGGCAACTTCGGTGTGGCCACCCGCTTCAAGTTTAAGCTGCACGAAGTGCCCCAGGTTGTTGGAGGCATGCTCATCCTGCCTGCCACTCCTGAAACGATTGCCGGATTTATCGCGGCGTCAGAGGCTGCCCCCGAAGAGCTTTCCGGGATCGGCAATGTGATGTCCGCGCCGCCGATGCCATTCCTTCCTCCGGAGGCGCATGGCAAGCTCGTCATCATGGCATTCCTTGTTTACGCAGGGAATGCAGAAGCGGGTCAGCGCGCGCTGGCACCGTTCCGGGCGCTTGCCACACCTCTCGCCGATATGCTCAAACCGATGAGCTATCCCGAGATCTATCCACCCGAGGAAGGCGGCGATGCCTATCATCCCCTGGCGATAGCTCGCACGATGTTTGTGGATAAGATCGATCTCGACGTGGCGAAGACAATCTTAGAACACCTGCAAGCCTCGACGGCCATGATGAAGGTCGCACAATTACGAGTATTGGGCGGCGCGATGGCGCGCGTGCCCGTGGATACGACCGCGTTCGCGCACCGCAACTCAAAGATCATGGTGAACCTCGCAGCGTTATATCAAAACCCTGAAGAGAAAACGACGCACGCAGCCTGGGTGGCTGAATTTGCGGAAGCCATCAAACAAAGCGATGAGGGCGCCTACGTTAACTTCCTTGGGGATGAAGACGAGGCTGGCATTCACGCGGCCTATCCTGGACCCACGTGGGACAGGCTGGCGGAGGTCAAGGCTCGTTACGACCCGACGAACCTCTTCCGGCTCAACCAGAACATTGCGCCGGCCTAGAGGGAGAACAGTGCGTCGCACCATCTTATAAAGGATTTTGCCGTTTGGTGCGGCGCACTTTTAATCGAGGATGAATTAACCATGGCTGCAGCTGGACATCAGTTCAAAACCATAGATGAATACATCAGAACGTTTCCGGAGGAGGTTCAACGTATCTTGCATGAGCTCAGGCAAACCATCCAGGAAGCTGCGCCGGAAGCCGAGGAAACGATCAATTATCAGATGCCCACATTTACGTTGAATGGCAATCTGGTCCACTTTGCTGCCTTCAAGAATCACATTGGTTTTTACCCTACGCCGAGTGGCATTGAAGCGTTCCAAAAAGAGCTGTCTAGGTATAAAGGCGCGAAAGGCTCTGTCCAGTTTCCAATTGACGAGCCGCTCCCGCTGCCCTTAATTCGCAGGATCGTGGAGTATCGTGTAAGGGAAAATCTGGAGCGAAAGCAAAAGAAGAAAAGTAAAAAAGGAGAACCCAGATGATCAAGAAGTTCGCGGGTGCATCGATTTGGAGTGAAGACCTGAACAATCTGCTGCCCTTTTATCGGGATGTGCTTGGACTCCGCGTGATTCACGAATCGGAAGGCTTTGTCGTTTTGGGCGAGGATCGATCCGAGAGTGCTACGCTGGGGTTGGGAACACACAGCGAAGTACACGGGCGCAACTCTGATCCGGCGCGCCACATGATCGGCCTGGAGTGTGATGACCTGACCGCGGACTGGAAACGGCTGAAAGAGGCAGGGGTCCAGTTCATCGAAGACCCCACCGAATATGGCAGCGATATGTCGATTGCTACCCTGAAAGATCCAGAAGGGAATCTCGTGCAGCTCTGGCAATACCGGGGCTTGAGCGAACCGGATCCTCGTGGTTGATATTCTGCTTCAGCCCTGGTCAGAGGTTGATCTTCCCCTGCTCCAAAATCTGCTGGGCGACCCGGTCATGATGGAGCATCTTGGTGGGCCGGAGAGTCAGGAACAGATTCTCCGGCGCCATCAGCGCTACTCGCACCTTCCGGAAGATGGGACGGATCACATGTTCAGAATCGTCCTGGACGCCAGTGGCGAGGGCGTTGGGAATGTTGGCTACTGGAAGAAGACCTGGCGCGAGCAATCTGTATATGAAATAGGCTGGCTGGTTCTGCCCAGGTATCAGGGACAAGGAATCGCGACGAGGGCCGCCGCGGCGGCGATCGAGCATGTACGTCATGAGCCGAAATATCAGTTCATGCATGCATTCCCTTCTGTAGAGAACCCGGCTTCGAACACCATCTGCCGCAAGCTCGGTTTCACCTTGCTGGAGGAGTGCCAGTTCGAGTATCCACCCGGACGTTCGATGACGGTCAACGATTGGCGTCTTGATTTGTTGGAAATGTGAAATCCCTTAACCATAGACGAATGGAGAATTGAATTTAGATCATGAAAACATTCCACAGCATTCTGGCAAACTCACTGGTTGCGTTTGTTGTCAATAATTTTGTATGGTTTGCCGTCACGTTCTGGGTGTTCCTGGAAACCAGGTCTGTGATCGCGACGTCCGTCATGGCAGGTGTGTTCACGTTGACGGTTGCCTTTTCGGGCTTCCTGCTTGGCTCCCTGGTGGACCGCTATCCAAAGAAACGGGTCATGATGCTTTCGAGCATTGTCTCCCTTGTCTTGTATGCGATCGCCGGACTTATTTTCATCACGACGTCGAGTGAAGAACTTAAAGACGCCTCGAGCGTAAGACTCTGGGTATTCATCGTGCTGGCTCTCGTTGGCGCGATCGGCGGCAATTTACGCGGGATTGCGATGTCCACGCTTGTGACAATCCTGATCCCCGAAGAGGAGAGAGATAAAGCCAATGGGCTTGTTGGCACGGCCAACGGCGTGGCGTTCCTGGGCGCTTCCATATTCAGCGGATTGGCAGTCGGCTATCTCGGCATGTTCTGGGTGCTCGCGATTGCCATCGTGATGAGCATACTGGTCATGGCTCATCTGGCTACGCTGGCCATTCCTGATTTGCCGAAAAAGATACGGCACGCCCATGACGGTGAGCCAGAGCATGAACATGACCACGATCACCAGGGTGTCGATGTTCGTGGAACGATCCGTGCTGTTCGACTGGTGCCTGGACTCTTCGGACTGATCTTCTTCCACACGTTCAACAACTTCCTGGGCGGTATCTTCATGTCGCTGATGGATGCATATGGCTTATTACTTGTCTCCGTTCAAGTATGGGGTATCTTGTGGGGTGTCTTAAGCCTTGGGTTTATTGTCGGAGGCATGGCGGTTGCCAGATATGGACTCGGGAAGAGTCCACTACGGACGCTATTCCTGGGAAATATCGTGATGTGGAGCATCTGCTCTGTCTTTACCCTCCAGGCATCCATTGTGCTCCTGGCCATTGGCATGTTTGTGTGGCTCTGTTTGATTCCGGCAGTGGAAGCCGCAGAGCAAACCATCTTACAGAAGGTGGTGGAGCCGGAGCGTCAGGGACGTGTGTTCGGTTTCGCGCAAAGTGTGGAACAAGCCGCCTCGCCGATCACGGCGTTCCTGATAGGTCCGATCGCGCAGCTGGTCTTTATTCCATTCATGACGACGGGAACCGGCGTAGATCTGATCGGCTCATGGTTCGGGACTGGAACGGATCGCGGTCTCGCGCTGTTGTTTACCGTTGCCGGATTGATCGGACTTGCCGTGACGCTGTTCGCAATGCGCTCCAATGCGTATCGAACCTTATCGAAAAGATACGAAAGTGAAGCGCGCGAGCCGGAGATGGCAGAACCATCTATAGCATGATGAACATAGACCTCAGCAACATCGCCAGAAACATTATTGACTCTATTTTGTATATGGTCATTGGAACAGCGGATGAGAGTGGGCAGCCCTGGGTTTCACCTGTCTATTTTGCTTCTGAGAAATACAAAGAGTTTTACTGGATGTCTGCTCCCGGTGTGACACATTCCCGTAACATCCTGGTGCGTCCGCAGGTCACGATTGTGATCTTCGATTCGCGGATCGCTGTCGGCAAGGGACAGGCGGTTTACATGTCGGCGGTCGCGGAGGAATTGGCAGGTGTAGAGCTCGAGCGAGGTCTCCAGATTTATAACGGCCGATTTACGAATCCGGCTGAGCATGGAGTGCGCCTCATAAGAGCCGAGGATGTTCGGGAGCTGGCTCCGTATCGTCTCTACCGCGCCATCGCCCGGGAACACTGGGTCCTGGACCCGAACAGCCGCCCTGACCATCGGACGCCGGTGCGTCTGTAGCGAATTGGTAAGTTCTAAGCCTTTGTGTCATAATGTTTATCATCTCGGTAAGGCACCGGAAAAAACAGAATTTAGTCAGAGAGATGATATGCCTTAGACATGAATGAGAAAAAACCTGTAGATGTCGGTAACGTCTGGTGGTTCTGGTTCACCACCAACGCCTTTGCTGTCGATAAGCGCCTGCGCCGTTTTCAGCGCGTTCTGCCGCATGACCCGCGTTGCAAATTCTGTAACGCACCCTTTCAGGGATTCGGTGGAACCTTGATGCGGTTGCTGTTTCGCAAGCAGCGCTCGGCGTTGAACCCTAATTACTGCAATTTGTGTGAGATCGCTTCTCGCGAATTTCCTGGCGGCGCTGAAGTCCCCATGTCGATGCTATTCATCGACGTACGCGGTTCTACGGCACTCTCCGAGACAATGAGTCCCACGGAGTTCAGCCAGTTGATCAACCGGTTTTATAAAGAGGCAACCAAGATCATTATCGATGAAGATGGACTCGTAGAAAAGCTGGCAGGGGATTCGGTCGCGGCGTTCTGGGGCGCCGGCTTCGCGGGAGCGGATTATGTGCGTCGAACCATAAACGTCGCGCAAAGCCTGTTGCGTGCCATGGATCACCAGAAGATCCCCGTGGGAATCGGCGTCCATGCAGGGGTAGCCTACTTTGGCGCGATGGGCACGGCGGATGGACTCGTGGAAATATCTGCGATTGGCGATGAGGTCAATTTGGCCGCGCGCCTGGCGTCCAAGGCGGCCCCGGGAGAGATCATTGTCAGCGAACAGGCGCTCAACGCCGCCGGCATCGACGGTAACGGTCTCGAGTCACGCAGCCTGGATCTAAAGGGAATCAGCGAGCCGGTGACCGTCCGCGTCATGCACGGTTAGTTCATGGTCTTCCATTCCTGATACGAGAGGCAGGAGGAACTTGCTCTATGTATAGAGTTATTCGATCTGGAGAGCTGCAGCCAACTCCCGGAGGCACAATACGATTTGAGGGCGAATCCTATGGTTCGGGTGTTTCGTTTTTTCTTGTGAATAACAAACCCGGTGCCGGACCTGATCTGCACAAGCACCCCTATTCCGAGACCTGGATTGTCCGCAGTGGGAACGCGCGCATCACGGCGGATGGTCAGGACCTTGAGGTGGGGCCAGGAGACATTATTGTAGTGACTCCGGAAACCCCTCACAAATTTAAGAATATTGGCACAGACCGGCTGGACATCATTTGCATTCATGCATCGCCCCAGATGATCCAGGTGATGTTGGAGGAATGATTATGGCAGAAAACAAGCGCAATCCTGCTCTCGAACGCCTTCTTGTTTTCATAGGCGAGTGGGACTTAGAAATCTCGTCCATGTCGTTCCGCACGGATCCGTCAGCCGTAGAGCGCGGGCACAGCTCATTCGATTGGTTGGAGGGAGGTGCTTTCCTGATTCAACATTCAGAGGTTTTTGTAACCGACTTTCCGCGCAGCATCTCGATCATCGCACCCGATGATGCCGCCGAGACGTATGGCATGTTTTACTTCGACTCACGCGGCGTTTCAAGGATCTATAAAATGACCTTCAGTGGGGGGATTTGGACGCTATGGAGAGACTTCCCGGGTTTTTCACAGCGCTTTCAGGGCACGTTCAGTGAAGATCACAACATTATTACCGCTCGCTGGGAGAGGTCCACTGACGGCTCCCACTGGGAACACGATTTTGATCTAACGTATACGAGGGTAAGTAGAGCGTGAGAGGTCAATTTATATGACGACAGTCACATCAAAAGATGGAACTACAATCGCATTCGATCAGTCTGGTAAAGGGCCAGCAATTATCCTTGTGGTTGGTGCGTTCAACGACCGGGCGACGGGAAAGCCTCTGGCGCAATACCTCCAACGGCAGTTCACCGTGTTCAACTATGACCGCCGGGGGCGAGGCGAGAGTGAAGATGCTATGTCCTATGCTATCGAACGCGAGATCGAAGATCTTGGTGCTCTGATTGCCAAAGCTGGCGGATCAGCATACGTATTTGGATATTCTTCAGGTGCAATTCTCGCCCTCCGATCTGCAGCTCACGGACTCAATATTTCACGGCTCGCTTTATACGACCCACCTCCGACAGGAGGCAAGGCGGCGCAAATCGCTCCTCAACTTACGAAGTTCATTGCGGCAGGTCGCCGAGGCGATGCTGTCGAGCTCTTCCAGACCGATGCAGTAGGTATACCTGCCGCTGTTGTAACCCAGATGCGAAACGCGCCGTTCCGACCTGCACTAGAGAAGATGGCGCATACCCTGGTTTATGAATCGACGATCCTCAGTTCATTGCCAGGTGAGCTGATTGCTTCTGTCCGCGTACCCACCCTTGTAATCGATGGGGAGGAAAGTCATATGCTAATACGGCAAGCAGCAGAATCACTAGCAGATGCCTTGCCGGATGGTCGATATTTCACTTTGAAGGGTCAAGGACATGATATTGCCCCGGCTGCTGTAGGACCCGCCCTGGAAGAATTCTTCCAGGAATAGCAACGTGCCAGTCTATGACACAATAACAGTAGAGGAATGGATATGACAAAAGTCATTTTAGGTATGACCATGTCTTTGGATGGGTTCATCAACGACCGCAATGGCAGCGTAGCTGCCCTGTATCCCGACCTGGCTGATTGGCGAGAGACCGACCCGGGGAAGGAATCCATCGAAAATACCGGCGCGGTGGTGATGGGACGAAATTCGTTTGCGATGGCAGAAGACCCGGACTGGTTCGCCGGCAATTACGAATACCAGGTGCCCATCTTTATCCTTACGCATCAACCTCCGAAAAAGCATCCAAAAGAAACTAATCACTTAACATTTACTTTCGTGACCGATGGCCTTGAGAGTGCTGTTCGGCGAGCGAAAGCCGCTGCCGGTGACAAAGATGTAAACGTGATCGGCGCCGCAATGACTGCACAGCAATGCCTCAAAGCGGGTCTTGCCGATGAACTGCATGTTGATATCATGCCTGTGTTTCTGGGCGGCGGTTTGCGACCCTTTGAAGGCATTGATGATGGGCAGATTCAACTCGAAAGAATCGAAGTGATCGAGCTGCCCGGCGGCAGGACACACCTAAAATTTCGGATCGCCAAGTAGGGCGGGTTGGCTGCGTAGCGTCCCCGGAGTGAAGCGCAGGGGGCAACCTGCCAAATTGTTGACAGCCAGATAGGAGAATCCATGTCTTTTCAAGCATACTTAGATAATATCGAAGAGAAAACAGGCAAGACGCCCAAGCAATTTATTGCAGAGGCGAAAAAAAAGAACCTTACAGAATCCAAAGACATCATTGCCTGGTTGAAAAATGACTACGGATTGGGCCTGGGACATGCGAGAGCCATTGACTATGTCATCCGTCATGGACCACAATTTACGGTGCGGCAGAGAACAGGACCTCACCGCGACGCATCCGGCACGTTAAAGCTCGAAGGCAAGTCGAAGCAAAAAGGCAATAGCGATCTGCCGAAAAAACTGGGCGCGCCCGCCGAACGGGCCCTTACCGCTGCCGGCATCAAAAAGCTTAAGGATCTGACGAAGTTTAGCGAGGCCGAGATCAAACAGTTGCATGGTGTGGGACCCAATGCAATCGGGAAGCTTCGTCTGGCATTAGACGAAAACGGTTTGTCGTTCGCCAGCGAAAAGAAGAAAAAAATAAAGTGAAGAAGCAAGTACTGTTTATACAGGGCGCAGGGGAGGGCGCATACGAAGAGGACAAGAAGCTTGCCGCGAGCCTGCAGCATTTACTTGGTCCAGAATACAAGGTCCATTACCCGGCCATGCCGGACGAAGAGAATGCGCCATATGAACTGTGGAAGCATCAAATTGAAAAGGAGCTGGCTACGATGCAGGGACCAATTATCCTCATAGGCCATTCAGTTGGCGCTTCCATTCTCATTAAGTGCATGAGCGAAATTGAGGCAAAGAAAGCGATTGTCGGCATTTTTCTAATGGCCAACCCATTTTGGGGCGGGAGTGGCTGGCGGTACGAAGGCTACGAGGAGGTTGCATTACCCAAAGGGTTTGCTGCTAGGCTCCCGAAGCGCGCGTCAATATTTCTTTACCATAGCCGTGACGACGAGGTGGTACCTTTTGCGCATCTGGCCCTGTACGCAGAACACCTGCCACAAGCAACCATCCGTAAATTCGAAGGGCGCGGGCATCAGTTTAACAATGATCTGTCCGAAGTCGCGGCAGATATAAAAAGCTTATGAGTTACGCCTTTTCCATTCTTAAAGGACGAGTCATGCTCGAAGGAGTGATTCTGTTTCCCCAGTATGCCTTGAACAGTTGGGGTTGGAGCCCGGTCATCTACAGCCTTGATTACAATAAGTTTCAAGGAGAATTCATATGAATTATGTCTCGGTGAATGGGCTTAATATGTATTATGAAATTCATGGCGAGGGTCAGCCGCTGGTCCTCTTACATGGCGCGTTCTCGGCAATCGGCACCTCGTTTGGAAAGATCCTGCCTGGGCTGGCGAAAACGCGCAAGGTCATAGCCTTCGAACTGCAGGGACACGGCCGCACCGCGGACATTGACCGCCCGTTGACCCTCGAAGCCATGGCCGAGGATGTGGCTGCAGCACTTCCCCAGCTCGGAATCGAGCAGACGGACGTGCTTGGATACAGCAGCGGAGGTAACGTTGCGCTGCATTTCGCCGTCCAGCATCCCGAGATGGTACGCAAGCTGGTGCTGATGTCGGTGAGCTACACATTAGGTGGTATCCACCCCGGGCTCATGGAGGGCATGGGTGAAATGAAGCCTGAGATGATGTACGGCTCGCCCTGGCATGACGAGTACATGCGCATTGCGCCGCGTCCTGAGGATTTCCCCCGGCTCTTCGAGAAGAAGACCCAGATGGACCGCCAGATCGAGGATTTCTCCGCGGAGGCGATCCGCGGCATCAAAGCGCCCACGCTTTTGATGATCGGCGATTCCGATCTCATCCGCCCTGAACACGCCGTGGAATTCTTTCGTTTGCGCGGAGGAGGAGTCTTTGGAGATACGCCAGCTGGCTTGCCGAGCTCACAGCTCGCCATCTTACCCGGTACATCGCATGTCAACATCGTCGATCGCGCCGACTGGATCGTTTCGATGGTCGATTCCTTCCTGGATGCTCCTGTCAAGGACCAATAAAACGGAGCTGTCATTCCCTTGTTCGATGGTTTTACTCATAGGCAAATTGAAGCGCAAGAAGTGGTCATTCACCTCGTTCAAGGGGGCAGTGGCGACCCGGTCTTGCTTTTACACGGTTACCCGGAGACCCACATCTGTTGGCATCGCGTGGCGCCGATCCTTGCCGAGAGATTTACGGTTATCTGTCCCGATCTTCGTGGTTACGGCGATAGTAGTAAACCGGCAAGCGACGCGGAACACCTGGCGTATTCCAAGCGTGTGATGGCGCAGGATCAAGTCGAAGTGATGCAGAATTTGGGCTTTCATGAGTTTGCCGTCATTGGACACGATCGTGGAGCGCGTGTGGCACACCGCATGGCACTGGACCACCCCAGGATCATCACAAAGCTTGCCCTGCTTGATATCGTTCCGACGAGCTGGGCGTTCGCTCACGTTGATAAAGACATCGCAACCGCGGCTTTTAATTGGTTCTTCTTGATCCAACCCGATGGATTACCCGAGCGGCTCATCGGTGCCGAGCCTGTTTTTTATCTCCGATGGATTCTCGATCATTGGGCAGGTCAGAGAGGCGCCCTGGCGCCGGAAGCCCTTGCAGAATATCAACGCTGTTTTGATATGGACGCGATTCGCGCGATCTCAGAAGAGTACCGCGCCTCGGCAACGATTGACCTCGTCTATGACGAAGCTGACAGGGAGAAAAAGATTTCCTGTCCCACACTCGTGTTGTGGAGTGCGACCGGAATGTGGGCGGACTATGACATGTTGGAGATATGGAAATCGCGAGCCGAACATGTTCAAGGTGTTGCTCTGGATTGTGGTCACTTTTTGCCAGAAGAAGCTCCGGAACAAACGGCCGAGGAGCTGATCCGCTTTTTATCGCAGGACAAAGTTGTGAATTCATGAGAAGAATTAACGAGAGCAAAGTAATGACTGGGGACTGGGAGGCGCTCCGGGGCGCGATCGATGGCGAAGTCACTCTGCCCGGTTCGCCTGCATATGAGCACGTAACCAGACCATTCAATGCCCGATTTCATGAGGTGCAGCCAAGCGCCATCGTCCTGTGCGCGACACCACAGGATGTCTCTGAAACCATCTCCTTCCTGCACCGGCATGGCCTGGAGAATGCGATACGAAGTGGAGGACACTGCTTTGCCGGGCACTCTTCGACTCAAGGCGTCCTCATCGATGTCAGCCCTATGGATTCGGTATTGGTTTCCGGCAGTGCAGCGACGATAGGAGCCGGGGCCCGGCTCGGCAAGGTATATGAGGCATTGCAGGAACATAACGTTACTATCCCTGGTGGCACCTGCCCTCCCGTGGGCATCGCCGGCCTGACGCTGGGAGGCGGGCTGGGAATCCTCGGCCGGAAGTACGGGGTGACATCCGATCTGTTGGCCGGGGCTCAGATCGTTCTCGCTGACGGCCGTATCCTCGAGTGCGACGAGAGCCACCACACAGACCTGTTCTGGGCGCTGCGAGGTGCAGGCAGCGGCAATTTCGGTGTTGTCACCTCACTTGTCTTCCGGACTGTCCCTGTCCCAGAGATCACGAATTTTCATCTGAAATGGCCATTTCGCCATGCTGTCAGTATTATTGAGTCCTGGCAGCGCTGGGCGCCCAACGGCCCCGATGAGCTTGCAGCCAGCTTGAAGATCACCACGACTGGCGATTTGGACCAGCCGCCCTCTGTGGATGTCTATGGGGCGCTGATGGGAACCGAATCTGACGCAACTGGCTTACTGGACGAGCTCGTGGCCCGGTCAGGCTCCGATCCAGCCTCAGCTTCGAGTAAGCAAATGACCTTTTCTGAGACGAGGCACTTCTGGGCCCACCTTGGTGCAGCGGAAGCGGCGTCTCCGGAAGATGTACAACCGGAGCTGGCGCAACAGCCCTATCTCTTCACAAAATCGGAGTTCTTCAGGCGAACCCTGCCCACGGAGGCGATTACGGCCCTGGTAGAGAACCTCCCGCTCGGACGCGTCTCAGGGGAGTCTCGCGAGCTGGATTTTATGCCCTGGGGCGGCGCCTACAACCGTGTCAGACCCGATGCCACTGCCTTTGTACACCGCGAGGAGGTATTCCAGCTCAAGCACGCGGTCACCGTTGATCCCGAAGCACTGGCAGACGAGAAGACCGGTGCTCAAAACTGGCTTGGTCGGTCATGGGCGTCCGTGCATCCATGGGGCTCTGGAAGAGTGTTCCAAAACTTCGTCGACCCGGAACTCGATAAATGGGCAGAAGCATACTATGGTACTAACTATGAGCGCCTGATTCGAGTCAAGGCGCAATACGATCCAAGCGGGTTCTTCCATTTCCATCAGTCAATCGCGGCATCTTGATTAGACAGTAGCTCGCATAAAGCCTCGCGCGTTTGGCACGCGAAGAGAAATCATAAACTCCGATTAATTGGAGGTAGACGAATGCTTTTTAGCTTTGAAGAGAGGGTATCGGACTCGCCTTTTGTCGAAAGGATTTGGCACAGTCACACGGAGCGAACCGGCTCTTTTCTGTCTATTGCTGCAAGTCAGTGGGAGATGGTCGTATCCAGGTTTCGTGGTGAAACGGTTATGACCGTTCGCGGACCCGAGACCAAAGTCACACCGTTCGATGTCACTTTTACAGGCGGCGAGTATTTTGGCATCATTTTCAAGCACGGGACTGTATTGCCTTATTTGCCGCCAGATGCGATTGTCGATGGCGATGTGGATTTGCCGAATGCATCGGCCAGGTCTTTTTGGCTGAATGGCCTGAGATGGCAATTTCCTACCTATGAAAATGCAGATACATTTGTAAACTGGCTCGTGCGGGAAGAGGTGCTGGTTTGTGATCCGGTCGTCAGGTCTGTGCTGCGAGGCGAACCGCAGGACTTGTCCCCGCGTTCCATACAGCGCCACTTCGTCCAGACGACCGGTTTGACACAGGGCACAGTTCGGCAAATCGAACGCGCCAGACGCGCCACCCTGTTCTTACAACAGGGCGTTTCGATCCTCGACACGGTCGATCTCACCGGTTATGCCGATCAGGCACACATGACCCGCGCTCTGAAACGCTACATTGGGAAAACACCCACTCAAATCCTCAATAAAAGCGAGTCTGTGCAGACGTCGCTGCTATTCCAGACAGAGCTTTTGCGCTAACCTACGATTCTTGTATTAATACATAGCCACACAGGGGACTGTTTGGCCTGAGTTACTCCTACCGAATCTTTAAAATGGGGCTTCAGCCGATGTCGTTTTTATTCAAGACAACGCCTTTACGCTGATATATTATTTATTTGTTAACCATAGCGTAAAGGAGAACAGAGATGAGAAAAGTAGTTTCGTGGTTGTTCATATCGTTGGATGGCGTTGTGGAAGCGCCGAACGAATGGCAATTTGATGTCTTCGATGAGGATATGGGCGCAGCTATTACCTCTCAGATGGAAGCGGAGGATGCCATGCTGATGGGGCGGGTGACGTATCAGGAGTTCGCGTCGTTCTGGCCGACTGCTACGGACGAGCCCTTTGCAAGTCATATTAACAAGACGCCAAAGTACGTGTTTTCAACAACGCTCCAGGAAGCTGAGTGGGGGAACTGGGATCCACCAACATTGATCAAAGGTAACCTTGCAAAGCAGATCAATATGTTAAAGAAGCAAGCCGGAAAGAACATTGGAGTGAGTGGTAGCCCAACGCTGGTCCGGTCCCTGCTGCAAGAGGGTTTGCTCGATGAGCTTCAGCTTATGATTCATCCTGTTGTCGTCGGTAAGGGAAAGCGTCTCTTTACGGAAGATGTCGATCTAAAGAAATTACAACTCGTTGATTCAAAAGTGACCAGTAAAGGCGTTGCCATCCTTACTTATCAACCCAACAAGCAAGAATAACACTCCGCATCAATTGAATCACCGGCAGATAAAGACTTGCTACTCGATTGCAAACAGAGCCTGAGGGGAATTAGGCATGGATTTCTTGAATACAATCCTTCGTCTGTAAATATTCATCTTGCTAGCACCCATCCTAGGCTGCTGCGGAGCAGGAAAATTACAGGCAAAAATGCGTACCCCAAATAGGTAGGTCTGATGCTGCACAATATGCTAACCTAAGTAATTAATCGTGGGCCTGGCTTTCAGCTTTCTGATCGGAATGCGTGCCCACCCATGGAGGCGCTTTGAAAAAGGAAAATTCCATGCGGACAGTAACCTCTAAAGACGGTACAAAAATTGCCTTCGAAAAAGTTGGATCTGGCCCAGCCGTCATCCTGGTCAACGGTGCGATGTCATACCGCCGCGCCTTTGACAGGACTCTGGAGGATTTGGCGGAACTGCTCGGCAAACACTTCACGGTCTACGATTACGACCGTCGCGGCCGCGGCGAGAGCGGCAATACCGAGCCGTTCACAAAAGTGCGAGAGATGGAAGACATTCAGGCACTGGTGGAGGAGGCCGGTGGGGAGGCGATGCTGGTCGGCTTTTCCTCCGGTGGGGCTGTGGCGCTGGAGACGGCAGCGGTTACGCCGGGCGTCACGAAAGCCTTTGTATACGAGGTGCCATTTATCGTCGACGACACTCGCCAGCCTTTAGACGATTATGAAGGGCAGACCTCCAGACTCGTTGCCGAAGGGAAGCTCGACGAGCTGATCGAATACTTCATCACAGAGGTGGCCGGTGTTCCCGCGGAGTTCGTCGGTGGTATCAAGCAAGACCATACGATGTGGGCACGTATGCGTGCTATTGCTCCCACCATTCCGCATGACGCCGCCTTTATGAGCGAGTTCATGAAGGGCAAGCCGCTGCCGGCGGGCTATTGGTCCAAGGTCAAAGTGCCGGTGCTGGTTGGCGATGGTGGCGCCAGCCCGGCCTGGTTACACCATGCTGCCGAGGCGCTGGCCAAGGCGTTGCCCCATGCCAGCCGCAAGACCTTCGAGGGCCAGACTCACTCGGTTGACCCCAGGGTGCTCGCGCCGGTTATTATCGAATTTTTCAAGGAATAATTATGAAACCACGAATTACGGTTCTTACTATCGGTGTTGATGACTTGAAAAGAGCCCTCGCATTTTATCGCGACGGACTCGGGCTAAAGACCGAGGGGATCGTCGGCCAAGAATTCGAATACGGGGCTGTCGCCTTTTTTGATTTAGAAAATGGCCTGAAGCTGGCGCTTTGGCCGAGAAAGAGCATTGCTCACGATTCCGGACTTGCGCTTCAAAAACCGAGTGGCACGGAATTCACGATGGGACACAATGTGAATAGCAAACAGGAAGTCGATGAAGTACTTGTACAGGCTCAAAAAGCAGGAGCTACTATCGTCAAACCGGCACAAGACACGTTCTGGGGAGGATACTCGGGATACTTTCAGGATCCAGATGGACATCTTTGGGAAGTGACGTGGAATCCCGCCTGGAAAATTGAAGATTAATCGAGCAAGAATTGGCGCAAGCGACTTCATCCAGGTGATGTCTAGTATGAAGGGTCAAAATCTTTACTAATCCAGATATTTAATGGTTTATGGTTGTGAAAGGAGAGAAGGTGGAATCTCTAACAAACGAAGGTCAGAAGCCACGTGGCGCCAATCAACTCTTGCGTTTACTTGGCTCGCAGTCTGCATCTACCTATGCCAATCAAGTCATTGCCTTCGTCATCCCGTGGCTGGTGCTGACGCGCACCGGGAGCGCGGTCAGTGCCGGAACTGTTGCCTTTGCGATGGGAATCGCGGCCTTCGTGGGCGTGATGACTGGCGGTTTGATCACAGACCGGATTGGTGGTCGAAGAGTATCTATCATCGCCGATGTGCTGAGCACAGTCACTGCATTCCTGCTAGGCATCGCTCTGTTCTTTGACTATTTCTCGCTCTGGCTCGTCATTGTGTCGCAGATCATCGGCGTCTTCTTTGACGGACCGGGGCAAATTGCCAAAAACACGCTGGTTCCAGCCGCGGCCACAGAACAGGACGTCCCGATTGTGCGGGCAATGGGCATACAACAAACTCTGCAGAATGTGGCGAACTTTGTCGGTCCGTTGAGCGCCGGTTTCCTGGTCGCTCTCTTGAGTGAGAGCATTACCCTGATGTTTGCCAGTATGCTGTTTGCGGTTTGTATCCTCCTGGTCGTTGGCCTGCCGCGTAAGGTGACACAACATGAACATCCCATGAGCTTGAGGCAGGCGTACGAAGATATGCGTGAGGCGCTGCAATTCCTCATCAAAGATCCTTTCCTTGGCCCCATGCAGATTTTTGGGCCGTTTTTCGCCTTCGTGGTTGGCCCCGTAAGTGCTATGGTCATTCCGGCCTGGTTTGTCTTTGCGGAGCAGAGCGCGGCGCAACTGGGGATCTTCCTGGGCGCGCAGGCGTTGGGGGGAATGATTGGTGGCTTTATCTTTGCTGCCTTCGCACCTAAAGTGTCGCAGCAGAAATGGCTGCTTGGCGCCACGAGCACCTACGCCCTGGCTTTACTCGGACTTTATTTCTTACAGCCCGGATCAGTCCCTGCGCTGGTGGTCAGTTTCCTGGCAGGTGTCGTCTTCACAGGCATTATGGCTATCCCTTATTCTTCCTTTTATATTCGCACGCCTGAGAGGCTACTCGGGCGCGTAAATAGCCTGGGAGCTGGGATGGGATTTATTGTCATTGCGTTAGCTTCCCTGTTCTTTGGCTGGCTCATCAATGTCACGTCTGCCAGAATCGGCTTACTTGCCTGTGCCATCTTGATGGGACTTATCGCGCTTGGCGTTGGACTGTTTCCCTTCATGAAGTATTTGGATGAAACGGTAAATCCTGAGAGGGTTGGTGAACCGACGAATAGCAACTAGCTTATCGAAATGGAGATCGTATGGAAAATATTTTATCGGTGAGGAGTATGGATGAGCTGCAGCGCTCGTTGTCCGGCAGCGTGATCCGCCCCACGGATGCTGAATACGACGAGGCACGCCGCGGGTTCAACGCGCTCATCGATCGCCATCCGGCGTTGATCGCGCGTTGTTTGAACGCCGATGACATTGCGATTGCACTTGGTTTTGCCCAGAACCATGCGCTCGAGGTGGCCGTGCGCGGAGGAGGGCATAATCCTGCCGGTCATTGTGTCTGTGAGGGCGGGCTTGTGATCGACCTCTCGCAGATGCGCAATGTGGAAGTGAATGCCGAGAAACGAATCGCCCGCGCGGATGGGGGCGCGACCTGGCTCGACTTCGACACCGCGACGCAAGCCTTCGGGCTTGTCACACCAGGGGGCGTCGTTGTCTCAACCGGTGTCGTGGGGCTGAGTCTGGGGGGCGGCATTGGTCACCTGACGGCACAGTACGGCTTGACCTGTGACAACATCCTGAGCGCCGAGTTGGTCACGCCGGATGGGGCGATTGTTCACGCAAGCGACGAAGAGCACCCGGATTTGCTCTGGGGATTGCGCGGCGGAGGGGGCAACTTCGGTGTGGTCACGCAAATAGAGTTTCGCTTGCACCCGCTCCGGCATGTTTTGGGCGGCCGCCTTGTGTACAGAGGCGCCGTCGTTCGCGATGCCATGCGCTCCTACCGCGATATTGTTAGTCGTTCTCCCCGTGAGCTCAGTTGCCAGGTGTCGCTTGGCGTGGACGAAGCGCTGGTGCCGGTACTCGAAATATTCCCTTGTTACACGGGCTTGGATGAGAACTCTAAAGAGTTGCAAATATTGCGATCCATACCTGGACTCATCGAAGATGGATTACGAAGACATTCTTTTCTTGCACAACAGCGCGTGATTGATTCGACATATGGCGCGAATCGGCACTACTGGAAGGGTCACTTCGTGCGCGAGATCCCGGATGAGCTGCTCGATGAGATACTGGAGCGTATCCTCGCCCTGGGCCGTCCGCCGGGGGGAATCATGATCGAATCGCTGCATGGCGCGCCGAAGGATGCCGACGCGCCTCCCGGGGCCGTTGGCTTCCGACAGGCCGCGTTCAACGTCAGTGTGATGGCCGTCTGGCAAGACCCTGATCTCGACGCGGAACAGATTGGCTGGGCGCGCGAATCGGCGGCGGCTCTCGAGCCCTGGTCGTTCAGCGGCGGAGGGTATGTCAATTACATGCAGGCCGACGAGCCGGTCGAACGCGTGCGCGCGACGTTCGGTGCCGAAACATTCGATCGCCTTCAGAAGCTCAAGCAAAAATATGACCCGCGCAACATCCTACGCCGTAACCAAAATATCCCACCGCTCTAATCGTACCTGCACACGATAGAATAAATACAATAAAATTGCCCGTATGAATATCCATTTGATTGATGGTACATATGAACTCTTCCGAAACCATTTCGGCGCGCCTCCGAAGAAAGCTCCCGATGGACGCGAGGTCGGGGCGACGCTGGGGCTACTGCGGAGCCTGCTGATGCTGCTGACAAGCCCGGGAGTAACACACGTCGGCGTGGCATTTGACCACGTGATCGAGTCGTTCCGTAACGAGCTCTACGCGGGATATAAAACAAGTGAGGGAGTCGATCCAAATCTCCTTGCACAATTCCCGCTCGCGGAAGAAGCCGTTTCTGCCCTGGGCGTCGTCGTTTGGCCCATGGTGGAGTTCGAAGCAGACGATGCATTGGCCACCGCCGCGAGACGCTTCAAAAGGAATAAATCTGTGGAGCAGATCCTCATCTGCTCTCCGGACAAGGATCTGGCGCAGTTAGTGGAAGGTAACAAAATCGTCTGCTGGGACCGACAGCGCGACGTTATCATCGACGAGGCAGGGGTAGTGGAAAAGTATGGTGTCAGTCCCGAGTCCATCCCGGACTGGCTTGCGCTGGTGGGAGATTCCGCAGATGGCTATCCTGGAATCCCGGGCTGGGGAGCCAAGTCTGCTTCGGTGGTCCTGGCACACTACAGGCACATGGAGACAATCCCGGATGACCCTGGAAAGTGGAAAGTGAGCTCCATCAGCCCCGGACGCGCCGCGAGCCTGGCACAAAGTCTCTCACAGCGACGTGAAGAGGCTTTGCTCTATAAGCAACTGGCTACCACCCGCGAAGATGTCCCGCTTACAGAAAAGCTCAATGACCTGAAATGGCAGGGCGCGTACCCGCGATTAAATAAGTTATGCTCCGAGTTAGGAGAGCTGCGAATTCCAGAACGGATTCCGCGCTGGCGTTAGGGGTCGAATTTTATAAAGAGCGCCCGGAAAGCGAAAGCATGTTGCTTACATTTGACGATAGACCTTCGGACTCACCGTTTGTGGAAAGGATCTGGCGTTCGCGAAGTGAGCGCGCGGGCATGTTTCACTCCATGGCCATGAGCCACTGGGAGATGGTCGTCACAAAATACAATGGCAACACGATCTTCACAGTGCGCGGCCCCGAGTCTAAAGCGACGCGGCTACAGCTTTCTTCTGTAGGTGCAGAATGGTTTGGCATACGGTTTAAGCTGGGGACTGTGATGCCTTATCTTCCCGCAAGCAGTCTGGTGGATGAAGATGTGAACCTGCCAGACGCATCCAGCAACTCCTTCTGGCTGAAAGGATCCGCATGGCAATTTCCCAGCTACGACAATGCGGACACATTTGTAGACAGGCTTGTGCGTGAAGGTTTGCTGATCCGGAATCCGATCGTATTGATGGCATTACGAGGCCAACTGCGGGATGTGTCTATAAGGACGGCCCGGCGCCATTTTCTGCGGACAACCGGGTTGACACAGAGTGCCATTCATCAAATTGAACGTGCCCGGTACGCCACTATTCTTTTAAGGCAGGGTGCATCCATCCTTAATACCGTTTACGAAGCAGGCTATTCTGACCAGCCGCACTTGACAAAGTCGCTTAAACACTTGATTGGTCAAACTCCTGCACAGATCATGGGGAAAGGCGAACCGCAGCAGTTGTCCTTTTTATACAAGACAGATCCGCTTTGCTAAGCTACCCTTCTCCTGTTGGCCATCAAGAGCCGAGGAGAGCCTGCATGAGAAGATTGATTGCAACGGAATATTTGACGCTGGATGGTGTCATGGAAGCGCCTGGAAGCGAAACCTCGCTTGGGGAACGCGGCGGGTGGTCCTTTTTGTTTTCGAGCGACGACCATCGCCAGTTCAAGTGGGAGGAACTGTTGGCGAGCGATGCTCTTCTCCTGGGGCGCACAACCTATGAAATTTTTGTCGCTGCCTGACCAGCACGGACTGGCGAATTTGCTGACCGAATGAACAGTCTCCCGAAATATGTTGTTTTTTCCTCGCTGGATAACGTAGAGTGGAATAATTCCTATCTGATTCATGACACAACGCATCTGCTGGAGGGAATAGACGAACTGAAGCAACAACCTGGCCAGGATATTCTGCTCACAGGCAGCGCTGACCTGTTCCATACGCTCAGGCAACAGAACCTGATCGATGAATATCATTTCATGGTGTATCCAATTATGGTGGGAACGGGAAAGCGTCTTTTCAAAGATGGGAACAATATCCCTCTGAACCTTGTCAAATCTCAGACCTTGAGCTCAGGGGTTGTTGTTCTCATTTATCGTCCACAACCAACAGTCTGAAAAGGAGATTTATTACTATGGCAAAAGTGACCTCGAAAGACGGTACCACAATCGCGTTCCAGAAATCCGGCCAGGGTCCTGCGGTCGTTCTGGTAGGTGGTATCTTGGGGGACCGCTCACAGCAGGCGCCACTTGCCGCACTTCTGGCAGAGCATTTCACCGTGTTCAATTACGACCGCCGCGCGCATGGCGAGAGTGGAGATACTTCTCCCTACGCGGTGGAACGTGAGATCGAAGACCTGGAAGCGATGATCAAGGAAGCTGGGGGTTCTGCGTTCGTCTATGGCACGTCAGGCTGCGCGGTTCTGGCTCTGGAGGCGGCAGCACATGGGCTTGCTCCCAGGATGAAAAAGCTTGCCATGTGGGAACCGCCTTACATCCTAGATGATAGCCGTCCCCCGGCACCGGAGGATTATCAGGAACGACTCGTCGAATTATTGGCAGCCGGTCAGCGGGGAGATATGGTGGAGCTGTTCTTTACGAAGGCAGTAGGCTTACCGGCTGAATTCGTTGCCCCGATGCGACAGGCACCATTCTGGGCAGCGCAAGAGGCTATGGCGCACACGCTCATCAACAATGCCAAGATCATGGGAGATTTCTCAATACCGGTTGAGCGAGTGCGGGCCGTGAGCATACCAATCCTTGTCATGGATGGTGGAGAAACTCCGTGGCTCAGCCATGCGGCGCGAGCGGTCGCAGAGATCCTCCCAAATGTAGAACGCCGCACGCTGAAGGGACAGCCACACAATGTGGCCCCGGAAGCAATCGCTCCCGCGCTTATCGAGTTCTTCAAACAGGGATGACAAACCGCTTTAAAATGTTCCCGCCAGGGAAATGGCTGTGTAAACCAATGAAAGTGATAAGAGAATATTGACGACCATCTTCAGACGCGGATGCTGAAGTTGGCTCTTGATGGCTGTCCCAAATAAAGCCCAGGTGGAAGTCGCACAAAACGCAACGATGGCCAGGAAGGTAACGACTAAAAGCAATACGATGATGTTTTGGGTCATCGTGACCAGGAATGCTGAAAATAGGGTGAAGGCATAGACGAAGAGTTTTGGATTTAATATCTGTAATACGAAACCGTGCACAAATCCTAAAGGCTGGCTCTCTTTTTCCGTGAACGTGTAGCTGGCTCTTAAAATTGAAAAGGCAAGATAAAGAATATAGACGGCGCCAGCATAGCGCATGATCGGTTCAAAGGCGGGAAAGCTCTTAACGATGGTTGTGGAAAGCAACCCGCTTAAGAACATCAGCAGAAACACGCCGGTTGCCAGACCTGCCTGGTAATGTAGTGTATTCTTGTAGCCATGTATGACGGCGAGGGAAGCACTCGAAATGTTGCTGGGTCCAGGTGTAAAACTGGATATCAGGATGTAGGAGAGAATAGGAAATAAGCTGGTTGTCATGGGTAAAAATTTAATATCGAACATGGTGCGCATATTTCCCCGGTGTGACGCCGATGATCTTCTTGAATTGGCGTGTCATGTGACTTTGACTGCTGAACCCAACCTCCGCAGCCACTTCGGCCAGAGACAATCCTGCCTTAATCAGTCGCTGTGTGTGCCGGATGCGCACGCTTTCCAAATAGACGTAAGGGGGCATGCCAACCTCGGCGCGGAACGCACGCAGGAGGTAATAAGGACTGAGTGCTACGTGTTCAGCCAGCGCCCGCAAGCTTACGTTCTCAGCAAAATGTTCATCGATATACTGGCGCGCTTGTCGTATCGCGTGTTTCTCTTTCCCCAGGTGTCCTTCCCTGGAAGTAGTGTCCGCATACCGTTTGATGAGCTGCGCCATCACCCAGAGTAGGCGTGACTCCGATTCCAGCATGCCAGCTCCTTCGAGGATCGCCTGGTGTAGAGATGAAATATGGTTGGTGGCCCGGGGATGATCTATAAGCACTTCCTTAAAAAATGGAAGCACGTGATGCCCCGTCAGCTCATACGCGGCGGTCTCCATCAGAGGTAGAGAAGGATACAACGCACGCAGTTCAAACCCTTGTGTATCTGCGGCTTCTCCTGTATGCACCACTCCCGGATTGATCAAAATCAATCCACCGGGCGGGGTCCGGTATTTTGTACCTTTATGGGTAAAGGACTGCCGGCCGCGTGCGATGAGGCTGATCACATAATAGTCATGACTGTGCCTCGGATACGCATGTTGAACGTAATAGGCATGCAAAAGATCAATATCGAGCTGGGAATGATGGGCGATTTTTGCCCATTCCTGAGGCTGCATAATCACTCCGTCTCTGTGGCTGTGTTGTACCATAAGCCGCCTCCCGATGTCTTGCAGGATATTGCTCTTTTCGAATCCGTGCAGATGAATTTACTCTAGTGGCAAGTATCAAAGAATCGAGCGCCGTCCACAAAAGACGACGCTCGGAAAGTTTTTACTAAGCACCTGACTTTAGATTACCTGTTTATCCCGTAAAGAGGCCACATCTTTCGTTGAATAATCCAATATGCTTGTGAGCACTTCTTCCGTATGCTCGCCCAGCAGCGGAGGCGGGCGGTGGATCTCTGCGGGCGTGTGGGAAAGTTTGTAAGGGAAGCCGGGCAATTGCACGGTGCCAGCGGTGGGATGTTCGGCTTCCTGAATCATCTGTCGCGCCTCCGCCTGGGGGTGAGAAAAGACTTCGGGAATCGAATTGATCCGCCCGCAGGGAAGGCCCGCCTTGACCAGGTCTGCCAGCCAGTCATCCACATCCCGTTGGGAGAAGATCTGATTCAGCTCCGCCGACAAATCTTCCCGGTTGGTTACCCGATCCCGGTTGGCGGCAAAGCGATCGTCGGTTTTCCACCCAGGGCGCTCCAGCACATCACACAATTGCGCCCATTGTTTATCGTTTGCAACACCCAACACAAACCAGCCATCGCGCGCAGAAAATGCATCGTACGGAACAAGGTTTGGGTGCGCGTTCCCCAACCGGCGGGGCGGCTTTCCCCCGACGAGATAGTTGGATGCTACATTCGTCAACAGCGCAAGGTGCGAATCGAAAAGGGAGATATCAACCAATTGTCCCTCTCCGGTGATGTCGCGTACTCGCAAGGCAGCCAGGATAGCCGTTGCGGCAAACATGCCGGAGGTGATGTCGATAATCGGGATGCCGACGCGGGAGGGAGGTCCCTCCACCGGTCCTGTGATGCTCATCATCCCGCCTTCCGCCTGGAGGACCGCGTCATAACCAGGGCGTTCCGCGTAGGGCCCGGTGCGTCCATACCCGCTGACCGAGCAATAGATCAATTTAGGGTACAGGCTATGCAGGTCAGCATAACCCAGTCCCAGCTTATCCAGATCGCCAGTGCGATAATTCTCAACCAGCACATCCGAAATCCCCGCCAGTCTACGGATAATGTCCTGTCCCTCCGGAGATTGAATATTTACAGTTACGCTGCGTTTGTTTCGGTTGGCTGCAATGAAATATGCGGATTCGCCGGGGTAGGGACCATAGGGTTTGCCTACGAAAGGAGGTCCCCAACCGCGGGTCTCATCGCCGGCGCTGGGGCGCTCCACTTTGATTACATCTGCACCTAAATCTCCGAGCATCATCGTGCAGTAGGGACCTGCCAGGGCGCGGGTAATATCTAAGATTCGAATGTTTTCAAGGGGTCGCATGATCTCTTTTCATCTGTGTCCGATTTCGCTTGCCCGGAGATTGAAGGGAACCTGATGAAGGGTAGTATAAATCCTTCTTTCACAAAAAACAATCAATCCTGCAATATTAAGAGCTCTCTGGAACGAATAACCATTCCCCCAGGACGCCTCCACAATGTTCACAAACTTCTATGGCGGCGGCTGCATGATGCGTGAAGTTCCTGCAATGCGGGCATTTTTTAGGCTGTTTGTCGAAAAAGAATTTTATGGCTGCCCAGGTTGCACCAAAAACCAGGGGACTGAACAAGAGCGTAAAAATCAGCCAGCCTAGATTGAAGTAGAGAAAGTATGGAAACCCCAGATCTATGAAACGGCTTAAGAGTAGGCCGGGCATAAAGAATAGAAAAACCCATACGGCTGAAGCTGTCCTGAGGAAACGACCTCTCCAGACCGAGAAATAAGATCCAATCTGCGTGGCTGATACGCGCGAGGCGACAAATTTGATATAGATGAGATACCACCATGCCAGGCACGTTAATACAGGGAGGATGATAAATAATTCGATCAGGAACCATACCATGTCATTGGGAGCCAACTGGCTGAAGGGGGTCATGAAGAACCCAAGCTCGATTCCTGTTGCCAAGATCAGTGCGGGAATTCCCAACTTAATATAGGGCCTCCATCCGCTTTGCTTCTTTAGCAGATCTCGGATCGCTTGTTTTTGAATCTGTGGCAAAAGGACTCCATTGACAAGCCAGCCTGTCAGTCCAAATACCAGAAGAATCAGCACAACGAAACCGCCCCACCAGATCCCTGTGAGAACCCAATAAAATATTCCGCTGGTTGCGTCGCGCAGAGTGAGTACGTTCTGGGCAAATACGATAAAGGCCGCAAATGAGAAAGATAGTCCGGCGAAGATAAAGGAGAGAAGTAAACCGGCCAGGAATAACATTGTTGGAGATAATTTGAAGAGAAGATCAGGGTGTTGCAATACATCCAGTCGTTCCCTGGCATCGGGGTGGAACTTCCAGAGGGAAATGCGCGCCCTGGAGCGGGCTTTCTCTATTTCTTCTTGCAAGACTTCCTGTAAACCATTTTGTGAGCCCCAGAGTGCCGCTCTCCAATCGGCGTAGAATTCCCTGGTCCTCAATAATCTTGCCCAGATCATGCCGGTAATCGTGAGCACGAATCCCCACTGGATAAATAAACCAAGGACAGAAGGAATGGCGGCGATGGCCAGCTCCAACTGGCTACGCTCGAATATTCCTTGAAAGAATCCCTCGATGAGAATTGCGGTCAGTGCAAATAAAAATGGGAAGACGAGCAGCCAGCGAATCGATCTCCACAACGCATCTGAAAAGTATGACCTGCCTATATCCGCATTTGCAAAGTGAGCCAGCTCATGCCGGATGAGCGCATCAAAAATAGCAGGCTTGGTTTTCCTCAGAACGCGGAGCCCACCATCCAGAGCAATGATTTGTCCCTTTCCGACTCCGAATGCCTGTGCATCAGACCCTTTTAAGCTGTGAAGAGGCATTTCCACTGTCGGAACGTCTGCGCCTGCCTGCAAAGCTAATTTCTTCACATGTTCTTGAACCGTCTGATCTTTTTCCGTCAAGCTCTGTAGGTTCCTGTGCTGGCGTATCTGCCGAGGATGTCGTAAATAGAATACAAGCGCCAGACACAATGTCCCCAGGGCAGCCACACCCGACAGACAAGTAACCGATAAGAACGCGTATGATATTTCGAAACGCTGTGATGTGATATCTACAGAGGCAACAGGGTCTTCGATACCCGAGTAAAACCGGATCACGTTGCCTGAAAAAAGCGCCAATGTGATGGAAGCCAGAATCAACATGCTGAACAGCGCGTTCGTCTCCGTTGGAAACGCAAACAAGTTCAAGCGTCTGCGCGATGGCATGGTTCGTTCAACTGGTCAGGGCGATGCGGCCTACGATCTTCAACGCCAGCTCCTCCGCTTTCTTGGGTTTCATACCGCCGCGCATCGCTTCTTTTTTGATTAACTGTTTTGCCTTTTCCAACTGCTCTTGCGTCAACCCCAGCGCCGGTTCCGCTTTTTTCCCCTTCGGAGACGACGTCTTATCCGGGTTGAAAAGCGTCTTCATCTTTTCCGCGATCAAGACAGCGCTTTCCTTTTGAGCAGAAACCCATACTTCGTTCAAAATAAAAGTGAACAGGGTCTGCAGGGCCATCGCGATCGCCGGGGTGGCAGCCGCCAGAACTTCACTGCCGAAGCCCAGGGGGTTATCTTTGCTTTCCTGAACCTCAGGGTTTGCATAATAGTCATCCAATAATTCATCGACCAAGTCCAGCTCTTCTGGCGCAATTTCGGCGACGAGCTCCTTAGAGACTTCTGTGGTCACTTGTTTGCTTTCAGGGGTATGAATCCACATATCACCACACTCCTTTTTTATGAATAGGACCGAGCGCATGAAGCTTGAGATGATAGGTTTCCGGTAGTATATCATCCTGTAAATGTCAGATTCAATGGAATCATTTCTGCGCGGCATCTCTAAATGGGGTACACTTTTGCGGCAAGTCTTTCTGTTCCTATGAGGTGAGTTATGCCAATACCCAAAATGCCTCCCCTGGACCCAGACGAACCCGTTTGGACGTATCGTGGCTATCGGCTGAAGACCAGTGAATTTGTGACGGCAATGGTGCATTTCTTTCGCGCTGAAGTGCAGCGCGCCAACATCTGGCGCCAGCGCCTGGATACCACGACGAACTGGGCCGTTGTGTCAACCGGGGCGACATTATCGGTTGCGTTCAGCCAGCCAGATATCCACCACGGAATCATTATCCTCAATACGCTCTTGGTGATCTGGTTTCTTTTTATTGAAACCCGGCGTTACCGCTATTATGAGCTATGGAGCTATCGCGTACGCTTGATGGAAACTGATTTTTACGCGGCCATGCTTGTGCCGCCGTTTCATCCCTCCCCGGAATGGGCGGAAAGCCTGGCTGAGAATTTGCTTGCACCCCGTTTCCCCATCTCGATCTGGGAGGCATTCGGGCGGCGCTTGCGGCGTAATTATGCCTGGATTTTCCTGATCCTGTACGCGGCCTGGGTCGCCAAGATCTGGCTGTTTCCAGAAGGAGCAACGGGGCTGGAGGAATTTGTCCAGCGCAGCGCCGTTGGACCGATCTCCGGGGAGATCATGATCGCATTGGGCCTGGGTTTCTATGCATTTCTTATCATCGTCGGCTTGGCCACCATAAATATGACGCGTGCTACGGGAGAAGTGTTGCCGCGTTTTGGAGAAGAGAGCGAAACATCGACCACCTCCGCCGATGGCAAGAGAAAAGGGCTTTTGGGCTTCTTTGCGCCCTCTCACCGCCGGAAACAACTCATGGCGCTGATCATCACCGGGAAACCCGAAGCGGTTGCCAGCCGCATTTTGACAGACCTGGGGCGCGGCGTAACGTCTCTTACCGGCAAAGGGATGTATACAGGGCAGGAACGTTCTGTCTTGATCTGTGCTTTGACAGTCACAGAGGTCCATAACCTGAAAAATGCTGTCAACAAGGAAGACCCGACTGCCTTCGTGGTGGTTTCGGCCGCGCAGGAAATCCTGGGACGTGGATTTAACCCCCTGTCAGATGAGAGGGAATAGGGGAGGCATTTGTCATATAGGTCTGGAGCGTGGGTAACCATGAAGCGAGGTATCCATAAGAAGAGAATCATGGATACCTCGCTTTCCATTTACAGTAATGATTCACCCCGCTATCAATCGATCCCTTTACGCCAATATACTAACCCCTAACAGGGCAAGCACCAGGAAGATCACCGCGACGACCAGGAACAGACCAAAGAGGACTCGCCCGATGGAAGCCGCACCCTGGGCTACACCGGTAAACCCGAACAGACCTGCGATGATCGCTACGACGAATGCAATCAATGCCCATTGTAAGAGATCCATCTTCAACTCCTTTCATTGCTTTGTCAAGCAGTAGATGCAATCCAACGATTTGAATCGTCAGCTACAAATTTACTTCTGAGTGACAATCTATTCAATGGGGGATATACCCCGCTCGTTTAGGGGGTTCATGAAGATCTCATCATTTTCTTCCTGAAATTTAAGCTCCTGTGCAAGGAATCCCCCAAGGGGGCGCCTTGGACTTCCCCCATTGTATATCCCACAGAATTCGCTATCCTTGGTCTCAAGATAGCTTCTTGGCTATCAGGCTCGTTTCGAAATATGTCACACTGACCCGAGCAAAAAGTCTCAATTGAGAATGCCCGAGACGCAGCCAACCCTTGTAGTACGCGAGGATTGGCACCAAGCAATGCTCAGTCAGCGTGATGTATTTTTTTTGAGGCGGCCTTCCATATTATTCTAGAATAAAGGAGTGAAGAACGAATGAGAAAATTCAGCATACTCTTATCGATGCTGGCGCTGGTTGGCCTTGTGCTTGCTGCCTGTGGCGGCGGAGCGACAAGTACGAATGTCGCCGGGTCACCTCCTCCGGTGACGGCCGACTCGACGGATGATCTATCCAGTACCGCAACGGAAGAGCCGACGGGAGCGCCGACGGATGTCGGGGCAGCCACAGAGACGCCTGGTGTGCCTGTCACTGGTGACGTGAATCCTGCCCGTCTCTCGAACCAGCTTGACTTCACCGTCTGGAGCCAGGATGGTGAACAGATCGGTGAGGTGGATGATATGGTCCTTGACCTGGATAATACGCGGGTCGCGTATGTGGTGGTGGGGACAGGTGGATTCCTGGATCTAGGCGAGAAACATGTCCTGGTGCCCTGGGATTCCTTACAGCTCCAATCTGGAACAGGCGAGACGACCGGTGGGCAGCAAAACGCCTTTATTCTCCAGACCGAGCTGGATGTTTTCCGCAACGCGCCCGATTCTGACTCAGCTGCGAATCTCCCCCAGGCGGGGCAGCCTGCCGGTGACTGGGATGCAGATATCCGCACATACTGGGAGAGCGGCGGGACGGCGGGTGGGGCTGCTACTCCTGCGGCCGATGCCACTGCTGAGCCGACTGCCACCGGAGATGCCGGCCAGGGTACAGACTTAGCGACTGCTACTCTCGGAACAGACCAGGGTACGAGTACTGGTGAAGGTCAGTCACAAGCATTGCAGGGTGTCGTGCTGGCCTCCCAGGTCTTAGGCTCCTCGATCAGCCTCAGCCCGGGGCAGGGCCAAGCAGAGGGGCAGGATCAGGGCCAAGCGACTGCTGACCCGAACGCCACTGCCGATCCGAATGCCACATCTACAACTACGACGGATCAGGGAACGGGTCAGGAGCAGGGCCAGGGGGTTGGCAATATTCAAGGCTCGATTGACGACCTGATGGTCGCGATCGATACGGGCGAGATCCAGTACGTCGTGGTCGATGTCGCGCTGGATGAAGGCCAGCGCTGGATTCCGGTGCCTCTAAGCCTGATTCAGTGGGATGCGGCGAGCGGGGCCTTTCTCATCAACGCCAACCCGGCTATCTTCCACGACGCGCCGTTCTTCGAGAACGGACAGTACCCCGATACGAGCATGAGTGGCTGGAACGCGGAGTTCGACACGTTCTGGCAGAATAATGCCGGAACTGGCACTCCCTAATTCACCCGAGTTGAGTTAACGACTGAGCACTTCGTCTGCGCAGATGATTTTCTGCGCAGACGTATTTTTTACAGGGAGAGCCTAAAACAAGGTGTAAATTGATAATTTCAGGACTTATATGGCATAAATCCAGACTATCGTAATATCAGTTTAGTGTTATCATTATCCAACGACAGGGGACGTCCGGCCTATCATCACTGCTCATCATTCATCTTCACAGTTCAAGTATCGAAAGCTTCCGGGCACATTCAGAATAGATTTACTCCATGATTGGATGGCGAGAAAGATGTGAGGACGGTAGAGAAATTGGTTATGACGAAGTCCGCTAAATCGACTCAAAAGAAACGAACGACAACGAAATATGAGCCCATGCCTGGGGATGGGCAAGCAATAGCTTCTCAGAAAGTTTTTGATGCGATCCCACTTGCGATTGTCTCTGTGGACTGGAAAGGTCACATCCAGTACCTGAACAAGGCCGCAAAGCCCTTGCTCGGTGAGCCCGATCCACAGCTTAAACTCGAGGATTGGCCGGAGCACTTCGGTCTCTACCTGGATGATGGCGTGATTCCGTTTCCCGAGCAGCAACTGCCTCTCCGGCGCGCGTTGCGAGGCGAGAACGTGCCCGAACCGGAGGAGATGATCTTGCGTAAACCCGGGCAGGAAAAAGGCATCTGGATTGCGATGGCGGCGGAGCTTCTCAGGGATGAGAATGGAAATGTAGATGGCGCAATTGCAATTATCCGGGATGTTAATTATCGCAAACAGATCGAGCTCTCGCGCGAAAAACAAGTCAGGCGTACAGACGCACTCTATCGGCTCTCCCGTACGGTGGCCGAAGCCGGCAATGACCTGTATAAGATCACCCATTTCGCCACCCGCTTTACCGCGAAAGAAATTGGCAATACAAGCATTCTTACCCTGCTCAACCCCAGCGGGGATAAACTCCGCATCGAAGCCTTTCACGCTACAAATCCCAGGGCACAAGCCTTATTGCGGAAATCGACCCCCAGCGACTATGAATACGATCCATCGCAGGCTCTGGCGGGCGGTGTACTCAAATCAGGCGAACCTGTCTTAATTCCTGCCCTTCCATCCGAACAGTTAAAAGCGATTGCCCTGCCGGCATTCCAGGAGTTCATCGATGAGATTGGCATCGAGAGTGTGCTGGTCGTGCCACTCATGGGCCGGAGTGGGGTAGTTGGTACGATCCATTTGCTTCGGCACCGCGGAAATCCCGCTTTTAATGTGGATGATCAGTCTTTTCTGACCGACATAGCCTATCGGGTAGCCCTGGCGATCGAGAATTGCCGCTTATTCGAATCGCTCCACGCAGAGATCACCGAACGGTTATCGGCGAAGCAGGCGCTGGCGATCAGCGAAGC
>LLBY010002631.1_pt1 | contig 41463 bp, 58 predicted proteins | sample 1489401 | NCBI WGS metagenome assembly LLBY01 (sample SAMN04092656, study PRJNA295927) | soil metagenome | biome: Soil prokaryotic community; feature: Bulk soil; isolation source: soil from tomato rhizosphere | host: tomato cultivar Hawaii 7996 | place: South Korea | collected 2011-11-01 | reverse complement strand
GCGGTCCCGTCTGTCGGCTCCAGCTTGCGCTGGAGCCTATACTCTCAGGTTCGAGTCCTGGGCACCCACTCGGTTTCGGCGAGGGCCGAAACCTGAACCCACGGGAATGGGGACGTTATGCGTATCATCGGAAGCATCGATGAAGCGGCGAAGATTCACGACTGGGTGCGCTACTGCGAGGTTTTGCGCGGGCTCCCCAGGGTGGTTGTGCGAAAGGACGCCCCTCGGGGGTGGAAGTACCTCAGCTCCGGTTCGTACCGGTCCGCGTGGCTTTCCCCGTCAGGGGTGGTCTACAAGGTCAACCACCGTAGGGAGACTTACTGGGATCAGTCTGCCACCGAAGCGGCCAACCTCAGGTCGGCATGGTTCCAGAAGCCTCCAGCAGGTTGCCGTATCGTCAAGTTCGGCACCTACTCCGTCAAGGGTGAGGTCATCGTTGCGATGGAGTACGTCGACGGCGAGCTGGTCTGCGCCCTCTGGGAGGCTCAGGTCAACACTGACCCGTACTACGCTCGGATGAGAAGGATGGAGGACCTTTTCAAGCTCTCCGACCTTCACGGCGATAACGCGATGGTTGACGGTAACGGCAACCTGGTCGTGATTGACTGGGGATGCTGAGATAACGCTCAGGGCGAACGGCGGCGGGCCGCGTAAGCGGTCCCGTCTGTCGGCTCCAGCGCAAGCTGGAGCCTATACTCCTAGGTTCGAGTCCTAGGCGCCCGCTGCCTCCGTCTGGGGGTGTACGTAAGGAGTAAGGGTATGGACGAATACTGGGACAGCGAAGATCAGTGGTCCGAAGAGGGCAGGTGCATCGTGTGCCATACCCGAGCGGCGAGCCTGGTCTGCTCCGCGACCTGCCAGGATGTCCTTGATCTGAAGGAGGCACTCCGTGTCTAAGCAGACGATCAAGTTCGCCCGTCAGCGGGCTTCACAGTTCCATGCAAGGCGCGTGTACTGGTATACTTATGGCACGGCCGTCGCTCGGCGTGCCGGTAGCTACATCAAGGGAGTTTGACATGACCTCTCGCAAGGCTCGTCGCTACGGCCAGGGTGGTTCGAAGCACAAGCACACCCCCAACCCGGACCGCCCCAACGGCAAGAGCTGGAAGAAGTTCCCGCAGGAGTTCAGCGAGAAGCTTCGGCGTCTCGTGACCAGCAAGTGATCACCATGTGACCACGGAGAGCGCTCACCTTCGGGTGAGCGTTGTCCCGGCATCATACGGTGTCGAACGGCTCAAGCACGGAGGAAATGTGACCGACGAGAGCATGAACAGCGCAGAGCGCGCCGCCGAGGAGATCCTCAAGGCCGAGGCCGACAAGGCTCAGGCCGAGAAGTGCCCTCAGGGTGCCGAATGCCCGGTGCACTTCCGAAACGACGAGGACTATGTCGACTCGGAGGTCAAGTACGCCCGCATGATCACCTATGTCGGGGAGTTCGCCGTCGTCACCGACGACTCCGCAGAGGTGGCCAACCCGATCGTCGCCCTGTCCCTGATCCTCAAGGGGCAGAAGGCCCCAAGGTACGAGACCGTGGTGTATCACGTCGGAGACGGCGTGCTCGCGGACCTGATACTCGTGAGCCCCGAGGCTGTCCGTAAGGCGACGCGGCACCTGGAGAAGCATGACTCCTGGGACGGCCTCCGCGACCACCACCAGTTGGTCGTGACCGCCGTCCGCGAGGGCTTCATCGACCTGTCGAAGGGCGTGGACGGCTGATGGGCTTCCAGGTTCAGCGGGAGGACAGGGTCGACGTGGTGGGTTACGCCGCGTCGTGTTCTGCGAATAGCGTCCTGACCGACATGCAGTCACGGTACTCCACGATCAAATTCGAGGAGAACGAGAGCGACGTCTACGCCTGCGACAACAACGTCTATAAGGTCACCATCACGATCGAACTAGCATGACACCCAACCCAGGGCCTTCGGGCCCTGGGCGGTACAAGTCAGCACAGAGGGCCGAAATATAAGTAGGCACCCCCTAGGACTGGTCATCCCATGATGGGGTTGTTCACCTCTGTGCTGGCCTGACCGCAGCAAGCGGTGCAAGGGAAAGGACTAGAGCGAGGGCGAGTGGCGATTCCGACACGTAAGCAACAGATCGAGGCCGTGGCCAAGTTTCTGGACTCAGACCGCAACGAGGGGCGATCTCTTGAGGAGATCGCTACCGAGATCGTGGACGGGTACCTGAACATGATCACCCCACCCCCGCCGAACATCGTTTTGCGCGAGGGGATGCTAATCAAGGCTCCCACCACGAACAAGGTCTACCGTGTGGCCTACCTGCGGGACAACGTAGTGTGGGCCATCGGAGAGACCGGTGGGTACGGCTGGCTTGGGCCAGCCGAGCAGTACTTCTGGCAGACATGCGAGGAGTACCGCCCGCGCAAGCGGGCGGAGGTGAACGGCAAGGGCAAGATGGTCGAGATGACAGACGAGATGATCGCCGAAGCCTGGGCCAACTCGGACTGGACTGTCGGCGATCAGGTCTCCCAGAGGCAACGTCAGTTCCTCTATGAGGTCGTAGCGGTCGGCCCGTCCGCCGCCCTGCTCCGAAATCTCAAGACCGGACAGCTCGTGTCTGACAGTAACCACAACCTAGAGAAGTACTACCGCAAGGAGATCAAGGGGGCCGCCGAGTGGTGATCCTTCTGACCCTGATCCTCGTTGGCGTAGCCATGTGGGGTCAGTACTGGTACGACCGCGCCCATCGACTGATGGACGCGATGGAATACATGATCGAGGAAGACATCGAAGATGTCGACCAAAGGAAGTCGTCTCACGACGACCGCGAGGAAGAGGTAGACAGGTGAGGCACATCGCGGACTGGTTCAAGTCTGAGGTTGTCACCATCAACGACCACGAGTCCGGCAAGAAGTACGTGATCCGGTCGTGGCACGTCCAGGCCCTCGCGTTCGTTGTCGGCTGGCTCCTCGGCTGACATGCACAAAGGGCCCGGCTTTATGGCCGGGCCCCCAAGGGTGGATAGGCTAGCGTAGTCCCGTTCGATTCGGGGCGTCCCTCTGGCGAGGGTGTCGGGTTCGATTCCCGTTAACCATGGTGGCGAAAAGGATAGCCGGTCTTCGCGCCGGAACCGCGCAGAGTGGTTCGACTCCACTCCCACCCACTCAGCCCTCGTAATCACGCTCGACTCGGGCCTGCCCCGAGGCGTTGCTGCGAGGCTCTGTACGCCCGTCGTAGCCGGTGCGGAAGTCGGACAGGCCCACCTGCCCAAGTGCTCGCTGAATGGCCTTCACGGCCCCCTCGTGGCGCTGCTGAACGGCCTGCCGGGTGACCCCGGTCTCGGCTGCGATCTGGGCGAACGTCTGCCGGTACTTGTACCGCCAAACCAACAGGTTGTACTGTTCTTCTGGGAGCGATGTGATGGCACGAGACACGTCAGCATACGATGCGAGGTTGTTGCCAGCCGTGGCAGGCTCGGCCTTAGCCCGAGGCATGCCATCCAATGCAGCCTGAGCAAACGACTGCCAGTCCTCGTGAATGAACACGACTTCCAGGATGCTCTTGATCAGGTCGACCGAGAAGTGGAAAACGTCCTCCTCGTCGTATCCATACGCCGCCGCGTCCTCCTTCTTGAGGTACTTGTTGGCGGCCTTGACGAGCAGTGGTTCCAAGACCGCTGCCGGGTAATCTGCCTCGACGAGGACTCTGGAGACGGTATTCTTGTTCTCCATGATCCACACCCACAACTCCTGCTTGACGTCGGAGATGTCGTGGTGTGCAGGGAACTTGGACAGAGCGATCTCGGCAGCACGGTCGACTGCCGGGGTCACAAGCTCGTAGTTCAACATCTCTCAGTACCTCTCACCCATAAAGCTGAACAGTCGGTCATACATAGTAACAAGCGTGGGCCACGTTCTCTTCCCGTCATCCTCGATCCACCCGAAACTCATCGTCCAGTTGAGTGAACCATCCTTGACGTACGTGACCTGGGTCGGGTCCATGATCGAGCCGAGGTTCATGGTGTACCTAGGCGTGACCTCTCCGCCCCAGCCTGTGGCCCTGGTAATGATGCCCGGCTGGTGGGTGTGCCCGAACACGTAAGACTTATCCGAGCCGTACCGCTTCTGGAACTTCAGGTCCCACGCTTGGAGCGTGGCACTGTACCCGCCAGACTCATGCCCATGCAGGGCGTAGGTGTTCGTGGCGATGCGCACCGGACCGCTCACGTGATCCACGTCGAACTTCTCCAGCTCGAACAGGCTGGACATGGACAGCGCCCTGAGGGGCGCCAGTCCCGGAGCATACTTCTTCACGTAGTCCGTGACTCGTTCGTCGTGATTGCCTGAGATCCACTGGATCTTAGCGTTCGGCACGGCCTCACGGAGCGGGGAGAGAAACTCGTCCTTGGTCCGGTCGATGTGGTCCTGTAGGGTAGCTGCGTACTCCAGTGCGTCACCCTTGGCCCAACGTGATACGGTCGGCATGTCGATCAGGTCGCCGATCTGTACTACACGGTCAGGCTGGTGCCGCTCTGCCACACGCAGGATCTTCTTCAGTACTACAGCGTCGTGATACGGTAGCTGTACGTCTGGGATGAGTAGTACGTTCTGTCGCTTGGCCATACCTCATACTACCAGGAGGGTGATACAGTTGACCGACATGAGTAAGAAGAAGCAGGTCACGGCACGTATGACACCGGAGTTCGCGGCTGACCTACAGTTGATCGTGTCTTACTTCGGTATCACCAACGTGTCCAAGATCCTGTATGGCAGTGTGGCAGCGCAAGCCGATGCCATACGTGCCCGACAGAAGGGTGACAGGCAGGCGATGGCGCCTGCCCTACGGAAGGAGTGACGCAGGTCACAAAAACTACCTGAAATTTTTCTGGGGAATCCGGAATGAAACCCCATGATCAACTTGTTTCCTCTAGTGTTAGAGCAAGTGAGGAACACAAGCTCGGGCTACCGACCCCCAGGGAGGGAGCCCAGAGGGAGTCACACGGAAGCACTAGGAGGGGTATGTCAAACCGGGCGTGGGTCCGAGGAGTCCATCAGGACTGGGCCCAGGAGGCCCAGGTAGATCAACAGTGGACTGGATCTCCTGATCGTAACTTCAGCGATGGTTCAGGTTGGGATCCGACCGCAGTCGGATCCGGACGTGACTATGTCTGGACTGATGAGGCAGCCTGTAGGGCTGCCGATCCTGAGCTATTCCAGATGTCTCAGAAGGGTGACCCCGACGTTGAGGGGCTGAACCTTCGAGAGGTTCGAGAGCACAACGAAGCCAAGTTCAAGCTAGCTCTTAGCTACTGTGAGGGCTGCCCCATCAGGGCAGCCTGCCTTGAGAATGCTGATCCCAGCGATCTCCACTGGTCAGTTCGCGGAGGCGAACTGCCCCAGAGATTCACTAGCGGGGTGAGACAGAAGAACGTTCCCAGCTTCAAGTTCGGCGATTACCAGCCTCGCTGGGAGTGCAAGATCCACGGCATCAAGTGGGTCAGTAGCCACAAGAAGAAGGATCGTGAGGTGTTCTACTACTGCTTGGAGTGCAACCGTAAGGGCTGATAGAATAGGGCATGACCCTTACTCTCCCCGCTCACATCTCCTACAGTCAGTGGAAGTCCTACACTTCCTGCCCCCGCTCCTGGTATCTCGCCCGCCTTAAGGGCGGGCAGGATGTCCAGTCCTGGTACATCCCGATAGGTTCTGTAGTACATGAGGCAGTGGAGGCTCACCTTAAGGGTGAGCCCTTCAATCTGACTGCTAGGTTCTACGATCTAGTCAGGGAACAGATGCGCATCGAGCCGGATCTCTCTGCATGGCTTGCAGGTGGTCCGGAACAGGCGCCTATCACTCACGAGAAGGCCCTTCAGAGGGCCGTAGAATGCTACGAGAAGGCCGTTCAGGAGCTGGAGGACATAGAGGTCTGGGAGGTGGAGTACGACGCCTCAGGCAGGCTCCCAGGGCTCGACGTACCCATCAAGGCGTTCGTCGACATCGTCGGCGAGCATAAGAAGAAAGGTCCGGTGATCCTCGACTGGAAGACAGGTAGCACCAAGCCTGACAACTTCCAGCTTGAGACGTATGCTGCACTGTTGAAGGTTCCCGCCTTGAGCGGGAACGACCACCCGTTCACCGAGCATGGCAGCTTGCAGTTTCAGGGCAGGTACGTGATGCTGTCACCCACCTACACCTCGACCACCAGGTACGTCGACCTCTCAAAGGTCGACCCCCTGGAGGTTGGCAAGAAGTACCAAGCCGTGTATGATCGGATGCAGGGCAAGCACTACGAAGCTAAGGCCGGATTCAACTGCCGGTTCTGCTTCCAGCAGGACAACTGCATGGTCAACAAGGGAATCAACAAGAGGACTGAGTACTATGACAAGTCAGCCGAAGAAGGCTACCCTTTCTGAGTGGGCGGCCAAGTTCGAGGCGCTGATCGGCGAGATGCAAGATGACGGAGTGTCGGCTAGCCCGACATCATGCTGCTGCGGCGAGGGCGTAGTCCTCACTCGCGTCGGCGAGTCGGACGAGTGGGTGCTCTGATGACACTCGAAGAGCACGCCCGTGCCATTCAGGCCGCCATCAAGGCGGCCCAGGACGAGGGCTACAAGTTCGAGACCGACATCACGTACGACGCCTTCGACCCCGGCCTTGTGCAGACGCTGGAGCTGGACATCTGGCAGGGCAGTGAGTGGATCAACGTCTACACCGAGGAGCGCTGATATGGGTTCACGAGAAGACGACGACTACTGGAGTGTGAAGTACGCCGAGGCGACGTGCCACGAGCACGGCGAGATGTACTACGATGAGGACGCCGAGGACTGGCGCTGCTCCGACTGCGAAGAGATCGAGGTAACCTACAAGTATGGCTGAGATCGAGATCACCCTTCCGACCGTCCAGTACGGCAACATCAAGGTGAAGGCTACGCCCGAGGAGTGGGGCCTTGATGACATCTCCGACGCTCCGGATCTCGGAGTGTGGGCTGCGACCTACCTGAACCTGTTCATTCAGGGTTACGCAGTGGGCGCCAGGATGGACGTAGACGCCCATCTGGGCGCCTCTCAGGAGGCGCCTGCACCCAAGCCTCGGACCATCAATCAGATCCTCTCAGACGAGGACGTGGACACCGTGGCGGAGGCTCAGGCCATCCTTGACAAGGAGCTGGGCGGAACCACGGAGGTTGAGCCCGACAAGGCTCCCTGGAATGAGCCTGCGGTTGACAGCAAGCCGAAGCCGTGGGAGACTGAGTGGTGACGGTTGTTCGTCACCGAGCCAGGTAACCGAACAGAACAAGAGGAGAACTAAGTGCCTACTCTCGAAGAACTCATGGGCGGCGGCGAGAAGCGTCCGAAGGTTGCCAACCTCAAGGTGGTTGGTGAGTTCGTGAAGGGCCGGATCACCGAGATCCAGACCGACGCCCCGGTCTTCGACTGGGACAGCGCCAACAACAAGCTCGGCCTTCAGAAGTACTGGGTGGACGGTAAGCCCAAGGGCGTGGCCGAGCAGGAAGCGAAGGTCGCTGGCCTCAACCCGGTGCACCAGATCATGATCACCGTCGAGACCAACGAGGGCCTCCAGCGCATCCCGGTCAACTCCAAGAATGAGCGTGAAGCGTTCAAGGCTGCGGTTGCTGAGGCTGGTGGCAGCATCGACGTCGGCGACGTGATCGGCAAGAAGCTGACTGCCCGTGAGGGCAACCGGAAGACTCACGTCTTCAAGCTGGAGCGCGCTGGCTGATTCATCAGAGGGCCCCCAAAGGGGCCCTCGCCAGGGCCTGGAAGGTTTCGACAACTGTGAAAGCCGCACGCGGAGCGCAGTTGGACAGGGGTTCGATTCCCCTCAGGTCCACGCACTAAGGAGGTGCCCCATGAAGACGTACGTCCACGTGAATCAGCACGTGATCAAGGCGAACGCCAAGAGCGGTGAGCGTGAGCCGGTGCTCACCGTCAAGACCTACAAGAGCAACGACTACGCCCACGAGGTGGAGATCCTGGACAGCGAGGGTAACGTCGCGGCGAAAGTGGTTTACTCGCCCGACAAGCCGCTCCCCTGCGGGGCCAGGGTGTGGATCGAGACTACGAACGAGGTGAGGGTTACCAGTTGAAGACTCTCGCACGACAGGTCAAGCGAGGGGTCAGTGCAGGGGAGCCGCTCCCGGCTCCCTGGCCTGTCTTCGAAGCGAACAAGATGACCTTCCGGCGAGGCTCGCTGAGCATGATCGCCGGTCCACCCGGCTCCATGAAAACAGTCCTCGCCCTGAACGTCGTGAAGCAGATGGGCCCCAGCGTGCCCACGCTGTATCACTCGTCGGACTCCGACGACTTCACCATGGCTAGCCGTACGCTCTCGATGCTGACCGGCACGCTCACCGACGAGACCGAGCTGTGGGTGATGAGCCAGAAGGCCCTGGCCTACGAGGTGCTCAAGGACATGGACCACATCAGGTGGTCCTTCCGTTCCTCGCCCACGCTGGAACACATGTGGAACGAGGCTGAGGCGTTCAGGGAACTGAACGGCGAGTACCCTCACCACACCGTGGTGGACATCATGATGGATATCGACTACGATGGGGTCGGAGAGCAGAACTACTGGGCCCTGTCGTCCGAACTGAAGGACATGGCGCGCGAGCAAGAGACTGCCATTACGCTGATCCACCACACAAGTGAATCGGCAAAGGCCGGTTCGCCGCCGCCGAGGTCAGCCATCATGGGTAAGGCGAACCAGCTTCCGGCGCTCATCCTCACGCTTTGGGGTGACGCTCACGCTGGAACCTTGGACATCGCCACGGTGAAGAACCGGTTTGGTCCGCAGGACCCGATGGGGCAGAAGTTCATCACGATGGGCGCTCAGCCTGGGATCTGCCTGATCGAGGAGAAGGAGCTGGAGCTTCCCCCGCTGTTCAATGACGGCACGTCAGTGCCGGACAACATGAAGATCAACGTCTGGGAATGAGGTGAATATGGATGAGCTGAGAGAGATCCCTGGCTTCCCGAACTATCTAGTGACGGAGGACGGTCGGATCTGGAGTAAGCGCCGCCCGAGAGCGCGGGGCGGGTGGATGAAGATGGACACTCACGAGGGCGGCTATCCCTACGTTAAGCCCAACATGAACGGCAGGCAGTACAAGCTGTACGCCCATCGAGCGGTGGCCCTGGCATGGATCGGTGAGCCGCCGAACGGCAAGAGTATGGTGTGCCACAGGGATGGCGACTCGGCCAACAACCACGCCTCCAATCTCTACTGGGGCGACCAGTTCGACAATATGGCGGACATGGTTGCGCACGGAAATAGCCGCCTTGGTGGCAAGTGGTGAGCTGGGAGGACTGATGTGCCCGATCTGCGGTAAGCCGTTCCCATGCCTCGACCACTGAAGCCGAAGCGAGCTTGCAAGGGTTGCGGATCTACGAGTCGGGCGCTTAAGGCGCCCGGCCCCCGTTGCGCAACCTGCCACAGAGCAGTCAAGAACGCCCGTAAAGAGGCCGCCTGGGCCGCAGGAATCCTCAAGCGGTACGGGATTACCCCTGAGCAATACTGGGCCCTCTACGAGGCACAGGGAGGCTCCTGCTACATCTGCCAGCGAGCCACCGGCAAGGTCCGTCGACTCTCTGTCGACCACGACCACGCCACAGGGTATGTCCGGGGCCTTCTCTGCCGACCTTGCAACACTCTCGTGGGAAGGTTTCGAGATGATCCTGATTCATTCGATCGGGCGGCGGACTACCTCCGCCGACCCCCAGCACACGACATCATCGGAAAGGTGAAGGGCGATGCCTGAGGGCTACGAGATGGGCCGCTCGGCCGAAGAGCTGAGCCGGGCTGTGGTCGGACACAAGATCATCGGTGTCGGCAAGGCTGACACCTCTGGTTGGCGCGAGCCGGGTATCGTGCTCGTGCTCGACAACGGGCAGCAGGTGGTCGTGCGCGGTTCCGGCGACTGCTGCGCCTACGCGGACATCGACGACTGGCTGTTCGACATCGATAAGATCGACAACGTCATCACCGCCGTCGAGACGGAGGACAACTACGAGACCTGGTCTATCATGGCAGGGGCTGACAAGGTGCTCGGCATGGATGTGTCCTGGAGTGAGGGCTCTGGCTACTACATGTACGGCTTCAAGATCGAGATCGAGAGGCGGAACTGATGGCGAGCACGACGGCTGAGGTGCACGATGCTTCCTGACCGAGAGCGCCAGGCGCTCAAGAAGAAGATCAAGGAGTACTTCAACAACGACGACAGGCGTCTGGCTGACGCCGCACTCCGACTCCAGGATGACGGCTACGGAGACACGGACATCATGAACATCCTGAACGCCGCGTACGAGGCTGGCCGCCACCAGGTCTGGCAGGAGGGGTGCGACGATGGAACTGACTGACGACGACCGGGCTGGAGAGGCTGAATGCGGAGAGTAAGAGGAGAAGTATCTGGCCGAGAGTTCCCGATCTACCCCATCGGACCAATCCTTGAGTCATTTGGTGGACAGCCTGTGGTTGAGGGCCTCGGATGGAAGCCCTACCGCTGCCCGTTCCACAACGACCGAGACGCGTCAGGCTCCGTCAACACCGAGAAGCAAGTCTTCAACTGTCATGCGGCGGACTGCCCGAGCGGCAACGCCGTCCAAGTCCTGATGCAATGGGAGCAGATCAACTACCGTGAAGCTGTCGAAAGAGCAGAGGCAATATCTGGAACGAGCCTGGGGGGCGTACAGCCCGCATCTGGGAGACGCGGAAGGATGGCTGGCGGCACGAGGAATCGAGCTGGAGTTCGCAGCTTCAAGAGGACTTGGCGTAGTTCGTAACCCCCTCCCTGGGCACGAGCCTGCGGAGGGCAGGCTCGCCATTCCGTACCTCACCAAGGCTGGCCCGGTCAACTTCAACTTCCGGTGCATCCAGAACCACGACTGCAAGTCGGTCCCGAACCATCCCAAGTACTGGAAGCGCAAAGGGTCTCCGGTCAACATCTACGGCGCCCAGTCTATCGCCTGGGCTGAGGACTGGATCGTCGTCACCGAAGGCGAGATCGACGCCCTGACGTGGCAGCAGATAGGTGTACCGGCACTTGCGGTGCCGGGCGCCGAGAATTGGAAGCCCTACTGGGCCAACTTGCTGGAAGACTTCAGCCGTGTATACTTGGCTGAGGATGGCGACAACGCAGGCAAGGATCTGTGGATCGCTATGTCCGAACACATCGACCAGTCCAACACGATGGTCGTCCGTATGCGGATGCCGGACGGGGAGGACAGCAACAGCATGTACCTCAAGCGCGGCAAGGACTACCTTCTCGGGAGGATTAAGAAGTGAGCGAGCACCAGATACTCATCACGATCGACCAGCCCGACTGGGATCCCGAGGACTGGGAGTACCTGAAGGACACGATCGACTACGCAGTCAACCGCTCCGTCCCGGCCGACCGCTACACGATCCAGGAGTTCAGCAAGTGAGCAACGTGTTCGTCATCATCAACGAGTGGACCTCGGTCGACAACTCCACCGGAGTTGAGGTCGTTGGTGCCAACTTCTTCGAGTCGGAGCAGGATGCGTGGGATCATCTTCGGATGATCGCCAACACCTTCGGGATCGAGCTGCCCGACGACGAGTACTCGATCCAGCTCGAAGGCCACAAGACGCACCTTCAGTACGAGGAGTACTACATTCAGGAGCTGACGCCGGTCGGCTGAGGTTGGGGCAGGGCTTGAGCCCTGCCCTTTCCTGTGCTAGACTAGCACTAAGACACGAGCCGAAAGGGCAGCAGTGACTATAGAATTCCAGGCGTGGCCGAAGACTCCTCGCCTGTTCCGCGACATCGTCATCACCGAGAAGATCGACGGCACCAACTCTGCGATCATCATCCAGAAGTCTGAGGGTGAGGCCGTCGATCCCAGCGCTATCGCTGCGGTGAAGGCGGACGGCCAGCTCTACGAGGTCGCGGCTCAGTCCCGCAACCGGATCATCACTCCCGGCAAGACCACCGACAATCACAACTTCGCCCAGTGGGTGGAGGAGAACGCCGAGCTGCTGGTGAAGCGGCTCGGCCCTGGCCGACACTTCGGCGAGTGGTGGGGTAAGGGTATCCAGAAGCGGTACGGCGACCTGGACTACCGGGTGTTCTCGCTGTTCAATGTGGGTCGATACCGCTACACGTTCTTCCGGACCGAAGACCTGAATGGTACGCCGGTCAACGTCGAGTCTGTGCCGGTGCTCTACGAAGGTCCGTTCTCTGAGGAGGCCATCCACCTGGCCGCCAAGGAGCTGCTGAAGAACGGCTCGCTTGCGGCGCCCTTCGCGCCGAACCCCGAGGGCCTGATGATCTACCACACGCAGTCCGGCAAGGCGTACAAGTTCACGTTCGACAACAACGACAAGGGGAAGTGGGAGTACAATGACGTTACCGAAGTGGAATGACATCCCGTTCGACTCGAACGCGGACCCGAACCAGAAGGCCCTGGAGTTCGACCTCCAGATCCAGGAGAACGGCGGCCCTACCGTCGAAGAGACCCAGCGGGAGAACGAGGAGCGCGCCAAGTGAGCCCCAACTGCATCCGTCCCCCGCACTTCCCGCCGCACTGCGGCTGTCCGGCAGGAGTTCATGCGCCCCAGTTGGGATGAGTTCTTCCTCGACCTAGCACAGCTCTGGTCAACGATGGCCACGTGCTCCCGCCGTAAGGTGGGGGCCGTGGTTGTCCAGGATAGGAAAGTGATCGGCAATGGATTCAACGGGGTCGCAGCCGGTAAGGTCCACTGCATCGACGGAGGGTGTCCCCGTGGCCAGATGGGCCCTGAGGTACCTCTAGGAGCGGACTACAACCTCTACCCATGTCGAGCGATCCATGCAGAGCGCAACGCTATACTTCAGGCGGGTCTGGCTCAGTGCGCTGGAGCAACTCTTTACGTCACTGCCCAGCCCTGCCAGCAGTGCACCAACCTCATCGAGCACGCAGGAATCAGGAGGATCGTGATCATGGGACACGAGAAGAACGAAGACGGAGAGTGGGATGGTGGCTCGGGAACGGGCGACCAGGGCGACGAGCACTGGGAGGACGAGGATGAGTGACGGCAAAGAGAATCCGGATCCCTATCCGCCGCCACCTCCACTACCCAAGCCGGGCGACCCGCCCCGACTTCCCTAAGAGGATGACATGAGCAACCCGGTACCCAACTTCAGCGACATCCCGGACTACGAGGAACCGTGGTGCGACAACTCGAAGCCGGTCGAGCCGGAAGTGATTGTCGTGCAAGTGGATGTGGAGGACGAATGAACAGCCTCGGAACGTACCACACCGACGAAGACAGCTACCGTAAGCAGTGGGCGACCCTGACGGGTCGCTCCGAGCGGGAGGTGTATGTGCCTACGGCTCTGCGAACCGACGAGACGCTGCCGATCCTCAAGCCTCCGCATCCCCCGCGCCCGGAGGGGGACCGCTGAGGCGAGTCCACATGGACGTTCGGAACGACGGGCGTCTGATTCTACGAATCGAGGAATGGAATGGGCAAGAACTACGACGCATACGAGAAGGCGACGAAGGCTCAGGACATGGCCCGGGAGCGCCTGGCAGCAACGAACGGCGGCGCCACCCAGAGCGCCGCGATTGAGGCTCGGAACAACGCCCTCCAGGCTGACGCTGTCGCCAACGAAGCGTGGCAGCGCCTGATGGACGACCCGCAGGGCTGAGCCTAGGCACAAAAAAAGAGGGGCCCCCGAGGGGCCCCTCTTCTTACTTGCCTGCCAGGAAGTTCACGAGGCTGGCCTTGACCAGCGTGAGGGCTGCGGCAGCACCCGCTATCGCAGCCTCCTTGGCGGTGCTCACGTCGGCGAACGTGAACACAGACAGGAACGCGACGGCGAATGTTGCACCCGTCCGCTCCAGCACATCCACTGTAGACTTACTCACTTGCTTCTCCCTCGCTTGACGGGTTTAGCTACCTTGGCTGGCAAGGCTTTGCCCTTACCGCCATGCTTGTCGTACTTCGCTGCAACGCTAGGCTTCTTGGCGTGCAGGTACTTCCGCTGACTCTCCGACTTGTAAGGCAAACAATGACTCCTGTTCTTGAAGAACGTCTCAGGCTCCTGGTCGAATACGTGCGAGAGGGGTGGTTGGACGGCGAGGAGTGGGCCATTCCTGGCAAGCGCACCCCGACGGGTGCGCCACCGCTGGTGATTGGCCTCGCCCGCTTTCAGTCCTACCGCGCCCGCACTGAAGCCGCCCTTGTTCAGGAGCTTTCCGACTACATCGAAGAGGCCGGACTCTCCTACTGGCTGCACATCAAGATCCTTGATGACTCTCAAGTGATTGTCTGGTAACGATCGCGGAGGGCTTGAATGCCCTCCGCTGTCCTCTGATCTATGCGCCCCGTTCCCGGCACGCCCAGTGCATACTGTAGGCCCTTGATGTGATTGATGGTATTCTCGTCCATCACGCCGGTCTCCGGAACCAACAGTGTGCGCTGAATGTCCCGGACAACCTCCGGCGTATAAACCTGGAACGGAGAGAGAGGCTGCTCCCGATACCAGTCCGGCGCGCTCATGCGCCCACCTTCTCTGCGATCTTCCGCAGAATGACCTTCGACTCACGAACATCGATATGAACAGCTTCAACCTCGGCTCGCTGAGTGACTAGCACCTCAAGCGAATCGACTCGGCCTTGCAGCGTAGCGATCTGCTGATCCTTGGTTTTGTTCTGAGTCCTTAGTTCAGCGACCGCTATCTGAAGTAGCTCGACCGTGCTCACGGCTGCCGTGGTAGCCTGAGCATTTCCCAGCCTCTTGCCTCCGAAGAAGCCGCCGACCACACCGGCCGCACCTGTAAGTATCGTGATGATCGCATCAGCGCCCATCTCCCACCCCTTGTTATACTGACTCGGCTACAGTCCGGAGTACCACGGTGAGATAGCCGCCGAGAGTGCCACCACCTGGACCTGGAGGAGCTAGCTGAGTGAACTTCCAGTCATCGATCACGACGAGCGTGGAAGTGTCATCGTACAGCTCCTGGAAGACGACAACGTCTCCCGCTCTAGCGAGACTCTTGAAAGCCTCAAGGCGAGACCTAGCGTAACCGTCGGTACCGACGCGCTGGTTGCCCTTATCCTTCTCCTCGTCGAACAGAAGGAACGTGTGACTGATCATGCGCTGCCTGATCGAACCCGGCAGAGCCTTGACCTGCCATCCGTTAAGGATGGCTCCTGTCGATGTGTCCACTCCTCGACTGAGGGTGAACTTCAGCTTGATCCACTTCTGCCTACCCGAGGGCTGCGAGATCGTGACATCGTTAGTCCCAGGGTTCAGCGTGGGAGTGTACGTCAGGCTCGGCCACTCGGCCCCCTCGATGTCGATGATCGCCAGGCCGAGGTTACCGGCCAGCGGGTCGGGGGTAGAGACAGACATGAACTTGTAGAGCTTCGGCTCCTCAGTGTTGTATCGAATGCGCCCGGTCCTAAGGTAGCCAGATTCGTACAGCTCGACCGCATCCTGAAGCCAGACGCTATCGGAGGCTACAGTGAAGGCGAGCCTGTCGCTCGCCCCGAAGATAGTCACCGAAGTGACTGTACCGGTAGTGCCGGGGGCGTAGATGTCACGGGCGTAGGCGTACCGTACGGCGCCTCCCGTGCCTTCCTGGAACGGGGCGCCCAGGTCCACCCTGAAAACGCCTGTATCGCCGTCGTGTGCGTTCGTGGATCCCACGTACATGAACCTGTCGATGCCGCAAATGCCCTGGCATCCGCCATCAGGCTCGAACAGAAGCGGCCCGTAGTTCACCTCACCACCAGAGTCGAACTCCGCGACCCGGAATCCCTTGCTGGTGGCGATCCCCATAAACGTGCCCACGTAGGCGTAGATAGACCTGACGACCTCACCCCTCGGCATTACAGCCGAGGCGGTAGGAATGAACACCTCGGTAGTCGAGGACAGATCCGAGACGAACTTGTAGACCGATGAGTCCGTGGTATTGTGTCCGGACGCGTAAATCGCGACCGGGCCCTCGGTGATCGAAGTCCACTTCCAGGTCGCATCAGGATGGGCGAGAACCAGCCCGAAGCCTCCGGTCCACGAGCCCGGAAGGGCGGGCCCGCCAGTGCCCAGCATGTTCAGCGCATACAGGCTGTTGTTCCAGCCTGCCACGATGCGCTGCTTCACGATCTCGATGGTGCCAGACGTGAGCGTACCGGCAGGCGCATCCCAGATTTTCACCCCCGCTCCGGTGTCTACGCCTCGGTAGATACCATCGGTAGCCAGCAGATACCAGGCCGTGCCCGCGTTGGCCAGAGCTAGTGCGGTACCTGCGGAGCCTGTGGTGATAGCGGTACGACTGGCCTCGACGACCTTCCAGAGGTTGTTGCCGTCCAGCAGGAACATAGCGTCGACCCCCGACGGGTCGACGTACCCACGGACGGCGGTTGTAGCGCTACCCAGGGCGTAGCGATTGTCAGGCTGACGCAGGAGTGTCAGCTCACCAGCCTCCCAGGGGTTAACTCCAAGAGAGTCGTCGAACCTCTTGCTGACAGAGTCGTTACTAACGCCGATGACAGGGTCCTGATAAAGGACGCCTGCACCGTTGACCCAAGAGTTCTGAGACCTGAGCCACCAGCCGTAGATGGACTGCTCGCCAGGCTCGGTGGTGTTGTCGAACTGCTGCTTCCTGATCTCAGCCATGCCTTCGGTGTAAGGCCACTGATCACGAGTAGCAGACAGGAAGGGGATACCGCCCAGCGCGTAGTCGAAGCTGTAGCTGCTGAGTGAGTATCCACCAGAGTTCTGCGTACCCGGAAGGAAGTTGCTGATCTGCCACGGGATGTGGTGTACGATGTCGGCCACGCGTCACTCCTTACGGGATGTAGGTTCCAGTCACTCGAACCGTAGAGCCGGTGTTGATCGAGCCACCGCTCGACCAGGTGTCGAGCGTCATGGTTCCATCGGACAGTACGCGGACTCGACCGTCGCCCGTGGTAGTCGCACCGAACGCGTTCCACGAAGACATCGGCCTATACCCAGCGGGGAGAGTGGCCATCAGCACCGAACTCATAGAGCCGGTACCTGACGCCGTCAGGTTGGCTCCGGTTCTCTCGATGGCTACGTTGATGCTGACGACACCACACACCTTGCGAAGTTCGACCGAGCTGACAGACCACCCGGTGGCCGCAGAGACGCCTGAGGTGGCCTCCTCGACCGCAAAGGTGCCTGTGCCGGTAGCTATCACATAGCCACCCAGCTCAAGCGAGTCGTCTGTGCCCAGGACGTTGGCCGTCTTCCGATACAGGTTGGTGTCAACGGCCGAGGAGCCGTTGCCCCAGTTATGTGCGCCCGCAGCGTCGATGTAGAACCGGTCGACGCTATCGCCTGTCACCGAGGTGCGATAGGTCGCAAGAGTGGCGGCACCACGGCGCGCCAGAACCTGACCGTTGGCGTTGAGTTGGGCGCTGTGGTTGGTGGCCGCAGTGAAGTTCACTACGTCAGTGAACGTGGCACCAGCGAACACTGGAGTGGCGGCGAAAGACACGATGCCGCTAAAGGTCGGGTTACCTGTGTAGGTGCCGTTCCCCAGGGCGGCGCCCGCCGTAAAGGACGGCGTGCCGCTGAATGTCGGGGCCCCCGAGAAGGTCGGGTTGCCCGAGAAGGTTCCGGCGAGTGCACCAGAGTTGACCGTCGGGCTGGTGAGCGTCTTATTGGTCAGCGTCTGGGTCATCGTGGCACCGACCAGGTCCCCAGTCACGCCATGAACGTCGCCGTCTGCGGCCTCGTGGGTCCGGGACTCCGTAAAGTCCCGAGCGGAAGAGACGTGTCGGACCACGGCACCAGCGTTATGGGTTGTAGCCGACGTGCCGTCGACCGCCCGGCTGATGGTGTACGTGCTGGGGCCGCCCGAGAGGACGTCCACCAGCTCCTCGTTCGCGGCACCATAGTCCAGCGAGAGGGTGAAAGGGAACGAGCCGGGGAAGCCGACCGAGCTGGCCACCTGGATACTCGTGTCGGAAGGGTTGACCGTGAGCTGAAGGTTGGTGGTCGCGGCGATCGAAGAGTAGAAGCGTGCGTTAGCCATGGCACCTCATCCGTTGTAGGTCTGGTAGGACTCGAACAGACGCTGAAGCCTGTCACGTTCCTCTGTGAGCCTCTGCTGGTACAGGGCCAGGTAATACTTCGAGGCGTTGCTGCCAGCCCCCGTAGGGACCAGCGGAGCCCTTTCTGTGGCCTCGATCGCCTGCTGCTGGAGTCGGGCGGACTCGTATGCAGGGAGAAGGCGCCAGCAGGCGCCGTACGTGATCATGTCTACGTACCGCTCGGGGTAGCCGGTGACAGTCTCGAAGTCGTCGGAGCCGTTCACCAGAGTGCCGGGCTTCTTGAGGTAGGTCACTCGGACGTTCCGGCCGGGCACGATAAAGTCACGCATGATCTGGATAGACTTGCCGGTCGGTGTAGGTGTAGGCAGAACCTGACCCGAGGTGACAGAAGCCACCGGGTTGAACCGCCACGAAGACAGGGGGAACCAAACGCCCGAAGGTCCGATAGTGTTGACCACAACCTTCAGCACGTCCTCAACCTCGGCCGGTAGCGGGTACTCAAACCGGGCCGCGATGTTCGGGAACTCGTACTCACCCAGAACCCAGAGGTCGGGGAACGTGGCGTTGATAGTGTCGTTGATCGCTTCCTTGATCCGAGCCATCGGATACATCGGATCGTCGGTGACGATGGTGTCTAGCGCATGGTCAGCCGGTGTGGTGCCCTCAGCACCACGGCCGGTCCCAGAGATACCGCCGATGACCGTGACAGTGCCGGTCGACCGGTCGAAGTTCTTGACCAGGATCAGCTCATCGTCGATCTCGACAAGACCTCGGGACAGGTTGGTGATCGTCTCCACATCCACGAGGAACGTGGTGTCGGACGCCGTCATCGGCGCCGTCAGATAAGAGATCGAAGCCTGATCTCGGGTGTAGCCAAGTAGCTGCTGCTTAACTCGGCTCGCAAGCTGATCGAAAGTAACAGCCACTAGGACTCCTTAGATTTCAGACCAGGCGATGGAGATGTTCCACCTGGTGTCGGTGTCGCCAGACTCGGTGCGTATCACCGTGCTCTCGCCCGGAAGGAGCGTGAGACTGCCAGCGGGGATGGTAGCTGGCACCTGGTGAATGAAGTTTGCCGTAGACGAGCCGGTCGCCTGGAGCGCCGGGGAGTTGAACCACGCCGCCCCAAGGGTGGCGGTCGGGTTGTCCGTCCTGATCTCACCCACAGGGTTGGGCATCGTAGACCTGATCTTGCCGATGGCGTTGATCGGCTCCAGGGTTCCACCAGATACGCCGGAGGCGAGGTAGCCGCGCAGTGGCGCGACAGCAGACACGGAGCCCACCGTGATGGAGCTGATGAACACACCAGCGATCAGAATGACCTTGCCGCTACCGGTAGGGTTGGTCAGCGCTATGAAGTTGTTGGCAGCCACGACGCCAGCGATCTCGTGATCGCTGAAGACGTAGCCACCAGTAAAAGCAGGGTTGACCGCAGGGAAGGTGGGGACTAGCCCGTTGATCTCTACCATCATGCAGCCATAAGGGTGGCGGAGACAGTCCCTCCGGTGATGGTCGTGGTGATCGCACCACGGGCATATCGCCAGGCGCCACTGACCGTAGTCGATGTGACACCCGGAGCGGTCAGGGCCGAACCGTTGGTCCGGAACCAGTTGGTGTTGTCGTGCGAGACCTCAAGCGCCACGACTCCAGCGGAGACGCCAGCACCAGCAGTCACCGCCAGGGTGACGGACTGCTTGGCAGAGCCGAAGTCGGCCACCGTCCCCGCCGCGATAGCAGACTGAGCGGACAGCGTGGTCGAGGAGATCAGCGTACCGGTCGTGGTGACCAGACCGGCGCCAAGGTTGGGGCCAGGCACTGCCACGTTGGCAGTCTGTCCGCCCTGGGTTACAGTGATAGGCGCAGCCGTCGAGGCTATGCCGTCGATAGAGACCTTGTTCTCTGAAGTCTTCAGGGACAGAGAACCGTCCGTTACGCTCATGCTTCAGCCTCCCTGATGGCAGCATCTACGTGATGCTGCTTGGTACTGGCAGGGCTCAGGCCCTGCCTGACGGCGGACTCATAGTTGTCAAGCTCCCGATCCCAGGCTCGCTGCCTGGTGCCGTAGGTGTCGTTGATGGCGGGGGAAAGCTGGAGGCCCTTCGACCTCACACACTCACCCCAGCTAACATGATCCTGCGTCAGGCAGGAGCTGGAGCAGGTCACTGATTCCTCGCTATCTCGGCGTTCAGCCAGAACAGCGCCTCTTCCACCCTGGTGATGGCGAGGGACTTCTCTCGGCTGTCGCTCCATGACAGCTTCTCGATGGCCTGATAGAACGCGTCGGCAGCCTCGCGTGCAGCCTGGTGGCGGCCTATCGTCTCCTGGCTCTTGGGTGCGTGATGCTTGAATCTCTCGTCCATCATCGCTCACCCACGAGGCCGATCACAGCCTCAGCCCAGGGGACCAGCACGACCTCGGTCTGAGGCGACACGTGGATGTCCCAGCGCAGCTTGAGGAACCGGTCATCGTACCCGAGAACCTCAAGGTTCTGAAGAGTCCGACCACCACGGTCGAGGTTGATAAGCTGGCCAACCTCAAGCAGAGGCTTGGTCTCTTCGGTCTTCTTCGCGGCAGGCATGCTCACGCTCCGGTGCTGTAAATGCCCTGTCGATGGGCGTCGTGTCCCGAGCCAAGCTCGGCGGTCTGTCCACCCTCCATCGCACGGAAGAGCCCTGTCTCCAGGATGCCCTTCTCGTTGGCGTTGGTGAGGGTGCTGTTCCCCGCAGGGCCTGCGGGCTCCATGCGGGAGCCGCCCCAATCCTGCATGTCGGTGTTGCGAGACTCCAGGCCCTCATCCTGAGGGCTGGTCTGCGGGTTCTTGTAAAGGTCAGACATGTTTCCCCTTAGGTGATTGCGTCGTAGATCGGAACGAAGCCAAGCGACGTCCCAGAGGCGTCGAACACTTCCATCTTCCGAGTGACGGTTCCTGGTGTGGTGGCTGCTTCGCTGTTACCTACGCCCAGACCGACCACGGTGATCAGTTTGTCGTCGGTCTTCAGCACGTCGGCGGCGGACCGGTACAGATTGACGTCGGGTGCCCCGGTTCCGGATCCAAGGGCGATCGTGCCGGTCGAAGTGACCCGGAAGACCGGACCAGTTCCACCGTTCCTCAGCTCCATCAAGTTGCCGGTGGTTCCACCGTTGGTGCCGGTCATAAAGATGCCCTGAGACGCCGTCCCTGTCCCCGCCAGATCGATAGACAGAGCGGACGCCGAAGCGTCCGTGCCGGTACCTGTATGAGTAACCTTGATGGTCCCCTTGGCGGTCTCGACGCCGGAAATGCCCACAGCAGAATGGGCGGCGTTCGTCGATCCCACATTCAGACCGGACGAGTTGGCGCCCGTGCCTGAGTGAGAGATGTTGACGCCGTGGCCGGTGCCGTTATACTGGGCGAAGATGCCGTTCTGGTTGAACGTGCCAGAGTTGACGCGGACCACGAGAAGGTGCCCTCCGGGGGCACCCTGCTCGGTGTAGAACACGCCGCCTGCACCGGTAGATGCGGTGTTAGTGACATTGAACGCGCCACCAGCGGAGCTGGAAGCGGAAGCATTGACGGTCGGAGTGATGCGGAGCTGACCGGCGCTCGCCCTTGCGAGGCTCACGTCTCGGGCGGCTGCGCCATCTCCCCACTCCATCCTTCCGCTGTTCTGCATACGGAACCTGGCGACCACATCGCCAGTGGCCTGAGACAGTACGGCAGTGTCGTTGGCGCTCGCGCTGTCATGAGTGAGGGTGCCGGTCATGGTGTCGCCTGACTTGCTGACCTTGTCGGCTACGCTGATCTCTGTACCAGTCAGGCGAGTGTCGATGTCGGCGAGCGCCGCATTCAGCGGCACATCCCAGTTAATGGTCCCAGCGGGGATAGGTGTGTACGTCAAGAGCCAAAGCCTCCTTCGCCAAAGCCGCCCTCACCGAATCCCTGATTAGGCGCGAGGACAAAGTTGCTAGCGTCGGCAGCCCCTGAGGCGATGATGTCCGACCTCACCTGGTCGTCCACCAGCCATTCGTAGCCACCTCTGAAATAGTGGAGGCCAGTCCTTGCGGCTGGCCAGAAATCGGTGTTCTCGTTAGGGTTCACCGGGTAGTTGATCGCGCCAAGCTCGTTGGTGTATGCGTCGTATCGAACCTGCTCGTAGACGCCTGGACTAACCTCGACAACCGAGATCGCCCTATTCATCCGGAACCGCTCCATCAGGGGGTTCCAGGCGAAGGGGGCCTCAGCGACGGTTGGAGTTGTAAACACGTACTGAGCCACCGAGGCCCCCTTTCATCACGGCGCGGTCAGCCAGGTGCTGCCGGTGTTGATCACGAAAGCCGAGCCGATGGCACCAGCCGAACCGATAGCGACAGTCGAGGAACCGGAGCCGTTGATATGGCCGGTGACGTTCACGACGTTAGTCGCGGTAGCATCCCGGCGAATCAGGTAGGTACGGCCCGGCTGGACCGTAGTAGGATCGGGCAACGCGATGTTCGTCGGGTTGGCGCCCGGCGAGACTGCTATCACGTAGTCGTTGTTCGTCGCCGTAGTCGCGGCAGTAACCGACCGCACGGTGAACGAGGTATTATCGAAACCAGACATTTACCCTCCTTGGGGTAAGCGGGGGCCCCGAAGGGCCCCCGTCAGGATCAGGCAGCGTTGCGAGCCGAAGAGGTCGACTGCGCCACGATCAGCGACTCGGGACGGTACAGAGACCAGCCCGCGACGCCGTACCAGCCGAGAGGCTGGAAGCGCTCCAGCTTGTCGACGACCGGACCGCGAACCGTGTGGAACTCCTCCGCAACGGCCTCGGCAAGAGCCTGCTGGCCGGTGAAGTAGGTGTTGAACACTCGGGTCTGGGTCGAGCCAGCGCCAGCGCCAGACTGGACGTTCTGGGCGCGAGGCGTTTCGATGTAGCAAGCGCCCTCGTACTCGCCGATCTCGCCCGCCCAGATGTTCCCCGCAGCAGAGTAGTTGTGCGGGTCGCGCCAGGCCGCCGCACCGGTCTCACGCCGCAGGTCGAAGGAGACCTGCGGGTGGATGTACGCGGTGTAGTAGCTGTCCTTGTTCGGGTGAACAGCGTTCGTCCGAAGCTGGGTGACAGCGAACCGAGCCATGTCCGAAGTGAACACAGAGTCCGAGTCGATGTCGGTCAGGGCGACCGGGTTGGTCGGGGTGGACCCGAAGCCATAGCCCATGGTCGTGCCGTTGGTACGCAGGGTCTGCGTACCCGCAGCCAGAACGTTCTGAACCAGAAGGTCGACCGAGTCGACCAGGTTCCACGCGACCTGGTTGACGAGACCAGCGGTCACGTCGGTGAAGCTGAACAGGTCCAGCTTGTTGGAGACCAGGATGGCGTTACCGTACTCGTTGAGCGTGACGGACACCGTGGTCGGGTTGCCAGCGGCAACCGCGTCAGGGTCGACCAGCTCGTTGAGTGGCGTGACGGCCTGAGCCAGGTCCTGGTACAGCGAGAAGACCACGCTGGAGCCAGGCATAGCCTGCTGAACCGGCCGCTTGTCGGCGACCATGCGGAACAGAGGCTGCTTGCGAAGGGCGAACTCAAGAGCGCGGTCGTACGCGGTCTGGACGAGGTTCGCCATGGCCGTAGTGCCGGTAAAGGCGTTAGCCATGATTCACTCCTTTGAGAGGTTTAGGGTCACACCCCGTGCATCCCATTCTTGAATGCGTCGAGAAGGCCCTGAAGGTCGTTAGCATCATTGACGGCCGCCTGCGCAGCCTCAACGTTGCCCACCGGTACTCCGTTCTGCCCAGCCTGCGTCATACGCTCGTACTGAGCCTGCATAGACGGAGGAAGAGTGGGCGCCGGGGGCTGTTCGACGGCAGCCTGCTGGGGCTGCCCACCACCGAAGAGCGACTGCATGGATTCAACCCACTCCTTCGCCTTCTGCGGATCGTTGGGGCCCTGGTATGCAGCCTGTGCACCTGGAACCCCAAGGGACTCGAAAACGGTAGCCATCTTCTCGCGAGCTTGATCCTCAAGGAAGCTCGTCAGCTTCGCGTTCAGATCCTCGTTCTGCTTCTTCATGGCTTCGTACGCATCACGAAGCGCCTTCGGGCCGTTACCTTCGGTGTTGTTGCCCAGGTCGTTAGCGCCGTCGTTCTCATAACCCCAATTGGACATGATGTCCCTCCCATTAAGTGATGTGCCCAGTAGGCCAGCCCGGGGAGGCTGGCTACGCTGCACGGTTAGTCCGGGCTTACATGTACGTAACACAACTGCCGGTTCGTTGTGCTCGGCTCCCAGGGCAGGGCTCGAACCTGCGACCTTCGGATTAACAATCCGCTGCTCTGCCAACTGAGCTACCAGGGAAAGACCCAGCCCACAAGGGGCTGGGTGGGTTTACTGTGAAGCCTGACCGAGGCCAGACTTGGCCGTTCCAGTGGCGCCCCCGAAGGCGCCACGCTCCTTGCCGACCAGGCTGGCACGCTGCGAGACCGCGTTAGCGCTGGTCCCGAAGACCGCCTCAGCGCCCTCCTGCTGCGTCCATTCCTCACCGTACATAGATCCGATGTTGGTCAGCGTTCCAAGCTCCTGAGCGACCTGCTGGTAACCCTGTCGGGCCTGCGAGGCCGTGACGCCAGAGAGTGCGAGCTGCTCGGCGTAGGACTGATTGAACGCGAGTCCCTGCTGAATCGCCTCGGAGCCGATCGCGGCCGTTGCCGCAGTCTTCTGGAGGTTCGGAAGGGCCTTGGTCGGGTCGAGGAAGTATGCTGTGAGCTGGCCGTCAGAGATGCCAATCTGATTCAGCGCCTGCCGATAGCTTGGGTTGGCAAGGACTGTCGCCTGAGTGGCGAGGTCCACCCTGGACTGAATCTCCGAGGGGCTGACGTTCTTGCCGATCCAGCCTGCGAAGTCTCCTGGGGTGTCATAGAAGCCCACGGGGAGTCCGGCCTGCTGCATGATCTGCCGGTAACTCGCCTCGGTGGCGAGATACTCAGCGGGGGAAAGGACAGGCAGGCCAGCCTTGATGCGCTCCTGGTTGCCAGCGAATCGAGTCTTGTATTCGTCGGTATCCTGAAGCAGGATGCTGATCGTGTCGCCAGAGTAGCCGTTCTTCACGTACTCGTAGATTTTCCCCGCCAGGCTTTCAAGTCCGTAAGACTTGAACAGCGAGTTGATCGCGAGATAGGCGTCCCTGGTCTCGCCGGTAAGTAGCTTCTCATACTGCCCGGTCGAGGTGTAGTGACCCTGGAGCCTGAGGTTCAGCGCCTTGGCCTGCTCCTGGAAGTTGGCTAGACGCTTCTCCAGGAGAGCCTTCTGCTTGACGTAACCAGCGTAAGCCTTGGAGTCCTTGTCGGGCGCCTTCAGCGCCTTGATTTGAGCCTGAAGGTTCTTGATCTGCGCGCCAGCGCGCGCGATCTGGACCTGAAGCTGGCGCTCAAGACCAGCGGGCGTAAACGACCTCAGGTCGGGCCGCTGTGTTCGCGCCAAAGCTGATGCCATGCCAGGAATCTCGGCCACATCTGCCTCCTTAGTAGGCTACGCCGAAGTCGGATAGCACCTGGTGCGCTACTTGCATCATCGAGTTCTGCGCATTCTGTGTCTTCTTCCAGCGAGGGTCTTCCCTGAGCTGGTTCTCAAACTGCCAGAGCGGCATGACCGCGTTGGCGCCCGTGGTCTTGTCCTTGTTCTGAAGGGCGGACTTGATGAGCTTGTCCTGAACCGAGATGCTACCAGCCGGGATCTCAAGGATCGTCTGCATCGACTGGATGTACGGAGAAGCGATCTCGGCCACCGTCTGCCCCGCGTCGATCTGCTTCTTAAACTGCGGATAAAGGGCTGCCGCCTGCTTCCGGATCGCGTCCTCGTAGTCCTGGACGGTGGCGATTCCTCGGAGTACCGCTCGGGTCTTGTCCGCGTACCAAGAGGTCGACATCGTTACGCCCATGTCATACGCCAGCTCCCTGAGCTGCATCTGGATCTCTCCGCCCTCACCTTGAAGGTGAGTGCCGAAGGTGACGTACTTGCCGATCTCGTATCGCATCTGGGCTTCGTCCCAGCCCTTGGCCACCATGTTGTAGGCCCAGGTGTTCATCTTCTTCAGCAGTGCGGGAGACTCGACGATACCGAGCTGTGCGGCCAGTTGCCGCACCTTCACGTACGCCTGATCCAGCTTCTGGTCGGCGGTCTTCGGGTCGCCGAACTTCAGGACCAAGAACTCGCGCTCGGACTGCGAGGTGGTCTTGAACCACTTGGTGTCCCTGAGTTCCGCCTGGAACTTCTCGGTGGTCCACTGCCCCTTGACGGCCTTGTCGAACAGCTTCCGGAGTTCTTTGTTCGAATCCAGTAGACCTTCGACGAAGCCGTACAGCTCGGCCTGCTCGTTCCTTGCCAACGGCTTATCCTCCGATGCTGATGAGTAGCTTGCTGAAGACGATGAGCTGCTACCGCCGCCACCCTTGTAGTTGGCGGCGTGACCCATCACGTCGCTTACATACTTGTAGACCGGAGGATTGCCGTAGGACTTGGTCGGATCTGGCTGACCTGAATACCACATGGCGGCGGCGCCCTTAGCGCCGTACTTGTTGTAGTACGCCTTGAGCTGACCCTTAGCTACGGCCTCCTGTGCTTGCGGGTTGTTCAGGAACTGCTGCGGGGTCAGCCACTTGCCATAGTACTTCTGGGTCCATGGCCCGACGTTGGGCTCAAGCACCTGGTACTTGCCGTAGGCGTGGCCATACTTGGTGGCAGGTCCGACGGCCTTGTAGTTGTGTCCGGACTCCTGGGTGGCGATGGCCCAGAAGAAGGCTTCGAACGAGGGCTGGGCCACTGGGCCTCCTATGGTCAAACTGAGTGCGAGGACAATCTTACTCAGGAGGCGAGCTGAGAAGCCCCATATCTCTGAGAACACTAAGGCCAACCTCCATCACGCCTGACTGGGCGTTCTGAGTTTCCTTCCACCTCGGATCGGATCGGAGCTGCTGTTGAAACTGGCTGAGCGTCTGGCCGCCAGGAGTTCCGCCCTGGTCGATGCCGTTCAGCGCACTCTTGATCAGAGGGTTCTGAAGGTCGAGCGACTGGTAGGGAAGCTCTAGCTCCTCACTCATCATCTGCATGTACGGGTCGGCAATCTCGTTCATGTTCGTCCCAGCCTTGAGCTGCTCCGCATATGCGGGGAACATAGAGATGGCCGCCTCTCGCACCTGATCCTGGAAGTCTTGAGTGGTGGCGAGCTTCCTGGTGACGAGCTGAGCCTGCTTCTTGATCGCAGCGTCCGAGAGCTTGATGCCATTCGCCGCAGCGAACTGCTTCATGGTGTACTCGTGCATCGCGGCCTCACCCTTGAGCGTGCCGTCCTTAGTGAACGTCACGTACTCCCCGAGCGCGTACCGCATCTGGCCCTCGTCGGCCCCGGTCTCCAGCATGTTCTTGGCGATCTTGGTGATCTTCGACTCGGGGATCGCTGCACCCATTTCGGCGGCAAGCTGACGAACCTGGATGACGGCAGCCTGAAGGCTGGCGTTCCATGTGGCAGGGTCGGTCTTCTGTAGCACCTGAGCCTGCCTGCGAGTGTCTGACGTGCTCTGGAACCACTTAGTATCCCGAAGCTCGGCCTGGAACTTCTCGGCCGTCCAGGAGCCATCTACGGCCTCTCCGAACAGCTTCTTGAGTTCCGGGTTGGAGTTCAGGAATCCGTACGCCCAGCCATAGGTGGAGGCCAGCTCCTCGGGCGTCAGCTTCGGGGACTCCTCGTAGTCCGAGGACTTCGCCCCCGTGGCATGGACGCCGCTGACGCGGCGCCCTCCCATGAACTTGTCGAGGTAGTATCCCTTGGTGATGTCGACAATCTCAACCGACTTCCCAGGGCGGGGAGCGTGAATCATCTTGCCGTTACCCAGGTACAGGCCAACGTGATCGGGGCCTGACTGTGAGGCGGTGTCGAAGAACACCAGGTCGCCGGGCCGAAGACCCTTCATGCCGACCGGCGCGCCCACGCCGATCATCTCGTACGTGGTTCGTGGAAGCTCGATGCCGAAATGCTTGAAGCTCTGAACCATAAGCCCGGAGCAGTCAACCCCCTGGGTGAGGGAATTGCCGCCCCAGACGTAAGGTGTTCCGACGTACTGTGAGGCATAGTCTCCGATGTCGACGCCGTTGATAGCCATCAGCCACCTCCGGTCAGTGCAAGCAGTGCGTTGAAGTAGGTCGTACCGGACTGATACTTGCCGTACTCCTTGGTTTCCATGGTCGGATCGGTGATGAGCTGAGCGCGAGCGGCGTCCGTAACGCCGCCAGACGTAGTCGACTCAGTGGTTGCTGTGGTCCAGACGTCCCCGCCAGACTTCTGCGCCTCGGCGATCATCTCAGGGGTGATCGTCTGGGTCGTGGTAGTCACGGTCGGGTTGGCCTTCTCGAAGCCAGCGATAGTCGACTTAAACTGAGCCAGCTCCTTAGCGGTAGGCGCTCGACCGAGCGTCTCCCTGAGAGCCTGGGTGGCGATCGCCTGAACCTCCTCGGCGGAGGACAGGTCGACGTTCGAAGACTTCTGGGTTCGGCTGGTCTTGCCGACGTACTTAATCCTCTCACCCGTTGCCACGTCGTAGATCCAGTCGCCTTCACGGCGAGTGCCCTGAGATCCCTTATCGTTGGCATAGGTCTTGAGGACGTCCATCGGCGTCCACTTCTTGGCGTCGTCGGCAAGGCCCGCGTTCAGCTTGTGGGAAGTGTCGATCAGCCTCTCCCAGGCGGAGAGGACTTCGGGCAGGCCCATGCCTGCCTCGAACCCTGGGACCTTGTTGATGATGCCGGTGTTCACGAACTCCTTGAGCTGGCTGGCAGACCAGTCGCGGGGAGCGATAAGCGCCTGAGCGTAAGCCACAGAGTAGGGCTGACTGTCGCCGAACGGACCCTGAAGTCCGGCAGGCCGACCCATATCCCCGATGTAGACCATGGTGTTGTCGGTGAGCTGCCTTGACACGGGGATCACGCCTAGGCCCTGGCCCTGCTGGAGCCCGCCAGTCAGGCCGTACTTGGCGAGGATGGCGTTGCCGTCATAGGCCGGGAGGCCAGGGGTTGTACCGGGAACTGGGGTAGTCATCCTGGCCTCCTTAGCTCAGGTCGTCACTTTCGAGATAGCGGTGGAACACGTCGGCGAACCGGGTGTCCATGTTCATGAACATAAGCTGCGCCTGACGCAGCGTGTAGCCGATGTCCTGGGCCTCACCTGTCGGCATGCCAGCCTCCGTGAAGCTGAGCGACCGCTGGCCTCTAGAGTTGAGCTGCGCCTTAAGTGCATCCCGCACAGCGATGTACTGAGCGAGAACATGCAGCTCAGACCTCATCGGGTCGTTCATCAGATCGGGGTCCTGAATCATCTTCTTCATGAACTCGATGCGCATAGGTACCGCGACACGGTTAGTCGTGCCCCAGTCCTCGTACCAGGCGTCATTGCCCTGGCGGATACCTTCCACCATCGCGCGCTTGGCCTCCTGGAACTGCTCAGCCCCACGATCGGCGTAGGACTTGAAGCCGCTGCGGATCAGCGCAGCGTCCAGCAGGTTCATCGACTGAGCGTACTGCTGCCAGCCCAGGTCCCTTTGGTTTTCCCTTAGAGCCTGCTCGGCAGTCATCTTCTCTCGCACGGCCTCCCCGCCGATCAGCTCATCGAACTGCTGACGGTAGACTGAGTTAGAGAAGCCGCCCTTGTTGTACACGTCACCAACCACCAGTGCGGCCATTTCGGGCCGCTGTGCAATCAGATCCTTGTACTTCTCGGCCGTCGCCTGAGCGGAGACCGTAGACGCGATGCCAAGAGACTTGTTCATCGCGGCCGTGAACACGAAGTAGTCCTGCCCGTACTTGGCCAGGAACTGGGCCTGGGCGTTCTGGGGGTCCACTTCCTGCATGACCTTGTACTGATCGATGAAGAACTGGAACGGAGTGCCCGTCAGCGGAGTGTCCTGGGTTCGAGCAGGAGACAGCCAGTTCGTCAGGGCGTGAAGCCTGATGAAGTTCTTGGCGTTCTCTTCCACGAGGTCCAGATCAATCGGATCGCCGCCGTTGGCGTGCAAGCCCTGCTGTCGCTGATACTCAGCCAGCCATGCCTCTTGGTAGGCTTGCCCATCAGGGTCGCCAGCCTTGTAGGCATCCCATGCGTCCCGCATGTAGGCGGGGATGAACGCGTCGCGCGCGTTCTGGTTCGGGCCGTACGGCAGGATCTTGGACCACTGGAGGAAGTCGCCGAGTGCAGGCTGCTTCTTGGCCAGTTCGCTCAGCGCAACCTGAGCGAACGGTCCGGTGCCAGGGTTGAACCAGGGGTCGCCAGGAAGGATGGTGTTCAGCGTCTGAAGGTTGAACCTCAAGCCGCCGTCAGCCACCTTGCCAACGCCCTTCACGTTCTTGGTGCTGCCGGGCATTCGGACGGTCAGGATACGCTCGGTGAGTGGAGTGAAGTGCTTCTCCCCGCTCTCGTCGGTAACCGTTCCGTCCTTGTTGACCACTCGCCCATACCGGTCGGTCACCAGACCGGCCGCAACAGGTGCGCCGTAAATCTTGCTCGCGGTCGAGACCATCTGAGGCTTCTCTGCGATCAGTCCAGCCCAACGCTGAAGCCCGTCCATGTGAGCGGACAGGAACGGCGCCACGAACCGAAGGGCCTCGGTGGCCGTGGTTCGGGCCGGGTCGTAGACAATCTGAGAGATGGTCTTGCGGGCCAGCTTGTCGGACTGCTCAAGCAGTCCGTTCAGCTCCTGAGGGGAGATGGTCTCATCGAGACCCTGCTCCGCCCGGAACCTCAAGCTCTGGGAGATCAGATCCTTCATGTGGGCTTCCTGGGCCCGCAGGTAGATCGGCTGCCTCGCCATGATGTCGTTCGGGACCGTGGCGAGCATCTTGAAGCCCTGCTCGATCAGGTCGTCTACGATGCGAGACGCGGTGCGCTTGCTGTGCTGAGCAGTGAGAGCCTTTAGCTCCTCACCATGGATCGTCGGGAAGTCCTCGGCAGCGATGCTAGCGCGCAGCTCGGTCTCGGTAATCTTCTCGCCGCGAGCGAGCTTATCCTGGAGGCCAGTACCTCGCGGGAGATAGAGGTCCAGGGTGCGCTTAATGCCTTCGATAGTCCCCTTCGGGTCCTTGGCTCGGACGCCAAGCTGAGACATGTGGTGCTTGCCAGCCGGGGTGCGAACCCAAGCCTTGGCTGCCTTCAGCGTCGGATCGCTTGCGACGATCCGGTACAACTCATCCTGTCGATACTGGTTGTTGATACCGTTGAGCCACGACTCCATGTGGTTCGGCTTGTCCGGGGTGACCGGGACCCAGTCGCCGGTCTTGATGATGCGACCGTTGCTGATGGCCTCAGCCCTGGCGAACACGGTCTCCATGGCGCGGGCAGAAGTAATCTGATCCCTCGGGATCGGGTTCTCCCACAGCGGAGAGAACGCCTTCGGGACCTCGATGCCCTCATGTATGAACGTACCCTCGCCGAGGCGGCGACCCTTAGAGTCCTTGGCCTCCTGAAGGATGGCCTTGGCGTAGTCGGTGAACTCGCCCAGGATGGCTCGATGGTCGGCCGCCTCTTCCTGGAGGCGGGCCAGCTCATCAGCGTCGAAGGTCAACTTGCCTTCCTTGACAGGCTTGCCCCTGCGGGCTTCCATCTTGGCGATCTGATCTTCAACGCTCTTGAGCGCGGTGCGCTCATCGCTGATCGTAGCCTGCACGACCGGCCAGGCGTTGTTGACGTTGATCCGCTCGGTCTCCAGGCCGAGTGCAGCGGCAGCCTTGAGGCCCTCTTCCGAGGTGATCTCAATACGACCACCCTTGCCGGTGGTGGCTGAGGTGTAGCCGCCCTTGCCGAAGACTGCACCAACCTGCTGGCTGCGGTTGCGAGCCCAGTTCCAACCACCCTCGCCGAGGTTCATGATGCTGGACATCAGCCCGAACTTGACGGCAGAGGCGACCTGCTCCTCAGACATAGACCTGATGGTGTAGCCGGGACGCAGAAGCGTCGTAGCCTTCCAGACGGTATTGAGTGAGTCCATGATGCCGCCAACATCACTGGCCCGGTCGGTGGACCAGCGGCCCACAGAGCCGAGGTAGCCCGACCCTCGCCGAAGCAGGCGGTCGAACTCTCGGACGTTGAGCAGAGGCTCAGCCGAACTGAGCTGAGTCTTAGCCGTAGGGGAGATTACATGACCCTCGCCGTTGCTGACAAAGTCGACCCGGTTCTTCTTGGTGAAGCCCTTGGAGGGGTCCTTCACCGCTGTCGAGTAGGTCTGCTCCAGCGGCCTCTGGCCGGTCAGCTCGTTCATGGCCTTCTGGAAGCCGAGGGTGCGCATCTTGTTGACGGCCTCAGCCGTCGCACGATCAAGCCCGTTGACGTTCATCACCATGTGCTCAACGACCTGAGTGTGGATCTTATCCAGCACCTCGGCGCGCGCGACCTTGTCGCCAGCCTGCGAGTACTGTCGAATCAGATCCAGCCGGGTCTCGGCCCCGAGGTTCGGAACCTGCTTGAGCATGTCGGCGACGCGCATGTACGCGTCGTCGTCGGTGTGGTTGATGAAGGTCTCGGGGAGGCGTTCACCAAAAGACTGCCAAACGCGGACCGGTGTGGTATAGAAGCCGTTCCGGAGGATTCGAGAGGTGAAGCCAGCCTCAGCCCTGGTAACTCGGTCCTTGCCAGCGCCCAGCCGGGCGACCTTCTTGTCCGCAGCCTTCTCCACGTCACGCAGGGCCAGAGGGCCCTGACGGTAGAGGGACTTGGTGGTGCCGAACATGTTGTTCACGCCGGGCTGGAAGTCGTCGATCTTGCCGACATTGGCCCCGAGAGCCTGGGCGATGTAGTTGTTAGTGCGCTCAAGGTCCGAGAGGTCGAGATCGATCTCGTCGAGCTTGCCAGCCTTCCATTCCTCAGCGCGGAGCACGTCAGCGAACGAGGTCTGAGCCGCCGGGCCGAGGCCCCTCAGCTTCTCCCCGCTAACCATGGCCTGCCGGTGAATGTCGATTCGTGCAGCAAGGTCGCCGTAAGTCTTATCCCATCCAGACTGGCGAGGTCCAGGCGTGGTGGGTCGGGGCGGGATATCGGTCAGCGTAGGGAACTTGGTACCCTCAGCCGCCTCCTCGCCACGGAGTGCGGTCATCAGCTCAGGATCGAACTTGGCCGAGTCCACCAGGACTCGGTTGTCCGACATCTTGCCGATATTCGACAGAAGACTGGCGTTGTTCTCGACCAGCTTCGCTGCGGCAGTAGAGTCGCCCATAGAGAACCGGAGGATCAGCGGCATCTCGTCTCGGGTGGCCCGAGAGAGGATATCCGAGAGCTGATCCCTGGCAGGATTGATCCTACGCCCGCGCCCCCAGATGGGGTGCTGGGCGATCTCTGCGGCAGACTTACCGGCAGCCCAGTCGAAGAAGTTGTTGACCTTGGTGGATCGGGCCGCCTCTTCGGGGCTCTTGGCGAGAGCCTGTCCGATCTTCTTGCCGGTGTAGTCGGCGAGCATGTTGACGCCCGAGATGCCGCGAGCCCTCTCGGTGCCCTCTTCGGCCACCTTGATGGAGCGTGCGCCCTTAACGGCCGCAGCTCCCACCTGGAGGCCAGCGTAGACGGGGTCAGCACCCATGACCAGCATAAAGTCCAGCGCTCCAGTGCCAGCCGTGTAGGTCCAGCCCTGCTTCTCGCGCCAGTAGTCTGTGTCGTACAGAAACCGCTCGGTCTGCCGGTTGATCTGCTCACGGTCCTGGGCCGTAAGCTTGGACTCATCGGCGGCCAGGAAGCCGAGGGCGCCCTTGTCTCCGGTGGCAGCACGAGTATTCTCGTAGTTGAAGAAAGCCTGAGCGGGGGAGATGTGCTCAGCTTCGCCGTACGCGTCAGACCACTCGTCCCCGCTCATCAGGATGTCGGTGTTCTCCCAGAAGCCCCCCTCGGCCAACTCGGCCTTGCTGGCCTGGAGAAGGAGGGTGGACAGCGGCTGAGAGACCGCGTTGGAGTACAGCCAGTAGGCGCCAGTGGCAGCCTTGTCGACCGGGTACCAGACCGCCTTACCGGCGCCCTTGGCTACACCCCAGCCAGGCAAGACGGAGAGCGCACCGTCGACCCGGCCCCAGCCCTTGCTGACGTTAGTCACGAAGTCCTGGAGGAATCCGCCGCGCTGCGCTCTCGCCTCCTCTTCGGCCTGCTGCTGAGCGGCGAGGATCTGGTCAGGCATGGTAGCCACAGTGAGGCCGGTCTGGGGGTCGGTGAACAGCGCCTGACCGGCGTCGCTCATCTCCTGCTCCCACCACCGGGAAACCCTTGCGTCACCCTGGGTTGTGACCGGGTAACCCCAAGCGTTCTTCTGGTCTGCCATGCTTCCCCCTTTAGAGGTTGCCCTTGATCTGCCTTACCAGATTGCGCGCCGAGTCGCTGGACCCAGGCTGGTTGGCGATGAACTCAAGGACGGTAAGATATGATGCCATGTAGCTGTTGGACTGCTGCTGTGTGCTGCTGAGCACTTCGCTGCCTGAACCGGCGCCCGCATCGGCGCCGTCCGTGACAGGAACATCAGGCTGCATGCTCGCCTCGGAAAAGGGAACGACGTTCGCGGCGGCGTTCCCAAACAGGTCGTTGAAGTTCATGCCCTCGACGTTGATCGAGGACTGAGCCAGTGGAGCAGAGGTCATTTGCTCCTGGTATGCCGCCTGCTCGCCGTAACCGGCGTTGGGCAGGTTACGGTTAGCGTCCGCTACAGCGCGGTCTGTGCGCTTCGAGAACTGGCCGGGGCCAGCGACTTCTGCCATAACCTACCCTCCGCTCATCGAGGCATGTGCTTGTCGGTGCCCCTGGTCAGACTGTCCGGGTCGAACTGGCCGGACATGACCGGGCCGGTGGCCCGCCAGTCGTAGCGGTTCACTTCCTGGTTCAGCCGCTCGGGGCCGACATTGCCGTCCTGGTCGTAGAAGGACAGTTCCGGCGCAGCAAGCGCCGTACCCTTCTCGGACTGCCAGACGCCATCGGGACTGTGAGAGGCGACGCCGCCACTCAGGGCACCCTCGTGCCCGCTACCGCTGTGAACCTGATTGAGGCCCATCACTTACTCCTTAGATAGGGGACTGCCTCTGGGTGCGAGCCGACATGGTCGCCTGCCCGCTTGAGGTAAGTCCACTGAGCAGAGACATGAGGTCCATGCCCTGCGCTTGCTGAGGGGCCCCTGGGGCCCCAACAGGAGCGCCCTGGGGTCCCTGTCCACCGGCTGGCTGTGCGCCACCTAGGGCGGCAGCCAGGGGGTCCTGTGCGGCAGCCTGAGGCTGCTCCTTTGGCGTGAACACAGTAAGGACTGCGTCGTGCACCGACTTGCCCTTCTCTCTCAGCTCGATCAGCTTGGCGACCTTCTGGAGTTCGGGCACCGGGTCGAACTGGCCCTGAGCCTGGATGGCCATCTGAGGGATGGCCGACATGTAGCCCATGACTCCCTGCTTGAGCGCGTCAGTGAACTGCTCGTTGTCCACTTGCTGCTGCATCTGGACAACGTCGATGTTCATGGGGAGCTGTCGCTGGAAGAAGTCTCGGGAGATGAGCTGGTCTCCGCGAAGCTGGAGGAGACCGACGATCGCCCGAGCAGGGTCTTGACCGGCAGCGAAACCGTAAGTGACGTCAACCGTATAATCCCCGGCGATGTCCTTGTCCGGGCTGTAAGACTCCTCAAACGGAGATCCCTGGACCGTTCCACGTATCGTCTTCTTCTCTGGCCCCCAGAGCTTCTCGTCCATCTCGAACGCAAGCTCGATCGCGATTCGGAGGGCCTCCCCGATGACCGACTGCCCTGTGGTGATGACGGTGTTGAATCCGCCCATCAGGGCCTGCACGCCCTTACCAGTAATGATCGAGGCGTCCATGTTGCCGGACCGAGCCTCGGGGGTGCGCGTCCCTACGCGCAGCTCCTGCTCAAGGACCTGCGACTCCTGGAGCGGAGCCACGTTGTTGGCCAACCCGACTCGCATGACCTTGTCCGGGTTGTCGGTACGGATGATCGCATCATCGCCGAAGGTCATCTTCTGCACGTCCCGAGGGACGGCCAGCGGGGCGCGAGTGTTCTTCTCCGCAGCCTCAAGGCCCAGGAGGGCCATGCGGCTCTTGGCGAGCTGAATCCAGATGGCGTCGTCGAACGCGCCTCGGATCTCGTTGTCATAGCCGGGGCGCTTGCCGACAGAGATGTAAACCTTGCCGAGCGGATTCTCCATGCGGTCGACGACCTGATTGCCATACTGCGGCAGGTACATCACGATCTGGTCGCCGTCGCAGTACTTGACGACCTCGATCTCCCGCTCCTCCCAGCCTGCGGCCGGGCCGCCTCGGTTGCTGGTGTTATTGCCAACCAGCGTACGGTGGAGCTGGGGGAACTTGGCGACGAGATGGATAGCCTCTTCGCGCCAGACCTTCGAGTAGGACTTGAGCCGACCGAACAGGTCGAACTCGGGATAGACGCCCATCGGGTTCTCAACCCGGATGTGCGGCCTCTTGCCCTGGAAGTCAGGCTCGACACAGTAGATGACCATGCCGTAGGTCAGATAGTAGTCCGAGGCTATGATCTGCTTCCCGGCGTAGAGCCGGGACTCATTGAGGTACCAGTTCGCGATCTTGGTCTTCTTGGCGCTGAAGCGCTTGGCCTTATCGGTTGTCATGATGCTGGTCGTGCAGTTCACGCTAGGCATCACGCCCATGACCTCGGCCATGTCTCGTGCTGCTGTATCGACCAGGTTGGCCACGATAGGCTTCGGCCAGGCTTCCGGCATGGAGCCGGGGATGACCGTGTCAACCTCGCCCGACCGGACGTCGTGAACGTCACGGTGGCGCTGGTCTCTACCAGCGGCGGCCCGTCGAAGCGAGTCGACCTTACTAAAGATGTTGTCCAGCGTCAGGGCCATTGCCACCTCCTAAGTCACTTGGGCGGAGCGACCTTCAGTCGCTTCCACGTTTCAGGGCCGGGATAGCCATCGGCATCCTTGCCTGTCCAGCCCTGCTTCTTCTGGAACCAGGTCACGCCCTTCTTATCGGCCAGAGTGAAGGTAGGGCCAGGGCCCTGCTTGTAGCCCTTGTAGCCAGCCTTCACGAGAGCCTTGCCCAGCTCGGTCACGAGCTTGGACCGGCGCCCCAGGTAGAAGTATCCGTCACCCGGATACGGAGCGTAGACAGGCTTCGGCTTAGCTGGAGCAGGCTCCAGCTTGCCCGCCTTGACAAGAGCGTAAAGAGCGTTACCGGGGCACTGGGTGGCGTACCCATCTCGATGCCCCTTGATCTCCTTACCCGCGCCCTTGGTGCGGAGATACCGGATCACCTCCTTGATCGCAGCGATGGCCTTCGCCGAAGGCACGGTGACGCCCTTGGTGCCACCCATCCAGAGGATCGCAGTGTGCGCCCTGTTCAGCGCCTGGGAGCCGTTGGCCCCAGTCTGCTTACCCCATCCTCGCCCCTCGAAGATTACCCCGTGGTTGCACACGCCCCAGTTGTAGGCGATGTCGGAGTAGTTCTCGGTCGGGTGATTGAGGTGCGCCTGCCGTATGGAGTTCCACCTGGACGCGCACTTGGAGTGCGCGACATCCGGGACCTCCGAACCTTCGTAGTGGACCTTCACCCCCTTGAGGGTGACCGTCTGGGTCGGGGCCGCCGAAGCGGGCCAGCCCAGCTCTGCTCGGGATACGTAATCCATGTTAGCTCCACCATCCATCGTTGGGCCCCAGGCTTCCCGCCTGGGAGAGGTAGTCCAGGTCGACCGTGACCTGCTTATTCTTGTCGCGTTCAGATTGGTAGTTGTTGGCCACGTGGAACACGGACTCGATGTCATTCACCAGTTCGCGTGCTCGCGTCTCGGCAAACCACAGCGCCATGACCGTATCCTGCTTGGCCTTGGTCTGCGGGAACCAGGTAGTAAGCTGCTCCACGAGGGCCTTGACGCCCTCGTTCTGGGAGCGGGAGGGGAGCCGGATCAGCCCTCGGCCTTCCAGCGCCCCGTCGAACAGCATGCTCATCGAAGCGACGCCGAAGTCGGCGTCGTTCTTGTTGTTGCCGGTGAAGTGCTCCTTCAGGATCGTGCCACGGTTGCCGAGGAAGTTCCTGAGTTCACGGTTCTGCGTGACCATCAGGTTCATCGCGTTCTTCTCGATGACCCACTCGTGCATGCGGTACTTGACCGTCCAGTCCTTCAGCTTGTTGAAGAGGTCGTCTGGCTTCTGGTTGCCAGCCGTCCATACGTCCAGGACATACCGCATCCCGGACATGCGATCGACACCGAGGACCACTGCGGCGGCGTATCCAGTGATCGCGGGATCGAATCCACCGACGACATAGAGCCCATCCATGCCATGCGCTCGGTGACCTGGTGCGCCGGGGGACATGACTCCTGCTGCACGCATCCCGTCGATAGAAGCTGCCACCTTGTTGGCTGGGAAGATCGCATCCTCGACCACCTGCTCCTGTTGGTAGACCATCTTCCAGTTCTGCGGCGACGACGTTGCCCGTCGTCGTGCTAGCGACTTACCCGAGTGCCAGGGGTAGAGACCTTCCTCGTTCGCCTCCACCAGTCGTCTTGCTCCGAGCGACACTGGGGGTCGGTTGGTCCAGGGTGCGAGAACAACCCAGTCGTCGGGGTCTTCGGCGAACTCCAGTACGGCTGGCTGGGTGAGGTAAGTCCAAGGAGACTCTTCATCCTGGCCATACCACTCAGGCTTCTGGATCTCGGAGTAGAGCTCCACGGGTGCCAGGCGAGTTCCCACCAGGAGAAGGACTCCGCCTGGGTAGGTGAGTCGGTTGATGACCTCTCGCTGGATCCAGTCGATCTGCTTCTCGAACTCATGGGCGTTCTTTCCTGTCACCGTGTCGTCGAGGATGATGAGGTCAGCTCGGTTACCGTAGATTTGACCGTTCATGCCCAGAGCCTGCACGGTAGGCGTAGCCTCACCGGAGTCTCGGGCTTCAGCGTTCACGTAGATCGAGTCGGCCGTCCACGACGCGCTGTTCGCGTCGAACCCGCCGTCGGGGGCAAAGTCGTGCTGGAGCTTCTTGTAGCTGGGGTTCTGTCCTGCGAGGCGATCCTTGATCGCCCGGAGGAACCGCTTAGCCATCTCCTGGGTCTGCGACACGATGATGATGCGGATGTTCGGGTCCTGGCAGATTCGCCAGGTGGTGTAGTTCACCGTGATGGTCGTAGACTTAGCATGCTCGGGCGGAGTATTTACGATCAGCATGCCGGGATCTCCCGGCTTATAGATTTGGTTCTCGTGGAGGTCGCGTGGATCGCGACCCTCCAAAAGATCATACCACTGAAGCTGATGCGGGAAGAGCTTGGTGTCCAGGTACTCTTCACAGAACGTAGGGAAGTCGGGAACTTCATCCCGCCGAAGCTGAGCCCGTTCAGCGGGCTCCATCTTCATGTAACGGTTGTACTCTTCCCGGAACCTTTTGTCGGAGTTCTTGTAGTACTGAACCGTCTGCTTGGTGATGCCGATGTCACTGATAGCCAGGGATACTGGGAGGCCCTCTCGGAGATAGGTGAGGATCGTGTCCTTCTTCTCCTGGGTCGTTCTGTTAACTGGCCTGGCCATCTGTACTCCTCTGTACGAATCGTGTGACCCAAAGACACTCCTCGGCCGTGAGGGCCGAGTCGTACCCAGCGGGGAGAGATTCCGAGAGGAGAGGGTCCCCTTAAGGTTACTGGTTAGACACTGTTAGACACTCAGTAGGGCAACCCTTGAGGGGTTGCCTCCTAGTACTGATCTGCTGGTCTCTAGTGGTCTCTAGTGAACACTCCGGAGGTTCATTGGTTACACTAATAGAGAGGGGTCTGTCACCCCCTTGCGCGCAAGGCTGTTACCAAAACTTTACCAAACTACTTCGGAGAGTGACGAAGACCTGGCCATCTGGTTACTCTCCGTGTAGATCCAGGGTCAAGTTTGATGGGAAATTTCTGTGGGGTCTCACACACCCTCCCCCCGTGTCCGTTTAATAACCCCCGGTCCGCATCTGTCCTGGTTCGCCCTGTGTGTCCGTTTCGGCACGATGTGTCATGGTTGGACACGGCATGTCAGGGATGTCTCGGATGGGCAGGATGCCCCGCTGCGCCCCTCGTGATACATGATGTATACATATCAGCCACGATGTACGCATATGCCCCTCGATGCCCCATATGTGGCCTACTTATCGTCAATCTGACGAGAAGGCCGCTCATTTGAGCGGGGGACTATACACTGTGGGTATACGCAGGGTGCATAGCCTGGTGGACAGGTGTGCACTCAGATGAGCATGAGTGAGCACAGATGAGCACCCACACACGTGGATATAGGGAACGCGCGCGCGTACGTATCCAACCCTTGGATTGCGAGGCCCACCGAGGCTATCTGCCGAGGGCGTGTAGGTCTTTCCCTCTGATGACCATGGAAATCGCAGGGTCTGCCTTTGGTGACCATGGAAACAGCGAATGTGGCAGCAGCTATCAGATTTGCTCGGAGGTTTGCAGTCGCTAGACCAACCCCTGCATCAGCCCACTTCCCCCGCTATCGAGCGGCCTATCGGGCCGCTGACCAGGGGCGATGCGACGTTTGCGCAGCTCATACAGGGTCTCCCGGATGAATCCAAACTTTCTTTTCCGCAGGTCAGAGCGTTGGGGGGCTTGGATGATCTTGCTTGGGTGTCCGTTCCGCCCCAGTCTGTCCCCGCTTCGCAGTGCCTCTTTGCGGGCTGGAAAGTGCAGTGTTATCCCTGTCAGCAGGACGGGGCGCCAACAAGGGCCCCGAACAGCAGGCACCGTTCCTTGAGAACTCAACAGCGGCTACGACTGTCTCGACACCCCGGAAGGGGTGTGTGCTCCCTCGGGGGCGACAGTCCCTCTATGCCCCTCACGGGGGCCACGCAATACCCGCATCGGGCCTTGAGCCCATAGCGGTGAGCACAGGCCCCCAGAAAGGCGCACAGGGACGCTTGACGGCCTTCGGGTCGTCCCTTACAGTCGTAGTCGTTGGCGAGTCGAAAGGCTCGGCCAACGCATCGAGTGATGGCACGCTAGCGCGCCCCAGCCCCCCAAGTCAGGGATGACAAGGGATCAGGGTTGACAAGCGCCGTAGTCTCTACCTAACCTCGGTGTGCAAGAGGGCGCGGCAGGTAGAACGGTTCCCGCACGGGGATTGGGCCTACAGCGCCAGTGGTGGACCTTCCAAGGGGGTGTAACGCCCCTGAGGGCCTGGCTACAGACCTCCCCCGGATCAGCTCCGGGGATGGTGGATGGCGGTAGCAGGAGTCGAGAAACCAAGGGCCGATCTTTGAGAATTCAACAGTGTGCAGTGTGTGAGCTTGACGGCCCCGCTTTCGGGCGGAGCACCTCACAGCTACCAACGCAGCGATGGACCTAGCGATTCCCGCTTACTCAGGGGAGTGTGTTCTAGCGAGCCGAACGGGCGTGGGGTGGTTCACACATCAAGCGAGGGGCAAGGGAAACCGCTGGTCTTGCCAGATGGCCACCAAACCCCTCGCAGTCCAAATTCCCTGTAAGAGCCA
>LLBY010000512.1_pt4 | contig 43115 bp, 31 predicted proteins | sample 1489401 | NCBI WGS metagenome assembly LLBY01 (sample SAMN04092656, study PRJNA295927) | soil metagenome | biome: Soil prokaryotic community; feature: Bulk soil; isolation source: soil from tomato rhizosphere | host: tomato cultivar Hawaii 7996 | place: South Korea | collected 2011-11-01 | reverse complement strand
ATCGTAAATCAAAAATCGTAAATCGTAAATACCTAAAGGTTTTCGTTAAATAAATTTAATTTTTTTAACCAAGCGGTTTTACGGTCCAACAAGAAAATATCGAGTAGCAAAAAGAAAACAGCAAATGCTAAAAACCATTGAAATTGGCTTTTAAAATCGGCATATTCCTTTGTTTCAAACTCCTTTTTATCCATTCCGTTTAAAATATCGCCTATTTTTTTAACAACCTCATTCGTGTTTTTGCCGTTTAAATAGACTCCATTAGCTTCGGCAGCAATACTTTTAAGGGTTTCTTCATCCAAACGCGTAATAACGGTTTCGCCTTGGTTGTCTTTTTTATAATTTAAAACAATCCCGTTACGTTTTTCCGGTATAGGTCCCCCTTTTACATCACCGACACCAATGGTAAAAATCCTAATACCTGCTTCGTTAGCTTCTTCGGCTACTGCGGTGGCTTCTTCGCTGTGGTCTTCACCATCTGAGATAATTATTAGAATGCGATTGGTTTGTTCTTCATCATCAAAATAGGTGGTTGCCAATTTGATGGCTTCATTAATAGCTGTTCCTTGGGATGATAGCATATCGGTATTCATGCCTTGAAGAAACATTTTTGCCGAAGCATAATCGGTTGTAATGGGCAATTGCGGAAATGCTTTTCCTGCGTAAGCAATAATACCTACGCGGTCGCTTGCCAAATTATTGATGATTTGCGTTACCAATTGTTTGGCTTTGTCTAACCTATTGGGTGCGATGTCTTCGGCAAGCATACTTTTTGACACATCGACTGCAAAAACGATATCAACGCCTTCGCGTTTTATGGTTTCTAGCTTTGTGCCTATTTTTGGATTTACCAATGCGATGGCTAGACATGCAAAGGCTAAGCTTAATACAACTAGTTTTAAAACGGACTTAAATAACGATGCATTCGGACTTAATTTTTTTAGTAATGCTTTATCGGCAAATTTGCGTTGGGTGCGGTGTTTCCAAAATTGAAGCACCAAAAAGAATAGGATTATTACTGGAATAATTCCTAATGCCCAAAACCATATTTTTTCGTCTAATTGATACATTTATTTTTTATTTGTTTGTCCCCTAAATCCCCAAAGGGGACTTTTATTTCCGTAAATGGAGTGTCTTTTTCTCTTATCTATTTTCTCTTATCTATAATCTAATTACACAAAACTTCTAAAAATGGTGTTTCTTAGTAAAAATTCTATCAACAATAGTAGACCCGCCAATAGCACCAACGGGCGGTATTTTTCTTCGTAATTGTAATATTTAAACTCTTCAACATCTGTTTTCTCAAGTTTGTTTATTTCTCCATATATTTCTTCAAGCTTTTTATTATCGGTGGCTCTAAAATATCTTCCTCCAGTAACTTTCGCTATTTCTTTTAACAATACTTCGTCAATCTCTACGGGTACGCGAGCATATTGAAATCCGCCTGTTCTTGGATCTAATGCTACCGGTGACAATGCCATACCGTTAGTACCTAAACCGATGGCATATGTTTTTATACCATATTCCACCGCCAATTCACTAGCTATTTTTGGATCTATAAAACCAGTATTATTCACACCATCGGTTAATAATATAATGACCTTACTTTTGGCTTTGCTGTCTTTTAATCTGTTTACTGCAGTTGCTAAACCCATACCAATTGCCGTTCCGCCTTCAATAATCGTGTTGTATTTAATGTCTTTTAATGAGCGTATTACAATTGCCTTGTCACTAGTAACAGGGGTTCTTGTATAACTTTCTCCAGCGTATTCTACCAGTCCTATTCTATCATTCGGTCTACCTTTAATAAATTCAGCTGCTACATTTTTTAAAGCTTCCAATCTGTTTGGTGACAAATCTTTTGCCAGCATACTTGCCGATACGTCAATAGCCATTACAATATCAATCCCTCTTGTTGTTTTTGTTTTAGAAGAAACATCAACCGTTTGTGGTCTTGCCAATGCTGTAATTAATAATGCTAATGCCAATAGACGTAATACAAATAACCCGTGTTTTAGTTTTGGTAACCAAGAATTGGTGAGCTTAAAACCTTTTAAGCTAGATATTTTAAGTTCAGCTGTTTGCTTTTTATGTTTGAAAATATACCATAATATAGCTAAAGGCAATACTAAAAGTGCCCAAAACCACTGCTTATTTAAAAAATCGATGCCTTCAAACATTATTCTTCTGCTTTTTTAAGTTCAACTGAATTTAAAATACGTTCTATCATTTGATCTGCATACTCATCATTAATTGGATAGGTTATAACAATTTGCTGTAACACATTTTCTGAAGCAAATTGTAGTAATATATAATTTCCCTCTTGTACTTTTTGGCTTATTGGATTTTTAATTTTTAATGTTCCATAGGTTTTTAATCCTTCTGCGCCATTTGGTGTTACAAATTTATCTCTCAATACCACAATATCTTGAGCGCCCTGAGCTTCCATTCCTTTAAGACTTTGCTCGGATGCCTTCTCAATATCGATTTTGTTTTCACCCATGTTTTTATATGACGTGGTATTTACCATCACACTAAAAACATCTAATAAGGTTCCGTAAATAAAAGTTGTTTGGGTTACTTGTGCTTTCATTTCGTCTGGAACTGGCAACTCGATACGAGTTAATACTTTAGGCGTAGAAATGGTAACTGGTGGCACGCCATATGCACTGGTGACCCATTCGCCTTCTAAAAGCTCAATACTATCATGACCAATAATGGTGTCTTTTATATAATTGAATCCGTACTTTAAACCAAAGCCAACAAATGTTGCCATTAATAAAAATACACCTATAACAACAGTAATGATGATTTTCTTGCGTTTCTTTTTACGCTCTAACTCTTGACGGTATTTTTCATCTTGAAGCTTTTCTTCTTCTGTTGGTTCCGGCAATGCTTCTTTTACATGGTCAATTTCAATATCAATAGTATCTCTATCCATTTTGGCGAGCTCAACATCTACGGCAGATTTAGCGAATTTCACCAAATCAGCACGTTTTAAAATGCTTTCTAAATTTCTAATATCTTGAGTACTCAACTCTATTTGATTGCCTTCTTTAAGTAAATTAAGTCGGTTAATCAGCTCATCCGTTGTGCTTTCCAATGCTCGGTCATACACTTTTTCGTCAAGATATTTTCTAATAATAAACGTAAGGTCTGAGTAGTATTCCTTTATAGAATCGGTTTCTAAATAATGACTTTCATCCAATTTTTTAAGAGCTAACTTCGCTCTATCATAAGGTGGTAACAAAGCAATTTGTTCTGCTTCGGTTAATGGTTTTTTTCGCCAAATAAACCAATACATTAAAAAGCCAATGATGCCAACTATTAAAAGTGTCAGCAATACATATTTCCACCAATCACTACCTTTTTTACTAACTTCAATAATGGGTTTTATATCGTAGAGCCCTTGTTTTGTTGTGTCTACAACCACATTGTTCACCTCAACTTTTAATGAGTCGGTAAAAAAAGTTTTATCACCAATAATGACTTTTTGCCTTGGGATGGTGTATTTCCCAGAATCAAATTGAGTTAAACCATACTTTTTTATAAGGTTGTATTTGTCTTTATTTTTAATGGTATCAATCGCATACGATTCAATCATTTCCAAGGGAGAAAATGTTTGCCCTTCGGGGAAAACCACCAAGCTGTTTGGTTTGGTTTCAACTTCAATTTTATAGGTAATTTGTGCCCCTATTTTAATTTTTGTTGAATCGATAGATGTTGTTACTTGGGAAAAAGAGAAAAAAGATGAGAGAAAAAAGACCAAAGACCAAAAGACGGAAGACCGAAGATTTAAGACCGAAGACTTAAGACCGAAGACCAAAGACCCAAGACTCAAGACGGAAGACCGAAGACCGAAGGCCCCTTTTATTTTATTCAAAAATCGTAAATCGTTAATCATAAATCTAAACTCCATTTATCCTCTTCTTTTAAAATACCCCAACATTTTTTTTACATAGCTTTCATCAACACGACAATCGATAGTCCCCGCTCCTGATTTTGTAAAACTTTCTCTGTAATAATCTACTTTTTCTTGATAAAACTTACCATAATTAAGGCGTACTTTTTTGGACGATGTATTTACTAACATATATTCACCCGTTTCTTCATCTTGCATTTGAACAACGCCTAAATTCGGAATATCTTCTTCGCGTTTATCATAAACCCTAATGCCTGTCACATCGTGTTTTCCTGAAACAATTTTCATGGTTTGACGGTAATCGTCTGCAATGAAATCAGACAATACAAACACAATCGCTTTTTTCTTCATAACATTTTGCATGAATTTTAAAGCTTCGGCCAGATTGGTTTGTTTACTTTCTGGTTTAAACTCAATCAATTCACGAATAATACGTAGTACATGCGAACGCCCTTTTTTGGGTGGGATATAAAGTTCTACTTTATCTGAAAATAAAATCAAACCAATTTTATCATTATTCTGGGTTGCGGAAAACGCTAAAGTTGCTGCTATTTCCGTAACGACTTCGCTTTTAAATTGTGCTTCGGTACCAAACATTTCAGACCCTGAAACATCTACCATAAGCATCATGGTAAGTTCGCGTTCTTCTTCAAAAACCTTTATATAAGGTTCGTTGTAACGCGCAGTCACGTTCCAATCTATATTTCGAACATCATCACCAAATTGATACTGGCGCACTTCGCTAAAAGTCATACCACGTCCCTTGAAAGTTGAGTGGTATTCGCCTCCAAAAATATGATCGGACAAACGGCGTGTCTTAATCTCTATTTTACGTACTTTTTTTAGTAATTCTTTAGTATCCATTTTTTTAGTAAACAGTTTACAGTCTCAGTTTGCAGTAAATTATATCCAGCAGCCAGTAAACGAAAAAACTGATTACTGCCACTGAACCCTGTTAACTGGATTAAGGTACTTCTATTTCGTTTACTATTTTATTAATGATGTCTACCGAAGTTACATTTTCGGCTTCGGCTTCGTAAGTGATGCCTATTCTGTGTCTTAACACATCGTAAACGACGGCACGAACATCTTCAGGGATTACATACCCACGACGTTTTATAAAAGCGTAGCATTTGGCAGCAGATGCTAAATTGATACTTCCACGGGGCGATGCACCAAAAGAAATAAGTGGTTTTAAATCGGCTAGTTTATATTTTTCTGGGTAGCGTGTTGCGAAAACAATGTCTAGTATGTATTTTTCAATTTTTTCGTCCATGTAAACATCACGAACTACTTGTTGTGCTTTTAGAATTTGAGCAATTGAAACCACAGGGTTTACTTTTTCCCAAGCGCCTTTCATATTCGCTCTCATAATTAATTGCTCTTCAGCAATTTTTGGGTAGTCAATAACCGTTTTCAGCATAAAACGGTCTACCTGTGCTTCTGGCAATGGGTACGTTCCTTCTTGCTCAACAGGGTTTTGGGTTGCCATTACTAAAAATGGCTTGTCTAATTTAAACGTTTCATCACCGATAGTTACTTGTTTTTCCTGCATGGCTTCAAGTAATGCCGATTGCACTTTTGCAGGCGCACGGTTAATCTCATCTGTCAATACAAAATTTGCAAAAATAGGTCCTTTTTTGATGGAGAAGTCATTCAACTTCATATTATAAATTAGGGTTCCTGTGACATCGGCAGGTAATAAATCGGGGGTAAACTGTATTCTGCTAAAACTGCCATCAACCGCTTGTGCCAAGGTATTAATGGCTAAAGTTTTTGCAAGTCCCGGAACACCTTCAAGCAATATATGCCCTTGCCCCAGCAAACCAATAAGCAAACGTTCTACCATATGCTTTTGCCCTACGATGACTTTGTTCATCTCTAGCATCAGTAAATCAACAAAAGCACTTTCTCTTTCAATTTTCTCGTTAATAGTCTTAATATCAATTGTACCTGTTTCTTCCATCATTTATATATTTTTTAAACGCCCGAATATACTAAGCTTATTTGAGCAGTGCAAATTGTTAAAACTTTTCTTTGAACGCTGTTAAATATTGGTTAAATTATCCAAACTGTTCAGTTAATAATTGGTTAAAAAAATAGCGCGACACCTAGATGTCGCGCTATTTAATAAAGCTAATGCTTCTAATTTTTTATTCTGCAACTAACGTTATTGCATCTAAAGTAGTTTCTGTATTAGATGTTACAATGACATCTGTAGAGCCATCTTTAGTATAATCTTGTGAAACAAAACCAGCAGCACTTACGGTTACAGTGTACGTTCCAGCTGGGATATCTTCTAAAAGAAATTCTCCACTGGCATTTGAATCCATTGTTGCAACAACATCCCCGCTATCTTTATCTTTTACGGTTACAGTTGCTACAATATCATTTGTTACATCTCCTCTTATAGAACCTACTTCTGTGTCTTGTTCCTCAGTTAGCTGAATAGGTTCTGCTAATGTTGTTGTTTCACCATTAACAACTGTTACTCCTGATACGGATCCTTCGGTGTAACCTGATTCAGCATTCAAAGGTGTTGCAATGACATCATACGTTCCTGCAGGTAAGCCCCATAAAGTAAAGGCACCTGTGTCGTCTGTAATCGCAGAAACAACAAAATCGTCATCTGTTTCTGGAGTTCCCTTATCGTCAACCAATACTGAAACCGTAGAAGGCACATCATTCGGTTCAACAATTCCCTCTATATTACCTGAACTCACTTCAGCACTCACATAAAGTACTGGTTTCAAAATAATATTGTCTGAACCACCTGCCATAACTATTGATTTTGCAACATCAAAATCCAATACAAAATTATAGGTAAATCCTTCTTCTATGACAGTCCCTACTTGAAGTTTTAAACCTGATTGCTGGGCACTAGGTGTTTTTAGATCAAAGGTTTCAGGTTCATCAGCATCATTTCTAATAACAATGGTATTACCGTCTCCTAACACCAATCGCATTTGTTCAAGTGTTCCGGCAGGAATTGGTTCCGTGTCAACCAATACTTCATTAACACCACCAGTAAGATCCAATAAATTGATAGATCCTTGGCTACTCATCTCTAAGTCAATCCATCCACTTTCATCAGTGCCGTCAGTGCTGTCTTTCATTTTTATCATAACGCCAACTACATTAACGTTTACTTCGTCATAATCGCCTGGAGAATCAACAAGTTTTATTGTTATTTTTGGAGCTCCTGCGTTTATTTTGTCAGATTCGTTGTCACTACATCCAATAATGGATATCATTAAAAATGAGAGAAAAAATAAGCTTAATCTGTTTAATGTTTTCATAATTTTATATATTTATTTATTTGGGTTCATTAATTATATACGTACCCAAAACGGAAAATAGATTATCTTTTTTCAAAAAAACTATCTTTTGTTTTTATTTTATCTCGTTAAATATTTTGTTTGACAAGTATAGTAAGGCCTTAGAGCAAATTTTAAAGAAATAGGAATATTAACTTCTATAAATAGAAAAGACAACTATACCATTTTATGTCGCTTTTAAGTATTTTTATAAAATCGTCTTGATTTTTTTGATTGAAGCGAAAAATGTTCTTTACAATTGCAAAAAGTCAAGATAAGCTCTATATATGAATTGCAAAAACAATACAAATGAAAAAAACAGCCCTAATAACCGGAGCAACAAGTGGCATAGGACATGCAACAGCCTATGAGTTTGCAAAGCATGGCATTAATTTAATTTTATGTGGAAGGCGATTGGAGCGCCTGCATACCATACAAGCAGCCTTAGGCAAATTAACACATGTACATATACTAAATTTTGATGTGCGTGATAAAACTGAAACGTTTAAAGCCATTGAATCACTACCAGAAAAATTTAAACATATAGACATTTTAATTAATAATGCAGGCAATGCACATGGTTTAGATCCCATAAACGAAGGAAGTATTGACGATTGGGATGCCATGATGGACATAAACGTCAAAGGACTTTTGTATATAAGTAAAGCCATAATCCCACAAATGACCAAACGACAATCGGGACATATTATAAATATTGGCTCATCGGCAGGTAAGCAAGTGTATCCAAAGGGGAATGTGTATTGCGCCAGTAAACATGCTGTTTTGGCTATTACAGAAGGCATGCGTATTGACTTGAATCCGTTTGGAATTAAAGTAGGTGCCATAAGCCCAGGTTTGGTTGAAACCGAATTTTCGCAGGTGCGCTTTAAAGGCGATAAAATTGCCAATACAGTCTATGACGGCTTTAAAGCTTTGCAAGCCGAAGATATTGCCGAAATTATTTATTTTGTTGTATCACGTCCTGCCCATGTTAATATTGCCGATATGCTAATTTTTCCAACGGCACAGGCTAATGCCTTTACATTAAACAAATTTGTCTGAACTTATTTTTAATATGGATAGCATTTTTTATTTTTATTATTTATTCAAGTAATATGGCACGCCACAATTCATTTGAAAGTTTAGAGGTTTATAAAGAAGCATCCGTGTTTTGTGATGCGATATGGGAAATTATATGCCATACTTCTTTAAGTAAAGATTATAAATTAAGAGAGCAAATCAATGGTTCATCTGGTTCAATAATGGATAATATAGCTGAAGGATTCGGTAGAGGAGGAAACAAGGAATTTATAATGTTTTTAAGCTATTCCCGCGGGTCATGTAACGAAAGCAAGTCGCAATTATTAAGATGTTTTCGACGAAATCATATAGATGAAACCACTTAACAGTGATGCTGAAAATCTAATAAATCAATTATCAAAATTTATCAATTACCTTAAAAGCTCCGAACGCAAGGGCTCAAAATTTGATTAGTCTTGAATAAATAATAAAAATAAAGCATAGACAATAATGATCAACAAGCGCCTACTTATAAAAAATTTGCTGTCACACAATGACGAAAATAGCTTTTATGATAAAAAGCGTAAAATTGACATTAGCTTTAAAGAAGGAAAAGCTAAGTTTTTAAAGCATGTCTGTGCGCTTTCAAACAGCAATCCTAAAAACAACTCGTACATTGTTATCGGTGTTGAAGATATTGATAACGACATTGTTGGTGTTGACTTTTTTGATGACAGTAAAATCCAAAACCTCATCAATGCCTATTTAACCAATCCGCCTATTGTTCAATATGAAAATATTCCGTTTCCGCATTTACCAGACCATAAAGTAGTTGGTTTGGTTACCATTCGCCCAACTGGAAAAATAACATCGCTGCGGAAAAACATTTGGAAATATTATGGCGGCTCGGTATTTTTTAGAGATGGGAGCATGAGCATGCCCAAAGTATTCGACATCGAAATAAAAGATGTTAATTCTAAAATTGTTGAGTCTATTGAAAATCATTCGCAAAACAATATTGAGCATACCTTAAACGGCGTTTTCGATTTTTTAAAAAAACGCAAAGACTACAACGCCCAATACAAGGTATTTAAAGAATACTTTGTTGTTTGTTGGGCAGGGCAAAAAAAAGTAGTTAAAGATGAAATATTTTTTTCTAGAGTTGATATTGAATTGATAAACGAACAGGTCCGTTTGTTTTTTTCGGCTTTTGATGAAGTGGCTATTTTTATTAATGACGATTCATTTAAAATCGTTGAATATGTGAATCTAGGGTTTCAAAATTCCAATAAATACTATCAATTGGAAGAAACCATTATCAATTTTGAAAACAATGCCAATTATTCCATTGAAACCAAGCTTTTATTTGAACCACCACAGTACGATAAAAAAGTACTTCACCATATTTATAACACTACAAATGCTATTTTAGAAAAACTAAAAAAAGGGCTACCGTTTACAAAAAGCGAAGAAACAGATTTAAAAAACTTACCTATAACCTATCTAATTTGTTATCTAAATTTATTTCACGAAGCTATTGATAAGTTAAATGAAGCAAAACCCTATTTAAGGGCTCATAGTGAAGAATTATATCACCTTTATAAAGAATCCATGCGTGTTTTAAGGAAGGTAAAATACAGTTAATCTAATTTATTGGAAGCTTAACCATAATTTAACTTTGGTGCTTTTTTTCTCACGGCATATAACATATATTTGCACTGCTATTAATCTTTTTAAAGATATAACCTTGTTTCTCCCGATAAAATTTCGGCATTGGAGCAAGGTTTTTTTATTAACCGATTTACCCAAACTACTTTAACGGCTCAATGCAAAAAGTCAAGATGAGTTCAATGTTTCATTTGAAAAAATAAAGCTTAGAAACACACATATCAAGCTATAAATCAAATTTAATACCTTGAGCTAAAGGCAACACAGCTGTATAATTAATGGTATTGGTTTGACGTCTCATATAAATTTTCCAAGCATCACTACCAGATTCGCGACCACCACCAGTTTCCTTTTCACCACCAAAAGCACCACCAATTTCGGCACCCGAAGTACCAATATTCACGTTGGCGATACCACAATCAGATCCAGTAACCGACAAGAAACGCTCAGCTTCACGCAAGTTGTTTGTCATAATGGCTGAAGACAATCCCTGCGCCACATTGTTTTGGATTTCAATCGCATTTTCTACACCACCCGAATATTTCAATAAATACAAAACAGGTGCGAAAGTTTCATGCTGTACTATTTTAAATTCTGGTTTCGCTTCAGCTATGGCTGGTTTTACATAACAGCCGCCTTCGTAACCTTCACCAGAAAGCACACCGCCTTCAACTATAATTTTGCCCCCTTCTTTAACTACTTTAATTAAAGCATCTTGATACATCTTCACCGCATCAGTATCTATTAAAGGCCCAACATGATTTTTTTCATCCAACGGATTTCCTATACGAAGTTGTTTGTAAGCATCGATAACGGCTGTTTTTACCTTATCGTAAATAGACTCATGGATTATCAATCTTCGCGTTGAAGTGCAACGTTGACCGCAAGTACCCACTGCGCCAAAAACCGCACCAATAACGGTCATTTTTATGTCAGCATCTGGAGTTACAATAATGGCATTGTTCCCTCCTAACTCTAACAAACTTTTTCCTAAACGACTTGCGACTTCTTGTGCTACAATTTTACCCATTTTGGTGGAACCTGTTGCCGAAATTAATGGAATGCGAGTATCTTTCGTCATAAATTCCCCTACTTTATAATCGCCATTAATTAAACACGAAATGCCTTCGGGCAAATTGTTTTTTGAAAAAATTTCAGCAGCTATATTTTGACAAGCAATACCACAAAGCGGTACTTTTTCACTGGGTTTCCAAATACATACATCACCACAAACCCAAGCTAAAGCGGTGTTCCAAGACCAAACTGCTACTGGAAAGTTAAATGCTGAAATAATTCCAACAGCACCTAACGGATGGTATTGTTCATACATACGGTGACCAGGGCGTTCGGAATGCATGGTTAATCCATGAAGCTGACGCGATAAACCTACTGCAAAATCGCAAATATCGATCATTTCTTGAACCTCACCCAACCCTTCTTGATAGGATTTACCCATTTCATAAGATACCAATTTTCCTAAAGCTTCCTTTTTTTCTCGAAGTTTTTCTCCAAACTGGCGCACAATATCACCGCGTTGTGGTGCAGGCATTAATCGCCATGTTTTAAATGCATGGGTTGCGGCATCCATCACCTTGTCATAATCGGCTTTTGTGGTCGTTTTTACTTTTGCTATAAGCTGTCCATCAACAGGCGAATAGGATTCTAAAATATCTCCATTGGAAAAATTATTTATCCCTGTAGAAGTGCCTTCATTAATATCTTTTATTCCTAAAGTTTTAAGAACTTTTTCTATTCCGAAATCTGTTATCACTTTCATTAATTATAGATTTATTAGTTAAATTAAAATTATTTACGAATATAGCAATAAAAAGTCGTTTTTATTAAAGTTTAATACTTATAAAACTGTTAACTTTGAAATACAAACTAAGATAAATCTTATGAAAAAATATACTCTAATTTTTTTTAGCTCACTTCTACTTTTTAGTTGTAAAAAACAAGACAAACTGATTGATTCCGAAATTAAAGAAGAACATATTAAAGATTTACAATTAACGACTGAAAACAAAACTGTTCAATTCTCAATTGTTATTCATGGTGGCGCGGGCTATATAAAAAAAGAAAATATTTCATCCGAAAAAGAAAAGGAATACCGAGATAAACTTGAAGAAGCTATTAAAGTTGGTTATAACATTTTAAAAAATGGTGGTACTAGTTTGGATGCTGTAGAAAAAACCATTAATGTTCTAGAGGATTCTCCCTTATTTAATGCGGGTAAAGGCGCTGTTTTTACGTACGAAGGCACGAATGAACATGACGCTTCTATTATGGATGGAAAAACCTTAAATGCCGGTGCTTCGGCAGGTACAAAAACAATAAAAAATCCTATTAGTTTAGCCCGTGCTGTTATGGAAAAATCGCCACACGTGATGCTCTCTGGGAGTGGTGCCGAAATATTTGCTGAAGAACATGGCTTAGAAATTGTAGAGCCTAGTTACTTTTACACAGCCCCCCAAATGAAATCTTTAGAACGTGCAAAAAATGCTGAAAAAAACAAAATGTCATTGTTTTATGATTCGAAAATTAAAGACTCAAAATTTGGAACTGTTGGTTGTGTGGCATTAGACAAAAATGGCAACTTAGCAGCAGGGACTTCAACAGGCGGTATGACAAACAAACGTTGGGGACGCATAGGTGATTCGCCTATTATTGGTGCGGGTACTTATGCAAATAATAACACGTGCGGAGTTTCAAGCACAGGTTGGGGTGAATATTTTATTCGCGGTATGGTTGCATATGATATTTCGGCTTTAATGGCATATAAAGGCATATCGCTTGCAGAAGCTGCCAATGAAGTGATTCAAAAAAAGTTACCGGAAATTGGAGATGGTGCTGGTGAAGGGGGTATTATTGCGATTGATAAAAATGGACATGTAGTAATGGAATTTAATACGCCCGGGATGTTTAGAGCAACTATGAATGATAAAGGTGAACTCTATATCGGGATGTACAACGATTAAGAGACTGTCTAAATATTTTTCATTAGTGTCCGATAAGATTCAAGGCTGCTTCGCTAAAAGAAAAAAGAATAGAGACTATAGTCTATAGTCTATAGAAAAATAGACTAAATGACAGCCAATTCAAATTCAAATGTATATTTTAATAATCGCTAAGTAATTTATTATGACAAAAAGCTAGACCACAAATCAGTCTTCTCTTTAAAAAACCATTATCACTGTGTTTGCAGTGAATTGCAAAAATATTATCGGGCAACAATGAATATTTTTCTTAAAAGTATCTTTTATGAATAATTTAACAAAAGAGAAAAGCCTAAAATAAAATACTTCAACGTAATTTGTTTAACAAGAAGCTGCCTACAATTTCTTTTAATTTAAGTTCAATTCAGTAAACTATCAACCTATGTCATCAAAAAAGCTCCTCGCTATCGTAATATTAATTGCGATTACAATTTCCTGCAAAAAGAAAGAAGTAGAAACCGATAACTTATTTAAGTTTCGAGAATATATAAGCTATACCTCTTCTGGTTTGGTTTCGGTGGCTGATCCCATTCAAATTAATTTGGCAAAAGATGTAGAAGGTTGGGAAATGGGCAAGGAAATTACTTCTGATATCATAACCATTTCTCCGCATGTACAAGGAAAATTAACGACTGCCAACAAGCACACACTACTTTTTACACCCGATGAACATTTAGAACCGTCGACAGAATATAGTGTCACCGTTAAACTAAATGACATTTATAAAAACATCCCCAAAGATTTTAGCAGCTACACATTTCAGTTTAAAACCATTACACCAAATTTTAATATTGTTACCAATAATTTACAATCTTATAGTAAAAATTGGCAGTATTTGGAAGCAGGATTGCGTTCGGCAGATGTCATTTCAATTAAAGATGCAAAAAAAATAGTTGAAGCATTTCAAGAAGACAAAAAACTATCCATTGTATTCAATGAAGCTCATGAATATGCCAAAGTGTTCGAGTTTAAAATTGATAGCATCCACCGTAAAATAAACGACAGCGAAGTCCTTGTAAAGTGGCATGGAAAGGCGATTAAAGCAGATAATAAAGGCGAAAACAACGTATTTATTCCCGGAATAAACAACTTTACTATTATTAATATGGATGTCATTCAAGCCCCAGAGCAACATCTGTCCATTAACTTTTCCGACCCTTTAAAAAAGCAACAAAACTTTGATGGATTGATAACCCTTCAAACAGTAAAAAACCCGAAATATGTGGTAGATGGTAATGTATTGAAAGTATATCCAGAATCTAAATTGACAGGGAATATTCGAGTTGATGTATTCCAGGGTATTTCGAACACCGATGGTTATAAACTTAAAAAACCGTTTTCTGAAATCATTGCTTTTGAAGAATTAAAACCACAAGTACGCTTAATTAGCAACGGCACCATTCTACCAAACTCACAAGAATTAAAATTCAATTTTGAAGCGGTAAACTTAAAAGCTGTAGACGTAAGAATCATTAAAATTTTTCAAAATAATGTGCTTCAGTTTTTGCAAGACAGCGAGTTAAACGGCAGAGATTCTTATGCGATTAGGCAGGTAGGCCGACGCATTGCAAAACAAACCATACAACTTCAAACCGCTGCTGGAAATACTGGAAAGTGGAAAGCGTACAGTATTGATTTATCTAAATTTTTTAATGCAGATGCGGGTGCTATTTATCGGGTGGAACTGAGCTTTAACAAAAGCTATTCGTTATATAATTGCGATGCAAATACGACAACATCAAACACAGAAGGTGATGAATATGAAACATATTACGAAGATGAATACTATGAAGGAAACCAAACAGAAAGCACACCTGAAGAAGAAGAATTACGGGAAGAAGCCTATTGGGACAACCTAACATACCATTACAAAAACTACAACTACAATTGGCGCGAAGAAAACAACCCCTGCCATGACGCATATTATAATGGCTCTAAAATTGTTTCCCAAAACCTATTGGCATCAAATCTGGGCGTTATTGCCAAACAAGGCAGTAATAACTCATACTATTTCGCTGTTACTAATATTTTAACTACCGACCCAGAAGCGAATGCAACTGTAAAACTCTATAACTTTCAACAACAAGAAATAGCAAGTGCGCTAACAGACAACGACGGATTAACCCTTATAGATTTAAACAAAAATGCTGCCTTTGCCATTGTTTCAAAAGGAAAAAATACCACATATATAAAACTCGCCGATGGTAATTCGTTATCGCTAAGTAAATTTGATGTGTCCGGCAATAAACTTCAACGCGGGCTTAAAGGCTACATTTATGGCGAACGTGGGGTTTGGCGACCTGGAGACACACTTCACTTAACGTTTATGCTGAATGATTTTACAAATCCCTTACCAAAAGGCCATCCTGTGAAAATGGAAATTACCGATCCCAACGGTAAATTGGTTTATAAAAACGTCACATCAAACAACCTAAATAACTTTTACAAGTTTACGGTTATAACCTCATCTGAAGATAAAACAGGAAATTACAATGCCAAAGTTTCTGTTGGTGGTGCATCCTTCTATAAAGGTTTAAAAATTGAAACCGTTAAACCCAACCGCCTAAAAATTAAAGTAGATTTTGAAAACGACATTCTTACAAGCAAAGAACCTTTAAAGGGGACTTTGGATGTGAAATGGCTTCATGGCGCACCCGGAAAAAACTTAAAAGCAGAAATTAAGGCAAAATTCAGTAGTTCCCATACCGCTTTCAAAAATTATAAAGAGTATGTTTTTAATGATCCGACAAGACAATTCAACACGGAAGAAAGCACTATTTTTGAAGGTTCTGTGGATGCTGAAGGACTCGCAAAAATCGATAAAAAATTAGAGATTGGTAAAAATGCCCCAGGCATGTTGAACGTTCAGTTTTTAGTGCGTGCTTTTGAAAATGGTGGTGATTTCTCTATGGATGCTTTTACCAAACAATATGCGCCTTACGAGTCGTTTGTTGGCTTACGTGCTCCTAAAGGAAATGCTTATGGTTCATTCTTTACAGATGAAAACCAAACTTTTGATGTGGTAGTGGTAGACGCCAACGGTAAACCCATAAAACGCAATAACCTTGAAGCAAAAGTTTATAAAGTGGAATGGCGCTGGTGGTGGAATTCGTCTTACGATAACCTATCTAGCTATGTGTCCAGCTCCTACCATAAACCATTTCTGAACAGCAAAATCAATACAGATGCTAACGGAAAAGCACAACTAAATATAAAAATTCCAGATAACCAACGTGGTAGATACCTCATTAGAGTTGTTGACCCTATAAGTGGTCATGCTACAGGGCAAACGGCCTATTTTTATAAGAACTGGTATGCCCCAGCTGGCGATAAAGAAGCCGCTAAAATGTTAGTGTTTTCAGCCGACAAAGAACATTATAATGTGGGTGAAACTGCAAAAATTAAATTTAAATCGGGCAGTGAAGGGCGTGCCTTGGTTAGTGTTGAAAACGGCACAGAGGTTTTAAACTACAAATGGGCGAAAACCAAACAAAGTGAAACCACTGTTGAAATTCCTATAACTTCTGAAATGGCGCCCAATGTATTTATCAATATTTCGTTATTGCAACCACATGCCATAACGACCAACGATTTGCCCATTCGTTTGTACGGCATTATTCCAATCATGGTCGAAGACCCTAGCACTAAATTGGAACCTCAGCTGAAAATGCCCCATGTGCTGCAACCCGAACAGGAATTTCAAGTATCTGTTTCAGAAAAAAACAAAAAAGCGATGACTTACACCCTTGCGGTTGTTGAAGAAGGACTATTGGATTTAACACGCTTTAAAACACCAAATGCTTGGGACGAATTTTATACCCGTGAAGCGTTGGGTGTAAAAACCTGGGATATTTTTGATGATGTTATTGGAGCTTACAGCGGAAGCATCGACCAAGTTTTTGCTATTGGTGGTGACGGAAGTGCAGCCGCAGGAAAAAATAAAAAAGCAAACCGATTTAAACCAGTTGTTACTTATTTAGGTCCTTTCTCGTTAAAAGCTGGTGAAAGCAAAACCCATAAAATAAAACTTCCAAATTATATTGGTGCGGTACGCACCATGGTTGTTGCAGGAAACCATACGACCAAAGCGTATGGAAGCACAGATAAATCAGTAGAGGTTAAAAAACCTTTAATGGTATTGGCTACGCTTCCGAGGAAATTAAGTCCAGGAGAAAAAGTAACACTTCCAGTGACCGTTTTTGCTATGGAATCCAAGGTAAAAAATGTGAATATTAGTCTCAAATTAAGCAATGGCATTTCTATCGTTGGAGAAAGAACCAAAACGCTGTCATTTCCTAGACCAGATGAGCAAATAACGTATTTTGAATTAGACGTTAGTAAAGCAAAAGGCGTCAGTACCATTGAAGTGATAGCAACAGGAAATGGTGAAAAGTCAACTTATAAAGTGGAATTGGATGTTATGAACCCAAACCCTATAACCTCTATTCCCATTGATGAAACATTAGAATCCAATGCATCAAAAACTTTAGGGTTTTCAACCTTTGGTATTACAGGAACAAATACTGCAACCGTCGAGTTTTCAACCCTGCCTCCAATGGATTTTTCACGTCGTTTACAATATCTTATCCAATACCCTCATGGATGTGTGGAACAAACCACATCGAGTGTGTTTCCGCAGTTATTTTTAGGAGATATTTTCGATTTAACGTATGCTAAAAAGCAACAAATTGAAAGTAATATTAAAAATGGCATTATTCAATTAGGGCATTTCCAGCAATCAAATGGTGGATTAAGTTATTGGGCTGGAGAACGTACTGCTGATGATTGGGGAACCAGTTATGCCGGTCATTTTATGATTGAGGCAGAGAAAAAAGGGTATGTACTGCCATTAATGTTTAAAAACAATTGGCTAAAATACCAAAAACAAGCTGCTAGAGATTGGCGACCAAGTTATAGAACCTATAATTCCGATTTGGCCCAAGCTTACAGGTTATATACGTTGGCACTTGCTGGACATGCAGATTTAGCCGCCATGAACCGTTTGCGTGAGTTTAGCGAAATTTCCAATGAAGCCAAATGGCGTTTAGCTGCGGCTTATGCTTTGGCAGGACAAAAAGAAGCGAGTAACAGTATTTCAAAAACTGCCAATATAAATTTCTTGCCTCCAAAATATAATTATTACACCTATGGCTCGGTAGATAGAAATCGTGCTATGGCTTTAGAAACCATGGTGTTGACAAAAAATTCCAAAACGCGGGAATTGGCACAATACATCGCTAAAGATTTATCGAGTAACCGTTGGATGAGCACCCAAACCACCGCTTATAGTTTGCTTGCCATGTCAAAAATGGTCGCCGCTAATGGTGGAAAAGCATTACATATAAGCTACACTATTAACGGAAAAACCGAAACTATAAATTCTAAAAGTGCTATTGCCCAACGCGAATTAAAAGTATTAGATGGCTCAAACAGCCTGTCCATAAAAAATAATAAAGACAATTTGATTTATGTCCGTATTTTAAACTCTGGGAAATTACCTTTAGGAGAAGAAATTGCCGAACAACGTGGTTTAAGTATTTCTTTAGTGTATAAAGATTTAAAGGGCAATAAAATGGAGATTTCAAAATTGCAACAAGGGCAAGATTTTGTAGCAACTGTTAGCATTAGTAATATGAAAAATGAAAGCGTACAAAACGTGGCTTTAACAGAAATTTTCCCTTCAGGATGGGACATTGTAAACACACGTTTCACTGAATTTGGCGATGCCACCACAAGTCAGGCACGTTATACAGATATTAAAGATGATCGAGTGAATTTCTATTTTGATTTACCTGAAAAAGGAAAATACAGCACAAAAACTTTTAATGTGATGCTGAATGCCTCGTATTTAGGAACCTATTATTTACCGGGCATTCAAGCTGAAGCAATGTATGATAATGAGTATTTGGTGAGAACAAAAGGACAATGGATAACGGTTGAAAAGTAAAAGCATGAAAACCAACTTCAAACCCTATTACGCCGTAATTTTCACTTCAACCCAGAAAGAAAACATTGAAGGTTACAGTGACATGGCAGAAAAAATGGAAGCGCTCGCCAAACAGCAATCTGGCTTTTTAGGAATAGATAGCGCAAGAAACCAAATAGGTATAACCGTAAGTTATTGGGAAAGTTTAGAATCCATAAAAAACTGGAAGCAACAAACCGACCATTTACAAGCACAATTAAAAGGTAGGCAAGATTGGTATAGTTGGTACAACGTGAGAATTTGCAAAGTAGAACATGAGTATGAGTTTAATGGATAAACCACCTCGTCTTCGGTTTCCTTTTGCGAAACCGAATCCACTCCTCCTTTTAAAGGAGGAGAGCTTTAAAAAGCGGTGAAACATTATAATTACAACTAGGTGAAACATTATAATTACAACTATATTGAAATTAAAGTAACAAACCACTCCTTTCCTTTTTTAAGGGAAGGTGGATTTAAATCTGATAAGATTTAAAGACGGAAGGGTTAAATAAAATAAGATGCACAACCACAAACACCTAGAAGAACGGAGAAAAGAATTAAGAAAAAGCTTAACTCCCGCAGAAGCTTCGCTGTGGAAGTCTCTACAAAGAAAACAGCTTAAAAATAGAAAATTTAGAAGGCAACATAGCATTAATAATTTCATAGTAGATTTTTATTGTGCTTCAGAAAAACTGATAGTAGAATTAGATGGAGCTGTTCATTTAGATTTTGCACAACAAAATTATGATTATGAACGAACTCAAATTTTAGAAAACTTAGGTTTTAGAATCATTCGATTTGAAAACAAATTAATTTTTGAAAACCTGCCTGAAGTTTTAGAAAATATAGCAAGTCATTTTAAAGATTAAAACCACATATCGTCTTCTATTTCGGAAATCAAAATAGAACCTACTAATCTTTTTTAAAGGAAAAGTACTTAAAAGGCGGTGAAACATTATAATTACAACTATATTGAAATTATAGCGACAAACAACTCCTTCCCTTTTTTTCAAGGGAAGGTGGATTTAAATCTGATAAGATTTAAAGACGGAAGGGTAAAGAATATAAACAGTGAACAAAATAACTACTTACATTAAACGTCATAAAATAAAGTCGGCAATAATTGCCGTCATTTTAATTGCTTATTATTTCTGTTTACCAAGGCAACTTTTTAAAGACCCAACAGCAACAGTAATTACCAGTGCCGACAATGAACTTTTAGGAGCGCAAATTGCTGACGATGGGCAATGGCGGTTTCCTCAAAACGATAACCTTCCAGAGAAATTCAAAACCTGTATCCTTCAATTTGAAGATGAATATTTTTATAAGCATCCTGGTTTTAACCCTGTTTCTATTTTTAAAGCGTTGCGAGATAACCTAAAATCCAACAGCGTAAAACGTGGAGGTAGCACCATAACGCAGCAAGTTATTCGCTTATCAAGAAAAGGTCAAAAACGTACTTATTTTGAAAAAGCCATCGAAATTATTCTTGCTACAAGATTAGAATTAAGAGCATCAAAAAACCACATTTTGGCATATTACAGCAGCAACGCGCCTTTTGGTGGCAATGTCGTGGGGTTGGATGCTGCTTCATGGCGTTACTTTAATAGAAATGCCAATGAGTTATCTTGGGCAGAAAGCGCTACACTTGCCGTTTTACCGAATGCTCCAAGTCTTATTTATCCTGGAAAGAATCAAGAACGGTTAATTAAAAAAAGAAATCGGCTGCTTAAAAAACTTTTAGAAAATGAAATCATCGATTCGTTAACCTATAATCTGTCAATCGCTGAAAGTTTAGCTCAAAAACCATATCCATTACCACAAATAGCACCTCATTTGTTACAAAAAGTATCGCAATTACATAAGGGAAAACGGATACAGACCAGCATTGATATGCGCTTACAAGAACGTGTTAACTATGTTATAAAAACCCATTACAATCAATTAAGCCAAAATGAAATTTATAATGCTGCTGTACTGGTTTTAGATGTGAAAACCAGAAAAGTGATGGCGTATGTTGGCAATACCCCAACAGACAAAGCCCATGAAAAAGATGTAGATGTTATTGATAAACCCCGAAGTACCGGAAGTATTTTAAAACCATTTCTTTATACTGCCATGTTGGATGCTGGTGATATTTTACCGCACACATTAGTTGCCGATGTTCCCACGCAATTTGGGAGTTACAACCCTGAAAATTATAACAAAACTTATGATGGTGCAGTTCCTGCAAGTCGCGCCTTATCACGCTCGTTGAATGTTCCTTCGGTTCGTATGCTTCAGGAATTTGGGTTAGACCGCTTTCATCATTACTTAAAAGTACTTCAGCTTAAAGATTTAAAATACCATGCCAATCACTATGGCCTCTCGCTTATTCTCGGTGGTGCCGAAAGTAATCTGTGGGATTTATGCAAAAGTTATGCAGCATTGTCATCAACATTAAATCACTTTTCTGAAACCTCAAGCGAATATTACACCAACGAGTTTTGTGAACCCACTTTTTTAGTTTCGGAAACCATTGACTTCGGAAAGAAAACAACAGACAAAACACTTTTTGATGCCGCTTCCATTTATTTAACTTATGAAAGTTTAAAAGAAGTGAATAGACCGGAAGGCGATGAAAGTTGGGAATTTTTTGATGGCTCTAAACAAATTGCTTGGAAAACAGGCACCAGTTTCGGCTTTCGCGATGCTTGGGCTATTGGCACCACTAAAGATTATGTTGTAGGCGTTTGGGTAGGAAATGCCGATGGCGAAGGCAGACCCGGTTTGGTAGGCGTACAAGCAGCAGCTCCCATTTTATTTGACGTGTTTGACTTATTGCCAAAAAGCGACTGGTTTTCAAAACCTTATGATGAAATGCAAGAAGTCTCAATTTGCAAAAAAAGTGGTTATAGAGCGTCTCCTAATTGTGATGATCTTGAAGAACGTTTTATTCAGTTAAGTGGATTAAAAACCAAAGCCTGTCCGTTTCATATTTTGGTACATTTAGATACTTCTGAAACATATCAGGTAAACTCATCGTGCGAAGAACTTAGTCGCATTAAAAACAAATCGTGGTTTGTGCTGCCTCCTACAATGGCCTATTATTACAAAACCAAAAACCCCTTTTACAAACCTTTACCCAAGTTTAAAAGCGATTGTTTGAGAGATAATGCCATTACTATGGAATTTATTTATCCAGAGGAAAATAACAGCATTTTTTTACCTAAGGATTTTGATGAAAAACCCAATGACTTGATTCTAAAAATAGCGCATTCCAAACCAGATGCAACCCTATTTTGGTATTTAAATGAAACGTTTATTGGAAGCACAAAAGACATCCATGAGTTGGCTATAATTCCTAAAGAAGGCAAACATATCATTACCGTTGTTGATGAATTTGGAAATGAGGCAAAAAGAAGAATCACTATTACCAAATAATATGTGACTTTGTGTGAATCAATTAATTAATAATGTCACCCAAATTACAGAAGATTTTGACGGTGATTGGTGATTATTTTATTACAGTAAAAAAACAATTCTTGAAAAATCTATATAAAATATTAATTAAATTAAACAAAAAAGAAAATGGCATTACATACTTTGCGTATTCTAAACTTGTCTATTTTTTAATTATTGTATATCTGTTTCATTTTCATTTAGTTACCTTATATGGGACAACTTGTTTTAAAATGTACTTGGGAATAGCAGGGTAACACAAACGACCTCAACTAATGTTTTCCTAGAAAAGAACCACAACTTTTTTATTGTAGTTCTTTACTCTTGTTTTATTTCTTACTCGTTACGGCACGGAAAACATTTCCGCGCTAGCAGGGGAGGACAATTAACTACCATCCCTTGCTTAGATAATTAAGCTCTAGAGGTTCAGTTATATAATAACAATCATTAAACCTAGTTAAATTGACTCTCAAAGTCCACTGATTATTTTTATCATCCTCAAGCTTCATGATGTATTTTTCTCTAAAAAAATAACTTGACACTTCCTCTATACTTTCCATTTCAAAGTTTTTAAGTTCAAAATGCCATTTGTCAAGTTTATGTATTTTTTCCAAAGTGCCTATTAACATATTGTAGCTTATTGAATACATTTTTATAACCTGCGGTTTGTTATTAGTTAATAAGTCTGCCATATCATTATAACCATTGTCCTTTTTACCAGCACCTTTCCAAACTTTCAACACACTATCAAACTCAATCAAAGAGATATATTCTTCTGTGTTTTTATTATTAATAGCTTCAACTGAATTTTCCATTAAATCCTTTGCTGTTTTACAAACCTGACTTGGTGAGTTTACACATGTCAAAAATAAAAACATGGAGACGAAACAACTAATATTAATTTTTGTATTCATAGTTATACTTTCAATTTAGGTGTTCTTTATTTTTTTAAAATTATTTCCGCACCCATCCTCCCGAATAGATATCATGTGTATAATTACCTTCTTCAAGGTTTCCAGATCTAGTATCCTCTAGTAATTTTTTAGTTTCCTTATCCTTTTCTCTTCTTTCTTTTTCTCTTCTTCACTTTTTCCCTTCATCTTCCTTCTCTGAAAATGAATTATAAACATCTTAAAAGGTCAGCTTAAACACAAAAACTCCTTTTAAGGAGTTTTTGACATTGTTTTCATGTTCTTTAAAGGCTTGTGCAACGACTACGTACATTAGGGAACAGCTAAAATACTACCTATTTTCTATATAATTTATAATTCTTTTCCTATGTAAATCATTTTTTGAGTTTTCAGGGTATTTTTGTTCATTTAAAAATTCAATTATAGTAAGTTCCTGCCTAGGTGTATTATTATGCGAAGGCCTAACAAAAATATAACTTGGTATTTCTGCTTTTCTTTCTATAATTAAATATTCCAGTATGTCTAAATTATCATGTACAATACAATTAGCCAAAGGTCCCTTTCCATTAATATAATTATAGCCATTAATATCCGCTCCTAATTCAACTATTTTTTTTACTAAATCAATACAATCTGACTTAATAGCAATCATTAAAGGTGTTTCTTTTGTTATATAATTAGAATTAAGATACTTTACATCTATTTTATCATCTATTTTACCTCCATGTTTAACAAGCAATTCTAAAATATCTGTTTCACAATTTCTTTTATAGGCCTTATCACTAGCAATAAAAACAGCAGTTGTAACTTCATTATTCATATTAGAGGGTGGTTCTGATTTCTTATTTGGGTCAGCACCAAACTCTAGTAATTTAGAAACTGATTTTTGTAAATTATTAGCAACTGATAGCATCAGAAGTGAGTGACCAAACTCAGGGTCTAAATAATCTACTAAAGATTCATCTTTTTCTAAAATTCTTTCTATTTCACCTAAATTCTCATTTTTAACCGCTATAGCTAAATCATAAGCTTTAGTATTTTTAAAGGATTCAAAATCAAAACCAGGTAGATTTTCTTTACAGCCATTTAATATTATTACTAAAAAAATTATTCCGATTTTTCTCATTTTAAGCTTTTTAATTACCAATTAGGCATTGCAGTCGAAAATGTTCCAAAGATCGACTGTTTGGGGACATAAGGCTTAGGATTATTAGCCAATCCATCAATCATACTTGTAATACTATGCCCTCCTTTACCACTAATTCCTGGTTTAACAAGTATCGTATTCCCAAGTGCAGAGGCAGATGTAGATATTTCTGCTTTAGCGGGATACAAACTTCACCAGCAGGGGAATCACTATTACCAAATAATATGTGACTTTGTACAAATCAAAGACCATAGCCCATTTGGATCCAACTAGCGCTATAAAATTATTTTCTAACATACGTTTTAAGTATACAATGATCGCTTTTAAACGTATTAATTTTTTGAGTTTTAAGAATCTTTAAATCTTTAGAAACCCAAATATGGTCGAGAGAAAGCAACGGTATGTTCCATAACCACGTTTCTCTAAAACCATTTCCTTTTTCATTGAAAGCGTGGTTGAAATTTTCTTTAATTTCTTTTAAATTTTTAGATTCAAAAGGCACATTAAAATCGCCCAAAATAACAGTTTTTTGTGTTGTTTTAATTGATTTATTAACAAAATCTAGCTCCCAAGTACGAGGTACATCGGGGCTTCCCGTAACATCAACTGCATAAAAATCAATACCCCTCGTTTTAAATTTTATAACCGTTGAGCTGTAATTGGATGTATTCTCACTTTCAATGTGTACTTCAGTTTTAGAAAAAACACATATTTCCCTTCTTAATTTATAAAAAAAATATTCTGGATATTTTAGTTGGAAGGAATCCATGTTAACTCTTTTAGACTCAACCAGAACCATTATATCTGGAATACTATTACTCTCTTTAAATGCTTCACCAAAACCATTCTTGCGGGATGCATTCCAAAAAACCACCTCTAAATCTAAATCATTTACTGGCTCTGGAATATGGATCTTAAAACTTCTTCCCAGCCAAATTAGTAATAAAACACCTGCTAAAACGAAATGATATTTTCTTTTTTCAATAAAGATAGATAATATTAAAACGACTAATATTATCAACGGTAAAGGGTGTGCATAATAATTTAAAGAATCCGAAAAACTGCGTTCTTTTAAAACAAAATGTACTACCAAAAGCGCTGTGATTATTACAACATTTACAATCCAATAAAGAATTTTAAAAATCTTAATCATTACCTAAGCGAAAAGCCCTTTGCCGCCCACCAAGGGTGTATTTCTATAACCAAACGCCCAGCTTTTACCATGGGGTCTGCATTCGCTAAACTATCGGCCATTTTAAGGGTTGGCACATTATAGATTGTAATACCTCTAATATCACCTTTGTCTCCAAAAGGCCCAGAAATATCAGCATAGCCCAACTCGTACATTTTGCCTAAATAAGCCAAATGTTCTTCTTGTAAAATCTCTGCTTCTTCTTCGTTTTGCGTACGAATGGGACCGTTTTTTAAAAACGCTACAAAATATTGCTGCATTAAAATGGTATCTTTTGTTTTTTCATCAACATAATCAAAGGTTTTAAACCCTTTAGCTTTTAGGTCTTCTTTAATTTCTTTTGTCGATTTTTTAACGGGTTTTTCTACAATTTCAAGTATTACTGTGTCTTTGGCGGTTTCTTCTACGACGGTATTTTCCTTTTCTTTTTTTCTACATGACACCATTGCCAATATTGAAAAACATATTACTATAAATTTTTTCATCTGTTTATATTTATTGTTTTTATCTGTCAGATGGTGCATCCATAATCATGCTCCTGTGTGTTAAAGGTATTTTTAGCATGGATGGTTCATCTTCTCTCTTTCAATTATTTACGTTACCATGTTTTAAATGGTCTTTTGCTTAATTGTGAATTGTAATATTTAATAGTTCCAGTAACTTCTTCACCTAACCAATCGGGTTTTAAGAATGCCTCATTTTCGGTATTTAATTCAACTTCAGCAATGACTAATCCTTCGTTTTCACTATAAAATTCATCCACTTCAAAAATATGATCTCCAAATTTTACTTCATAACGGATTTTATCAATAACACCTGGTTCACATAGCTTTAAAAGTGCTTCGGCCTCTTCTTTTAATAGTCCTTTTTCCCATTCAAAACGCGATAAACCATCATTAGTAGATAATCCCTTTACAGTTATAAATCCAGTATTTCCTTTTAATCGAATTCTCACGGTTCGGTCTTTATGCGTATTTAAAAACCCTTGTATAATCCTTGTGCTTTTAAAAGCTTCATTTTTATAACTATTTGAAGTTACTAAAAATTTGCGTTCAATTTCTACCATTAACTATCTCCACTAATTTTAATTAATTTGCTCGTTAAAAATGCCAATAAAAAATCACATTTAATGCCTAAATTTACACTATGTTGACCGATTTACCAATACGAAAAATTATTCATGTTGATATGGATGCGTTTTATGCCTCTGTGGAACAAATGGATGACCCAGAACTCAAAGGGAAACCCATTGCTGTTGGTGGAAGTGGTAAACGCGGTGTCATTAGTGCAGCAAGTTACGAAGCTAGAAAGTTTGGAGTAAAAAGTGCAATGGCTGGAAATTTGGCTGTAAAACTATGTCCAGAACTCATTTTTGTGAGACCACATTTTGAACGTTATGCTGAAATTTCAAAAAAAATCCGAAAAATTTTTCATGACTATACCGATTTGGTAGAGCCACTCTCTTTAGATGAAGCTTATTTAGATGTTACCCACAATAAAAAAGGCAACCCAAGCGCCTCTTTAATTGCAAAAGAAATAAGGGAGCGTATTTTTAATGAAGTGGGCTTAACGGCATCGGCAGGTATTTCTATTAATAAATTTGTGGCGAAAGTAGCCAGCGATTTTAATAAACCTAACGGACAAAAAACAGTAAATCCTGAAGAGGTTTTTGAATTTTTGGAAGCACTTGATATTAGGAAATTTTATGGCGTTGGTAAGGTAACTGCTGAAAAAATGTATCAATTAGGTATTTTTACTGGAAAAGATTTAAAACAAAAATCCATTGATTATTTAGATGAACATTTTGGAAAATCCGGTCGGTACTATTATTATGTGGTTAGAGGCATTCATAATAGTGAGGTAAAACCAAACCGAATTAGAAAAAGTTTAGCTGCCGAACGGACCTTTAGTGAAAATTTATCGAGCGAAGTATTTATGCTTGAAAAGCTAGAACATATTGCCGATGAAGTTTCCCGACGCTTAACAAAAAGCAAAGTATCTGGTAAAACCATAACATTAAAGATAAAATATAGCGATTTTACTTTGCAAACCCGAAGCAAAACCTTGCACTATTTTATTAGTGATAAATCATTAATTTTTGAAACTGCAAAAGATTTACTCTACCAAGAAAAACTGAGCAATTCGGTGCGGTTGCTTGGTATTTCTATGTCTAATTTAAACACCGAAACAAAAAAAACACATGAACAAAAAAGTGTGAGCGTACAACTAAAGTTTGAGTTTTAATTAATTTTAAATCATTGTTGTCCAATAAAACTTTTACAATTCACTGCAAACACAGTGATAAGGGCTTTTTAAAGATATTACTGATTTGTGGCCTTACTCTTTATTATAATTTGTTACTTAGTGATTCTTAAAACAGTCATGCAAATGGACATTTGAATATCAATTTGTTGTCATTTGGTCTATATGCTATGTTCTTTGAGTGAAGCCTTGAATCTTTAATCGGATACTAATAATTTCAAATGGGTTTATTTACTATTTTTATTTGAAATCAAAAAAATAAGTGTATAAATAACATTTATAAAAATACACTTGGTTATGTGGTTTTTTTAAGTTAACTATGTAAAACAAAATAGGTCTGTTAATTACAATTAAAGTGGCAAATCTAAAATTGCCTGCAAAAGTGCTGAAAACTTAGAAGTTATTTAAACTTTTTGTTTGTAAGCGAAGAATTTAATCCTGCGACAGCTGGCTCGTTCGCTAAAATAACCCACTGGGCTATTTTTTACGCTCCGCCCTGTTTCATAATAAACCTTTTTTGTGTCGCATAACAGCGCTACGGGACTTAAAAAAGTCAAAATTAGGGAGCAAAATGTGAATTTTGCAAGTAAAAGAAAAAGTTTAAATCACTTCTTTTTAAAAATAGTATTAGTTGAGATAGAAAAGCAGATTATTGATTTTAATTCAACAACTTTGAACACTCATAGCGAACCATATCAGCTTACATTAAAAGAGTATAAAAAAACATTTGACTCTTTGTATACATTGCTATGTTTATTCGCTAACAAATATTTAAATGATATTGAAGCATCAAAAGATATTGTTCAAGTAGTTTTCATTAAAATTTGGGAAGATAATATTGAGTTTCGTAGCGAAGAAAATATTAAATCCTATTTATATACTTCAGTAAAAAATAAATCGCTCGATTATATTAAGAGTAAACGTGTTACATCAACCGAAAAATTGTCATCCATAAAAATAGAAGACATGGAAACAGAGCCTTTTTATTTAAGAGAGGTTGTGGTTTTAGAAACCCACAGTATTGTTGAAAAGGCTATAAAAACATTGCCTAAAAAGTGCGCACAAATTATTAGGTTAAGTATTAATAATTTTACGAATCCAGAGATAGCTACCGAACTGGGCATATCGATAAACACCGTTAAAGCCCAAAAAAAAATTGCATATAAAAAACTAAAGCCTATCCTAAAAGATTACCTCATTCTTATAGCTTTTGTTTTTGATTTAGGTGATTAGCCTTGACTTTTTCAATTGGCCGCAAAATGATCTTTTTACCCCATATTTTACCTTTTTTTACTCCGTAGCACTGCTATGAAGTGATAAAAAGCTAAAATCTGAAAGAGGACGGAGCGTATAAAAATAACCCAGTGGGTTATTTTAGCGAACGAGCCAGCATACGCAGAGGGCATTTTTGCTTCAATCAAAAAAGTCAAGATGAGTTCAAATAAAAAAGTTTTTCACTTTTTTTTAACCCTATCTTAACATTCTGTCGTCTTAAGGTTAAATAAGCATATTTTCAAGTTAATTAACCATACATCGCATGTCTGTTTTCAATAAAATCATTATACTATCCAAAAAACTTGCGTCCTCATTATTAAAAGACGAAAAGCCTACAGATTTAGAAGCTTCCGATATTTTTAATGATGCTGATAAAGCATATATATTGAAGAATCTTACCGATGAGACTTTAATAAAAGAACGTCTTAACCTAGCAAATCAAGTTAAAAAAAAGGAAGATTGGGAAAAAGTAAAAAGTAATATTACAAAACCATCCGTAAGGTTTTTATATTGGAAATATACTGCCGCTGCCGCTGTAATAGGATTATTGGCAACTACATATTTTTTTAGAGGAACACTTTTTAACAACTCTAATGAGTGCATGCCAATAATTGTAAATAATAATATAAAAACAGGTACCGATAAGGCTACCCTAACATTAGAAGATGGAACCATTATAGCTTTAGAAAAGGGAAATAATTATGAGGCTGGTAATTTTAAAAGCAATGGCGAAAAAATAATATACCAAGCAAATAATCGCTCAAATTCAAAAATTGCATATAATTATTTAACTATTCCGAGAGGCGGGCAATTTTTTATTGAATTATCAGATGGCACAAAAATATGGTTAAACTCAGAAACCCAACTTAAATATCCCGTATCTTTTATTAAAGGTGAAACCCGAAATGTAGAACTTGTTTATGGAGAGGCTTATTTTGATGTATCACCTAGCGTTAACCATAAAGGATCGAAATTCAAAGTAATAAACCAAAATCAAGTGGTTGAGGTTTTAGGAACAGCGTTCAATATAAAAGCCTATAAAGACGAAACTAATATTTACACCACTTTGGCAGAAGGCAAGGTAGAATTAGACTTTAACGGGAAAAAACAAAAATTAAGTCCAACACAACAATCTAATTTTAATTTGAACACCAATGCTTTATTGGTAGTAAATGTAGATGTATACAACGAAGTTTCATGGAGACAAGGTGTTTTTAGTTTTGAAAATAAACCATTAAAGGAGATTATGAAGGTATTATCCAGATGGTATAATATGAATGTCGTATTTATTAATGAAGAAATAGGAAATGAAGCGTTTACAGGGGTTTTGGGCAAAGATCAAAACATAGAAGATATTTTAGCTACCATTAAAAACTTTGGAATCATCAACAATTATTATATAAAGAACAAAACAATAACATTGAAATAAAAAAAGGGAGCGAAGTTTTGACATTTAGCGGTATCTAACTTCGTCCCTCCTAACTAAATTAATTAAACTAATGTCTAACTAATCTTAATGCTAAATTATGAAAATTAACTTAATTGAGGCCCGTTCTCTAACTCGAAAACGGCTACTACTATTTATTATGAGAACATTTTTCTTCTTATTATGTACAACCGTATTCAGTTTCACTACTGAAAACACATTTTCTCAAGAGAAGGTTGTCATTGACCAAGACCAAACGGTAACGGTTGATAAGGTGTTCAAAATAATAAAAGAACAAACGAATTATCGTTTTATTTACCCAAGTAATCTATTTGAAAATGCTCCTAAAATTCAATTAACAAAAGGGGAAATTGAAATTCAAAAATTACTAAACCAAAGCCTTTCAGGAAGTAATCTTAATTTTGAAGTATCTAAAAACAACACCATTGTAATTAAAGAAAATGTTGTTAATTATGTTAATGAAATTCAACAAGGTATTCAAATATCTGGTACTGTTGTAGATGGTTCTGGGTTTCCTTTACCTGGGGCAAATATTCTAGAACAAGGTACTAAAAATGGTGCACAGTCAGATTTTGACGGTAATTTTTCCTTAAAAGTTTCAAGTAAAAACGCTGTTTTAGTAGTTTCTTACTTAGGATATTTAACCAGAGAAGTTGCCTTAGAAGGTAAAACAAAAATTGATATTGTGCTACGTGAAAACGCTTCAGCTTTAGATGAAGTCGTGGTTGTAGGTTACGGTACGCAAAGAAAATCAGACTTAACGGGCTCTGTAAGTGTTGTAGATATTGATAATGCTAAAAAAACAGTAACATACGATGCCGCTAAAATGTTACAAGGTCAAGTTGCAGGTGTAACAGTACAATCTTCAGGAGAACCAGGAGGTTTTGTTAACATTAAAATTAGAGGAATAAACTCGTTTAGCAACAACAACCCGCTTTTTGTAATAGACGGAATGATTATAGATAGCCCTTTCGATTTTGCTCCAGGCGATATCGAATCTATGCAAGTGCTTAAAGATGCATCGGCAGCAGCCATTTATGGAGTACGTGGCGCTAACGGTGTTGTAATTATCACCACAAAAAAAGGAAAAATGGGCAAATTTGATGTGAAATTAAAGTCACTTTATGGCGTTCAAAATGTAGCTAATACTTGGTCGGTAACAGATAGAGTGGGCTATCAAAACATAACTACTGCTGCCGAGTTAAACGCAGGTTTAAGTATTGCACCAGGAAACGACCCAAACAATCCTTCATATATTAGTAACGTAGACACCAATTGGCAAGAAGCTGCTTTTCGTACAGGTTATATTGAAAACCACGCCCTTACTTTTAGTGGTGGTGCCGAAAGTTTAGCCTATAACATGAATGTAGATTACTTTAAAAATAGTAGTTATATGGATTCTCCACAAGACTATGAAAGAATATCTACCAATCTAAATTTAACAGGGAACAAAGGCAAGTTTAAGTATGGCTCAAAATTGGGTTATACACAATCTAATAAAGAAATTTTTAACGAGTATTTAGCTGGCCAGTCGCCAATAAGTGATTTATTGGGAGCTATTCCAACAATGTCAGTTTATGATGAAAACAATATAGGAGGTTATGGCGGCACAGACAACTTAACCCAAAGAGCTATTTCCATGAACGTCATTGGGTTTAATAATGTAAATGAAAATTCAGGACAAAGAAATCGTTTTATCGGAAATATTTGGGGAGAATTAGAAATATTTGAAGGATTTAAATATAAATTGGATGCCAGTTTTGATAGATTAGATTGGAAAAATAGACTGTTTATTCCTGAAAGTGAATTAGGATGGTATTACTTAACAACGCCCGAAGAAGCGTCTTTAGATATTGCAACAGGAAGTCAAACCAGAACCTTCCTAAATCATTTACTTACTTATGATATAACTCTAGCAGATAAGCATAAAATAGGTGTTTTAGCTGGTTTAGTACAAGAAAGAAACGACTATTACAACCATTGGTCAAGAGGTGTTGGATACCCAACAGGAACGATTAGTCATTTAGAATATGCTACCGATACGAGTACAGGTGAAAACGAAAACACTATAACAGGTATTTCTTATTTAAGCAGGTTAAACTATGGGTACGACGATCGTTATTTGTTAACTGTAAACTTTAGACAAGATAAAACATCGCTTTTTAGTGAAATCAATAATTCAGCAAATTTTTATTCCTTTTCAGGTGCTTGGAAACTTAGCAACGAAAAATTCATCACTTTACCAGAGTGGTTAAATACTGTTAAGTTAAGAGGTGGTTATGGCGAATTGGGCAATAACACCATTCCACCATACTTTTTCGCAACAACCACAAATCAGTTTGCCGGATATAATTTCAATAATGCTTTAGCTCCTGGAACCACAGTTGTAAGCTCGTTGGACCCTAATGTACATTGGGAAAAGACAAAAACAACCAATGTGGCACTTGAATTAGGTTTATTGGATAATGATTTACAATTTACGGCAGAATATTATATTAAAAAATCAAACGATTTATTAATTGGTGTACCACTACCTTTTTCTACTGGTGCATTTCCTGCAAGTATTACCACTAATGCAGGCGCTGTTCAAAATAAAGGTTTAGAATTTACGGCTTCTTACAGCAATAATCGCCATGAGTTTAAATACAATATTTCGGCTAATTTAGGAACACTTAAAAATGAAGTACAACAAATAGGCATCAATGGAAATCCAATTTATGGTGCTGCTTCAAAAACAGAAGTTGGAAGATCTATTGGAGAAATTTATGCTTATGAAACCGATGGCATTTTCCAATCGGATGCTGAAGTTGCCGCTTCACCAACACAAGTTGGTGCGGCTGCTGGTGATATTAAATTCAAAGATCAATTAACCGTAGATACAGATAACGATGGTGTGTTTGATTCGGCAGACGGTATTATTAACGATCAAGATAGAATTTTTCAAGGAGTTACTATTCCTAAATACAGCTATGGGTTTAACTTTAATAGTACTTATAAAAACTTTGATTTATCATTCTTTTTACAAGGTGCTGGCGGAAACAAAGCATTCAATGGGATGTATAGAAACTTGATGATTGGTCAATATGTTAATCATCATACAGATGCATTAAATTACTGGACACCTACCAATACCGATACGAATGTACCACGACCAATCATCGGAGATCCAAATGGCAATGCAAGAGATTCTAACAGATTTATTGAAGACGGTGATTATATTAAACTTCAAAATATGGAGATTGGGTATAATATTCCTTTAGGAGATAATAAATTAATCCAAAGTGTTAGAATTTATGCCAATGGCCAAAACTTATTTATTATAAGTAAGTACAGAGGATATGATCCAGATTTTAATTCAAATGACGGATTGTTTTCTAGAGGGTACGATGGTGGGTCTTTACCAAATCCAAGAACATTCTCATTAGGTGTTCAAGTAGATTTTTAACAGAAGTTAACAACAATTAAAACGAATTAAAATGAAATATATAAATTTTAAATACTTATCAATATTCCTTTCGCTGTCTATGGTGCTTAGTGGCTGTGTAAAAGAAGATGATTTAATACAAATAGACCCTAATAACGATGCCGTTGATTCTTTTTGGAAAACTGATGATGATGCGCTTAAAGGTATTAATGCTGCTTACGGCAGTCTATTAACCGATGGAACCTACATGAGAAGTACCCCATTATTATTAGATTTAAAAGGAGATGATTGTAAAAGCAACAGCCCTTGGGGCGCTATGTATGTGGTGGGTAAATTTAATTCAAACGTTACCGACGCAGCCATTTATGGATGGGCTTATGAAACTTATTACCAAGGTGTTTATCGTGCCAACCAAGTTTTAACACATGTTCCAAGTATTGATTTTGAAGACAGTGCTCTTAAAAATAGAATTTTGGGTCAAGCCTATTTTTTAAGAGGTTTGTATTTGTTTCATGCAGTAAACTTATTTAAAAATGTACCAATTCCAACAGAGTTAGCAGCCATATATCCTCAAAAAACAGAAGCTGAAGGATGGGCACAGGTCATTGAGGATTTTAAAACTGCTGCCGATTTACTTCCTGTTTCTTACACTAATATTTCAGGTTTAGATGCAGGAGAAAAAGGGCGTGCTACCAAAGGGGCGGCCCTAGCTTACTTAGGAAAATCGTATTTATTTACTAAAGATTTTCCAAATGCAAGAGATACTTTTAAACAGGTTATAGATTTAAATGTGTACGCATTGGTTTCTAATTACAGAGATAACTTTACAGATGTTAATGAGAATAATTCAGAATCTGTATTCGAAGTACAATTTAGTAGAGATGCAGGTGGTGTAGATTTAGGTTGGGGCGGTGCTCCAGCTTCTGGATGGGGAAAAACATCAGCTAGAGCTATTACTTATGGACCAAGAGCATTTGGATGGACAGACGTTCAGCCTACTAGAGCTTTGTTTAATGAATTTCAAGAAGAATTGACCATATCCGGGGAGGTTGATCCCCGATTGGATGCAACCATGTTCTATAATAAGCCAGGAGGTATGATGCTATACGGTCAAGATTTTGCGACATTTTATGGAGGGAACCCTCAAGATTTAAACGATCTTTTCTGTAGAAAATACCAAAATTCTGATGGCAATTATCCAAATGAATACGATTGGCGCTCTGGAATTAACGAACGTATTATGCGTTATGCAGACGTGCTGTTAATGTATGCAGAATGTTTAAACGAAACAAACGATACGCCAGGCGCATACACGTATATAAAACCCGTTAGAGACCGTGTGGGTTTACCAGACTTAAGTGTTGTAAAGCCAAATATGACAAAAGAACAAATGAGAGAACAAATAGGGCATGAAAGATATTTGGAGTTCGCTCTAGAAGGGCACCGTTTTGATGATATCCGTCGTTGGGGATGGTTACAAGACCAAACCAAGCTTACTTGGTTAAAATCCAGAGATCCAGAATTTGACACCTATTCACCAGGAAGGGAATATTTCCCAATTCCACAATTAGAAATGGACAACAATCCAGGAACCGTGCAAAACTCTGGGTACTAAATATTTTTTGAGTTAGTTTATTTAATGAACTCGTTTAAATTTCTTAGCCAATTATGAAAAATTTAAACGAGTTCAATTCCAATAGCAAGCTTTTAACTTGCTATTGGATATTATTTTTTTTAGTTCCAATGCATTAAGCATATTAACTAATAAAATGAATGCTAAAATTATAAAATAGATTTTATCAACGTATTTCTTGGTTTTATTAAGTTTTTTCAATTTATTTGTAAGTGTATATTAAACACTTATAAAGTAAGATATTAAAATCTTAATAAAAAAGGAATAATTAAATTATATAAAAAAGCAAATGGTTGAGTTTAAATTTAAAAATGGATTTTTAAAAGTTCTTGTGATTAACTTTATAGCATGCCTGAGTGTCTATTCTCAAGATAAGACAACTCTGGTAACAATAAATAAGACTGAAGATGCCCCCGTAATAAGCAAGCATATTTACGGCCATTTTGCTGAGCACTTGGGAAGATGCATTTATGATGGTTTTTTTGTTGGAGATACATCTAAAATAGCTAATACAAACGGTGTACGTAATGATATTGTTGAAGCCTTAAAAAAACTACAAATACCTAATTTAAGATGGCCTGGAGGCTGTTTTGCAGATACCTATCATTGGAAAGATGGCATTGGCCCTTTAGACCAACGACCAACCATAGTGAACACTTGGTGGGGAGGCGTCACCGAAGACAATAGTTTTGGTACCCATGATTTTTTAAATATGTGCGAATTACTTGAAACCGAACCATACCTTTCTGGTAATGTTGGTAGCGGTACGGTACAAGAATTGGCAGATTGGGTACAATACACCAATTTTGGAGGCAAGAGTCCAATGAGTGATTTACGAAAGAAAAATGGTAGAAACGAACCATGGAAAGTAAAATATTGGGGAATTGGAAACGAGGCTTGGGGCTGCGGTGGCAATATGACAGCGGATTATTATGCCAATGAGTATAGAAAATATGCCACATTTATTTCCGATTGGGAAAATACAGGAGGAATCGTACGTATAGCTTCTGGAGCAAGTAGTGATGATTATAATTGGACGGAAACCCTTATGAAGAATATTCCGAGAAATATGTTAGGAGGCTTGGCATTGCACCATTATTCTGTAATAGACTGGAAGAAAAAGGGAGATGCCGTTAGTTTTACAGAAGAACAGTATTTCAAAACTATGACAGAAGCCTTAAAAATGGAAGAATTGGTTACCAAACATGCTGCCATTATGGATAAATATGATCCAAACAAAAAAGTTGATTTAGTGGTAGATGAATGGGGTGGCTGGTATGAAGTTGAAAAAGGTACAAATCCAGGGTTTTTATATCAACAAAACACGATGAGAGATGCCGTTTTAGCAGGTGCAACCCTCAATATATTTAATAACCATGCCGATAGGGTTCGTATGGCAAATTTAGCGCAATGCGTCAATGTGTTACAGGCTGTAATTCTTACTAAAGAAGCCAAAATGATTTTAACACCAACATACCATATCATGGAAATGTATAAAGTGCACCAAGACGCTAAATTATTGCCAATTGCATTTGAAAGTCCTTTATATACATTTAATAATGAATCACTTCCTGCAATTTCTGTTTCAGCTTCAAAAGATAATAACGGACTCGTTCATGTATCCATGGTTAATGTAGATTCTAAAAAAGAAAACAAAATTGAAATAGACCTAAATGAACTTACCGTTAAAAATATAACAGCTAAAGTACTTACTTCAAAAACATTACAAGATCATAACTCTTTTGATAATCCAACAAAAATACAACCAACCAATTACAAAGGGTTTGAAGTAAAAAAAGGAAAACTGACTGTAATAATCCCTCCTTTTTCAATTGTAATGATAGAAGGTAAATAATTATAAAAATGACACGAGCCTTGAGGCGAACTGGCGTAGCAAACACCCATGCAAAAGATACTTTTAACACATAGAACATGATTATGGATGTAACATCGATAGGAAGAGTTATGGGTTATGAATTAAGAATTATGAGCCTAGCCAAGGGTTAAAGATTAACAATTAATCGATTAAACAGAATTAAAATAACAAACACAACCCTTAAGCCAGTATGGGTTCTCCCTTTGGGAGTTAAGGGGCTAAATATAAAAAATGAAAAGTATAAAAATAGTGCTTAAAGTGGCAGCCATATTGGTGGTGCTTTTTGTTACAAGTTGTTCAAAAGATGACCCAACAACAGAAGAATCAACGCCCACTCCTACACCTACACCAACGCCTACACCAAGTACGTTTGCAGGGCCTACATACCCAGATAACTACACCTCTACAGCCTCATGGAATTCGCGGTCACAATGGAATTTGGCCAATGTGCACGACCCGACTGTAGAGAAAAGTGGTGATTATTATTATATGTATCAAACAGATGCTTCTTATGGAAATGCACACGACGGTAATGGGCATTTTCACCACAGACGGTCTAAAGATTTAATTAATTGGGAATATAGAGGAAGTAGCATGAGTGCTGCGCCTGCTTGGGTTAAAGATTCTTTAAATAATAAAAGAGCTCGAATGGATCCTGCTTTGCCGCCTATTGAAAACCCAAGTTATGGATATTGGGCTCCTTTTATCAAAAAAGTGGGGAATACGTATAGAATGTATTATAGCATTGTTGTTTTAGAACCAATAATTGGTTCCGATTATAATACCTCTTGGTCTGAACGCGCATTTATAGGTCTTGCAGAATCGGACGATTTAGCCTCCAATGTTTGGGTAGATAAAGGGATGGTAGTTTGTTCAATTGCCGATGGTTTGGAAACTTACACAAGAACAAGTGGCAATGATTGGAGTGGTTATTTCAAATTTAATGGCATAGATCCTACAATGGTTATAACAAAAGAAGGCGAGCAGTATTTAATTTATGGGTCTTGGCATTCTGGAATTGCCGCCGTAAAATTAAACCCAGATACAGGTAAACCCGATAAATTAGAAACCTTACAAGATTATGGGGTTACTATTGCTAAACGCGGAAACAGCCGTTGGCAAGCTTCAGAAGGACCAGAAATCATTTATAATCCAGACACCGATTACTATTATTTATTTTTGGCTTATGATGAATTGTCGGTGGCTTACAATACAAGAGTAGCACGTTCAAGAAATATTACAGGACCCTATCTTGGTATAAATGGTGCAAATATTACATCGGGTGCCGATTGTTATCCTATGCTAACACATCCTTATGCGTTTAAAAACCATACAGGTTGGGTGGGCTTCTCTCATTGCTCGGTTTTTCAAAATCCCGACACAAAACAATGGTTTTATGCGTCTCAAGCGCGTTTACCAGAAAATGTTCCAGGTATAAATGCATCCAATGCCCTTATGATGGGACATGTTCGTGAAATTCAATGGACCGAAGATGGTTGGCCCGTTGTAGCACCAGAACGTTATGCAGGCGTGCCTTCAACAGAAATTACTGAAACTTCGTTTATCGGAACTTGGGAACATATCGAAATGAAATACCAATATAAAACCATTCAAAACGCAACAACGATTCAACTAACAGCTGATAAAAAAATAAGTGGTGGCCTAACAGGCACATGGTCGTACGATAGTGCCAATAAAACATTAACGATTAATGGTGTTAAATGCAAAGTAACCGATGCTTGGGATTGGGAAGCTTCTACCAGAAAAGTAACCATAACTTATTCGGGACTTACGGCAGCTGGTTTGCCGGTTTGGGGCAAAAAGAATTAAACTATTCGGGACCAGCAATGAAATTTAAAAACAACTGCGAAGCACATCAGTGAACACTGCTAACAAATATCAACTTAGTGAACTAAATAAATACCCACATAATGAAAAGAACAAGTGTTATTTTTACTTTACTGGCTGTCTTTACTTTGAGTTGCAAAAATAATTCAACAGAAAAAAGTTCCATACCCCAAAGTTTCAATCATAATCCCAATTTAACGGAACTCCATGTCAAATCCGGACAAATTGAAAAGATCGATGCTTTACTTCAATCGTTCGTAAGTGAAAAAAAATTAAACTGTGTTACCGCTTTTGTAGCCAAAGAAGGCCATGTCGTTTATAATAAGGCTTATGGTTTAAAGGATATTGACAATCAAATTCCGGCCAGTGTAGATGACTATTATGTGTTGTTTTCCCAAACCAAAGCAGTTACCACTGTTGCCTTTATGACGCTTGTTGAGAAAGGATTGGTAGCTATTGATGACCCTGTTTCAAAATACTTTCCTGAAATCCCCGACCAGATAGTAACAAAAGTTTACGAAGACGGTACTTATGAAACCCGTCCTATAAAAAACCCCATGACCTTTGCACATCTGATGTCACACGCTTCGGGGCTAAATGCCGGCCTTGTTGGAGAAATTCGTCGTTCGGAAAACCAAAACGGTGGTACCCCTGCCGGATTCGGGGGGCCTATACCTAATAATATACCCAATGGACAAAGGAGTTTTGGAGGCAATTTTGATTCAAAATATTTGAAAGAAGAAATGTTGGCACTGGTAAAATACCCACTAGGTTTCGAACCCGGTACAGAATGGAATTACCATGTAAGCACCAATATGTTAGGATATATGGTTGAACGAATATCAGGAAAATCATTACGTGACTATGTAAAAGAAACGATTTTGAAGCCACTGGGAATGGACAATACCGATTGGTATTACCAACCCAATGCCTTGAGTCGTTTTGTGAAACCTTATAATGCTATCGACGGTAAGTTGGAAGAAGGTTCAACAATGTACGCCCAAGGCACAATTAGCAGTGAACAAACATATTGTGAAGGTGCCATTGGTCTAAACGGCCCCATTGAAGATTATGCAAAATTTTGCCAGATGTTGCTTAATAAAGGAGAATTTAACGGACATCGTATTTTAACCTCACAAACCGTTGAATTGATGACAACCATTAACCGTTTGCCGGAAACTAAAGACAACCCTTTTAAATTCGGACTGGGGTTTGAATTGTTCAATGACCTGAAAAAACCTGTTCCGTCCGTTTCAAATACTGCCTATGGTTGGGGAGGCTTGTTTGGGACCGATTATATTATTGATCCTGAAAACGACTTGATCGCTTTATTTTACATGAACATGTATAAGCACGACCCACTCTACCCTAAGTTCTTAGATGAAGCGTACGAGTTATTTGATAAATAAATAGCACCCTCGTATTTTATAAAAAACCCTGTGCTTTGGACTTGTTAAGAAATTATAAGTACGGTTGAAACGGAAAACGAGAGACAACAGAGTAGAGAATGAACAATAGAATAGGCAATAAATAATAGACAGAGTTCAAGAGCTTTGCAGCTTTAAAAAACAACCAAATGAAAAATATAGTTTTATTAATTACAGCGGTTTCACTTATTACGGCGTGTAAAACAAAGAAGATTGAGAATGGGGATGCTTTAAAATTAAACAACCCTATTATTACAGATAAATACACGGCCGATGCTGCTGCCATTGTTTATAAAGATAAGGTGTATTTGTACGCAGGTCACGACCAAGCACCAAATGATGTTAATGCTTATAGAATGCACGAATGGTTAGTATATTCTTCATCAGATATGGTACATTGGAAAGAACACCCAGTGCCTTTAAAACCAACAGATTTTAAATGGGCGTCAGGTAGTGCCTGGGCTTCACAAGTGATAGAAAAAGACGGAAAGTTTTATTGGTATGCCACTGTCGAACACGGAAGTATTCATGGAAAAGCTATTGGAGTTGCCGTTTCCGATAGTCCGACAGGGCCTTTTAAAGATGCTTTAGGAAAGGCACTAATTACTAATGATATGACCACCCAAACAAAGATAAGTTGGGATGATATAGACCCAACGGTTTGGATTGATAATGATGGGCAAGCTTATCTTTTTTGGGGAAATACCGTATGCAAATATGCTAAGTTGAAAGATAACATGATAGAATTGGATGGCCCCATAATGACCATAGAATTACCAAACTTTACTGAAGCTCCTTGGATCCATAAAAAAGGCGATTGGTATTATTTATCGTATGCGTATCAATTTCCGGAAAAAATAGCCTATGCCATGAGCAAATCCATAACAGGACCTTGGAAATTTAAAGGTATTTTGAATGAAGTAGCAGGAAATAGCAATACCAATCATCAAGCAATTATCGAGTTTAAAGGAAAAGATTATTTCATTTACCACAACGGAAGCATTCCAACCCACGGAGGAAGTTTTAGGCGCTCGGTTTGCGTGGATAGACTTTATTATAACGAAGATGGCACCATGAAACGTGTCATTATGACTTCAGAAGGCATTCAAAAATAAAAGATAATGAAACTCCATGCTAAGATGAGTTGTGAGTTATAAGTTGAACCAAGACCCCAAGACCCAACGAGAAACTTTGAATATAGACAAATAGAGACTTTGAACTTTGCAACTCTAAACATAAACAGATGACATCACTAAAAAAAATAGTTTTAGTATTAACCATTCTAATAGAATCTTCGCTATTCGCACAAAATATTCGAGTGCATGACCCTGTTGTTATTCAGCAAAACAATACATTTTACTTATATTCTACAGGAAGAGGTATCGATTGTTTTAGTTCACCCGATTTAATAAACTGGAAGAAGGAACCATCAGTTTTCCCCGAAAAGCCAATTTGGGCCGATAGTGTTGTTCCAGAATTTAAAAACCACATTTGGGCACCCGATATTTCATTTCATAACAATACCTATTATCTATATTATTCGGTTTCAGCTTTCGCTAAAAATACGTCTGCAATAGGTTTGGTAACCAATACCACTTTAAACCCAACCGATGCTAATTATAAATGGGTAGATCATGGTATTGTCATTCAATCCATACCGAATAGAGATTTATGGAATGCCATCGACCCCAACCTTATTTTTGATGAAAATAATACGCCTTGGTTGTCTTTTGGTTCTTTTTGGAACGGTTTAAAAATGGTAAAACTCAATCCAGATTTAAAAACACTTGCGGAACCTCAACAATGGCATACCATAGCAAGAAGGCAACGCAGTTTTGAGTTAGACGACACAGACCCAGGTGATGCGGCTTTAGAAGCCCCTTTTATTTTTAAAAAGAATGATTATTACTATTTATTCCTGTCATGGGATTTATGCTGTAGAGGTGAAAACAGCACTTACAAAGTAGTGGTAGGTCGCTCTAAATCTGCTACTGGTCCTTTTATTGATAAAGAAGGAAAGGATTTAAATAACGGCGGGGGCACTCTAATAATTGAAGGAAACAAAAACTGGTACGGTGCTGGGCATAATAGCACATACACGTTTAATGAAACAGACTACATTGTTTTTCACGCCTATGATGCGAATGATAATGGATCTCCAAAGCTTAAAATTGCCAAGTTGTCCTGGGATAGCGACTATTGGCCAAGTTTAAAAAATAATATACTTAACTAATATGAAATCGCCATTAACAAAAAGTTTGCGGAAGCAATTGAAAATCATCGAACACCGATGAAAATAATTTTTTGTGAGATAAACACAAATGAAAATAAAGCGATTGCTTCG
>LLBY010001060.1_pt3 | contig 44284 bp, 27 predicted proteins | sample 1489401 | NCBI WGS metagenome assembly LLBY01 (sample SAMN04092656, study PRJNA295927) | soil metagenome | biome: Soil prokaryotic community; feature: Bulk soil; isolation source: soil from tomato rhizosphere | host: tomato cultivar Hawaii 7996 | place: South Korea | collected 2011-11-01 | reverse complement strand
GACTGACACTTGAGTACTAAATTGGCTTTAAAGTATAATCAAAATTCGTTATAAATTGAATTTTCTTAATTTCACCCAACGGATAAATATTAATATTATTCCTATTTTTGCATCACTAAAAAAATGAACTAACTATGAATGCATATATATTTCCCGGTCAGGGCGCACAATTTACAGGGATGGGTTTAGACCTTTACGAAAACGCGCCTTTGGCTCAAGAATTATTTGAAAAAGCAAATACTATTTTAGGTTTCAACATTACAGACATTATGTTTGAAGGCACTGCTGAAGCTTTAAAAGAAACCAAAGTAACACAGCCTGCCATATTTTTACACTCGGTAATTTTAGCTAAAACCCTAGGCGCTAGTTTTAAACCCGATATGGTTGCTGGCCACTCGTTAGGTGAATTTTCGGCATTAGTCGCTAACGGTACTTTAAATTTTGAAGATGGTTTGAAATTAGTATCGCAACGAGCTTTAGCTATGCAAAAAGCTTGCGAATTGCAACCAAGTACCATGGCTGCCGTTTTGGGATTAGATGATGCTATTGTAGAAAAAGTGTGTAACGAAACTGAAGGCGTTGTAGTCGCAGCTAATTATAATTGCCCTGGACAATTAGTGATTTCCGGTGAAGTAGATGCTGTTAATAGAGCTTGTGAAGCTATGAAAGCAGCAGGTGCCAAACGTGCTTTGGTATTACCTGTTGGTGGTGCATTTCACTCACCTTTAATGGAACCTGCTCGTGAGGAACTAGCAGCTGCTATTGAAAATACCACCTTTAGCAAACCCAACTGCCCTATTTATCAAAATGTAACCGCCAAAGCTGTGATTGATGAAGCTGTCATAAAAGCAAACTTAATATCGCAATTAACGGCGCCTGTTCGTTGGACGCAATCTGTTCAACAAATGATTACAGATGGTGCTACCCTGTTTACAGAGGTGGGCCCTGGAAATGTTTTACAAGGTTTGGTGAAAAAGATCAATAGAGAAGCGCAAACAGCCTCCGCAAGTTTATAATGAAGTTAACTAAACGCACTATATATATTTTATTAGTAATTGTTGTAACAATTGCAATCGACCAAATTTCGAAAGTACTGGTTAGAACCCATATTCAAGCACGCACCGACATACATCCTGGTGAACGCATTTCGTTAATTGGCGATGCTTTTATTATGATGAATGTTGAAAATACGGGTGCTTTTTTAGGGATGGGCAGCGATTTAAATCCAACACTTAGAATCATCTTATTACTTATTTTACCCATACTTGTTTTAGGATTTGTTTTGCGTCATATTTTAAAAGACTCCTCCATTGATAAATGGTCGCTTTTTGCTTTTGCCAGTATTATTGGTGGCGGTATTGCAAATGTTTACGACCGCATTGTGTATGGTTCTGTAACCGATTTTTTCTTTATTGATTTAGGTGGGATTTTTAGAACCGGGATTTTTAATATGGCAGATCTATCGGTAACAACTGGTATGATTATATTGGTATTTGTTAGTTTTAGAAAGAAAGATAAAAATGAAGACATAGAAAAGGCTGCTTAAAAAACCCAGACCTCACAGGTTTTAAAAACCTGTGAGGTCTATAACAGTATTTTAAACTTCATATTGTTAAAAATAAAAAGGCTGCAAAATTAAATTTGCAGCCTTTTCTCTTTATAATTCAAAGTAAACTATTTGTTTTCCCTTACTTTTTGTTCCCAATTCCATGCAGAACGCATCGCATCATCTAACGATAATTTTGTTTTCCAACCCAATTCATCATTTGCCTTTGTAGTATCGGCATAAGCTGAAATAATATCGCCTTCTCTCCTGCCTACAATTTTATAATTCAGCTTTTTACCTGAAACTTTTTCAAAAGATTTTACAACTTCCAGCACCGAACTTCCTTTTCCTGTTCCAAGATTAAACGTTTCGTAATTGGCTTTATTTTTATTTTTCAACAAACGACCCAAAGCCACTACGTGTGCCTTGGCTAAATCGACCACATGAATGTAATCGCGAATGCAAGTACCGTCTGGTGTTGGATAATCATCTCCAAAAACAGAAAGTTCTTGACGTAAGCCTATCGCTGTTTGCGTAATAAATGGCACTAAATTTTGCGGAACACCAATTGGCAATTCACCAATATTAACCGACTCATGTGCCCCTACCGGATTAAAGTAACGCAAGGCAATCGCTTTAAGACTTGGCGTTACTTTACAGGTGTCGCTAATAATTTCTTCACCAATTTGTTTGGTATTTCCATAAGGCGACTCCGCTTGTTTTACGGGGGCGTTTTCGGTAATTGGTAATTCGTCTGCTTGCCCGTAAACCGTACAAGACGAGCTAAAAATAAAACTAGCTTCTGGTAGCTTTGTTAATTCTTTAAGAATATAAACTAAGGTATTTATGTTATTTTCGTAGTAAAGCAAAGGTTCTTTTACGCTTTCACCTACCGCTTTACTGGCAGCAAAATGAATAACACCTTTTATATCGTTATGCTTTGCAAAAAACGCTTCTACACCTGCTTTATCTTTTAAATCAAGTTTTTCAAAAAGTGGCTTTTTTCCAGTAATAGCTGTAATACCATCTAATACGCTTATTGATGAGTTTGACAAGTCGTCAATAATAACCACTTCGTAACCTTCGTTTTGTAATTCTACAACGGTATGCGAACCAATAAAGCCCAAACCGCCAGTAACTAATATTTTATCCATTTATAAAGTTTATAATTGTTGATGTAATAAATTCTATTTGTTCATCGTCCAGTTCTGTATGCATTGGCAATGAAATAACGTCTTTTACCAATTGATTGGTAACAGGAAAATCGGCTTCATTGTATCTTGAATCTGAATATGCCTTTTGTTTATGAAGTGGAATTGGGTAATAGACACCACAAGGAATCCCTTTTTCGTTCAAATGCTTTACTAGAGCGTCTCTATCCGTTCCTAATATTCTTAAAGTATATTGATGAAAAACATGAGCGTCTTCACCTCCATTTCTATGGGGAGTTATGATATTTGAAATGTTTTTAAAAGCGTTGTCATACTTATTAGCCGCTTCACGTCTTTTTTTGTTGTAAATATCCAAGTGCGGTAATTTAGCATCTAAAACCGCCGCTTGAATACTATCCAAACGCGAATTTACACCAACCACATCATGGTGGTAACGCTCGTACATACCATGGTTTACAATACCTCGAATGGTATGGGCTAAAGCGTCATCGTTTGTAAAAATAGCACCACCATCACCATAGCAGCCTAAATTTTTTGATGGAAAAAATGACGTGGATGCTACATGCCCTATGGTGCCTGCCTGCGCTTTTTTACCATCTTTAAACGTGTAATTTGCGCCAATAGCTTGGGCATTATCTTCAATTACATATAAATCATGCACTTTGGCAATATCCATAATAGCCTCCATATTAGCACATTGACCAAATAAATGAACAGGTACAATGGCTTTGGTTTTTGGTGTAATGGCCTTTTTAATAGCTTCAATATTAATATTAAAGTCGTCTTCATTCACATCAACCAAAACAGGTGTTAATTGCAATAAAGCAATAACTTCAACGGTTGCAGCAAAGGTGAAATCGGCAGTAATAACCTCATCACCGGGTTTTAAACCCAATCCCATCATAGCAATCTGTAACGCATCGGTGCCATTGGCACACGGAATGACGTGTTTTACGCCTAAATAGTGTTCTAAATTCTTCTGGAATTGATGAACTTTTGGACCGTTTATATATGTTGTGGTTTCTAAAACTTCTTGAATAGACGTATTTACAAGGTCTTTAATGTCGTCATATTGACCTTTGAGGTCAACCATTTGAATTTTTTTCATCTAAAAAAAATATAACTATTATAGTATTTAGAAATACAAGTGCAATAATCTTCTATACTATAATTTAATGAGCCACGAAATTACAAAATTAGTACACGGTAACCAATGAAATTATTTTAAAGAAATGTATTTTAGCGTCAAATAAAAAAGATTTGGGTTTTATTTACAACATTGGCATTCATGCAGCACATTTTGGTTTAAAATGCGCATCGTTATTTAACGAAAAAATCAAAAATGGTGTTATTGGCCGACAAAACACTTTTAAAATTCTACGTGACAATTTAAATCCAAACGACCAAACACTTTGGTTTCATTGTGCTTCTTTGGGCGAATACGAACAAGGACTTCCTGTTTTTAAAGTTTTAAGAAGTCATTATAAAAACCATAAAATTGTACTTAGTTTTTTTTCGCCATCGGGTTATGACATTCGAAAAAACACACCCATTGCCGATGTTGTGGTTTATCTTCCGTTGGACACCAAAGCAAATGCGAAACGTTTTTTAGATATTATAAACCCAGAGCTAACCGTTTTTGTTAAGTACGATATTTGGCCAAATTTTTTAGAAGAACTAAAAAGAAGACAATTACGGGCTATTTTAATTTCAGCAGTATTTAGAGAAAATCAATCGTTCTTTAAGTTTTATGGAAACCAATTAAGAAAAGCCTTATTTGCTTTTGAACATATTTTTACCCAAAACGAGCGTTCTAAAAATTTACTTGAATCCATAAACTATAAAAACGTTACCGTCACAGGCGACACGCGTTTTGATCGTGTTTCCAGCCAATTAGAAGTTGATAATACTTTAGATTTTGTTGAAACTTTTAAACAAGACAAACTTTGCATGGTTGCAGGTAGTACTTGGCCAGAAGACGACACATTACTTATAAACTTCATCAATTCAGAAGCTTCAAAAGATGTGAAATTTATTATTGCACCTCATAACATGAAGTCGAATCAAATAAAAAACATTCAAGAAAAACTAACGACTGAAAGTGTTCTATTTTCTGAAAAAGACAGTACAAAACTTAAAGATGCCCAAGTATTTATTATTGATATCATTGGCATTCTTTCAAAAATTTACAATTATGCAGATATGGCTTATGTTGGTGGTGCCATGGGAACTACTGGATTACATAATACTTTAGAACCTGCTGTTTTTGGCGTACCTATTATTATTGGCAACCACCATGAAAAATTTCCGGAAGCCAAAGAAATGATAGATAATGCAGGGATGTTTTCTATAGCAAACCAAGAAGAATTTGATGCTATTCTAAAGGAATTAATCCAAAACACCGAAAAACGCATACTTTCGGGAAACAACAATTTGCAATACATTAAAAAGAACAAGGGAGCCGTTGCTAAAATAGTACGGTATTTGGGTTTTTAAATATCAACAACAACACTAAGTAAAGTTTGTTATGATAAAATGAGATATTAACACAATCGGTTGCGTAATTAAAGTCTATTTTATATATTTGTTTTAAATCACCAAAAAAACTATCTAAAACTCATGAAATTAATTAAAATCCCTAATCATTATATCCTAATTACTCTTCAAAGAGTATTTGTAACATTACTAATTACACTTTTTTTGTATAACTGTAGTAGCGACAATAATGGAGGCACTGACCCAACGCCAACTACCCCAACATTAAGAGCAGACGCTTCAATAATAACTCCAACTATAGCACATCAAACTATTTCTGGCTTTGGTGGTGCAAACAGAATGTGGGGAACACAATCTTTAAAACCTGCTGAAGCAAAAAAAGCGTTCGGTCTTGGTGAAAATGAATTGGGACTCAGTATTTTTAGAGTTCGCATTTCTTCTAATAAGGATGAATGGCCAATCATAGTAGAAGCAGTAAAGGAGGCAAATAAGTATGGAGCAACAGTATTGGCATGTCCTTGGTCGCCACCCGCAGCATTAAAAAGTAATAATAGCGATGTAGGAGGTTACCTTTTGCCAGAAAATTACGAAGCATTCAAAGATTACATTAATGAATACATTACTTATATGGCTTCAAATGGAGCTATAATAGACATTGTTTCCATACAAAATGAACCCGATTGGCAAGTAAATTATGAATCTTGTGATTATACAGCAAATGATTTCATACAATTTTTCAAAGCTCCAGGAGAAATAGTTGGTGCTAAAGTGGCTGCTCCAGAATCTTTGAATTTTAATCAAACCATGACGAATGCTATTTTATCAGATGATATTGCAGCTAATAGCATAGATATTGTGGCTGGTCATATTTATGGAGGTGGCACAGCAAAGCTTCCTTTAGCCGAGCAAAAAAACAAAGAAATTTGGATGACAGAATATTTATTGAATTTAAATACTGGTAATGCAGGAGCTGCAGCTTGGAGTACTTATTCAGAATCTGCTAAGTGGACTGAGTCAATTACTATGCTTAAAAGTATTCATGATTCGATGATGGTTAATTGGAATGCTTATGTTTGGTGGTATTTACAACGTTACTATTCGTTTATAGGTGATGGAGAGCAGGGAACCGTTAACGGTGAAGTTATGAAAAGAGGTATTGGTTTTTCTCATTTTTCAAAGTTTATAAGACCCGGTTACAAAAGAGTGGAGGCCATTGAAAATCCGCGATCTGGTATATACGTAAGCGCCTATACTGGTGAAGGAAAAACAATTATTAACGCTATAAATATTTCTGGCTCTGCTGTAAGTCAACAATTTTCTATTGAAGGGACTTCAGCAACATCTATTATACCTTATGTAACTAGTGAAACTTTAAGTATGCAAAAGCAAACATCGATTACTATAATACCAGAAATTGATGGGTTTAATGTATCATTACCAGCAAAAAGCATCACCACCTTTATAACTAATTAAACAACGAATACAATTGGTCATTAAAACAACTTTGTTACTTTATAGTTATTCTATAGTGCATATTAAAATTAAATTTATTTATCAGCTATTCTTAAGATAAAGATAAGATCCATACAGAACTAGTTATATTTGGTGAACTAGTAATTGAAACACCAGCATTAATAACCCTAGTGATTGGACTGTTGGTCAATCTATATGGTTTAATAGGCAGAATTGATTTTGGTTCGTTGTGTTATTTTTTTTCTATTCTAGAAGTTACTGTTACTTCTTTAAAAGTAGCAACCCTTTGATTATGGGAACTTTGTATATTACAAAAACCCGATTTTTTTTAAATCTTATTTTTTTTGTAAAATGTTTTTTATAGCACAACCGATTGCGGAATTAAAAATTTATTCATATGTTTGTATTACTTCAGTAAAAATTTTGGAGTAAAATTGGTAAATTAATAAAATTACAATCAAAAAGTATTATATCCTTATTTAAGGATCAAGTAGGTCTAGCCTTATGTTTTTTGACTTTTTCATTAAGATGGAAATTTTAGCTGTTATGATTTGAAGAATATATCCTAAGTACCTAGAGTTATTTTGTTTTTTCTTTAAAATACATAAATCAATAATTTTTTTAAAGCAACTTATTTGCTTTACTATTAGATAAATTAAGCAAATAAAATACGTATTAAAGAAATGTTAAAACATTTTACGCAATCGGTTGTGTTATCTGGAATATTTTTTTACATTTGGTTAATATCTAACACTTATGAGTTAATATAAAAAACACATTTTTAATAATCAACAACAACTATATATTCATTAATAACCATTTACATTTAACTAAACTCAATTTTTATGACAAAGTTTTTATTATTTAAAAGCGAACACATTAAACAGATAGGATTTTTAATTCTGTTGTTTTTGTTTTGCACTGGGATGCATGCCCAAATAACGGTTTCTGGAAATGTCTCAGACGTTGATGGTCCTATTCCTGGAGCAAATTTAATTTTAAAAGGAACCAACAATGGTGCTGCTACAGATTTTGATGGGAACTTCATTATTAGTAACGTTCCATCAGATGGTGTATTAGTTTTTAGCTTTATTGGCTATAAAACCAAAGAAGTATTAATTAACAATCGGAAACAAATCAACGTCACCTTAGAACCTGACGCAGCCGCTTTAGATGAAGTTGTAATAATAGGTTATGGTACTTCGAAAAAAGGAAGTGTAACGGGAGCTATTACAACAGTAGATGCTCAAGAATTAGAGCGTATTACGGTTCCTAACGTAGCTGAATCTCTAAGAGGTCAGGCAGCTGGGGTTCAAATTACTAAAGGCAGTGGACAACCTGGATCCGGAGTTTCAATCAAAATTAGAGGTACACGCTCACTTGGCGCTGCAGGAACTGGTGTTGATGCCGCAAACCAAGCTACTATCGTAGTCGATGGTGTGCCACTACTTGGAGGTAATTTATCTGAAATAAACCCAGACGATATTGAATCTGTGACTGTTTTAAAAGATGCTGCCTCTGCTTCAATATATGGAGCAAGTGGGTCTAATGGTGTTTTATTAATTACAACTAAAAAAGGTAAGGTAGGCAAACCAGTATTTACGATTTCTACTTCTACAGGTTTTAATAACTTAGCAAATAGAATAGATTTCGCAAATGGTGATCAATATATTCAATATTTAAAAGATGTTGAAGTAGGTTCCGATATCGCAAATGGTGTCCCTGTCTCTGTACCTTCTTTAAATACATTATTATCCCCAGATCAATTAGCTAACTATATAGCCGGTAAAGATGTTGATTGGCAGGATGTCTTGCTAAGACAAGGTACAACTAATAGAGTAAGTCTCACTGCTTCAGGTGGTTCTGAAAATTTTCATTTCTATTTAAATGGAGATATGTATGATGAAAAAGGTATTGCTCTTAAATCCGACTATAAAAGGTATTCATACCGTTTAAATACTGACTATGCTCCTAATGATTGGTTAAAAATTGGGTCTAGAATTCAATATACAAGAAGTGAAGCGGATGAAACCAGTAATGTGATTGATGAATTTAATCAAAATGGAGGTTTTGCTCCTTTTATTCCTATTTCAAACAACACGCCTTTAGGTACCGTTTATAATCCTGATGGTAGTTTAACACAATTTATAACAGGCGATCAGTTTCAAATCAACCCTTTATACAGATATAATGAATCTATTATAGATAGAATAACTACCAGATCTATTGTAAACCCATATATTGAAATAAGTTTAGGAGGTGGATTTAAATATACCATTAACGCAAGTGCAGAAGATAGAAATGAATTTTACGGAAGTTTTTTATCTTCAAGGTATAAGGAAGGTGAGCCAAATGAAGCAAGAATTCAAAAAACAAACAATACAAGTTATTTGTTAGACAATATTATAAATTATACTGGAGTATTCGGAAAACATGATGTAACTGGAACTTTTGTTTATGGATTTCAACAGTTTGAATTTGATAGATTAAATGCTATAGCATTAAGATTACCAACCGATTTATTAGGTTATAACGGTATTGATGATAGTTTAGATGAAGATGATCGCTTTAGCTGGGATAAAAATAAATCTGGTAAAGTTTATTTAATTGGTCGTGTAACTTATGGGTTTGACGACAGGTATATTCTAAATTTATCGGTGAGACGTGATGGGTCTTCAAGATTTGGTGCAAATAATAAATATGGTGTTTTTCCTTCTGGTTCATTTGCATGGAATGCTCACAATGAAAGTTTCTTGAGAGACGTTGACGTTGTTAGCAATTTAAAACTAAGAGGTAGTTATGGTATAACTGGTAATGATAACTATTCAGATTTTCGCTACTTGGCATTAGCTAATAATATTCAATTACCTATTGGAGTTGATGCAGACGGTGAGCCTATTTTATTTAATGGTTATGGCCCTGGAACTACAGCTGGAAATCCAAATTTAAAGTGGGAAGAAAGCAAACAGTTTAACGTAGGATTAGATTTTGGTTTATTAAGTAATCGTATTACCGGTAGTTTCGAATATTATCAAACTAACAACATAGACTTACTATTACCAGAAACCATCATTGGAGTCGCTAATAATGGAGCAACAAGCTATGATTCAAATATTGGTGAAACTGAAACCAAAGGTTTAGAGTTAAGTTTAGCTGCTCGTATCATAGATACTGATGATTTTACCTGGAGTGTTAATATGAATTATACTCAGGACAGAAATAAATTAGTTAGATTGAGTAGAAATGATGAAGATGAGAATGGCAATCCTGTTGACAATCCTGCTAATGGTTGGTTTATTGGGCAAGATTTTAGAGAGATATATGATTATAAATATTTAGGTGTTTATCAAACAGCTGAGGTTGAAAACCTTAACACAACTGGCACCAATTTCCTAAATGTATTACCTGGTGACCCTAAAATTGCTGACTTAAGTGGTCCAGATGGTATTCCAGATGGCGTCATTGATGATGATGACCGTACTTTTTTAGGCAACCCTACACCAGATTGGTTTGGAGGTATCACGAATACATTTACATACAAAGGCTTTGAATTATCAGTGTTAGTAGAATCAGTTCAAGGCGTAACACGAGTTAATAGCTTTTATGGTGGTTACAATTCTAATAGATCGAATATTATTAATATAAATTATTGGACACCTGATAATCCATCAAATGAATTTCCTAGAATTGGAAATGGCGGCGGGCTTTCTAGTCGTTTTGCAAATTCTATAAGAATTCGGGATGCTTCATTTGTAGCATTAAGAAATGTGTCATTAACATACAATCTTCCTAAAAAGTTTCTAGATAAAACTTTTGTTAATGGTTTATCGCTATATGTAAGAGGTAATAACCTTAAGTATTTTACCGATTATAAAGATGCTTTTTCTCCTGAATCAGGGCCTGGGTCTTACCCTATAACAAAAACATGGGTTTTTGGGACTAAAATAACTTTCTAATAAATAAAAAAAAGTTTTATGAAAATATTTAAATCATTATTAAAAACGATGTCATTGCTCTTAATTATTACGAGTTGTGATAATCAAATAATTGATCTTCAGCCTCAAGATAGATTAACTGCAGATCAAGCATTAAATACAATTGATGGACTTGAGGCTACCATGTTTCAAGTTTTTGAAACCTTACGTAATTTACATGAGGGAACTGATACGTCTGTCTATAAACAAGCGGGCACAGATTTATCACTTGCAGGGACTAATATTAACGATGAACCATCGGCTGGTTTACCAGCAATGAATGCTTATAATGTAAATCTTTCTCCAAATAGTGGACCAGTAGCTCAAATTTGGGATAATCATTACAGAGCCATAGCAAATTGTAATAGTGTTATTGAAAATGCTATTGTGCCAGTAACTCCTCAAGAAGAAGCAACTGTTGCTAGACTTGAAGGGCAAGCAAGAACCATGAGGGCTTACTGCTATTTAGAATTGGTAAGACGTTTTGATAACATTCCCATTGCAAAAGTATTGCCCCCAGGATCAGAGCCTTCTTCTGAGGCGCCTTTAGAGGACAAATCTGTTATTTACGATTTGATTTTAAACGATCTTACAACTGCTATTCCAAATTTACCAAACAGAACAGGTACATCTGGTGTTGGAACACCTTCAAGTGGCTTGGCTAATTTCCTTTTATCTGAAGCGTATCTAGATTTAGGTATGTGGAAAGAAGCTGGTGATGCTGCTGCTGAGTGTATTAGTACAGGAGGGTTTTCATTGCAACCCCTAGATGGTATTTTTGGTCTTGAAGGTGGTAAACAAGGTACAGAAAACAATCTTGAAATTATGCTTTCTTGGGTTTTTGATCCAGCTATTTTAAACAGACGTAACCGTATGGTTATGATGTTGGTACCTTTATACGATAGGGTTAATGGTGTTGCGAGAACATTTGAACAGGGAGGAAGACCTTATGGACGTATGACACCCTCTACATATTATTTTTCTCTTTTTGATAATGAAGATGGTAGATTAAATGCATGGCATAAAACAACTTGGCAATTTGATGTGGATATTACAGGTGATAAAATTGTAGAAGGTTCTGGTTTTTCAATTGGTGATACGGTTACTCCCGAATATGTATTATCTCCAGGAGGATCTGTCTTTGCTAATGCGGCTATCATTAATCCAGCATGTACAAAAACATGGGAAGATGGTACGTATGGAAGATTGGTAGATGGTGCAGATGGTTACAGAAATGTAATTGTATATAGACTTTCTAATGCGTATTTAAATGCTGCAGAAGCTTATTGGAGAAATGGTGAAGAAGGTAAAGCTTTACCTTTTATAAACGCCATTAGAGAAAGGGCTTACGGCAACTCTAGCCACAATTTCACTTCCTTAACAGAGGAAGATATTATAGAAGAACATGCTAGAGAATTAGGTTTTGAAGGTGTAAGATGGAGTTTCTTAAAGAGAACTGGTAAATTAATAGAACGCGTTAAATTACATAATGCACTCGCTGCGCCTAACATTCAAGATAAACATCTTAGATGGCCTATTCCACAAACCTTTGTTGACTTAGCAAGAGTTGACCAAAATACAGGTTATTAACAATAAAAAAATAAATTATGAAATCGCCACGATTTGGAAACACAAACACCAATGAAAATAAAGCGATACCATATGACCATTAAAAAACAATAAATATTTACATATGAAAAACAATATGAAAAAACTATGCGGTTTGTTAACCCTGGTAACGTCTTTGTTCCTTGTAGGTTGTGACAGCAACGACGATACAGGTTCTGTTTCGGTTATGTCTGTGAGTCCTGCTGAGCAATATGTTCAAGATATCGCTACAATTGAAGGAACTGGTCTAGACCAAGTTCAATACGTTTTTGTTGGACAGATAGAAGCAACTTTTACTGTAGATGGTAATACGTTATCTTTTGAAGTTCCAACCGCAGCAAAACTAGGAGAGAATGTAGTCACCTTAGCAATGAAAAACAACTATCGTGTAACTACAGAAATAGGTGTTTTAAAAAAACCAATCCCTGCGATTTACACTGTTTCTACAAGTGCTGCTGGCCCAGGAAATAATGTAACTATTACTGGTGAATTTTTAGAATACAGCCCACAAGTTACTGTAGGTGGTGTTAATGCAACTGTAGTATCTTCTTCAACTTCTGAACTTGTATTTACTGTCCCTACCGTTCCTAATAAAACGCTTCCTGTTGATATAGAAATTACAACAACTTTTGGCACCATTACATCCACAACTATTTTTTATGCATCAGAAAACCTAATACAAAATGGTAATTTTGAACTAGGAACCGGTGATAATTTTGACAGTTGGGGTAAATGGAATGGAGGTGCTGGAATAACTTTAGCTTCAGCATCAGATTCTTATGCAGGTAGAACTGCAAAAATTGTAGGAGCCAACAACAATCCATGGAGTACACAATTTGTAAGTAATGCGGCAGCTACTACTCCTGGTGTCAAGTATCTTGTTGTAATGTCCTATAGAGCAGAGTCTACTAATGCTTTAATGCGTTTCTCTACTAATGCATCTGGAGGAGCTTCTTATGGACCCGATTTTAACTTTGGTCTTCAATGGCAACAAATCACTTGGGAATTCACAGCAAATTCCGATGCAACTAGAGTTGCTTTAGATATGGGTAAAACTGGAGAGACCATGTTTATAGACAACATTGCTTTAGTAGCTCAATAACATTATTTGTTTAGTTTAGTTAGTTTTTAAAAACAACCTCAAGTTTATTTAATTTGAGGTTGTTTTATTTACAAAAAAAAGAGAGACCATATTTTAGCCTCTCTTTTTTTAATTATTATAATTAAATTACATTGTCATTTATTAACAAGATTTCTTGTCATAAGGATTAAGTGCTATAATAGTACCATCATCGTTATATTTAATTTCGCTAACCTTAATAGACCTTAAATGCGTCACACCTTGAGATAAGCTAGAATCATGGTAAAATAAATACCACTTACCTTCTACCTCGCAAATTGAGTGATGGGACGTCCAACCTATTACAGGGTTTAAAATACGTCCTTTATACGTAAATGGTCCGTAAGGGCTATCGCCTATGGCATAACAGATAAAATGCGTATCTCCTGTCGAATATGAAAAATAATATTTACCCTTATATTTATGCACCCAAGACGCTTCAAAAAAACGTTTTTCGTTGTCTCCTTCCAGTAACAGTTCACCATACGCATCTAAAATCCGTACTTCCTTCGGTACTTCGGAAAATTGTAACATATCCTCTGTAAGTTTTGCTACAATAGGTAATAAAGCAGGCTCATTTGGCTTAGGAAGCTCATTATCTTCACGGTATATATTGTTCCGGTACTTTTGAAGTTGTCCGCCCCAAATTCCCCCAAAATATATGTAATAACTACCATCTTCATCTTCAAAAACGGCTGGATCTATACTATAACTGCCCACTATAGGATTTGGTTCTGCTTTAAATGGTCCCGTAGGGAAATCACTTATTGCAACGCCTATTTGAAAAATCCCTTCTTTATTCTTAGCAGGGAAAAACAAATAGTATTTCCCGTTTTTATGAGCGGCATCAGGTGCCCACATTTGTCTTTCTGCCCAAGGCACATCATCTACGTGTAGTGCAACACCATTATCAACTGCTTTGGCATTTATGTTGTCCATGGATATCACATGATAATCTTCCATTCCAAAATGGTCTCCATTATCATTAAAAGGAACACCTGCATCTATATCATGAGAAGGATATATATATATCTTATTATTAAAAACATGAGCAGATGGATCGGCAGTATATATATGGGATACCAAAGGCTGAGAGATGGCATTTTTACTTAAGCTTTCAAAATCAATATGTTCTGTACTTTTATCTGGCATTATAATATTTTTATATTTGTTATTTAACGACACTTAATCTTCTTTCCTTTAAATCACATTCTAATTCAACCTCCATTTTTTTATTAATTTCATAGAAAAACAATAACCCAACACCAATCAAAAATGGGATAGAAGGAAAAACACTAACCAGTAATTTAATGCCGTTAATGGCGGAATCAGGCTGTTCTAGTGCATTGGGCACATAATTAAAAAATCCTAAAAACCATGTAGTTAAAGCGCCCCCAATACTTAGACCCGCTTTTAAACCTACCATCATGGCAGAAAATATGATGGCTGTTGCTCGACGGTTATTTTTCCATTCCGAATAATCGGCTACATCAGCAATCATAGCCCAAAGAATTGGGATAGTGATTCCGTAGAAAAACCCATGAAGTATTTGAGATACGAATATGAGTATTATTGATGTTGATGGAAAGAAATAAAAGGCAAGAATAAACAAAGTTGAAATAAAAAGAAATGTTGCAAACACGTCTCTTTTACCATATGTATCAGCGAGTTTTTTAGACAACATAATGCCTACTATCATAAAAATGATACCACCAGCATTAAATAATCCAAATCCCGCAGAAATTGGGTCATCTCCAAAATGATCCATCCCTATTGATAATAGGAAATCTAAAATGGGATGAATAACCACAGCTAATTGTTCTCTGTCTACATAGTTTTCAAAATAATACACATAAGCACCCCCTTTCATGGCAAGTGTAACAAACACAAGCGTAGTAAGTGATAGCATAATTAGCCACGGTTTATTTTTGACTAAATCACCTAAATCTTCTTTAATACTTGATTTTTGTTCAGGTTTTGGAACGACACGTTCTTTTGTTGTTAAAAAGGTTATAATTAGCATAATAGTACCTACAATGGCCAATACAGTCATTACTTTTTCTATTCCTATGGCTTTATCACCACCTCCTGCACTTTTTATAATCCCAAGCATAAATACTTGCACAAAAAATTGAGCAAACATAACAGCTACAAATCTATAGGATGACAAACTGTTTCTTTCTGCCATGTTACCTGTAATAACACCACTAAGTGCCGAATAAGGGAGATTGTTTGCAGCATACAATATCAATAATAGTGTATAAGTTACTACGGCATATATGACTTTACCTTTATATGAAAAATCAGGTGTAGAAAATGCCAAAATAGCAATAATGCCAAGTGGCACTGCTGTCCACAAAATCCAAGGACGAAATTTCCCCCATCTTGTATTTGTTCTATCGGCAATGGCTCCAACGATTGGATTAAAAATGAAGGCCGCAACCAATCCAACGACTAACATAATTATGGATGAGTGTGTTGGAGATAATCCATATATGTCTGTATAAAAATAAGCCAGATAGGTTATCAACGTTTGAAACACCAAGTTTGCAGCAAGGTCACCTAAACTATATCCTATCTTTTCCTTGATGGATAATTTTTGCGAAGTGGAATTCATTAGTTATTCTTTGTGTTTTAGTTGGATTTGTATTTTAATTTTAAAGCAATAATACTATCATAAGCAGCCTTAGGCTTCAATTCCCTATCGAAAAGTAAAGGGTAATTGGTTCGTCCTTTTATAGGCCAATCGTTGAGCCAAGATTGACCATCGTTTACACCCCAAAAGGTAACCCTACTAATTTTATCTTGATGCTTTAAGAATAGTTTAAAAATATCTTGATATCGATTTGCGAATTTTGTTTGAATGGAATCTGGTAAATTTTTAGGATAAGGGTTCATTTTTTTGCTGCCTTCAAAATTTTGGTTCACATCGGCACCAACCAAATCCCATGGACTTGGCAACACATTTATATCCAGTTCTGTAATGGCCACTTTTACACCTAAAGACGCATAGTCCAAAATGCTTTTTTCAATATCTTCAATACTTGGTTTTTCTAAACCCCAGTGACCTTGCATACCTATGCCATCTACTTTTATTCCTTTTTCTTGTATACGCTTTATCATTCTAATGGCACCTTTTCTTTTTTCTTCATTAGTCATATTATAATCGTTATAATACAACTTTGTATTCGCATCTGCTTCAAACGCCCATTTGAATGCCAATGGTAAATAGTCTTCACCTAAAACATCCAAAAAAACGGTTTTTCTTAATGTGCCATCTTCATTTAAAGCTTCATTTACAACATCCCAAGAATTTATTTTCCCTTTGTATCTGCCAACAATAGTTTTTATATGATGTTCCATAGCATTGGCCATTTCTGTGCTATCTTTTATTTCTGTAAACCAAGGGGATAATTGGCTATGCCAGATTAAGGTATGGCCGTGAATGAACATGTTATTTTTTTCTCCTAAAGCAACAAACTTATCGGTTAATTTAAAATCAAAGCTGTCTTTTACTGGGTGGATGAACATTGATTTCATGATGTTTTCAGCAGTAATGCTATTAAACTCATTTTCTATTCGTGTAGCTTCTAATGAATCATTTTCTAATATTTGGTTTTCATTGACGGCTACACCTATATAAAAATTTTCTTTATAAACATCTTTTAGATTAATGGCTTTAGAAGCCCCAGACGTATTTACTTCTTTACAACTAAAAGTTGTAATTAATATCGTTGTTATAAATGCAATTTGTCTTAATGTATTCATTATTTTTATTTGTTATTTATTTAACCCTTCAAGAAAACCAGTAAAAGCTGGTTTGTATTTATAATTTGAATCAAATAATAATGGCCATTCATTTTGGTTGTTGTTAAAACTTAATAACCAACTATCATTATCTCTCATTCCCCAAAAAGTAATTCCATATTGTTGTGCAGCAGGAATGGTTTTGTATAATATCGCTATATCTTTATATCTATCTTTTTGAGCATTAGACCGCTCAGTTGTTAAAGAGGTTAATGCTTTGTTTTTATTTACAGTCATATCTACTTCAGAAAAGTGAATTAATAATCCTGTAGCTTTGAGCATGTTTAAATTATCTGTTAAGGTTGCCAAAGTTGGATTTTGATAATCTATATGCATTTGCATGCCAATACCATCTATGGGCGTTGCGGTCGTTTTAAATGTATTTACCATACTTACAACTTGAGAAGCTTTAGAGCCTTGACTACCTAAGCTATAATCATTATAGAATAATTTTACATTAGGATCGGCTTCACGAGCCCAGATAAAGCATTTCGACACATAATCACTTCCTATTCTGGTATTAAAAACAGCTGCAGCTGCATCACTTGTAAAATGCTCATTTACTACATCCCAACTTTCTACAATAGATTTTCCTTCCGAATTTTTAAAAGTTGCAAAGTGCGCCACTGTGGCTTTTATATAATCTTTAACTTGGGCTTCAAAATCGGCATCGGTTCCAGCATAGTTTTTTAACCAGTTCGGTATGGATGCATGCCAAACTAAGGCATGCCCATGAACTCTAAATCCATTTGCTTTTGCATATGCAACTATGGCGTCTCCTTTACTAAAATCATAAGTATTTGGACCCGTAAACATAGAAGCCATTTTCATGTCATTCTCTGCTGTAATACTATTAAACTCTTTATTTAATAATATTTTAAAATTATTGTCATTAGAAAGTCTACTCGCTGAAACTATATTCCCTATTGGAAAATTAGCTGCTTCCTTTAATGTAGTCGCTTTTGGCGTTGGCGTTGGAGACGTTACTTGAGGGCCATCTTCAGATGAGCTGCAACTCATGATTAGTGAAATAAAAATTAGCAATATAAATTTAATTGGTTTCATACTTCTTTAGTTTAATCTTAAACGTCGTGGTGTATTTAATCTTTTTTTTAGCTTTCAATAGGTCCGAGATATACTTCTCTTAATTTACTGTTTTCTGTTTCTATAATGATTTTTTGAAGTACCAAACCTTCATCAATTCTATAATAATTCAGAGTATGATTCCCTGCTTTATTTATATTAAATTCTGTGGTGATGATTTTAATATTATCTGCAACATTTCTATCCCAATTTTCAGGAACTTTACCATTATAATTAAAAATATAAGGATCTGAATCGTAATCTATTTGAATAGGTTTTTCTTTATCGAACGATAAACCAAAATACATACCTTCCCTTGTTGAATAATTAATAGTCGGAGAAAAATGCATGTGAACTTTTACTTTTCCTTTGTTTTGAAAATTTAAACTATAAGATAACTTCGGTGATTTTTTTGAAAGTTCTACCCTGCCCTTCTTTATTGGTAATGAAATGACAGCATCGCCTGTTTTACCTAAATTTTCCACTACTTTCCACTGAAAAGGTTTAGGTTCATATTTATTAGAATAATGCGCTGCTTCTATTGCCATAAAACCATTGTTTTCAACAAATCCTTTTATAGAACTCTTTTTTATATTGTTTACTTTTATATAAACTGGTATTTGTTTTCCTGCACCAATAATAGTTATATCTGAATTTTGAATGCCTTCAGGAACATTATCCCAATCAATACTTACTTTTATGCTTTTTTGGTTTTCAATAGTGTCGTTAGGTTCTGAAATTTTCACCCAAGCATCATGCGCTTTTATTTCATAATTAAAGCTTTTTTTACCTCTGTTAAAAATATCAATACTATATTTTTGATTATTAAAAGAATCAAAAACGGGAAGTATGGCATCATCATTAGTTCCAGACCACCATTCTTTAGAACCTTCAATAGAAACGCCCATTTCTGCACCATCAGCTTCATCTATTTTAAAGGTTTCTGGTATCTTGTTAAACTTAGGTTCCTGCCAAATTTCATAACCAATGTGGGTTTGGGACATCATATGGTTCCACTTCCCATTAGCCACCTCTTTATGGTAATAGTTTGTTAATTCTATGTCTTTATTAAATAACTCTTTTACTTTATCGGCATAAAAATTTGTTGATGCCCTACCTTGTTTTGCATACAGATTGTTTTTTGCGGCGCTTATATAAAGTTCATTAAGGTTGGCACTTGCTAATACTGGAAAAAGCACCAATTGATAATAGGCATCTTTATACATTTCAGGAAGTTCGTCGCTTATTGCTTGCGCCCTTTTCGCTAGTGCATTATATTGGTCAACAACCCTATTAGCTTCATTATAATGATGTAAACTGTAGGTTGAGGCATCTATTAACTCATGTTTTCTTCTGGCATTATACTTGGTATATTTTTTCATGACATCTGCAATAGCAGCTGTTTGAATGCCTCCAAAAACATCTTTTGCCCATAAAATGTAATAATCCTGTAAATTATCGGCATGCCATTTTTCAGGATTCCAAGCATAGTCAAAGAAAAATTGAATAGGAAATTCCATAGGTTTAATATCACCTACATTTACAATCCATAAGTTGTTCACACCATGTTCGTAAGCCAAATGCATTTGCTCCCAAACACGCTCTATTTGATTCGTATTTAACCATTTATAGTTTCTAGGACCTCCTACATAATCAAAATGATAGTAAATACCATAACCTCCTTTACGTGGTTTTGCATCGAGACTTGGTAACTTTCTTAGATTACCCCAATTGTCGTCGCAAAGCAACAATGTAACATCATCTGGTACTTGCATGCCTTTATCATAATAATCTTGAACCTCTTTATAAAGTGCCCATATTTGTGGTGTTTCTTCAGCAGATTTGCCCGTTACCTCTGCAATAATTTTACGTTGCTCTTTTACAATTATTTCAAGTAAACCTGTGGCAGTTTCTTCACTCATGGCTTCATCGCCATCACCACGCATTCCAATGGTTATCAGGTTTTCTTTAGTTCCCATTCGCTCCAAGCCACCTTTCCAAAAGGCTTTTAAACCATCTGCATTGGTATTAAAATCCCAGGCTCCGCTAACAGATTTATTCCATTCGGCATGAGCACGTGTTAGAGGTTCATGATGTGAGGTTCCCATGACGATGCCATATTCATCTGCAAGAATAGCATTTTGAGGATCATCTACATTAAACTTTCTTGGCGGCCACATGGCGGGCCATAAATAATTCCCTTTCATTCTAAGTATAAGTTCAAAAACTTTGTCATAGAACTGAGCGTTAAAATCGCCATACTTTTCATAAACCCAACCTGTTAAAGCAGGAGCTTCATCATTTATAAAAAATCCTCTGTACTTAACTTTAGGCTCTCCCAAAGTATGAATACCAGAAAGCACGTGTAATTCGGATTGTTTTTTTATAGGAACATCTGCCCAAAAATACCAAGGCGACACACCAATTTGACTTGAAAGATCATACATTCCGTAAATCGTGCCTCGCTTGTCTGAACCTGCAATAACCAAGGCTTTTTTTATTCCATGAAAAGGGTTTTCAATAATTTGAGTGGTGAATTTCTCCCATTTACCTTTCAATTGATTGGCATCAATTTTTCCTTCTTTAATTAATTTATCTATAATTTTACTTTTTCCTAAAGTGCCAATAATTACAAGAAAATCTTCGTTTTCAGGCAGGCTATTAAAAATATTTGGCGCAAAACCTGTAACATTTTGAATGTCATTTTGGAGATGCCCTACAACCCGTTTAACACCCGGAAAATCATTTTCACTTATTAAAAACGAAGCTACAAGCGAGTTACTTGCTAAGGGAAAGCTCCCATTTGAAGTTACAGATGAAACATATTTTTCAGGTTGTACCGCTTGAATACTATTTGATGTAAAAAATAGTAGGCTTAAAAATACTGCTTTGGTGATTAATTTTGGTATCGTTATAAACATCATTTTTTAATTAGTTTCCTGGTGCAAAGGGGAATTTTAATGATTGAAAATAGTCTAAAGTTTTCGTTGGTTTTTCAACACCTTGTGGTAATTCCTTACCCGAAAACTGCTGGAAATACAACAAACAAGCATCTCGCCACCATTTCGCTTCTTTATATTGAATATGTAACAGCATTTTAACTTCATTAAATCGTTCTTCATCAACATAGGGTTCCATATCTTCCCAAGTGTTTATCATGGCTGCTACTTCATTAACACCTTCTTGATATTTTAATGCCATACCATCCCAAAGTGTTTCTCCATTTTTTAATTTATAATCCCATGGCACATGATGGAACCATAGTAAATATTCTTCCGGACAGGTTTCAATATTATTGAATCTTGAAGCCACTTCAGGTGCATATTGTGCGGTTGCATGACTTCCTGTAGGTGTGCGATCAAAACCAATTCCTAAAGAATCCGCTTTATGATAATATACAGGATTCCATTCGGGGCGCGAAAGATTTGATACCCAAGGCCCAGGACCGTAATGATGTCCTGTATCCATAATATGGTGCAAGCCCAAAGGCGTCATGTAATTCACTACGGCTTCTCTAGAATTTAGCATCATATTTTTAACGGGCTTTACAAAATTATCGTTGTTAGAAAATGTTAATCGCAACCATTCCTCGGCTATCTCTTCTGAAGTTAAATAAGGATTCCAGGCAAGTCTTCCAAAGCCATACCAATTGGCCTGAAGCATGGTATTCCCTGTCCAATTAATAGCATTACCAATATTGCTAACCCCAGCAATGCCGGTTAGTTTTTTGTTATGAAGCGATCCATCAATATCCTTGGCAACTGTAGATCCTTTGCCTTCTCTATAGGTATCTGCTTTTAAAACTTCTTCAAATAATTTTGGTAGAAATATAGAATGGGTACTAAAGCCTAAATATTCTTGGGTAATCTGAAACTCCATCATTAATGGTGTTTTAGGCATGGCTCCAAACATAGGATGAAATGGTTCGCGAGGTTGAAAATCTATCGCGCCGTTTTTAACTTGAATAAGCACATTATCTTTAAATTGTCCATCATAAGGCACAAATTCAGAAAAAGCCTGTTTAGCCCTGTCTGTAGTATCATGTTCAGAATACACAAAGGCACGCCACATGACAATACCTCCAAATGGTTCCAACGCACCTGCTAGCATATTGGCACCATCAACATGGTTTCTATCGTAATTTTGTGGCCCTGGTTGCCCTTCGGAATTTGCTTTAACCAAAAAACCTCCAAAATCAGGAATTCGATTGTAAATTTCCTTGGTTTTATCGCTCCACCATTTAATGACTTCTGGGTCATAAGGATCGGCTGTTTCTAATCCACCAATTTCAATAGGTGCCGAAAAACGTGCTGTTAGATATACTTTTATTCCGTAAGGTCTAAAAACAGTCGCTAATGCTTCTACTTTTTCTAAATATTTTGGCGCTAAAATAAGGGCATTGGCGTTAACATTGTTTAAAACAGTCCCATTAATCCCTATGGATGCATTGGCTCGGGCATAATCTATATAACGTTGGTCTATATAATCCGGTAAACGATGCCAATCCCAAATGGAGGAACCTGCATAACCTCTTTCTACAGTTCTGTCCAAGTTATCCCAATGGTTTAGTACACGAATTTTTAGTTTTGGCGAATCGATAATGTTTAACTTTTCTATGGATTTATTGGTTTGCAGCAATTGTAAAAAATTATAAACACCATACAGTACACCAACATCCGTTTTTCCGGTAATAACAATATGGTTTTTACCTTTAATTAAAATGGTTTTAATTATGAAACCTTCATTATTTATTTCGTTAAAAGCATTTCCCAATTGGCGTATAATATCTTCATTTAAAGATGTTCTAGATCCAAACATCAAGGAATTAGCTACCATATTTTCTGTATCTGCTAAAAATCCAGAACCAAGCATGCCATTCAGTCCCAACTCAAGTTCTTTTAGCCCTACATTTATTGTTTCAGAATCTCCTAAAGGAATTATTCTTTTAATAGTTGATTGATAATTTGATCGTATTTGTTCATTTTCAATATAACTGTATTGCAACCATAACCTATATCCATTGTTCGAATAAGATTTAAAACAAACCAGAAATTGCAACACCAATATTAAACCATACTTCTTTAACATGGACTTTATTATGAAGCAAAAATTATTCATTCTAAACATATCATTGGTTTTAATTAACATAGAATTCGTTTAAACGAATTCATAATATTCACACTAATTTAGTGTAAAGATAAATTTTTTTTTTAATTTGCAATCGGTTGCGTAAATTAAATAAATAATCTTTTGAAAAATAATTTTAAGTATTTTTATTAGAAGTTCACAACTTAAACTTAATTAAATAGCCAACTATCATGATAAAGACAGCTTTCATTTTTATTAATAAGTCCGTTTTCATTTTACTAATTTTAGTATCATGTAAAAATGACAATTCTGAGACAATAAGCACTGTTGACAATAAAATTCCACCAACCAATTTTGAGTTTCCTTTTTATAACCCATCGCTTTCTATTGATGAACGTGTACAAGATTTAATATCTAGATTAACATTAGAAGAAAAGGCAAACCAAATGATGAATTCCACTTCTGGAATTGATCGCCTAAAAATCTCTCCTTATGATTATTGGAACGAAGCACTGCATGGGGTTGGCCGCTCTTGTGTTGCTACCGTTTTTCCTCAAGCAATAGGAATGGGTGCGACTTTTGATGATAATTTAATATACAGAGTGTCTTCGGCTATTTCAGATGAAGCAAGGGCGTTGTACAATGCCGCAAGCGAAAAAGGATATTATAAAAAATATGGCGGCTTAACATTTTGGACGCCTAACATTAACATTTTTAGAGACCCTCGTTGGGGACGCGGACAGGAAACTTATGGCGAAGACCCTTATTTAACAAGCATTATTGGAGTGTCTTTTGTTAAAGGTTTGCAAGGTGACCATCCAAATTATTTAAAAACGGCTGCTTGTGCCAAACACTATGCTGTCCATAGCGGCCCTGAAAAACTAAGACACGAATTTAATGCCGAGTCTAATCAAAAAGATTTATGGGAAACCTATTTACCCGCATTTGAGGCGTTAGTTGACGCCAAAGTTGAGTCTATTATGTGTGCCTACAATAGTACAAATGGCGAACCTTGTTGTGCTAACACATATTTAATTTCGGAAGTACTGCTAGATAAATGGCAGTTTAAAGGCCATGTTTTAACTGATTGTGGTGCCTTGGAAGACTTTTACAAACAGCCCAGCGAAGGCGGTCACGGTATTGTAAAAACTCCAGCCGAGGCCGCAGCCTTGGCGGTTAAAAGTGGCATAAGTTTAAATTGCGGAAGCATTTACAGCTACTTACCCGAAGCCGTTAAAACAGGTTTAATTACTGAAAAAGAGATAGACTCGCAACTAGCTAAATTATTACGCACACGCTTTAAATTAGGCCTTTTTGACCCCAAGGGCAGTAATCCTTATGATGGTATTTCAATAGATGTTGTAAATAGTGAAACCCATAGAGCCTTAGCAAAGGAAGTTGCTGTTAAAAGCATGGTTTTACTAAAAAATAATGGTGTTTTGCCTCTTAAAAACGACCTGTCAAAGTATTTCGTTACAGGTCCAAATGCAGCAAATATTGATATTCTTTTAGGAAATTATTATGGTGTTAATCCTAAACTTGTTACTATTTTAGAAGGCATTGCAAACGCCATAAATCCTGCCAGCCAAATACAATATAGATTGGGTTGTATGCTAAGCGAAATGCCTAAAAACCCTATAGATTGGGCTAGCGGAAACGCAGGTAATAGCGATGTTACACTGGCCGTGTTAGGAATTTCCAGTTTATTGGAAGGCGAAGAAGGCGAATCTCTGGCATCAGCAACTGCAGGTGATAGACTGGATTACAATTTACCCGAAAGTCAATTGGATTATTTAAGAAAATTACGAAAAGCCGCAGATAAAAATCCCGAAGACAAAAAACCAATTGTAGCTATTATTACGGGTGGGAGCCCTATGAATCTAGCTGAAGTACATGAACTTGCTGATGCTGTTTTACTTGTTTGGTACCCTGGCGAAGAAGGTGGTACAGCCGTCGCTGATATTCTTTTTGGCAATGTGTCACCTTCAGGTCGTTTGCCAATTACGTTCCCAAAATCGTTAGACCAATTACCCGATTACCATGATTATTCTATGAAAGGAAGAACCTATAAATACATGAATCTAGATCCTATGTACCCCTTTGGTTTTGGTTTAAGTTACACCACTTTCTCATATGGGAAAATTCAAACCACAACACCAACTATGTCAAAAAAAGACAACTTAAAACTAAAAGTTACCATTACCAATTCGGGAAAAACAACTTCAGATGAAGTGGTTCAAATGTATATTTCAGATTTAGAAGCATCTGTTACAGCACCTAATTTTCAGCTTATTAAAACAGAACGAATCAACTTAAAACCCAATGAATCTAGAACTTTGGAATTTGAATTAGCGCCCAAAGATTTCGAAATTGTAAAAAACGATGGCACAAGAACAATTGAAGCTGGTGAATTTAAAATTTACGTTGGTGGTTCTAGCCCCATGAAACGAAGCTTTGAACTGGGAGCACAAAAAATGTCTGAAACTATAATTACAGTTAAATAAAAATGAACAAACTAAAAATTTTAATTAACGTTTTCCTTATTATTCAATCCACAAATTTAATTGGGCAAATAAAGCTTCCTAAATTAATAAGTGATGGTGTTATTCTACAGAGAGACGAAAAAGTAAAGGTTTGGGGTTGGGCTGCTCCAAATGAAAAAATCAAGTTGGTTTTCAAAACCAAAACCTATAATACAGAAGCAGATAACAGCGGCAACTGGCAGATAATGCTCCCTGCCCAAAAAGCTGGCGGACCATTTGAAATGGTTTTTAAAGCAAGCAACGAAATAACAATTCAAGATATTTTATTTGGCGATGTTTGGGTGTGTTCCGGACAATCAAATATGGAGCTGCCCATGGAACGCTTAAAAGAAAAATATGGCGCTATAATAAAAAATGCTACCAATACCCATATTCGTCAATTTTTAGTTCCGGACACTTATAATTTTAAAGAACCTCAAAAAGATTTTAAAGACGGTAGCTGGATTGCAGCAACACCTAGTACAGTCCTTGAATTTTCTGGTGTTGCCTATTTTTTTGCTAAGGAAATTTATGAAAAGCACCAAATTCCTATTGGAATAATCAATGCTGCTTTAGGTGGTTCTCCAATTGAATCTTGGTTGAGCGATGATGCGCTTAAGGATTTCCCAGAGCCTTATGAAGAAGTACAAAAATATAAAAATGACACCTTAATAGAACGCATTGAAAATAGTGATAAAAAAAGAAGTGATGATTGGTATGCGCTTTTAAATTCAAAAGATAAAGGGATTTACAATCACTGGGATTTACCTTCAGGCATCGATTTTAGTGATTGGGATGACATGGAAATACCTGGTTATTGGGCAGATTCCGCTCTTGGAAACATAAATGGTGTTGTTTGGTTTAGCAAAGATATCATTGTACCAAAATCAATGCTTGGAAAACCTGCAAAACTATTTTTGGGTCGTATTGTTGACCAAGATTCTGTTTATATAAATGGTGAATTTGTAGGAACCACAGGCTACCAATATCCACCACGTAGATATGAGGTAAAATCAACTATTTTAAAAGAAGGGAAAAACACTATTTCAATTCGAGTTATTAACAACATTGGAAAGGGTGGATTTGTTTTGGACAAACCTTATTATTTAGCTGTAGATAATGATACCATCGATTTAAAAGGCACATGGAAATATAAATTAGGAACCACCATGCAACCATTAAAAGGGCCGACATTTATTCGTTGGAAACCAGAAGGTTTATACAACGCCATGATAGCGCCTCTAATTAACTTAAAAATAAAAGGAGTCCTATGGTATCAAGGCGAGTCAAATACCCATAATCCAAAACACTATGCAAAAACGCTCCCGGCACTTATAAACGATTGGAGAAATAAATGGCATCAAGGAAAATTCCCTTTTCTTTTTGTGCAACTAACAAACTTTATGGAAACTAGCCCAGAACCAACAGAAAGTAATTGGGCACAATTAAGACAATCGCAACTAGAATCATTGAAAGTTCCAAATACAGGTATGGCCGTCACGATAGACTTAGGCGAATGGAACGATATCCATCCTTTAAATAAAGAAGATGTTGGTAAGCGTTTAGCACTATTGGCACGAAAAATGGCTTATGGCGAAAAAACCATTCAGGCATCAAGTCCGTTACCATGTAAAGCGACATTTAATGGACACAAGGTGATTATTTCTTTTAAAAACAAAGGAAGTGACTTAATAATTAAAGGTGAGGATGATTTAAAGGGCTTTTCAATTTCAGATGATGGTGTCAACTTTGTTTGGGCAAAAGCTATTATTAAAAACAATAAGGTTGAAGTTTGGAACGAAAACATTAAAAACCCAACGGTTGTTAGATATGCTTGGGCGAACAATCCTGATAATGCAAATTTATATTCAAATGCAGGCTTGCCATCTACACCTTTTGAAATAAAAAAGACAACTAAGTAATCTAATTTCTTTTTGAAGATTCCCGAACCAACACTTCGGTATTTAAAAAGGTAATTTCTTTAACTTCGTCCCTTTTAGAAGACTTTAAATTTTTCAAAATAATTTCGGCAGATGCTTGCCCCATTTTTTCAGCAGGATGTGTAATGGTTGATAGATTAGGATCAATAATATGTGAAATAGGGTCGTTGTTAAAACCTATTACCGCCAATTCTTCGGGTACTTTAACACCTCTTTTTTTAGCACATTGAATAGCGCTTACTCCTAAAATATCACCTGGTGCAAAAATACCATCGGGCGGATTCTTTAAATCAAGAAGTTTATTGGTTGCTTTTTCTGCTTCTTCGTATGTTACTGCTTTAAGTTTAATAATAAGATCGTCTTCAATAGGAAGGTTGGCTTCCTTTAAAGCATCTAAATAGCCCTTTTTTCTTTCGTAATAAATACTAAATTCCGAACCAGCAGTAAGATGGGCTATCCGTTTACATCCCTGCGAAATAAGATGCTGTGTTGCTTTATAGCCTGCTGCATAATTATCAATAACCACACGAAACGTATTAAAGGTTTTTGGCACCCTATCCACAAAAACCAATGGCGTATTGCTATCCATAAATAACTGAAAATGCGAGGTGTCTTGGGTTTCCATAGCCAACGAGCAAATAATACCACTTACTCTGTTATTGTATAAAGATTGGGTCATGCTTACTTCTTGCTCGTAAGAATCGTGAGATTGCATAATAACCACATTGTAACCTGCTTTTTGAGCTGCTATTTCTATGCCACTAATTAAGGAAGACAAGAAGGGTTGCGTAATAGTTGGTAATAAAACACCTATGGTTTTTGTTTTTTTACTGCGTAAGCTAGCCGCTAAATTATTGGGACGATACCCCATTTCCTTTGCCGTTTTCTTAACCTTTTCAATCGTTTTTTTACTAATACTATGATGGTCTTTTAACGCTCTGGAAATAGTTGAAGTTGCTAAATTTAACTTGTCTGCTATATCGTAAATAGTAACTTCGGTATGCTCTTTCATCCTTTTATCAAAATAATTAAACCAAATATACATTTTTTAAACAAATTATATTTTATATTTAATGCATCAATTTAAACCGAAAAAGATGACTAAATTTTTTAATGCATTATTTTTATTATCATTAGTTCTTTTATCCTTTTCATGTAAAAAAATTTCCAATAAAAAGCAACCGATTGCGCAAAGTGAATACGCAGTGTTTGATTGGTTTAATTACGAAGGAAAGGATGAAGCTTTCAAAGAAGTATCAAAAACAGACAGTACTTATTTAAACCCAATTCTAGCTGGCTTTTATCCAGACCCCAGTATATGTTCAGCAAACGGGAAATTTTACTTAATCACATCTACATTTACCTACTTCCCTGGAATACCTATATTTGAAAGTACAGATCTAATAAGCTGGAAACAAATTGGGCATGTTATAACACGAAAAGAACAAGGAGATTTTTCTGGTCAGGGTGTTTCTAAAGGCATGTTTGCACCAACTATTCGATATCACAATGGTACATTCTATGTTATTTGTACCAATGTAAGTGGTATTGGAAATTTTATTGTTACAACTAAAGATCCTTCTGGACCATGGTCAGATCCTATAACCATTCCTGGTGTTGATGGGATAGATCCAGATATTTTCTTTGATGAGGATGGCAAAGTTTACATCACTCACAACGGACCACCACCAAATAATATTTCTGTTCACGACGGACATAGAGCTATTTATATATTTGAATACGATTTAGAAAATAAAAAAATAGCTAGTGAATCTAAACTTCTAATAAATGGTGGTACTGATATGGCAAAAAAAACCGTTTGGATTGAAGCACCTCACATATTTAAAAAAGATGGTTATTACTACTTAATTTGTGCTGAAGGTGGTACTCGCTACAATCATTCCGAAGTCGTTTTTAGAAGCAAAAATGTTGACGGACCTTACGATAGCTATAAAAACAACCCGATACTAACACAACGCCATTTAAATACGCCAAGACCCAATGAAATTTCAACAACTGGTCATGCCGATTTTGTAGAACTCTCTAATGGTGATTGGTGGGCTGTGTTTCTAGGCTGCAGACCATATGGCGACGATTTATACAACACCGGTAGGGAAACTTTTTTAATGCCTGTTGCATGGAAAGATGGTTGGCCAACCATTGTTGGAGGCAACAACCCAATACCAATAATTAATAAAAAACCAAACCTAATAGCTTCAAAAGAAAAAATAGCGCCAACAACTGGCAATTTTATATCACATGATGCCTTTAAAAATAGTGAACTAGATTTTAAATGGAATTTTATAAGAACACCTTTAGAGAAATGGCATGAATTAGATGGCAAATATTTATATATAAAACCTAGAAAAGAATCTATCCATACCGAAACAAACTTTTCGTTTATTGGTAGAAGACAACAGCATTTACAGTTTGACGCTTCAACCAAAGTAACATATAATTTAACAGACACATTACAAACTGTAGGTTTGGTAGCTTTTCAAAATGAAAACCATTACTTATTTATTGGAAAACGATTAAATAAAGATGGAAAAGAAGAGGTTTTTATTGAAAAAAATGCCACATCTCTAAACGAAAGTCAGCCGACTATTATAGCTAAACAGGTTATAAGTACAAAAGATTCTGATTTGTTTTTAAGAATAGAAGGCGACAAAGGTTTATATAATTTTTATTATAAAACTTCAGAAAAATCGGAGTGGATTCTTTTAGCAGACAAAGTTGATGCTTCTATTTTAAGCACCAAAGAAGCTAAAGGTTTTGTTGGTACTTATTTGGGCATGTATGCCTCACTAAATCATTTTTAAGTGAATTAGGTTTTATAAAAAATAGCCCTAGCAGGGTTTAAAACCCTGCTAGGGCTAATATGTTCTATGTGAAGTATGTTAGCACGCCAACAACTATAAGAACCAGTAGTATAGACAAAACAACATCAATAGTATCATAACTACCTTTATTAGCTGCTTTTTGTTCTTCAGAAAGCGTTCCAAATGCTAATCCTTTTATAGTTTCATAATTAGGTGCTTGCGACATCATACTAACTGAAATACAAATAAATACCGAAAAAATAAACATAAATATAGCCATGTGCGCAAAATTAATGGTTGCAAATGCATAGGCAATACCTTCTACCGATTCACCTGCTACAATTTGAGGTTGATAGTATATTTCACTTCCTAACCTTAAAATTAAAAGCACCAACCCTGTTAACAAAGTTGTAATTGCCGCTGTTGAATTAACGCGTTTCCAAATAATACCCAATAGAAAAACCGCCGTTACTGGGGGCGCAATGTACGATTGTACATTTTGAAGGTACTGGTACATAACACCACCACCAATTTTTTCCATAATTGGTATCCAAATAATACCTAAGACTACAATAAAACCAGTTGCTATTTTACCTGTTCTTACCAATACGTTTTCGGTTTTTTCTGGATACAGTTTTTTATAAATATCAATAGTAAAAATAGTTGAACAAGAGTTGAAAACCGAAGCCAAAGAGCTCATTAAAGCTGCCATTAATCCACCAGCTACCAAACCTTTTAAACCAACAGGCAATAGCGTTTTAACTAACATGGGGAAAGCCCTATCGGCTTTCTCTACCGAAAACACCTCTGGATTTTGTATAGTTAAAGCAAATGCAATAATACCGGGTACCAAGAAAATTAATATAGGAAGTAATTTTAAATAAGCGCCAAAAATCGCTCCACGCCTGCCTATTTTAATATTATTGGCTGCCAATGTACGCTGTACAATATATTGGTCGGTACACCAATACCAAATCCCTACAATCGTTCCGCCTATGAGCAAGCCTGTCCATGGAAATTGCGGATCGTTCATAGGACGCCACATATTAAAATGTTCCGGACTTACCGCAGTAACAGTTTCTCTTAATTGCGCCCAACCCCCTACTTCTTGCAATCCTAAGTAGGTGATAACGACCGAACCAAAAATTAAAATAATGGTTTGAAGTGTTTCGGTATAAATTACGGCTTTCATCCCTCCCACAACGGTATAAATACCCGTGAAAATTACTATCCCAATAGCACCATACCAAAATGGAATGCCTAAAAGCTCTGAAACCACAATACCACCTGCATAGATAGTTACCGATACTTTAGTAAGTACATAAGCCACTAATGAGAACAATGATAAGAACCATCGAGACCGACTATCAAATCGTTTTTCTAAAAACTCGGGCATGGTAAAAGCGCCACTTCTAATATAAAATGGCAAAAACAGCCATCCTAAAAGCAAAACTATCCAAGCGTGTAATTCGTAATGAGCCATGGGTGTACCCGATTCGAAACCAGTTCCAGCAAGTCCTACGACGTGTTCGGACCCGATATTGGAAGCGAAAATTGACGCTCCAATTACAAACCATCCTACATTTCTACCTGCCAAAAAATAATCTTCGGTGTCTTTGTTTTTTTGAAGAACAACCCAAACGGCCACCGCAATAAGCGCAAGGAAATAAATTCCTAAAACAACCCAATCCAGGTTTTCCAAAACCGATTGTTGCATAGCTAAAAAGTAATGTTTCATAAATATTCAGTTTAATTGGTAATAATCAAATATCGAAAAAATGTTGTGCATTTTGGTTTATGTGTGATCACGCAAATTCAAAATGCACAACAGGTTATTAAATATATTGGTTAATTATATTTTCAAATAACTCTTGTTTCCCACTTGTTAATGGTAACTCGCCATTTTCTTGCGCTATTTTATATAAATCCTGTAAGTTTAACTTACCATTTTCAAAGTCTTTTCCTTTACCAGAATCGAATGATGCATAACGTGCAGTTCTTAATTTTTCGTAAGGTGAAGATGTGATGATTTTATCTGCAATTAACAACGCTCTAGCAAATGTATCTGCACCGCCAATATGTGCTAAAAACACATCTTCTAAATCGGTAGAATTTCTTCTGATTTTAGCATCAAAATTAACACCGCCACCTTGCAAACCACCTGCTTTAAGAAACACCAACATCGCTTCGGTAGTTTCTTGAATGTTGTTAGGAAACTGGTCGGTATCCCATCCGTTTTGGTAATCGCCACGGTTGGCATCCAAACTTCCTAACATACCTGCTTTTGCTGCAGTTTCAATTTCATGCTGAAAAGTGTGTTGTGCTAATGTAGCGTGATTTACTTCAATATTTATTTTAAAATCTTTATCCAAACCATATTCTTTTAAGAAACCGATCGCTGTAGCTGTATCAAAATCATATTGGTGTTTTGATGGTTCCATGGGTTTTGGCTCGATAAAAAAGTTTCCTTTAAAACCATTTGCACGTGCATAATCTCTACACATAGCCAAAAACTGCCCCATATGGTCTAACTCACGACCCATATCGGTATTTAAAAGTGTCATATAACCTTCACGACCACCCCAGAACACATAGTTCTCTCCGTTTAATGCCATCGTAGCATCTAAGGCTAATTTTATTTGCCCTCCTGCTCTTGCAACCACATTAAAATCTGGATTGGTTGAAGCACCATTCATATAGCGTGGGTTTGAAAAACAATTTGCTGTTCCCCAAAGTAATTTTACGCCCGAGTCTGCTTGTTTTTGCTTTAAATAGTCTGTAATGGTTGCTAATCTAGATTCTGATTCAGCAAATGTGGTGCCTTCTCTTATCAAATCGAAATCGTGGAAGCAGTAGTATCCAAATCCCATTTTTGTAATGAATTCAAAAGCGGCATCGGCTTTGTCTTTTGCTGCTTGAACTGCGTCTGAAGATTTATCCCATTCAAAACTTTGAGTTCCTGGCCCAAATGGGTCGCTTCCTTGTCCGCAGAACGTATGCCAATACGCTACCGAAAACTTAAACCATTCGCTCATGGTTTTGCCTGCCACCACTTGGTCTGGGTTGTAGTATTTAAATGCTAATGGGTTGTCTGATTCTTTGCCTTCAAACTTGATCTCCCCAATACCTTTGTAGTATTCTTTGTTTCCTATTAATGCCATTGTTTTTATTTTTTGTTAATCTGTTTATTTGTTTATTTGGTGTTACTTTTTGCGTTAGGGATTACTCATTATCTATTGTCTATTGCCTATTGCCTATTAAATAGAATGATTTCTAATTCGGTTTTCCAGTTGTTATAGGCTTCTTGATACGCTGTTTTATCTTTAAAAGGCATAAAAGTCATCACATGATCGTTATCAATAATTGCCTTTCCAAAGCTTTCGAAATCGCCTTTGTGCAAATTGGCGGCACGTGCGGCACCAATAGCACCTGTGGTGTTGTAAATTTCAATTTCTTGTTCTATAAGGGTTGCCACGGTATTGGCGAATATTTCTGAACGGAACAAATTGTCGTTTCCTGCACGAATAACGGTAGGTTTGATGCCATCGGATTTTAAAATTTCCATACCATACACAAACGAAAAGGCAATACCCTCTAAAGCAGCTCGACACATGTGCCCTTTGTGGTGGTTGTTTAGGTTTAAGTTAACTATTCTAGTGCCAATTTCTTTGTTGTTAAGCATGCGTTCGGCGCCATTTCCAAATGGAATCAAACAAACACCATCTGATCCAATAGGAATTTCTGAAGCCAATGCATTCATTTCTTCATAAGAACTAACCGCTAAATTATTGAGCAACCAACGGTATTGGATACCTGCGCCGTTGATACATAACAGTTTTCCTATTCTTGCATCGGCTCCTTTGGTATAATTTACATGGGCAAAATTGTTTACACGCGCACTTTCTTTAGCCGATAAGCTATTGGTTACAGCATAAAACACGCCTGATGTACCACCTGTTGCGGCTACTTCACCTGGGTTAAACACGTTTAACGATAACGCATTGTTTGGCTGGTCACCTGCTCTATAATAAATAGGCGTTCCTGCTGCTACGCCACTTTCTTCTTCACCTTTTGCATCGACTACCGATTGTACGCCGAATGTATCTACAATATCGGGCACTAAGGCTTTATCGATACCGTAATGTTCTAAAAGGAAATCTGCAATGTTATCTTTTTTAAAATCCCAAAAAATGCCTTCTGACAGTCCTGAAATGGTAGTGTTTATTTTGTTTGAAAATTTATAAGCAATATAATCGCCGGGGAGCATGAACTTATAAATATTTTTATAAACCTCAGGTTCGTTATCTTTTACCCATTTTAATTTTGAAGCCGTGAAATTGGCGGGAGAATTTAATAGGTTTGAAGCACATGTGTCTTCTCCTATTTCTTGAAAAGCCTTATTTCCTGTCTCTACGGCTCTACTATCGCACCAAATAATACTTTTACGAAGTGGATTTCCATCTTTATCAACAATAACCAAACCATGCATTTGGTACGAAATACCTATGCCTTTTATTTGAGTTCTTGATATGTTATGCTGTTTTTTCAATTTGGCGATGGCTTTACAGGCATGTTGCCACCAATCGTTTGGCTTTTGTTCTGCCCATCCATTTTTTTGGGCGAACATGCTCATTTCTTGTTCGGGTTCTTGCACAACTCCCAAGCTTTTGCCTGATGCCACCTCAACAAGTGCTGCTTTTATAGAAGAACTTCCTATGTCTAATCCTAAATAGTACATGATTTATAATGATTCTCTTAATATTAATTTAGTTGGTATATATGTTTGTATTGACGTTTCTTGATTAATAAACTCTGCAGCTTTACCACCCAGTGCTTTAAAATCGGTTGAAACTACCGAAATGCCTTTATAAATGAATTTTTTCATCGGGGTTTCATTATAAGACAAGAAGCCTACATCGGTACCTGGTTCAAAATTGTTGGCTCTGCATTGTTCTAAAAAAGTTCCGAGTATTCTATCACTCACACTTATGTAGGCTTCTCCTTTTACAACGTTAAAATCAGCAGGATCTGTGACGATTTTATATTTAAACTTTTTGGTTTCACAAAATTGTTTAAAGTAAGCAACCGATTCTGTTGGATGCTTGGTGAATGTTGGATATACAAAAACCAGTTTTTTATATTTTTTAAAAGGTTCAATAGCTTCTTTTAAGGCGTCGTAAAATGCGCTTCCAAAATCTTGAAACACATAGTTGTTTGATGCTTTTGAATAGACGTTCCAATCGATTAACAACAGTTTGTCATTATCAAAATCAGACAAGACGCTTGGCACCTCTTTATGGTCGAAAGTCATCACGACATATTTAAAATACTTCCCTTTACTGTTATTTAAAATGGTTTTGAAATTGTTGATGTTATAATGATGGAATTGCACATCTACAATAACTTTTTTGGGTAAATTATTAACAAATGCATGGTATAAAACCTCTTTATAGGCTTTAAAGGTATCTAAAACCAAAAGCACCTTTCTGGTATCATTAGCCACAAAATATCCTTTATTAGGTACAGATTCCACAACCCCATTTTCTTTTAAAATAGAATAGGCTTTAAAAACGGTATCTCTAGATAATTTATAGTCGCTGCAAATAGCATTGACCGAAGGTAATGCATCACCACTAGACAGCGTATTATTAGCAAGTGCGTCATTAATGGCATTCACTAATTGCTGATACTTAGGTATCTCGCTATTGAAATTTAAATCAAAAAACATCAACTGTTCTGTTCTGTTCTGGTTTGCAAATATAATAATTCTTTTTAACTGCAAGAAGTTAGTCTTGTTTTTTTTATAAACATTTGTTTATTAAACTTATAGCATAAAAAGATGAACAGGAAGAAAAATGGTAGACTACCGAAATAAAAACTAAAGTTGCTTTACTTTTTAAAATATGTTATTCCACCTCATTGATTAACAGCACGACACTTGTTCGTTTAGTATCTATCTCAGTATTTATACCGACCGTCATTAAAAAATCACCTGAATAAACAGCCTATGCATAGATAGTTGATTTTGTGCCCCTACAATAAGGAAATTAAAAAAAACAAGGGCACAATCAGTAATCCCTTTAAAAAACCATTATCACTGTGTTTGCAGAGAATTGTAAAAGTTTTATCGGACAACCATGATAACTCATTCAAAAAAAACCTTTATTACTAATATGGGTTCATAAAAGCGTCTATTTCAGATGGTGTTATTTTTGGATTTGCACCTTCTCTCTGGGCAACCAAAGCACCTACAGCACATGCAAAATCAATAGCTTCCTGAGGTTCAACTTTATTGAGTAATTGACTAATTAAAGACCCCAAGAAAGAATCTCCAGCGCCTACGGTGTCTATCACTTTTATAAGAAAACCACTATTATAAAATAGTTCGCCATTATATAATAAAACGGCGCCATGTTCCCCTTTGGTGACACATATCTGTTTTGCCTTTGTTTTTTCTGCAACAAACATGAGGTTTTGCTCCAACGAATGGTATTTAGAGCCCATATATTTACTTACTTCATAAAGCTCATCATCATTAAATTTTATAAAATCTGCTTTATCCATTAAATAAAATAAAACGTCTTTAGTATAGTAAGGCGGTCTTAAATTGAGATCAAAAATCTTGTATTTGGCACGTTCAATGAGTTCGTACAAGGTCTTTCTAGAACTGTCATCTCTTGCCGCCAAACTCCCAAAAACAAAAGCATCTGAGCTTTCAACAGCCTTTTTATTTATTTCCGTCAACCTTATTTTGTCCCAAGCTCTAGGATATTTAATGTCGTAAGATGCAGATCCTTTGTCATTCAGCATGACTTTAACCTTTCCGGTTTTATACTCATTATGTACTTGAATACAACTTGTATCTATACCACAGTCTTTAAGATATTGCATAATTTTAGACCCACTTTCTCCTTGCCCAATAGCACTCACCATCGTTACATCATGGTTAAATGATTGCAACCTACTAGCAACATTTAAAGGGGCTCCACCAATTTTCTTATGGGTAGGAAACACATCCCATAAGACTTCTCCAAAACATGTTATTTTAGACATATTATTCGATTTAAAAGTTTAAAAGGGTGTTTAATTAAACATAAACACCCTCTTAATTTAAAAAAACCAACTCAAAAAACTAAACAATTTTATAATTAAAATTAATATCCAGGGTTTTGTTTATATAAACCTCCTGTAAAATCAATCTCTCTTTGTGGTATTGGATAATACTCATCGCGTCCTGCAGTAAACTGAGCATTAGCAAGAAAATCTTTTCTTGTTTTTTCAACCGCCAAATACGCATTAAGTACAGGTTCTGCCATGCCCCATCTTACCAAATCAAAGAATCTTGGTCCTTCCATACCAAACTCTAATCTTCTTTCAAACATTAACGCTTTAAACGCATCTGCCTTAGACATTCCCATGGGGTACATGCCAACATTATAAACATCTGAAGCTCCAGCGTCAATTTGTCTTTGAGTACTTGCTGCTGCACGTGTTCTAATTTGATTAATAATTGCGACACCTTCATCAACTTGATTTAATTGAATTAACGCTTCAGCTTTAAACAATAACACATCGGCATAACGTATAAAATCAACATTTTTAGAAGTACCTACAAAGGGTCCTTCTTTTACGTAACATGAACAATCTGGCGCTTGTTGCTCTTTCATGTTTCCAAAATAGCCATACACTCCTGGATCTCTTGCCCAACTAAAATTGTAAATCATGTCACCATCAGTTTTAACTGTATTGCGGTATTTAAACGGACGACCGGGAATACCAACCGTATGGTCAATTCTCGGATCTAAAGTAATGCCTGATGCCAATGGCGTTTCCCCATTGCCATCAACAACATTAAAAATATTACTATTATTAAACGTATCTAACAAAGGGAGTCCAGTAACCACATCGGTTTTAAATGCATTGACCATATTATGACTCGCTAAGTGGAAACCACAGCAGCCATAAAGCCCTGTTCCGTGAGGCGAATTTAATCCTGTAACAAAACTTACCCTACTCACTACAGTTCCGTCGTTTATTGAAAATTGAGCTGCCCAAATAGATTCTGAACCGTTATCAAATCCGTCTAAAAAGTTGTTTCCATAGTCTGCTTCCAAAGCTCCTGTAACATCATCGGCATAATCAATCACTTCTTGTAATCTTGTTGCATTGATATTGGTTACCTGATGCGTATCGTTTTGCTCATAAGCTTGATACAAACGCAACTTAGCTAAATAAGCTGCTGCCGCATTTTTATCGGCTCTACCAACTTGTTCTTGAGCTTGTGGTAAATTGTTATATGCAAATAAGAAATCATCAGCAATGGTATTCCATAAAGCATCATTATCAACATCATTCGAAATTTGTAAAAGTTCTTCTTGTGACAAACCTTCAGTGATATAAGGTATTTTTTTGAACAATAATTTAAGCATAAAATGAGAATGTGCTCTTAAAAAACGTAATTCAGCTTGTCTTAAAGTTTTGTTTGCATATTCTGCGTCAGGAATATCATTGATTACTGATAATGCAAAATTAGCTCTAGATATGGCTTTGTAATAATTTGTCCAAGTTCTTGGTCCCATCCAGTCTGATGGGTCGTCCGCAATAGTTAAGTTGTATTGTTCGTAGCGATCAATAATATCAACGTCTCCACGGCCACCACCGCCTTTATAAGCATCATCAGATCTCACACTACCATATACCCACATATGAGTTAGCGGCCCTACCATTTCGTCGTTAGCTATGCCAGCATACGCAGCGACTACTAAAGCTTCAGCATTTTCTGAAGTTGCTACGTTTTCATTAGATAATACCCCTTCTGGTTCGTATTCTAAAAAATCTTTGGAACAACTTACAACAACAAACGCCGCCATAATTCCAAATAAAAATGTTTTTATGTTTTTCATGTTATTCAATTTTTAAAAGTTTATGTTTAGCCCAAGTGAAAGTGTTGTTGGAACCGGAATGTTATCTACATTTGTTCGTTCTGGGTCTGCACCTATATAATCTTTTGGTGTAAACCAGAATAAGTTTTCACCTTGAAAATAAAGCCTCAATCCTGTCATTCCAGCCCATTTGCTTATCATTTCTTCTGGGAACGAATAACCTAATTGTAAGTTTCTAATTTTGAAATAAGAATTTTTTCTGAATAAATAGTCGGAAGTTCTTAAATCATTAAACGCTAACGACAAAGATGGAATTGAAGACCCAGTGTTATTAGGGGTCCATGCATCTAATACTCCAAGACCCGCATTTTCTCTACCTTGCACAAAATTATTCCAGAATATGTATGGATCTTGCCCTATTCTTCCAGCTACACCTGACCCAAATATAGAAAGATCAAAGTTCTTGTAGTTTAAATCGATACGAATACCATACTCTAAGTCTGGTAAAGTTGTACCTAAAAAATCTCTGTCTTCTGCACCAATACTTCCATTGCCATCTAAATCTTGGAATTTTAACCCTCCTGGTCTAGCAGCAAGTTGTGTCGGACTTGCATCGATATCTGCTTGACTTTGAAATAACCCAGCTGTTTTATAACCAAAAATAGAGAATTGGGAATGACCAATAATAGAATTATCTACAGTACCAGGGTAAGATGATACTACCTCCTCTGGCAATTGAGTAATTTTGTCTTTAAAAGCACCGAAATTAGTAGATACCGTCATGGAAAGACCATTATTAAACGTTTTGGAATACCCTAAAGATAATTCCCATCCATTAGTTTCCGTTGTAGCTCCATTTAATACTCTTTGTTGTCCTTCTCCAACTACGGATGCAATTGGTGGTGTTGTTAAGATATCGCTTGTTTCCCTTGTAAAATAATCAAAAGATCCTACCACATTATTGTTGAATAAAGTAAAATCAACACCAAGATTCAATTCTTTTGTGGTTTCCCATTTTAATGCTGGATTTGCTGCCTGTATAGAGACAAAACCAGAAGGTAAGTTACCTGTATTGATCCCAGACAAGTCATAAGCAGTTCCTACATTATAATAGATATTAAAAAAGTCTGGCACAAATTGATTTTGGTTAGGCCCATATCTAGATTCAAATAAACCAAAACGCGCTACATCACCAATTGATTGGTTACCTACTTCTCCATAACCTGCTCTTAATTTCAATGAGTTTACAATATCATTATCTTTCCAAAACTCTTCATTACTAAGTCTCCAACCAACTGTAGCCGCTGGGAAAATACCATATCTGTTATCCGCTCCAAATCTTGAAGATCCATCCCTGCGCAGTGTAAAAGATGCTAAATACCTGTCTTGAAATGCATAGTTTATTTTACCAAACTGTGATAACAATCTACTTCCGGTGGATGACCCACTATTTGTACGTGCCCCTGTTGCAGCATTTAATTGGAAAAAAGATTCTGTTTCAACTGCAAAAGTATTTGCCGAAGCATTAACACTTGCAAAATCATCTTTTATTGATTCTGCACCTAATAACACGCCTATTTTATGGTTTTCACCAAGTTCTAATTGATAATTCAATGTATTAGTAAATACAACACTTGTAAATTTATTAGTGTTCTCTATAAGTCTATTATCCCCTCGTGTAATAAACCCATTGCTAACTCTACGCTCAATATCTCTTTTTTTGTAATCGCCGAAATCAAGACCTAAACTTGTTCTAAACGTTAAGTTTTTCAGTATGTCAAATTCTGCATAAATATTGCCAAAGATGTTTGTTCTATCCGTATTATCCCACTTATTTAAATCCTGCATCAAAACTGGATTATTTCTATCAGAATAACCAGCTCCTAATGGCCCTGCATAATCTCCATTGGCATCATACACTGGTATAGTAGGTGCCAAAGTAATGCCTAGTCCTGGGGTAGGCGCACTACCAACATCTCGAGATGCTAACGTTTCATCGGAAGTTGAAAATTGTGTATTAATACCTATACGCAATTTATTATCGAACAAATTAAAATTAGAATTTAACTTTGCTGTAACCCTTTCATATCCTGTGAATTTTAAAATACCTGTATTTCTTAAATGCCCGATATTTAATAAGTGAAATGAATTATCTGTACCACCAGAAACTGAGATTTCATTATTATAAACATACCCCGTTTCATAAAGTTCATCTTGCCAATCGGTGTCTCCTGCTGGCACATTGGTATCGCCACCAACAAAAGGCTGAACAGTTACACTATTCAAAACTGGGTTATTAAAATCCCCATTCCAATCAAAATTATAAATCTCTCCATAACCTGCATTAGGATCCGCTCCATCGTTAACTGAAGCTTGCCATAATGCTTCACCTCTTTGTTGAGCATTTAGCATGTCATAGCGTTGTTTTTTTTCAGAAAGCACTGAAATATTAGAGTTTATGCTGACATTAAGCTTTTCACCACCAGCAGCCTTCGCACTATTTTTTGTTGTAACAATAATAACACCATTACCCGCACGTGCTCCATAAAGCGAAGAAGCAGAAGCATCTTTTAGTACTTGAACAGATTCTATGGTACTAGGGTTCATACTTGCGAGGATCTCTTGTCTAACCGTTGGCACACCATCTATAACATATAAAGGAGCATTATTACCTAAAGTAGTTGCCCCACGAATTAAAACGTTATTAGTTGTTCCTGTTGGGTCACCATTTTTCTCTATAAATAGCCCTGGTACACGCCCTTGTAATCCTTGAACCGCACTACCAGAGCTTAAACTAGTCCCTTCTGTAGGCCCTAATTCTACAACCGTAATCGCTCCAGTTACGTCCACTTTTCTTTCTCTGGAATATCCAGTAACTACAATCTCATCAAGTGCAGCGGCATCTACTACCAGAACGACATCTAATACTGAACGTCCATTAATTTGTGTTTGTTGGGTTTTGAAACCTATGTAGCTAAAAACCAATGTGGCGTTTTTATCAACATTTTCCAGTACATAGTTACCGTCAAAATCTGTTGCGGTACCCTGGGTTGTGCCCGATACAATTACAGATACACCGGGTAAAGGCATCCCATCTTCCTGGGAGGTAACCGTACCTCTTACCTGTGCTTGTGCCCAAACGCTTATAAAAGCAAATACGGGCAGAAATAAAAGTTGTTTTAATTTCATAATAAATTAATTTAGTTAAAATTTAGTTTGTGGATTTCAATGTTGCCAAGAACAAGTTCTTGGTCTTTAGGTTCAATACTTAGTTTATCGAATGGTGCATTCGGAAAAAATATTTCTGTCATAACGGTTTCGCCATTATCAAAAAACAGTTCTATGGATGTTTTATCGAGAATAATGGTACCTGTCAAATCTGGATTTAGCGATGTTCTTTTAGCCTTGGAAACATGACTGGCAAACTTTTCTGAAAAGGCTGTTTTACCGGATTTCCTTCTGTCTACAAAAAAGTTTTTATCGCTGCTATTATACCCAAAGGCCAAAGTGTCGCCTTGTTTATTGGTAAGTTTAAAAGTGAAGCCTTTATCTTTTAAATCTGAAATATTAAAGTTTACTTCAGCGCTAGCTAAATCAATAGCATCAGAATCTATAATTTTTGTATCTTCCTTAATTGCTATATTTTCCTTTTTATATTTTGTACTTCTATAACCAGTAAGTTCCTTTACGGGATTAATTAATAATCGATACCCATTTTCGTTTTTTTGTAGCTGTACTTTTCTAGCGATAGTCATTGAACTTCTCCAAGCTTCGGTTGGAACTTTTTGGGCATAGTCCCAATTGGACATCCATCCTAACATAAGGACACTTCCATCTTTTGTTCTAGCATTGTACCATGACACACCAGCATAATTATCTCTGCCAAAATCAATCCAGTAATTGTGCTCTTTATTGAGTGCTAATGAAAAGTCTTTATCCATTTTAAATGTCGTACCATCAAAATCCCCTATAAAATATTGGGTAGCACTTCCTCCATTTGGACCGCCTGGGTTGATACTTACAAAAAGCACCCACTTGGATTCGTCAGTCCCTAAAACGGGTAATTGAAATAAATCCGGACACTCCCAAACGCCACCATGACCACCAATACCTTGCCCGAAATCTGAAAGTAGATTCCATTTTTTCAAGTCTTTGGAATCATAGAACATGATTCTATCGCCTGCAGCAAGTACCATGACCCACTTATTTCTTTTTTCATCCCATGTTACTTTTGGGTCTCTAAAATCTTTTAGTTTATCATTATCTATAACTGGATTGTTCTCGTATTTAGTAAAGGTTTTCCCTTCGTCATTGCTATAAGCAATACTTTGTGTTTGCTTCCAGTTATCGCCACCTTCCAATTTTTTTGAATTGGTATATATGGCTACAATAGGCACCGCATTACTAACTTCACCAAAACCAGAACTATTAGTAATATCAACGACTGCGCTTCCAGAAAATATAGTACCTAATTCATCTGGGTAAATGGCTATGGGCTGCTCCTTCCAAGTAATCATGTCCGTGCTTATAGCATGCCCCCAATGCATGGGTCCCCAAACATTACTTTCTGGATGGTACTGAAAATATAAGTGGTAGTACCCATTGTAGTAAAACATACCGTTAGGATCGTTCATCCATGCCTTCTTAGGGGTAAAATGAAAGTTTGGACGGTACAGTTCTTCTTCCGTATAAGAATAAGATACGTTTACAGTGCTGTCTGTATTTTGATTGTTTTGGACTTTATCCTTACA